>Ga0210101_1000615_pt1 | contig 11531 bp, 16 predicted proteins | sample Muzzi_PWC_D1_FD_185534 | JGI IMG/M metagenome (GOLD analysis project Ga0210101, IMG submission 185534) | Wetland microbial communities from San Francisco Bay, California, USA, that impact long-term carbon sequestration - Muzzi_PWC_D1 (SPAdes) | ecosystem: Environmental > Aquatic > Marine >...
GCCGTTGGTTCGACGACTACCTCGATCTCGTGATCGAGCGCGACGTCGCCGAGTTATCGAGCATCAGGCAGCGCGAGAAGATGCCGCAACTGGTTGCGCAGCTTGGCGGACAGACCGCCCAGGTTCTCAACGTCGCCAGGGTGGGCGCCGAGGTCGGGATCGAGGGCTCAACCGCAGAGCATTACGTGCGCCTGCTCGAGGCAGCCTTCGTCATCCACAGGCTCCCTGCCTGGGGCACCACCCTGCGTGCCCGCTCCTCGATGAAGCCGAAGCTCCATCTCGTCGACACCGGCGTGGCGGGGCGGATGCTGCGGATCACAGCTGAGCGGCTCTCGGCGGCCCAGCCACAGGCCATGTCGGAGCTCGGCCATCTGCTGGAGACCTTCTGCATCAACGAGTTGTTGAAGCAGGCGAGCTGGATGGAGACGCCTGCGCATGCGGGGCACTGGCGCACGCGCGACGGCGACGAGGTCGACCTGGTCCTCGAACGTGACGACGGTGCGATCGCTTGCATCGAGGTGAAGGCGGGCGAACGTGTATCTGAGAGGGACTTCCGCAGCCTGCGCAAGGTCCGCGATGCGTTCGGCAACAGGTTCCTCGGCGGCGTCGTCCTGCACCTCGGGCGACACGCCTACACCGTCGATGACCGCCTGTACGCCATCCCGGTCGATCGGCTCTGGCTTGCGGGAGACGGATAGTCGGCGCAACGGGCGGCTACGGCAAGGCCGACGCCGGCGTCGAGTACTTCGCCCGGCTGGTCGAGCGCCTCGCCGAGGCGGCAGACGCCGCCGAGCGGCGCGGCTGAGCACGCCGGCGCGCTCGGCGCAGCTACGAACGCCGCTTGCGCAGCGCCGCACGGGTGGCGTAGAGCGCCGGAAGGGCCGCGGTGTCCTTGGGGCGGCCGAGCTTCTCCTTCGAGGCGATCACCTCGTCGATCGTCAGCACACGGATGGAGAAGTCGCCCAGCGCGAGCTCGACCGTCGCCACGTCCTCGAAGGCCCCGATCGCGGCTGCGTGGGGGACGACGTCGATCGGGCCGGCATCGGTGTCGAAGCTCTGAGTGTCCCAGCCGAGAAAGTCGGCGCCCTCGAGCTCGAGCGCCTCCTCGGCGCCCCGGCGGCGGGCGCCCAACCGGTTCAGCGCCGCCGCCAGGCGATCCGCGTTGTCGAGGTCCCGCCGCGGCATCACGTCGAGGTCGAGCGTCACCGACGGGTTGCCCTGAAGCCAGGCGGCGACCGCTCCGATCACGCAGAAGTCGACCCCGCGGTCGACCAGGGCGCGGAGCAGCTTCTCCGGGTCGAGCTCGGTCACGGCCCTGCCGCCGCGATCTCGCGCAGCCGGGCATAGCGCCCCAGCGCTCGCAGCCGCTCGAGCGGGCTGAGTGCGAGGAGGGTCTCAGCGAGCTGCATGTCGTCAGGGTCGGGGAGGGGCACGGATTCGAGGCCGATCCGCCACCCGCAAGCCGCCCCGAGCCGCTGCAGGGTCTGCCAGGACGGGGTCGCGATACCGCGCTCGTAGCGGGCGATCGCCGGCTGCGAGGTCCCGGCTCGCTGTGCAAGCGCACGCTGCGAAAGCCCGGAGAGGACGCGAAGCCCGCGAATCAGTGCGTCGGGGGAGTCCGTCGATTCCACGATACCTAATAAGGTATCAGCTTTGAAACCGGTCCAGCGCTCTTGACTACGAGCGATCCACGTGTGATTGTCGAAGCTCACCCCTGCCACTGGGCCGGGAGGCTCGTCCGATGCCCTCCCTCCCGCGACTCAAGGAGAACCTCTTGAATCAGATACGCAAGCGACTCACGTACGCAAACGTGATGTCGTCGATCGCAGTCTTCCTCGTCCTCGGCGGCGGCGCTGCCTACGCGGCCTTCAAAGTCCCCCCCAAGAGCGTCGGCACGCCGCAGCTCAAACGCAACGCCGTGAAAACCGGCAAGGTCGCCTTCGAAGCGATCAGGGCCGGCAAGCTGTCCAAAAACGCCGTCCCCACCAACCGCCTCCGCGACAACGCCGTCGCGGCCGACAAGATCGCCAACGGCTCGGTCCTGACCGACAAGCTCGCGGACGAGTCCGTGGCTACCGGAAAGATCGCCGGCGAGGCTGTGGACACGGGCAAGATCGCCCCGAACGCCGTGGACGCCGGTCGCCTCGCAGACGGTGCGGTGAATGCTCTGAAGCTCGGGTCGATAACCATTCGCACCAACACCGTTACCGTCGCGAAAGAAACCCGCGATGTCGTTGCTCAGTCGTGCGAAGGTAACGAGAGGATGATCAGCGGCGGGGGTGGGTTCGACATCGTTACCGCCGAACCGCATCCTCAGGTGATCATGTCGATGGCCCAAGGTGCGAATACCTGGCGGGTGCGTGGCTTCAATCCGTCGGCGGCCTTCGACCGAACGATGACCGTGCGGGTGTTCTGCTTGGACGGCTAAAGCGTCAGTGGTCGTGATCCGACTCCGCGAAGGGCCGGGCGAAAGCCCGGCCTCCCGTTTCACCAGAGAACGTCGATCTCGTAGCCGGCGATCTCTCGGTCGCCGCTGACCAGCGTCAGTCCTTCGATTTCGGCCTGCGCGATCAACAGGCGGTCGAAGGGGTCGCGATGGTGCATCGGGAGGGCACCCGCGCGGTCTCCATGGCGGGCGGTGACCGGCAGCAGGCCGACTCCCGCGCGCTCCAGCTGTGCGAGCAGGTCCGGTGGAGCGTCGAGCTTGCCGAGCCGGCGCTTGATCGCCACCTCCCAGACGGTTACCGCGCTGACGACGATCTGCGCGTCGCCCGCCTCGATCGCCTTGCGCGCCCTCGCTCCGATCCGCTCTCGTTCGTCCGCCATCCACCAGAGCACCGCATGGGTGTCGAGCAGAAGCGTCAGGGCCGCATGCCGAGCGACTCGGCGAGATCGTCGGGCAGCTCGTCGAAGTCGTCGGCGATCTTGACCCGGCCGCGCCAGGCGCCGGCCAGGGAGGCAAAGCCTCCGCCGGTCCGCTCGGCAACGAGGCGCACGGCCGGCTTGCCGCGCCGGGTGATCACGATCTCCTCGCCGCCTTCCACCCGCTCGACCAGCTTCGAGAGGTTGGTCTTGGCCTCGTGCATGCCGACCTCGCTCATGGCGAGAAGATAGCAGAGCTAGCTAGATAATTAGCTAATCAGCCGCTCAGGCCTGCGACCGCCCGCTCGTCCGCCGGGTCGATCCGCTCGAGGCCGGCAACTTCGTCGAAGGCGCGGTCGGTGGTGAGGATCGCGTCGATCCCGCGGTTGACCGCCAGGGCGGCGAAGACGGCATCCTGGGCGTCGAGGCGCTCGTGGGTCTCGAAGAGGTCGATTCCTCTTTGGACGTCATCGGGCTCAACCGGGTGCCACCAGGCGAGCCTCGTAATCCTTCGCGCCGCTTCTGCCGCCCCTTGCCGGTCACCGGTGCGTCGCGCCCGCTGGTGCGTGAGCTCTTGGACCAGATCGACCCCCGCCTCGCCCTGCAGTTCGCCGTCGGCGGCTTGGCTCACGATATTGCGGCACGGCTCCCTGTAAGGGTGCTCCCCGCCCAACGCGTAGGCGAAGATCGAGGTGTCGTAGAGGAATCGCCTCAAGCTCCCGGCCACCGGTCCGCTCGAGCGTCGCGCAATTCTCGCTTCTGATCCTCCCAATCCGGCTCGGGGCCATCCCCGGGCGGCGGCGGCATCGCCAGCAGCTCGCGCCCGGCGCGTTCGCGCTCGGCGTCGTGGCCGGCGCCGGGGAACTCATGGTCGATCGCGCGGCGGACGAGCTCGCCGACCGGCGCGCCGATCCGCTCCGATTCCCGGGTCAGCCGCTCGTAGCGCTCGTCGTCGACCAGCACCTGAAGACGTCGGTTCAACATGTGCAGACCTTAGCAGACCATATGTGCATACATGCTCAACCCAGCCGCCTCATCCGCAGCAGCAGGGACGCGGACGGGGTCACCCTGCCGTTGACGTAGGTCGACAGGCGGGAGGCGGAGGTGCCTATCCGCGATGCGAACTCCGCCCTGGTCAACCCGGACTCCTTGACCAGGCGGTCGATCTCGGCGGCCACGGCGCGTCGCTCGCCTGCCTCTGCCGCCTCGCGCGCCTCCGCGACGACCCGTTCCATCGCCTCCGCGACGCCGTACGGGCGGCTGTAGGCGAGCACCTCCTCCACCCGGCGGGCGACCGGGCCCCAGGGCTGTGCCCGGATCGCCTCGGCGAGCCGCCGCCAGTACGCGAGGCTACCCCGCTCGAGCGCGGCTTGGATTCCCTCGGCGGGCCACTCCGCGACCGGGTCGTCGGGCGAGGCGTCGACGTTGCGAAAGGCAAGGGCGGTCATGGGTTCACCATGCGGACCGCGACCTGGCCAAGCACCTCGGTCACGGCGTTCCACTCGGTCCACCGTTGTCGCAGCCGCCTGTAGTCGGAGAGTTGCTCGGTGACTACGCTGTCGGCGGGCTGGGGGTCGGCGAGCTGGCGCACGAGCTGCGAGGCGACTCCATCCTCCGTCTCGGTCTGGTCCGCGTAGTAGGCGTCGATTCCCGACAGCACCGCGGCAGCCCGCTCGACTCCGAGGTGCTCTGCGAGCGCGGCCAGATCGAGGTAGTCGCGGGTCTGGTTGCGGCGCACGACGAGGAACGCCTTGATCCGGAGCGTCTCCTCGGCGGTGGGCACCGTCACCTCGTCCCCGGACGGCAGCGTCACCGCCGATACCTCGAGCGGCGTCTTGCGAATCATCTGCCGCACCCCGGCTTCGATCCCGTCGAGGTTGCCGAGGATCACCTTTCCCGGGGTCACGCGGTTGGTCGCCCAGCCCTCGTCTTCCTCGACCGCCTCCAGCACCATCTCGAAGCGGTCCGCCAAGTCCGCCACGACGTGGTCGTGATCGCGCGATTCACGATGGTCCGCGTCGAGGATCGCCGCCGAGCCGCCGACCAGTACAGCCCGCTTCACTCGCCTTGCGTGCCTTGGTTTGACGCGACTGTCAACTCCATAGCGCTGCGAGCGGAACCACCCAGAGCCGGTCGCCGAAAGGAAGCGTTCGCTCGCCCGTGTAAAGGACGACGCCGCAGGCGAAGCGCTCGCCGAGACCTTCGCGAAGCCGGCGGAGGCCCGCGAAGTCGCTGCCGCCGACGGTTGCTCCGGCCTTGACCTCGACGCCGGCAACATTGCCGGAGGCTGACTCGAGCACGATGTCGACCTCACGCCCCGTCTTGTCGCGGTAATGGAAGAGCGATGCTTCCGCCTCGGAAATATCTGCGAGCCGCATCAACTCCATCGCGACGAAGCTCTCGAACATCGCTCCGGCGATTGCCCCATCGACTTCGATCTGCTGCGCGTTGACTTTGAGTAGTCGGCCGAGAAGGCCGCTGTCAACGAGGTACAGCTTGGGGCTCTTGATTTGCCTGGAGCCGAGGTTCACGTGCCACGGCTTCAGCGAGCGGACGAGGAAGAGGTTTTCGAGCGCGCGCGCATAGGAGCGGACCGTGCTCTTGTCCAACCCCAGGTCTCGGCCCATTCCCTCGAAGCTGGCGAGCCCGCCGGTGCGGGCAGCAATCAGCTCGAGGAGGCGTTCCACGGCGTCGGGTGCTCGCAGGCTCGCCACGTCCCCCAGATCGCGCTCGATGATCGAGGAGAGGTAGCTGGAGAAAAAGCTGCCCAAGGCGCGAGCTCCGCGCCCCTGAGCCTCGGGGTACCCACCGCGGAGGATCTGCTCGGCGTAGGCGCCCCGTCCCAGGGGCGCATCGTCGAGCTCCGGTGGCGCTCCCTTCATCAGACGGTCGACGAAGCTTTCGGCTTCAACTCCACTCAACTCCGCCATCGAGAGCGGCCAGAGATTGATGTAGTCCACGCGGCCTGGTAACGCGTCTCTGACGGTAGGCAGGGCCGGGATATTCCCCGAGCCCGTGAGCAAGAACTGACCACGTGCGTTGTCGCGGTCCAAGCGTTGCTTGATCGCGAGCAGGAGGTCGGGTGCCCGCTGTATCTCATCGATTGCGACCGGCGTATCGAGTCGAGCGACGAATTCGGTCGGGTCGGTGGCTGCGGACTTACGGGTGTTCTCGTCGTCGAGCGTGAGCACTCGCATCGGGTAGTCGCTGCGGGCCAGGTCCTCCAACAGGGTGCTCTTACCGACCTGCCTCGCTCCCAGGATGGCGACGGCTCGGCTTTCGCCGAGCAGTTCGATCACTCGGGGACGGATCTGACGTTTGACCCAGGGGTCGGGCATATCGTGAATCTATCATGGACAAATCGGGAATTCAGGGTGGACGAATCGGGATTTGACTTCTGACAGATGGGGATTCCGCCTCCGACAATCTGGGAGCGAGGGCCCTTCAGATTGGGATTTGGGCTCAGATCGGGCGGGGGGCGTGCTTGGGCTCGGGCTGTTCGCCCGCGGCTTCCGCCTCGGCCCGCTTCGACCAGCGGTTGAGCTCGCGGCGGGCGAGGACCATCTTGTGGACCTCGTCGGGGCCGTCGGCGAGGCGCAGCATGCGGGAGAAGCGCCAGAGCGCGGCGAGCGGGGTGTCGTCGGTCATCCCCAGCGAGCCGTGGATCTGGATCGCCCGGTCGAGCACCTCCATGACCATGTTGGCGGCGACGATCTTGATCGCCGAGATCGCCTGGCGGGCGGCGCGCTTGCCGTCGGTGTCCATCTTCCAGGCCGCGTACATCGTCAGCAGCCGCGCCTGGTCGATTTCCATCCGCGAGGTCGCGATCGACTCCTGCACGAACTGCTTGTCGGCGAGCGGGCCGCCGAAGGCCTGGCGTTCGTTGGCGCGCCGGCACATCATCTCGTGCGCGCGCTCGGCCGTGCCGATCGCGCGCATGCAGTGGTGGATCCGCCCGGGCCCGAGCCGGTCCTGGGCGATCGCGAAGCCCTGGCCCTCGCCGCCGAGCAGGTTGGCGATCGGCACGCGGCATTCCGTGTAGCGGATCTCGCAGTGGCCCGGCCCCTTCTCATGGCCCATCACCGGGATCGGCCGGACCAGCTCGAAGCCGGGGTTGTCGGTCGGCACGCAGATCATCGAGGCGCGGTTGTAGGGGGGCGCCTCCGGGTCGGTGACGACCATCGCGATCGCCAGCTCGGCGCCCATCGCGCCCGAGGTGAACCACTTGTGGCCGTCGATCACCCACTCGTCGCCGTCGCGCACCGCGCGCGCCTGCAGCAGCGTCGGGTCGGAGCCGGAGACGTCGGGCTCGGTCATCGAGAAGCAGGAGCGGATCCGCCCCTCGAGCAGCGGCTCGAGCCAGCGCTCGCGCTGCTCGGGCGTGCCGTGCTCGGCGAGGATCTCCATGTTGCCGGTGTCCGGCGCGGCGCAGTTGAAGGCCATCGGCGCCGCCGCCGGGCTGCGGCCCATCTCCTCGCAGAGCAGCCCGTACTCCCAGTTGGAGAGGCCCGGCCCGAAGCGCTCGTCGGGCATGAAGAGGTTCCAGAGCCCCTCCGCCCTGGCCTTCTCACGGAGCTCGAGCAGCACCTCCGGGTAGGGGACCCCGGGTGCGACCTCGTCATCGAGCGCGGCCATGATCTCGCGCTCCCGCGGGTACAGCTCGGCGTCCATGAAGTCGAGGATGCGCTCGCGCAGCGTCTCGACCTGGGGGCTCGGCTTGAAGTCCATCGCTACGGCGTCCTCTCCTCGGGTCTGGGAATGCGAACGCTACAGTGGATCGCGTACTCTCCATGAGATAATCAATTCGTACCGATGAGAGACGACCGCCAAACCTAAATGGAACCGATGCGCCAACCGAGCAGGGAGTTGATGCAGGTCATGGCGAAGCCGATCCGTGCGCAGATCCTCTCGATCCTCACTCAGCATCCCGCCACGACGGCCGAGGTGGCCGCCGAGCTCGGCGAGGACGTGGCCACGGTCGGCTACCACATGCGGGTGCTCGCGCAGTGCAAGCTGATCGAAGTCGAGGAAGAGACGAGGCGCGGCGGCATGATCGAGCGGCGCTACCGCTGGCATCGGTAGCGCGCGAACAGCTCGCTCTGCTCGGCGAGCAGCCAGGCCAGCTCCAGCTCAGTGCCCTCGGGCAGCGCGCCCTCGAGGATCCTCGGCGCGCCGCCGCCGCTCAGCTTCGGCGCGGTGGTCAGAAAGAGCTCGTCGACGAGACGATCCGCCTGCAGGGCGGCGTGCAGGGTCGGCCCGCCCTCGCAGAGCAGCGCCCTGACGCCGTCCTCGCGCAGCGAGCGCAGTAGGGCCGGAAGGTCGGCGGGCTCGCCGCCGGGGCCGCTCTCGACCACGATCAGCCGCTGTTCGAGCCCCTCGTAGCGCTCGGCGCGCTTGGTCCCGGCGCCGATCATCAGGGCGTCGAAACGGGTCCGCAGGCCGGCCAGCATCGCCGTGTCGGTCGGCGAGCCGATCGGGCCCGAGACGCCGCGGACGGTGGCCCGTCCGTCGACCGTGACGACGAAGTTCATCGCCACGAAGGGCCGCTCGCCGTGTGCCAGCTCGCGCGGCCGGTAGGCGTCCAGCTGCTCCTCGATCGTGGTCGGGCCGGGGTCGGGGAGGAGGCGCCGCACGGCGCTCAGGAGTAGTCGTGCCAGCCGGCGAACTCGCGGCCGGCGAACTCCTGAAGCGCCGCGACGTCGGCGCCGAAGCGGCCCCGCAAGGTCTCGAACAGGTCGTCGGGAAGCTCCGGCTTGGGGGCGGGCGGCTTCTCCGGGTCGTGGACGACCTTCTCGACGACCCAGCGCAGCGACTCGGGCAGGCGGTCGAAGTTGCGGTCGAAGGAACGCAGCCCGGGAAGCTTGATCGCCTTCTCCATGAACTGGTATTTGTCGCCCTGCTTGGCGCTCGACTTCTCCCACTCGCGGTCGAACTGCTCGGAGGTGAAGCTCTCGTCGACGCCCGCGAAGCGGAACGCCTTGCGCATCGTCTCCGCGCGCTCGCGCTGCAGCTCCTCCTGGGTGATCAGCTCGATCTGCTCGCGGTCGAACAGCTCCAGGTAGGGCTGCAGCTGCATCCAGTACAGCGAGCGGTGGATGTAGGAGGAGTCGGGCTGGGAGAGGGTGGGGACCAGCTCGCGGGTCTCGTAGCCGGCCCCGGTCGCGTGCACCCAGTGCGAGAGGATCCGCTTGACCGGGTCGCGCACCATGTAGAGCAGCCGCGCGTCGGGGCAGTGCTCCCTGATCCGCTGCGCGACCCCCTCGAAGCGGGGCAGGTTGGTGTAGTGCGGCGAGGACTCGCCGCGCACCGGCAGGCGGCCGTCGAAGCGGCTCGCGTACCAGTCGAGGCCGAGGTCCCAGTTGAGCTCGGAGACGAAGAAGTTGAGCTCCTTCGGCTTCGACATGTCGATTTCGGGATGCAGGCCGAGGTAGTGGTGGATGCTGGTCGTGCCGCACTTGAGGCCGCCGACGATGATCAGGTTGGGCAGCGCCGCATGGCGCTTGCGGCGGCGGCGCAGGCGGCTGCGGCGATCGCCGGTGAAGCGCTCGCGGGCGCGTGCGCACATCGCCTCGTCGGCGGGGTCGCGGGGTGCGGCGACGCTGGTCTGAGTCGTCTCGGGCTGCGACACGAGCGGGCTAGTGTAGCTGCGATGCCCTCCGCCGACTTCGCATCGAGCGCGGAAGCGTTCGGCCGCGCCGCCTCGCGCTTCTTCGGCAACCTCTCGGCGGTCGAGTGGACGCCCTTCGCGCTGGCGCTGCTCTGCCTGGCGGCGATGCAACTCGCCCGCGCCTGGGCCTGGCGCAACGTGCTGCGCGCCGCCTATCCGGGCGCGCGCATCTCCTTCCTGCGGCTCAGCGCCGCCTATCTGGCCGGGGCGGGGATCAACGCGATCCTGCCCGCCCACGCCGGCGACGCGACGAAAGTCTTCCTCGTCAAGCGCCAGATCCCCGGCTCCTCCTATCCGGCGGTCACCTCGTCCTTCCTCGTGCAGACCGTCTTCGACACCACGGCCGGCCTGCTCGTCCTGTTCTACGCGGTCAGCCAGGGCCTGCTGCCGAGGCCGCCCCAGCTGCCCAGCCTGCCGGCCTTCGAGCTCTCCTTCTGGGCAGAGCACCCCAGGGCCTTCCTGATCGCCACCGGGGCGCTGCTGCTGGCGATCGCGATCGCGATCTTCGTCCTCGCCCACCGCGTGCGCGCCTTCTGGGCGCGCGTCCGCCAGGGAGTGGTGATCCTGACCACCCCGGGGCGCTACCTGCGCCAGGTCGCCGCCTGGCAGGGAGTCGGCTGGCTGCTCCGCTTCGCCGCCTTCTGGTTCTTCCTGGAGGCCTTCGGGATCGGTGGCTCGGTCGGCAAGGTGCTGCTGGTGATGAGCGTGCAGGCGATCGCCAACGTCGTCCCCTTCACGCCCGGCGGAGCCGGCGCCCAACAGGCGCTGCTGGTCGCGACCCTGAGCGGCCCCTCGCGCACCGCGGTGCTCTCTTTCTCGGTCGGCACCCAGATCGCGATGGCGGCCTGGTCGGTTGTGCTCGGCTTCGCCGCCCTCCTGCTCGTCTTCCGCACCACCGACTGGCGCGGCCTGATCGAGCAGGCAGAAGACGATCGCGACGCGGGTCAGGACGCGGCCGGTGGTACCTCTTCCGTCGGCGGCCTCAGCTGGGTGCAGAACCGCACTCCCAGGTAGGCGCGCCGCAACTGGGGGCTCTTCCCGCGAACCGTCCAGTCGATCATTCTGCGGCAGCGGATGCGGGCGCCGTCCTCGAACCCGAGGATCAGAAAAAAGGAGCAGCGCACCTTGTGCCGTGAGAGCCTCCTGCACGCTCCCCTGCGCGACGCGAGACAGGAGCCTTCCCCGCCCCTGGCCGCCGCGCCGCAGTCGAGCTTGGCGAAGGTGCGGGTGGCGTTTGCCGCGCGCGGGACCTTCAGCGTGTGGGCCTGCGCCGTAGCCGCCGGTGCCAGGGCGAGCAGCGCCGCGAGCATCGCCGACCTCCAGACTGAAGCCATTCTCCCTGCTCCTTTCCCCGGGGACGTGACCGGGCGATGCTTTCATTCGGCACGAGCGGTGTCAATAAAGAAGATCTACGTCCTATTTCGCTCAGCTCGACCAGCCCGGGTAGCGGCTGTGGACCCGCCACTGCCACGGCGGCCGCTCGTCGGGCGGGAACTCGTAATGGTCGCGACCGGGCAGCGTCTCGAGCGGGACCAGGTCGGGGTCGTCGCCGAGTAGGACGCGCGTCCGCGCAGCGGCGTCGATCTCCGCCCGGCCGGCGCGACGGACCGTCCGGGCCCAGCCCAGGCCGGGCCGGTAGAGCCAGTAGGTCAGCTCGACCCAGCCGCGGCTGCGGCGGCGGTCGTCGAGCTGGGTGAACGCGGTCGTGCGGCGGCCCGAGGCGGTCAGGTGCAGACCGGCCGCCCCGGGCAGGGGCACGGCGCAGCTCTGCCGCCGGCAGCGCCGGAAGTCGACCGGGACGAGGGGCAGGCCCGAGGGGCCGGGCAGGGCGAGCGGGGCGGGGGCCAGGGCGCGGGCGAGGCGGGCCAGCGGCCAGCCGTAGGCGGGGACCAGCGGGTGGTGGTGGCAGGCGCCGGGGGCACGCGGGGCGCAGGCGATCCGGCGCGCGATCGTGCCGCCGAGCGAGGCGCGCGGGTCGAGCCCGTCGCCGGCGGCGAGAGCG
>Ga0210101_1000616_pt1 | contig 11526 bp, 13 predicted proteins | sample Muzzi_PWC_D1_FD_185534 | JGI IMG/M metagenome (GOLD analysis project Ga0210101, IMG submission 185534) | Wetland microbial communities from San Francisco Bay, California, USA, that impact long-term carbon sequestration - Muzzi_PWC_D1 (SPAdes) | ecosystem: Environmental > Aquatic > Marine >...
AGGCTGTTTCGAGATCGCATTTAAAATAAACGCCGGCTCTTGCAGGGCGGACCTCTTTAACTCCAAGGACCTTCAGTTCCTCGCCCAGGAACGGCTCGATGCCGCGGGGGGCGGAAGCAAAAAAATCAATATTCTTCGTCAAGAAAATCACCGGTTTCGTGGGAGGTCAGAAAAAACGGTTTATGGTCACAGCCGTTCCTATACGCGGTATCTGTGGTAGCCTTTCCATTATAAGGAAATATCCGATTCTGAAAAATAAAAAGGGATTGGAGGATATCATGGTCAGCAGAATCATCCCAATCGCACTGTCACTGGTGTTCGTCTGTTCTCAGGCCATTGCGGACGATTACGCCAGCCCGCCTATTTTCCTGAAGGCTGACCAGGTTCTTCCCGCGGGCGCGTTGAAGGGCGAAAATTTTTCCGTGGATCATGAGGTAAGAAATGATGGATTGATCAACTTTTACATGCTGGGCACAAATTACCGCCGGCTCAGCGCCGAGAGCACGGCGGAGCTGGAAGTCCGCATTGAAGAATTGAACGCCTTGACGATCATGGAGGAAATGGATCGCAAGAATGTGTTCAAGGAATCCCTGGTGACCGGCGTCAAGGGCGTCGGCGAAGGGGTCAAGAACCTGGTGACCATGCCCATCGACACCACCAAGGAGATGGTGAAGGGGACGGGACAGTTCATCAGCAACATCGGCCAGGCCTTTGTCAGCGACGACCCCAGCCAGGACAACGCCCTGAAGGTCGCTCTCGGCTACGACGTGGCTAAACGGCAATTCGCCTACGAATTCGGCATCAATCCCTATACCGATTATGAACCGGCCGTCGCCCGACTCGGGGAAATCGCCCGGGCGGCTGTAGCGGGCGGCCTGACTCCGAAAGTGGCCCTGGCGGCCATTGACCACCCCGTGGCCACTGGTCGGAGATCTGGAAACGATCAAGGCCCCAGGACGGGAGGTCTTCCTCACCTGCGCCGACCTGGCCACGGAAAAATCGACCGCCCTCTACTACCGGCGAATGGCACAGATGATGGGTGGGTATAATCGAACAATCCAGCCGGCAAAGGCCATCCTTGAAACCGCAGGTGTACTCAACCTGCAAACGGGAGATGGCGGCCGGGTTATCCTGGCCCAGGTCGATTATGTCTTCTGGATCGAAAAACTCGCGGTCAAGGTAAGCAACGTCGAAAAAGCCCTGGCCCTCGAACAATCGGTCAAGGGGAAGGAGTTATGGGTGACAGGGCGGGTCGACTCGGAGGCAAAAACGAAATTTGAAGGTCTGGGCTGGAAAATCGTTGAAAATGCCGGTTCAAGGCTCTTGGACAAATAGAGCCAGGGGTTCTCCCTGGCTCAGATCACTGACAAACCCCGCATTTTCGGCTGCGGGGTTTGTTGTTTTTGTGAATTTTGAGCTATTGTTGAATTACACCGCCAGAGAGAGATTTTGAAGAAAATCAAACTGCAGAACCTCTTTGAGACGGTGGATGGTCGTATAATATCGAGATTTTGCCCCATCGGCCGCCTTTTTGGCCTCCTTACCTGCCAGCAGAGCCATCTTCTTCATATTTTGACAGGCCGCTGAGAGCAAGCACTGTTCCTGAGCACGCAACAGTCCTCTCATTCTTACATAGCGATGCCCGTGAAGTTGTTTCGCGTCGGCAAAGCTGCGTTCGATGGTTTCCTTGCGGCGCTTGTAGATCGCTTTTCCCCGGGCGGTCAACCGGTAGGCATCGATCTTCTCCCGAGAGTCCTCCCAGACATGCCGGGTCACAGTCTTGATGTGTTGCGCGTGGCTGGTGCATCGCCCCAGGTAAGGGCAGATTCGGCAGAACTTTGGCTGGGAGCGGTATTCGCGATACCCCTCCCGGTTGGTGGTCCGGTAGCTGAGTTCCTGGCCACCAGGACAGCGGTAGACATCTTTCGCGACATCGTAAGTGTAGGCTCGCTTGGGCAGGCGTCCGGTGATGTGGTTCGGACGGCGATAGCCGATGACGCCGTAGATCTCCCGGTCTTCAAGACCCTTGCAGAGCGGGACACTCATGTAACCAGCATCCAGTCCAACCGCCTTGGTCTCAAAGTCGAATCGCTGTCGCTGCCGATCGAGCCGATCCAAATAGGGGATGCTGTCATGGATGCTGGCCGGGGTCACATGGGTGTCGGTGATCAGGTTGTGCTGACCGCAGGTGGTGCGGTGGTCAAGGTAGAAGAAGCCTTTGGGCTTGCCTTCGCGAACCATGTAGCCGCTGTCTGGGTCGGTGGTGCTCTGCTTGATCTCTTTGGTCTTGGGTTCGTCCTGTTTCGACTTCAGGGGCTTTTTGTCGTGTCCTTTGCGATCATGGTCAATGGCCGACTCAAGCGCCTCAAGATAGCTGCGTGCTGACGCTTCGGCATGCTTCTTTTTGAATTTATGTTTGTTGGCACTGGCCTTGAGGTGGGTGGAATCCGTGTAAAGAACCCGGCCGTTAATCCACTTCTTGCGCATCGCCTGTAGTACGATCTCGTCAAAAATCTCCTGATAGATCGTACTTTCGGTAAAACGCCTGCGCCGGTTCTGGCTGAAGGTCGAGGCATCGGGTATTTTATCGGTTAGGCCAAACCCGATGAACCAGCGATAGGCCACATTGACTTGAATCTCCCGGACCAGTTGGCGTTCAGAGCGAACCCCAAACAGGTTGCCGAGAAAGAGCATCTTGAACAGCACCACAGGATCAACTGCGGGACGACCGTTGTCGGCGCAATAGAGATCCTTGACTTTCTCGCGGATAAATTCGAAGTCAATGACTCGTTCGATTTTACGCAGCAGGTGATCTTTAGGAACCAACTCTTCGATGCAGACGAATTCCATGCCGATTTGTTAGTTGTCATGTTCTCTTAACATGCCGACATTATATGAAATTTCGTGAGTTTAATAAACAAAATCCCCGCCAATTTGGCGAGGACTTTGTCAACAGGCTGAAGCATGCCTATGCCTCTTTGGCTGTTCGGGGCGACCACATTGTGATCCGCAAGACACTGGGCCGGCCCAAGGGCAGAGTTCATATCCATGGCATTGAAGGGTTCTGAAATTATGCCAAACATTGGCGCTATCCGTACCGTGGTGTGCTTCGAAAAAACTTCCATCTTTCTCTGAATGAAATTTGCTACCGTTTTAATCACCGGTAAGAAGACTTATTCCCTATAATCTTCCATATGGTTAAGAGAACAGGGGTCACACACAAAAATCCACGTCTAGTCCAGATTCGTTAGGCATTACCTAAAAGATTCGGAAAGTAAACAAGCCCTCAGTCAGGGGCAGACGACTCCGCCGATTCATCCCCTTGCCCCATCAACTCCTCATCGATTTCAAGCCAGGCCATTAACAGTGTGTATCCAACAACCAGAACAATCGCGCCCAGGAAAAGCCCGAGGATTCCCGTTGAAAGGAACCCCCCGATGGCGCCGAGAAAAATTACCAGCATCGGCACTTTGACTCCCCGCCCGAGCAGGATCGGTTTAAGAAGATTGTCCAGCAGCAGCACCGGGACGGTGTAAACAAGGAGCAGGATTGCGGGCAGATTGCTGTCGCCCGACAAGAACAGCCAGACCACCGCCGGAAACAGGACCAACCCCGGGCCGAGTTGGGCGATACAGAGAACCAGGCAGACCATCGTCAGGAATCCGGCAGCGGGAACTCCCGCTACAGCCAGGCCGATGCCGGCAAGGGTCGCCTGGACCAGAGCAACGCCCAGTATGCCCCGGGCAACGCTCCGGATGGTGGAGGTCGTGAGCTTGGCGTATTCCGGTCCGTTGACCCCAGCCATCCGGTGAAACACCTTTTCAGCGGTCTTGCTGGCGGTCGCTCCTCGGGGGAGCATGACGCCGGCAATAATGACGGACGCGATGAATTTCAACAGGCCGATTCCTGCTCCGGCGCCGGCGGTCAGCAACCAGCGCCCAGCGGCTTTGACCTGCGGTCCGAGCCTTTCCAGTAATTCTCCGAAATTCGTGGACGCCAGGTCCCAGAAATAATGGACTTTCTTGCCGATCAGGGGCCAGCCAGATGACCCGCCACACTACGTGCTCCGTCAACGATCGTGCCGGTCAAAAGACCGGCGGGAATGATCAGAACCAGGAACATGAACAACGTGAACAGGACAGCTGCCTGCTTCCGGCGACCGCCCATTCGTCCCTGAAGCTTGTCGTAGGCCGGATAAACGGAAATGGCGATAATCCCTCCCCAAAGAACGATGGAAAAGAAGGGCTTAACGATGTCGAAACACCACAGCACAAGACCGGCCACCAAGCCTATCCGGATGGCAGATTCCAGAGCATTGCGAATGAATTGAGAATCCGGTTCGGATCTTGGCAAGGCTGTCGCCTCCTTTCAACGGGGGAAAAACGCAAAGAGAGAAATGAAACAGGGATTTCGGGGTTTGAAATTTCCCCTTTCATTCTTGGTTAACAGGGTAGATTTTGAGTTTGGAATTGATTGCACAATGGCATTATTAAGAAATTGCTATAAAATATACCCTCTTGTCGGAATATAACAATGGCCGGATTTGCTTTGGAATACTTCACCAGCCCGTCGAGAAAAATTTTCATGTCGTTTCTCGTTTTTTTTCACGGTTTATGGAAACGATCGTTGACTGCAGCGATTCTATCCGCAGCCATTTTAATTTTTCCAACTCTCTCCACGGCTCAATTTTCCAAGCTGCTTCCAGCCTCGGAACGCCAGGAAACTGCCAGGCAGTTTTCCAATGAAAAGGAAATTTCTCCGGCCCAACTCCAAAAGGAGATTGAATCGACCGTGCAGCAACTGCAGGGTCTGGAAAATCTTCAGCATTCCACCCCGCCGGAGCAACTGGGGGCGACAGTCGACGAAGTCGCCGAAAAACTCCAACTGCTCAATCAAAAAATTCTCAATCTCAACCGCCACCTGGATGCCCTGCGGTCCATCGAAGAAAACAATAAAGTTAAGCGGGAACTCGATGACCAGGTCAAGGAATGGAAGGGCTTTTCACAAGCTCCTCCCTACCCTTTGAGCCTCCTGGATGAACTTCGCGACACCATCGACACCGAAAAAGTGGCGGTGGAAAAAACCGAGGTCGAGGCCTCCCTTTTCCGTGAGGAACTGGAGAGATCCCGGGACGCCCTCAAAATTGCGGACAAGGACCTTCGACAGGTCGGCGAAAAGGCTGAAGCGGAAAGTGAAGAAAACAAAAAACTTCGAAGTTCCTGGCTCCTGGACCTGGCGGCGGTGAAAAGCGGGACCGCCGAAACCCGGGTCCTCTCCCTCAGCGCCCAGCTCCGGAATGTTGAACTGGTTCGGCAGATTCATCTTTCCCGCCAGGATTTCCTCGAGCGCAAGCTTCACGTGGCGCTATCAGGGGGAACTGTCTTCACCCAGGAGGAATTGGATGCTCACCTGGCAGCCATTTCCGGTCAGAAAAAAAATACGGGTCGCGAACAGGCCCGTGCAGTCGAGGTTCAGGAAAATATCCGGAAAGCACTGAATACCGTCCGGGACGAAATTGACCGGAACCGTGAGACTCTGGCAAAAAAACCCAATGACAAGGCTCTCAAAGACCAGGCGAATGAACTTGAGAACCGCCTAGATCTCCTGAAAACCAGAGCTGAAACGATCGATCTCAAAACTGAGATGTTGAAGATCTGGAACTATTCTCTGGCCATGGAAAAACTTTTATGGGAAGAGCGTTTCAGGGTTTCGAATGGCGATAGTGATACCGACTTCAGAGGAATCGCCGATACCATTGGCCAGCGCCTGGAAAGAATCAAGGAATTTCACTCCTATTTGTCTACCCAGCTCAAACTGGCCCAGAACCTGGCCATGGCCCAACGCAGCAGGATAGCTTCGGAGGAGATTTCCGAATTGGAGAGAGGGCGGATCGCCCGAAAACAGGAGGTTCTTCAAGAGCGGGTTGATTTTCTGCTGGACTTCCAGCCAAGGGTGGATGATCTCGAACGCCAGGTCAGGAGGTTCAGGGACGAAGTCACCGAACTTCGGGGCCGGGCCACGATGGAAGAACGCCTGAGGTCTCTGGCCGGCCGATTCGGTAATTTTCTTGTGGGAGCCTGGAATTTTGAAATATTTTCGGTGGAAGACACCCTGATCGTCGAAGGGCAGACGGTGACTCAACAACGCCCGGTTACCGTCAGCAAGGTGGTTCGTGCTCTTTTGATATTGGCGCTGGGGATCTGGGGAGCAACCCTTCTCAGCGGCCGGATCAATCGACTGACGGAGCGACTCTTCAAAATCAAGCATGGAACGGCGGTTCTGCTCGAAAAAACCATTGTCATCCTGGTTGTCATTTTCGTTTTCGTCTTCGCAATGGCCACGGTGAAAATTCCTCTGACAGTTTTTGCCTTCCTCGGCGGTGCATTGGCCATCGGGGTCGGATTTGGAGCCCAGAACATCATCAATAATTTCATCAGCGGGATCATTCTGCTGCTGGAACAACCGATCAAGGTCGGGGACGTAGTGGAGATTGAAGGGACCCGCGGCCGAGTCATCAGTATCGGCGGCCGATGCTCCCAGGTTAAACGATTCGACGGCGTGGACATCCTCGTCCCCAACAGCGAGTTCCTTCAGAAAAGCGTCGTCAATCTGACCCACTCAGATGAATTGCTGCGATTAAACGTGAATGTCGGGGTCGCCTATGGGTCGCCGACCAGGGATGTCGCGAAAATCATGTCGGTGGCCCTGGAAGAGCATGGCAAGATCCTCAATCACCCGGAGCCGGTCATCCTGTTCGAGGATTTCGGCGACAGCGCTCTGGCTTTTTCCGTTTATTTCTGGGTCGAGCAAAATCCGAAAACGGACTATCGGATCATCGCAAGCGACTTCCGCCACATGCTCGACCGCCGGTTTCGGGAGGCCGGCATCACCATCGCCTTCCCCCAGATGGACGTGCACCTCGACAGTTCGGAACCCCTGCCGTTGCGCATGATGGAACCGGTCCCGCCTGAAAAAGTTTCCGAGAAGACAAATGCGGTCCTTGGGGAGCCATCGGAATTGGAGCCCGGCAAAGAAGAAGGGTGAATGTTTCTTTAGAGCGGTTGAATGAAAAAAAGCCAGGTCGTCGACCTGGCTTTTCTGTTTATATCCCTCGTTTTCCAAACGTCAATTGTCTTGACCGGAGCACAAGCCGCCCATACCGACAGGAGCAGAAATGCAATCCATGCATTAGCATGGAAACGTTCCATAAAGGTTATTTATTCAGGGCCATTTTGAGGGCAGTCATTGAAAGCTGATGTTGAGAATGGTAGCCCGGTTACCGTAAAAGAAAAGGGCCAGGTTGTTGACCTGGCCCCTGTTTTTTCTTGGAGCGGGAAACGGGATTCGAACCCGCGACTTCAACCTTGGCAAGGTTGCACTCTACCACTGAGTTATTCCCGCATGTTACGTTGCCGCCCGGCAACCGGCGCGGTGACAAGCGGGGGTATTAATAGCAAATGGGCCAGGGCAAGTCAACAAAAAATTCAGCCACTTTGCCCCGTTTCAGGGTTGAGGACACGAAAGAATTTAAAGAGATAATCGATCCCCGACCAGAGGGTCAAAGCCAGGGCGATATAAAAGAAAAAGATGCCGACATTGTGGCCTGAAATATGGAAAAGCTCCCACCGGAGGCCGAAAAACCAGTAGTAATCGTAGTGAAGCAACAGGCCGGGTATGGCCGACATCTGCAGGATGGTTTTGTACTTGCCGAGATCGCTGGCGGCGATGACCGTCCCTTCCGACGAGGCGATGGACCGCAGCCCGGTGACCAGCATTTCCCGGCAGAGGAGAACAAATACACCCCAGGCCGGAACCCGGCCGTGGGGTATCAGCATGATCAGGGCCGCCATGACGATCAGCTTGTCGGCCAGGGGGTCCAGAAACTTCCCGAGATCCGATACTGACTCCCATTTGCGGGCCAGCCAGCCGTCAATGAAATCGGTAATGGCTGCCAGACCGAAAACGACGGCCGACCAGAAACCGGCCGACCGGCTGGGAGAGAGCATCAGCAGCACCAGGACTGGAACCGCAAGGATCCGTCCATAGGTCAACAGATTGGGAAGACCAAGCAGCCCGGAGCGAAAGTTCATAGTCGCACATCCCGCTCCGCGCGGTATTTGCGCAGGTACTGCTTCACCCGGTCAACGTATTGAATGGTTTCCGGATAGGGAGGAACCCCGCCATGCTGCTGCACGGTCGTCGGACCGGCATTATAGGCCGCCAGGGCCAGATCGAGATCCTGGAAGCGGTCGAGCATGATGCGCAGATATCTTGTGCCGCCACGAATGTTCTGTTCGGCATCGAAGGGGCTTTCGACTTTAAGGGACCTGGCCGTGCCGGGCATCAGTTGCATCAGGCCAACGGCTCCCTTGCTGGAAACCGCCCTAGGGTTGAAATCGCTTTCAACTTTGATGACGGCCCTTACCAGAGCCTCCTCCAGCTTATTGAAGGTGGCGTAACGACTGATGAGGTCGACCAGCGAATTTTTGGGGGTCGATTCTTTTCGGTAAAAACGAAATTTGCCATCGGTCGGAACGTTGGAGAAATGCACAACGCCCTTTTCGTCGACATAGCGGAAAATGTCGGCGCTGGCCGCCAAAGGCCAGGCCAGGGCCGCTACGACGACCAGGCAGAGAACTCTTCCTGTCCAGACAGATATCGACATTCCGATTTTTTCCTCCGAGCTTTGAATATAGCCAATTTTTTTCAATATTTCAACCAACTTAGGGCCAAACGCCTTGACAACGCCCCACCCCTGCCAGATAATTGCCGCCAAAGACAGTTCAAGCAGTCTCTTTTGCCCGCCACATTATCTGACCATGCGAAATCAATACCAATATCCGGGCACCCCAAATTTCAGCCCTCTTCAGGCAAAAATCCCATCATGAAAATTACCACGGACTTTCTGGTTCTCGGCAGCGGCATCGCCGGACTTTCCTACGCGCTGAAGGTTGCGGATCAGGGAACAGTCGCCATCGTCACCAAACGCGAAATCTCCCATACCGCCACTTTCCTGGCCCAGGGGGGAATTGCCTCCGTCATTTCGAAAGAAGATTCGTTTTCATCCCACGTCGAGGACACCCTGGTAGCCGGTGCGTACCTTTCGAATCCGGACACGGTCAAAATGGTCGTCGAAGCCGGTCCGACAGCCATCAGGGATTTGGTTGGATGGGGTGTTCAGTTCACCAAAAACGCGGACAATACCTTTGCTCTGACCCGCGAAGGTGGGCACAGCCAACGACGGATTCTCTATGCCAAGGACCTGACGGGTCAGGAAATCGAGCGGGCATTGGTGAAGGCCGTTGGGGAACATCCCAACATCCAGGTGTTTCATGACCATATCGCTATCGATTTGATCACGAAAGCCAAGCTGACCCATCGGCGCTCCAGCCCCGATTGCTGTCTTGGCGCCTATGTTCTCGACATCGGTGCCGATGAGGTATTGACCTTTGGCGCCCGGGTGACAATTTTGGCCACCGGCGGCGCCGGGAAAGTTTATCTCTATACCTGCAATCCGGATGTCGCGACCGGCGACGGAGTGGCGATGGCTTATCGAGCCGGGGCAACCGTTTCCAATATGGAGTTCATGCAGTTCCATCCTACGACTCTTTTCCATCCTTTGGCAAAATCCTTTTTGATATCGGAAGCTGTTCGCGGCGAAGGCGCTATTTTGCGGCGGGCCGACGGCACCCCTTTCATGCCCTCCTACCACCCCCTGAAAGACCTGGCCCCAAGGGATATCGTGGCCAGAGCGATCGACCATGAAATGAAGATCCACGGAGATGACTGCGTTTTCCTGGACATGTCCCGGAAGAGCGGCGATTTCATCAAGGACCGCTTCCCGAATATTTATCAGACCTGCCTTTCTTTCGGCATCGACATGACCCGGGAACCGATTCCGGTGGTTCCGGCTGCACATTACCTCTGCGGCGGAGTCAGGGTCGACGCCTGGGGAGAAACCGGCATAAGCAACCTCTTTGCGATCGGGGAAGTGGCCAACACCGGCTTGCATGGCGCGAACCGGCTGGCCAGCAACAGCCTGCTGGAAGGGGTTGTTTTCGCCGACCGGGCCGCCCATCGGTCCCTCGAACGTCTGCTGGAGCAACCAGTTCCTTTTCCCGCCATCGATCCCTGGGACAGCGGCAGCGCTACGGACAGCGACGAGGAGGTTGTCGTCAGTCACAATTGGGACGAAGTCCGGCGATGCATGTGGAATTATGTGGGAATTGTTCGCTCAAATAAGCGGCTGGTCCGTGCCATGCGCCGCATCAAAATGGTTCAGGAAGAAATCAATGACTATTACTGGAATTTTTTCATCACCTCCGATCTTATCGAGCTTCGAAATATTACGACCGTCGCCGAACTAATCGTTCGTTCGGCCCTTGAACGCAAAGAGAGCCGCGGCCTGCATTTCAACATCGACTATCCCGAAACCGACGACATTCACTGGAAAAGGGATACTATTCTCCAAAAAAGTTTCTGAATCACGTCCTGTTTCCCACAGGAGTTTGCCTTGGACATTGACCTGATACGCGAAGAAATTGACCGTCTCGATGCGGACCTGCTGCAGATTTTCAATCGCCGTGCGTCACTGGCGCTGCAAATCGGGGAAATCAAAAAGACCCTGGGGATTCCGGTTTACGACCCGGAGAGGGAGAAAAAGATTTTTCAGAAAATGCGGGAAAACAATCCGGGCCCTCTGGAGGACGAAGCGATTATCCGGTTGTTCGAACGGGTGATCGACGAATCCCGCCGGTTGGAACGCCTTCGCACGAAAGGTTTTTGACGATGTTGATAGTGATGAAAAAGTCCGCGTCCGACGAAGACCTGCGTCGCATCAAGCAATTCCTGGCGGACCGCGATTTCGACTTTCATCAATCTACGGGGGCCAATCGAACCATTATCGGCGTTATCGGCGACACGGATGCCATCGACATGGATGAACTTCAATCCCGCAGTGGAGTTCATGTGGTTTTCAAGATTCCGGAAGAAGAGTGTCTCCGGTGAAAAGAATCTGGGCTGTGGTAAGGCGGGTCTGATTTTCCCGAATCAGGACAATCTTCCCGAATCCCGCACCAGCAGGGTTTTCTTTCACCCACCAATACATGTTTCCCCTCCCTCGCACCAGGGAAAAGGAATGGGACGAAGGGAAAAATCTATTAATTTTTACCCATTTGTTAATTCTTGCTCAGGTTGATTTTTTTGCTAACGTTAAAGGCGAGGGGGGTACGGGCCGATGGTCCTTCTCCCCTTGACCAGGGAATTATCACCGACCGACTTGAGGCCTTGACATGATGATCCATTTTGAACCGATCGTATCCATCGCGGCAGGCATAGCCATCCTGGTATACCCGAAATTCCTGAACTATATCGTTGGGTTTTACCTTATTCTGATCGGCATCCTGGGATTTATTCATTGATCCGGTCCACCAGGCCCCACCCTCGCCGGAATTTCCACACCCCAAAAGAAGCCCGTGTTATTAGCCGCAGGGGCGACTCATCTTTCGGATATAGAAAAGGCCGCGT
>Ga0210101_1000617_pt1 | contig 11504 bp, 9 predicted proteins | sample Muzzi_PWC_D1_FD_185534 | JGI IMG/M metagenome (GOLD analysis project Ga0210101, IMG submission 185534) | Wetland microbial communities from San Francisco Bay, California, USA, that impact long-term carbon sequestration - Muzzi_PWC_D1 (SPAdes) | ecosystem: Environmental > Aquatic > Marine >...
GGTTTAAGACCGCCGTTAAGTTTATAAGTCTATTTTCTGCTCCCCGCGAGGAACCACACAGTCATGAATCCCTCCCGCTCGCCCGGGCTGCTGACCAAAATCAACCTGATTATCGGGATCATCCTGCTGGTCTTTTTCTGTCTGTCGACCTGGATCAGTTATCGTCAGCAGCGAGCCGTCACCATCGAAGAAGCGGTCGAAAAGGCCCGGATCATCGCTTTCGAGGCGATCCGCGCCCGTGAATACATGTCCCGGCAGCTCCAGAAGGGCAAAATCGACCTCTCCCGGGAACGCTACGGCCTCATTCCTGTGGTCGCGTCCAACCGGATCGGTCAGCTGGTAGCCAAGGACCTCGACTATCGCATTCACCAGGTCTCCGACCGCTACCGCAATCCGGCCAACGCCCCGGATTCCTTCGAAAATACCGCACTCAGGGAATTTCGGTCCAATCCGGACATCCGCGAGCGTTATTCAGTCACCAGCATGGAGGGCGAACCGGTCTTCCGCTACATGAAGGCATTTTCAGCTGAAGAGAGCTGCCTGGAATGCCACGGCCGGCCCGAAGATGCCCCGGACTTCATCAGGGAACTCTACCCCCCCGGCACCAACCAATCCTATAATTATCAGCTCGGCGAGGTGATCGGCGCCGCTTCCGTAACGATTCCCATGGATCGCCTGGAGCGCCAGGTCATGACCAACCTGCGCAATGACGTCTTTTTGACAGGCGGAATCTTTCTCGCGCTGATTACCTGCCTGGGACTCCTTACCCGCTTCGCCGTGAAGCGCCCCCTGGCCCAGCTCGGCGGCGCCATCGAGGAGATTATTCGAACCGGGCAGTTCGAAGAAAAAATCGCCCGCCGCAGCCGTGATGAAATCGGCGTCCTGATCGACGGTTTCAACGAGATGATCGATCACCTGGGGGAAAAGACGCGGCATCTCGAGGAATCGGAAAAACGGTTCCGGATTTTGACTGAAACCGCGCGGGATGCCATTGTTTCGTTCCTGGCCAACGGCCAGATCATCCTCTTCAACCGGCAGGCTGAGCGGATGTTCGGTTACAGCAAGACCGAGGTTCTGGGGGTCAAGATCGATCTCCTGATCCACCCGGACTGCCTCTCCATCCGTCAAGATGGGGTAGAACAATATCTGGCCCGTGAGGAAGAGAGGCTGGTCAACCAGATCCATACCTTTCCGGCCCAACGGCGGGACGGGTCGCTGCTTACCCTGGAACTCGCCCTGTCGGTGGCCGATTCGGACGGACACCGCTTCTATACCGCCATCGTTCGCGAGGCAACTGAAGAGCCGGCCGGTCCGGAGTCGCCCGCTGATTCAGGCTCCCCTGATCCAAACAATGAAGGATGATGGCCGGAAGTGCTGTTCGGCTCACTCCATGTCCGGAGGAACCGTCGTCACCCACCTCGCCCTTCCGTGTCAGGTCCTGCCAGCCGGGATTCGGGTGAAATCGGCGAACCGCCATCGCCGCCGTCTGACAGGCTGATGGAAAACGCCCATCCAGGACGTTGCCTCCATCCCTCGTCAACGACATTCTTTCCAAGTACGCCTTTTTCTTCTCTATTTTGACGGTCTTGCCTCAGGACTTTTTTGGTCAGCCTGGGGGACAAGTTTTTCAACACCCTGCTAACTCTTGGCGACATAGCCGCAATGAATCGCCCGGCAATCGAAACCACATGATCGAATCCCCGCGCAGCGCTCTTTTGCAGGATCGCCTGACCCACGGCATCGTTATCGGCGACGGTGCCATGGGGACCCTTCTCCATGCTCGCGGTATTTCCCATGAGAGCAGTTTTGAACATCTCAATTTGACCCAGCCGGGCCTGGTACGCAAGGTTCATGAAGACTACCTGGCGGCCGGGTCCGATCTGCTGGAAACCAACACCTTCGGGGCCAACGCCCTGCGCCAGGCCGGGTTCGGCCAAGAGGTCAAGGTTCGGGATATCAATCTAGCCGGTGCCCGCCTGGCCCGGTCCGCTGCAGGTCTTAATCGCTTTGTCGCCGGCGCCGTGGGACCGCTGCCGAGGCCTCGGGGCGGGGAACAGGTTGTTTCGTCCGAAGAGGAGATCCGGGACGTTTTCCGCGAACAGATGACGGCGCTGGCCGAAGGCGGCGTCGATGCATTCCTGCTGGAGACATTTTCCGATCTGGCAAGCATGAAACTGGCCCTGGACGTCGCCGGGGAAATCGGCTTGCCGGCCATCTGCCAGATGGCCTTTCTGGAAGGGGGGGTCAGCCGGGACGGCGTCTCGGCGGAACAAGCCGCGGAATACCTGTCGGCCGCCGGGGCCATGGCCGTCGGCGCCAATTGCGGCTCCGGACCGCGCGAACTGGGGCTGATCGTGGAGCGGATGCTGGGATCGACCAACCTTCCGGTCACGGCTTTCCCCAATTCCGGGTTCCCCCAGTATCACGAAGGGCGTCTGATCTATTTGACCACCCCCGAATATTTCGCCGCCCAGGGGGAACGGATGGTCCGGGCCGGAGTTTCTCTGGTCGGCGGTTGTTGCGGGACCACCCCTGAGCATATCCGCGCACTGGCCCGAAAGGTGGCCTCCCTGAAGCCCGGCCCCCGGGTTTCCCTCTCCCCCGGTGCACCGGCCGTCCCGAAGGCGGGGCCGGAACGGCCGAAGCGAAACACGTTCCTGGACGATTGGGGTGCCCGTCCGATCATTACCGTGGAACTCGATCCGCCCAAGAGCCTGGATTGTACCGCGGTGCTGGCCGCGGCCGGCCGTCTGGCCGAAGCGGGAGTCGATGCCATCAGCCTGGCGGAAAATCCCCTGGCCCGGATCCGCATGGGAAACCTTGCCCTGGCGCAGAAAATTCAGCAGGAAACCGGCCTGGAGGTCATTGTCCACATCACCTGCCGGGACCGGAACCTGATCGGACTCCACTCCGACCTGATGGGCGCCCATCTCATGGGGATTCGAACCATTCTGGCGGTGACCGGCGATCCGGTAGCGGTGAGCGGCGAGTCGGGCGCGACCAGCGTTTACGACCTCAACTCCGTGGGGCTCCTCGAACTTCTTTCATCTTTGAATGGAGGACGGACGATGATGGGGGCCGATCTGAAAGGATCGACCCGATTTCTGCTCGGCGCCGCCTTCAACCCCAATCAGGCCAGCATGGAAGGCCAGTTGCGGCGTCTGAAAAAAAAGGTGGCGGCCGGCGCCCGTTTCGTCCAGACCCAGCCGGTCTACTCGGCCGAGGTGCTGACTGAGCTGTTGGAGCGGACCGCCCCTTTGAATATTCCGGTTCTGGTCGGAATCATGCCGGTGGTGAGTGAACGCAACGCTGAATTTCTGCACAACGAGGTGCCCGGAATCGTCCTCAGCGATGAGGTGCTGGCCCGGATGCGGGGAAAAAGCGGTGAAGCCGGGGCTCGGGAGGGGATCGCCATCGCCGGGGAGTTAATAAACGCCGGGCGTAAAACGGTCGGGGGGTTCTATCTGATCCCGCCCTTCGGGCGGGTGGAACTGGCTCTGGAATTGATTGAAATTATCCGTGCGGACCGTCCTTGAAGCCCAGGATCCGGTCCAGTTCGCCTTCGGCGTCAAGCGCGAACAGATCGTCGCAGCCGCCGATAAGCCGATCATCGACGAAAATTTCCGGTACCGTGTCTCTTTTCGAACGATCCCGCATGTCCCGTTCTTTGGCAGGGTCCCCGGTGACGTCATATTCGATGAACGATACATTTTTCAGGTGCAGCAATTCCTTGGCGCGCCGGCAGAAAGGGCAATAGGATTTGGTGTAGATTTCCACTTTTTTCATGATGAAATCCAGCACTATGACAACCACGGAATTCATTGAAAGTCTACCGGAATCCCGGTCGGATTCAAGGCTTTCCGGCGGCTGATAAGGAGAAGCGGATGGGGCGGTTAAAGCTCAGGCTTAACGGACTTCGGTTTTTGGCGTTGTTGGTCTTTGTGTTCGTTGGAGTCGCCTGCGACATGGCTACGCCTCCCACCAGCGTCAGCCTGGAAGATGCCGGCGGCAAATTTCTGGAGCGCCTGCGCTGGCGGGATTACCAGGGTGCAGCCAGTTACATGGCACCGGAGCTTCGACAGGACTTCCTGGACCGAATGTCCCTTCTGAAGGATCTGAAGGTGGTTGATACCAGGCTGGAGGCAATCGAATTGGGGGAAGGGGCCACCAATGCCCTGACCCGGGGGACCGTTGAGTATTACCTGTTGCCGTCGATTACCGTCCAGACCCTGACTCTGGAGCAGGAATGGATCTACGAGCCCGGCAGCCATACCCAGCCGGGATTCTGGCTCATCACCACCCCTTTCCCGTTCATTCCCGGGAGTCCGATGACAAAATAGAAAAACCGCAAATTCGCCATCAGCGGTTCCGGATGTAAATTTAAGAACCTCGGCAAAACGGGAAAGGCTTTCCGCCTGTTTTGCCAAAAGGTCCCGATTAAAAAATATCCCGTCTTTTCCATGCGTTAGTCATTTTTTCGGGCTGAAAAAAGGGAAATTTTCCCTTGATTTCAGCCCGTGCTTTGTGGTATTTACCTGCATACTGTATACAAGACAGGGGAGAGACGACTGCGATAAGTGCGTTGGTCTTTCCCTTTTTTCCGGAAAAATTTCCGGGTTCGCCCGTCGGCGGACCGGACGCTGGAGGTAGCCTTGAGTCAGGTTGTTTTTTCCACTTGGGGACGGAATGTCGTCGATAACCGGAAGGGTGGGGAAGCGGATCTCGCATCCCTGAAGCTGAAACTCCCCGAAACCTACCCGGACGGCAAAAAAGTCGGCGCGTTCATCGGGTGGGACGGATTGGTGGTTCTCGATCCGGAAACCGATGTGGTCGCACTGGCTGCCGAGTACATGCAGCGGGTCCAGGAAAAATATTGCTGCGCCAAGTGCACCCCGGGAAAAAAGGGGACCCGGGTCCTTCAAGACCTCCTCGCGAGGATTCTCAAAGGCCAGGGTGCAGAGCACGACCTCGATACCATCACCGGAATGGGCTCCCTGCTGGAAAACTGCAAATGTACCCTCTGCATGACCTCGGTCATTCCGGTCGTCGATACGGTCACCCATTTTCGGGAAGATTATCTGGCCTACATCAACGGCCACCGGCAACCGAAACCGGACCTTGACTACCGGGACAAACTGACCGCCCCCTGCATGGATCGTTGCCCGGCCCATATCGATATCCCGGCATACATCGAAGAGATTAAGGAATACCGATTCAATGAATCGCTTTCGGCCATTCGCCGCAACATGCCGATTCCGGCAGTCTGCGGCCGGGTCTGTCCGCACCCCTGTGAAAAGGGTTGCAGGCGGGCCCTGGTCGACGAACCGATCAGCATCATGGTGTTGAAACGGGTTCCCTCCGACCATGAATGGATGCATCGTCATGAACCGCCGATGCGGCCCAAGCCCTCGACCGGCAAGAAAGTCATGGTGGTCGGGGCCGGACCGGCAGGCCTGACCTGCGCCTTTTACCTGGCGCTCGAAGGGCACCAGGTAAAGATCATCGACATGCTTTCCGAGCCGGGCGGTACGGTCGCCGTCGGTATTCCCGACTACCGCATGCCGCGCCACCTGCTGCATCGTGATGCCCAGATTATCGCCGACCTCGGGGTCGAAATCGAATACGGGGTCAAACTTGGCCGCGATGTTTCCCTTCGGGAACTCAAGGAGCAGTACGATGCGGTCTTTCTCGGCACCGGCGCCTTCAAGTCGAAGCCGATGGGTGTCGAGGGGGAGGACGAGGGCTACGAAGGATTCTCAACCGGCGGCATTCACTACCTGCGGGCCGTGGCGCTCGGCGAACCGATCGAAACGCCCAAGCGGGTCATCGTCGTCGGCGGGGGCAATACAGCCATCGACTGCGTCCGCGTCGCTTTGCGTGAAGGGGCGGAAGAATCGATCCTGGTCTATCGCCGGACCCGCAAGGAGATGCCGGCCGAACCCTACGAGGTCGACGACGCCGAAGAGGAAAACGTCAAGTTCGAATTCCTGCGCAATCCGACCCGCCTTATTACCGAGAACAACAAAGTGGTCGGCGTCGAAGTGGTCAAGATGGAACTGGGAGAGCCGGACGAATCGGGTCGCCGGCGGCCGCAGGTCGTCCCCGGCAGCGAATACGTGATTCCCTGCGACATGGTCATTCCGGCCATCGGCCAGGACCCCGATCTTTCCTATCTCGAGGATGGCGATTACGGCATCAAGCAAACCCGCTGGAACAGTATCGTCACCCACGGCGGCACCATGATGACCGACAATGAAGGGGTCTTCGCCGGAGGCGACTGTGAATACGGCGCCATGACTGTGGTGCTCGCGGTGGGACACGGCCGGCGGGCCGCGCGGGTCATGCATCGCTATCTCACCGAGGGCCGGGTTTACCTCGACGAAGAGGACGCCATGGAAGACATCCTGAACCGTTTGGGGGTCTTTGACGACGCGGAAAAGGTTGGTATCCTCAGCGGCCTGCATCGCGAACATCAGCCGAAAGTCAACGGCGCGGAGCGGGCGCAGAATTATGATGAAATCGAGCTGGCCATGCCTGAAAGCCAGGCCGTTCGGGAAGCCGAACGTTGCCTGCGCTGTTATCGGGTAGCCATGGTGGCATTGACATAAAAGGCTGATGAAAAACGTCCATCTGCGGCGTTGTCTTCATCCCTCGTCAACGACGTACTTTTCTCGTACGCCTTATTTTTCGGGATTTTGACGGTCTTGCATCTGGACATTTTTGATCAGCCTTGGGGAAAAACAACCTGTTGAGCCTCCGGTTGCTTCCGTCGGCGGAAAATGCAGAGAAGTCGTCGACCGGGTGCCCGGAATTTGCGAAAGTGATACCCTGATGGTCAATCTGAAAATCGATGGCAAAACCGCCCAGGTTCCCAAGGGGGCGACAATTCTCGATGCCGCGACGGCAGTCGGTGTTCGCATTCCGACTCTCTGTTTTCTGCAGAAGGTTTCGCCCACCGGCGCCTGCCGGATCTGCGTGGTGGAAATCGAAGGGGTGGAAAAGCCGATGACCGCCTGCAATACTCCGGCGGTGGAGGGGATTTCGGTCATCACCCAATCCGAACGGCTGGCGGTCATCCGTCGCCAGGTGGTCGAGCTTCTCCTGGTCAATCATCCCCTCGATTGCCCGGTCTGTGACGCGGGAGGGGAATGCGACCTCCAGGACACCTGCTATGCACATGATGTCACCCGCCAGCCCTTTGCGGCCGAGGACGTCAATCATGATGTGATCGACGAATGGCCGCTTATTCAGCAGGTTCCCAGCCGCTGTATCCTTTGTGAAAAATGCGTCAAGGTCTGCTTCGAAGTGGTCGGTTCGGGCTCGCTCTGGATCAACGACAGGGGGGACCGGGCATTTATCGACAAAAAGCTGGAGTTGTGCGAATTTTGCGGAAACTGTGTTCAGGTCTGCCCGACCGGGACCATGATTTCAAAACCCTTCAAATTCAAAGCCCGTCCCTGGGAATTGCGCCAGACCCCATCGGTCTGCACCTTGTGTGCAGCCCAGTGCCAGATCAACGTTCAGACCAAACGGGATCGAATCTGTCGCGTGACCTCCGAGGACGGTGCTACCGTCAACGATGGGAATCTCTGTATCGGCGGATTTTTCGGATACGAATTCGTGCATTCAGACCGGCGCCTGGTCCAGCCGGCGGTACGGACAAGCGGCGGTTCACAACCGGTGACTTGGGAGGAAGCGCTGCAAACGGTCGCCGGAAAGATCAAGGACCTTCGATCCGGCCCGGGTGGCGGGGCGATCGCGGCTCTCGGTTCACCTCGATTCACCAACGAGGAAAATTATCTTTTCCAGAAGCTTTTCCGGGTCGGGATCGGTACCAACCAGCTCGATTCCGAAGCCCGTTTCGGATCTTTGCGGGCTCTTCAGGTTCTGAATGACAACCTGGGACTCCAGGGCGCCAGCAACCATCTGAAAAAAATCGGCCATGCGGACGCCGTTCTGGTCTTCGGAAGCGACGTGACGGCCGAGGCGCCGGCCATCGACTGGCAGATCGAGCAGGCCTGCCGCAAGCGGGACGGCAAGCTGGTGATCGCCAACCTGCGGCGGGTCAAGCTGAGCCGTTATGCCGAGGCCTTTCTACAGTATTGCCCCGGCAGCGAATCGGCCCTGGCCAATGCCCTGGCGCGAATTATCCTCGATCGAGGATTGGCCGACCAGGCCTTCCTGGACCGGTCGGTGAAAAATGTCGACGAACTGAAAACCCACCTCGGCGCGATCGACCTGGCGGAAGCCGTTCGCGCCACCGGGGTGAGTCTCGAACTGCTGAACGAGGCCGCCGAGTATCTCGGTCGGGCCGGTTCGGTCGCCATCGTCTTCGGCGCCGACCTGACCCGCAGTGCCGGGGCCGAGGATGCGATTGCCGCCGTCGCCAATCTGGCGCTGGTCGCCGGGGCCCTTCACGGGGATGCCGGCGGTCTCTTCCCGGTGGATGAAAAAGGGAACATGCAGGGTCTTCTCGATATGGGGGTTTGTCCCGAACGGCTGCCGGGATACCAAAGTTACGAGGCGTCGCGAGGCCGGTTCGAAAAGGCCTGGAACTGCACCCTTCCGGAAACAGGGGGCGATGCTCTGGCGATCCTCGAGGGGATTGAAAAGGGGGAGATCCGGTTGCTTTATCTGGCGGGAGCGAATCCGCTGGTTGGGTTCCCCGACAGCGGCCGCTGGCGTCGGGCCCTGGAAAAGGTCGAGTTTCTGGTCGTCCAGGATATCTTGTCCTCCGAGTTGACCGACCTTGCCCATGTGGTTCTCCCGGGCGCAACCTCCTTCGAAAAGCAGGGTAGCGTGACCTCACTGGATCATCGGGTGAACAAGCTGGGCCGGGCTCTGGAGCCGGTGGGCGAAGCTCGCCAGGACTGGACGATTCTCGCCGAACTTTATGGCATGGTCTCCCCGTCAGGCATCCAGCCTTCCTGGAAACAGATTGAGGAAGAGATCCGACAGTTGGTTCCCTTGTACGGCGCCTCTTGCTTTCTGGAAGGAGGCAGCGGACAAAGCTGTCTCAAAGAGCCTTTCCGCATCGAGGGGAAAACCCTTCTCTACGCTCCGGTGGAGGGCGCCGAAGCCGACGCCGGCCTGAAGTTGCTCGTGGGGAAAATCCTGCCGCATTTCGGTACCACCACGGTGGCTTCACCGGCCAATCTGGAAATCGCTCCCACCGGGTGGATCGGGATGCACCCCGAGGATGCCGCCGCCTGCGGCGTCGGGGAGGGGGCTATGATTCGCGTGAAGTCGGCTTCCGGAACCTCGCAGGGAGCGGTCAAAATCAGTCCGGATCTCCAGCCCGGCCTGCTGTTCGCACCCTATCATTTTGCTGACGTCAATCCCAACCAGGTTATTTCTTCCGGCAGCAATATGGCCGTCGTACAGGTTGAAAAAATCTGAGAACAAAGATTCCTCCCGATCGGCAGGAAAACAAAAACGCCCGGAGTTCAACCCCGGGCGTTTTTGCGTGCGGAAAGAGTTAGATATTTCAATCGATAACGTCCCCCTTGGTTTCGACGTCGAAAATCGCCATGACGCTTCCGGGGGTGAAGAGGCATTCCTCGGTTCTTCCGTCCTTTCGATCCCACACCAGGAACTCCCCTTTGGTTCGGGTTTCCCGGCGGATGCGGTTGCCGATTTGGCTGTGCAGGACCTGCCACATCTGTTCCACGTCCAGAAGCTCGTAACCGGCAAATTCCTGGTCTTCTTGAGTGTCGCGGGCAAATTTTTCGACCAGTTCGTAATCGACGAAATCGTTTTCCCGCCGCCACCATTTGATGAAGCATTGAGCTTCTTTGGCCCGACCGGTCATTTCCTCGACAATCTCTCTTCCCTTCATTGCGCTCTCCCCTTTGGCGCGGAATTCCGACCCGGGAATTCCGGCCTGTTATCGGAACGTTGCCGATCAAGATTCACTCTGGTACAAGTATAAAATTTAAAAACATGACTGCAAGGGGCGCGCTTTATTTGATACGAAGAAGGGCTTCAATGGTCGCGGTATCCCATCACGACCAGGACGCAACTGCCGTCGGCAATGATATTGATGCCGGCTTCTCGGCACCGTTGCACGGCTTTCGGACTCTCCGCGCCGGGTTGCATCCAGATGTTCTCGATCCCTTTTTGGATGGCCTTCTCCACCACCTCTTCGGTGATGGCCGGGGGCGTAATGATCGAAAGACTCCTGACGTCCGGGGGGAGATCCCGAATGCCTGCGACGCATGGAATTCCTTCGATTTGGTCGGCCCGGGGATTGACCGGCACCGCTTTTCTGCCGTTCTGGAGGTAACAGCGCAGGACTTTGTTCCCGTATTTTGCCCGGTTGGTCGAAGCTCCGACGACTCCGAAGGCCGCCGAGCCGAGAAATTTCTCAATGGCTTCGCGCATGGTCGGCTCCTGGTTGCAGGGGAATGGGATCGGCGAGCGTTGCGAATCGACAAAGCCGGCTGACGATCAATAACCGGATCGCAGCAACAGCCGCCGAATCTCCGATTCGTCCTCCTCCGGAACAATCAGCCACAGACGCTGCAGGCAGGCCGGAGTGTGGGTGGTGAGGGCGCGCTCCAGCTGGTCGAGGAAATCGTCTGGGGTCAGCGGCCCGTGACGGGTTCCGAGCAGCGGCAGGGCCAAGGAATCCAGATGCCGGGCTTCGGCCGCCCGCAGGACCGCCTTCAATCCACTGATGACCCACTCCTTGCGGCAGGTAGGCTCCCGGTCAAAATCGTGGACCACCACCATCAGGCGCAGGGGCTGGCCCTCCTTGACCACAACCTGGCCGGGGGCTAAGGGGTCCGCGTCCAGCGCCCCGGTCATCACCCGGATGACATGCTCCCGGGCCGAACTCAATTCCTGGGTAGCGCTCATGACCAGCCAGGTGTCCTCTTCCTTGACTTCGGCGGCGACGGGAAACGGCGGCGCCGTCGGCGGCGCCACGATCACTTTCAGCGAGCCGATAGAGTGATCGGTGCGTCCACCCTGGAGGAGCCGGAGCTGCGGCCGATTTTTTTTGGTGGCCATAGTGTTCTATCCAGATATACAGAGGGCTTCTTTGTAAGTTTACCAGCTTTGGCGGCCTCCCCGATAACGAAAACACGAGGAAAGTGGAGCCCCAGGTGGAGAAACCATCGGCCAATAAAATGAAATCTCGCAACTTTCATACCAGGGATTCGCCCTTTGGTGACGTCGACGGGTGTCTCCGCCCGCATCGTAGTCATCCGTCGCCCCTTGGGTCCGGCAGGCGGGGGGCCGATTTTCAGACGGAAAGATGGTTTTTGGCTAGGACCTTTCGATGGAAATCGGCGATTTCGGCAGCGGCCTCGAAAACCGAAGTCGATCAACCTTCCGCCACGGTTTTTTGCAAATTTTGGCGTTTTCCAACGTGAATTGACGCAATGAACACGTCCGGGGACGGAAACAGACTGATAATACGGGGGAATTCAGAGTTTGATCAAAGGAAGCCTATTTGGGAGGAAGAGTCGCGTGAAAGGCCCGGGCCCGCCCGATCCATC
>Ga0210101_1000618_pt1 | contig 11488 bp, 12 predicted proteins | sample Muzzi_PWC_D1_FD_185534 | JGI IMG/M metagenome (GOLD analysis project Ga0210101, IMG submission 185534) | Wetland microbial communities from San Francisco Bay, California, USA, that impact long-term carbon sequestration - Muzzi_PWC_D1 (SPAdes) | ecosystem: Environmental > Aquatic > Marine >...
CCTCTGTACGGATGAAAATCGAAAGGCGCCTGGTGCCGCCTACCATTTCAGCATGTTGATGTCGTCGACCTCGATCGACTCTTGGTTGCGATACATGGTGATCATCAGCGCCAGACCCACCGCCGCCTCGGCCGCCGCAACCGTCATAACGAAAAAGACGAAGACCTGGCCGTCCATATTGCCGAGATGGCGGGACAAGGCGATAAAGGTGAGGTTGACCGAATTGAGCATCAGTTCGATGCACATGAAGATGACGATGGCATTCTTCCGGGTCAGGACCCCGAACGTCCCCAGGGAAAAGAGGATCGCGCTGAGCACCAGATAGTGATGGACGGTGATGCCGTGTTCCATGATGTCTTACTCCCCGTGAGTTGAGAACTAACCTTCCTTTTTCGAGAGCACCACCGCGCCGATGATCGCCACCAGCAGGAGAATCGAGGTGATCTCAAAGGGAAGGAGGAAGTCGGTAAAAAGGGCCCTCCCGATAAGTTCGGTATGCCCCACTTTTTCCACCATGGCCGTGGTTATGTCGCCGGTAATGCCCGCCGTCTGCCCCCGATTGAGGACCGTGACCACGAGCATCAGCACCAGGGCCGAGAGGACCGAGCCCCAAATCACCCCGTGGGTGTACCGTCGGAGAGAGATGGTTCCCAGGTTGAGCAGCATGATGACGAAAATGATCAGCACCATGATCGCTCCGGCGTAGACCATGATCTGGATGGCCGCCATGAAGGGCGCATGCAACATGACGTAGAAGATCGCCAGGCAGAAGAATGTGTTCACCAGAGCCAGCGCGCAGTTGACCGGATTCCGGCAGGTGACTACCAGGACGCCGGAAATGACGGCAACCAGGGCAACTAGATAGAAAAAGAGAACTTCCATGGCTCAAAAGGCTCCTAATCGGGTTAGCGGAGAAGACGTTCCTTGGTGAAGACAAAATCCTCGCGCCGGTAATTGGCCAGCTCGTACTCCTTGCCCATCTCCAGCGCTTCGACCGGGCAGGCCTCCACGCAGTAACCGCAAAAAATGCAGCGGAGCAGGTCGATCTGGTAGACGCGGGGATATTTTTCCCCTTTGTCGTTTTCTTCCGACTCGACGGTGATGCACTTGGCCGGGCAGACCGTCGGGCAGAGATAGCAGGCCACGCATTTCTCCCGGTCATGCGCTGGCACCAGACGGTGCAGGCCGCGAAACCGGTCGGTCGGTTCGAGTTTCTGGTCCGGATACTGCACCGTGGTGGAGTGGCCGGGAAGGAGATGCTTGAAGGTTATGGACAGGCCTTTGGCAAGTGCTTTGAACATGGGTCGATCCTTTATAGTCGTTAGGATTACTGCACCAGCACCACGACGATTCCGGTGACGACGATATTAGCCAGCGCCAGCGGCAGGAATACCTTCCAGCCCATCTGCATCAGCTGGTCATACCGAACCCGGGGGTAGGTCGCCCGCAGCCAGATGAAGAAGAACATGAATGCGAATATTTTGATCAGGAGATTGATGACCCCGGGGAAGGGGCCCGACCACCCGCCCAGGAACAGGGTGGCGGCAACGGCGGAGATGACCACCATGTTGGCGTATTCAGCCATGAAGAAAAGGGCATATTTCATGGATGAATATTCGGTGCAGAAACCGGAGACCAGTTCGCTCTCCGCCTCGGGCAGGTCGAAGGGAGTCCGGTTAATTTCGGCCAGGCCGCAGATCACGAAGAGCGCGAAGGCCAGCGGCTGGGAGAATACATACCAGTTAGGCAGGAAAGAGACGGCGCCCCAGAGCGGCTTCATCTGCGCCTCGACGATTCCGCGGAGGCTGAGGGTTTCCGAAAGCATGAAGACCGCGACAATGGCCAGACCGGCCGACAACTCATAGGAAACCATCTGGGCCGAAGACCGCACCGCCCCCATCAGCGAATATTTGCTGTTGGAAGACCAGCCGGCAAGAACGATGCCGTAAACCCCCAGGCCGGCCATGGCCAGAATATACAGGATACCGATGTTGAGATCGGTAACCTGCTGAGGAACAAGGTAGTTGCCGATTTTCAGGTCGGGTCCGAACGGAACGATCGCGATCGTAATGAAGGCGGGGACCAGGATCATCATCGGCGCCAGCAGGAAGGGTACGCGATTGGCCTGCGCCGGAATGATATCCTCCTTGAAAAAGAGCTTCAGACCGTCGGCAATAGGCTGCAGGAGACCATGCCAGCCGGTTCGCATCGGTCCCAGGCGAGTCTGCATATGGCCGATCACCTTGCGTTCCACCCAGGTGGCATAGGCAACGATCAGGATGACCACCACGAAAACGGCGATGATCTTGGCGAGCATGGCCATCACAAACAAGAGTGGCGCATTTGACAGGCTCAACATTTCAGGCGTCATTTCCTACCTCGTCCTCGGTCAATTGCGGGCTTCTGCCGCGTCCGATTCAATCAGAACCCCGGTTTGTGGGGAGTCGTCAGTTCACTCAGGTGTTTCTTCAGGTATTGAGCCTCCCGATGGTCGGGATTGATGGCCAACGCCCGGTCCACTGCTTCGCGAGCCGAATCGAGAAAATCGAGCTGCATGTGGCATTCGGCCAGATGCAGGCAGGCCTCCACGTCCTGTGGGTTCAACTCCAGAAGCTCGGTATAGGCACTGATGGCTTCACTGAACATCCCGTTGCGGCGGTAAGCCTCGCCCAGCATGAAGTGTCCCGGGGCAAAGCGCGGATTGGCTTCGACCGTGCCTTTAAACTGTTCCGCCGCTTCGGCAAGATCCCCGTTGCGATAAAGGGCCATGCCGAGTTCAAAACGGGCTGCCAGGTAAGTGGGACTGATCGCTTCCACCTGGCGGAACTTCTCAATGGCCTTTTCCTGATTCCCCTGCTGGGAGAAAACCACCCCGAGCATGTACAGTGCCCGGGTATATTGAGAATTGATGCCCACCGCCTCAGTCAGGATTTTTTCGGCCCGGTCCAGATCGGAATGTCTCAGATAAGCCAATCCCAACCGATAATGGGTTTCGGCACTGCGGGGATTGAGCTTGAGGGCCGCCTGGAAGCTTTTAATGCTGGCCGCCAGGTCCCCGAGTCCGTACTGGGCCATGCCGAGCTTGAAATAGACCCGAAATGGTTCCGGCTCGTTTTCCAGCGCTTTTTCAAATGCCTGGATTGCCGGAACAAGATCCCCCCGGTCGTAAAGCGCCAGTCCTTTGTAATAGAACCCTCGGCTGAAGTCCGGTTTCTGCTGAAGCGCCTTTTCCCAAAAGTCCAGAGCTTCGTCGATCATGCCGCGATGATAGCGGTCGAGGGCCTGCTGATGGAGAAATTCGGCATTCTCCTCCAGGTTCAGGCCACACTGATCGCAGAAACGAGCATGCGAGGCTGCCGGTGCTTTACATTTGGGGCATTCCATAATTGCTCCAGCGCGGGGCCGCTACTTGCTCAGACTGACCGGAATGGCTGTTTCACCCTTATACAGGCGATTGAGTCCGGATCCGGGAAAATGATAAGGCGCGAAGAGCAGGCCTTTCGGCAACCGCATATCGACCTTGGCCTTGAGTTTCAACTCGGTGCCGTTGGCCTTGATTTTGACCATATCGCCGTTGCCTACCTGCAGGGCTTGGGCATCTTCCCGGCCCAGTTCCAGATAAGGTTCCGGAACCACCGCCAGGGGGCCCTTGGCCCGGGTTGAGACAGTCCCGCTGTGATAAAGAGCACTACCGGTCACAAGCAGATATTCTCCTTCGACCGGCTCCTGGCCCTGGACCGGCATGACCCGCTTGTGTCCGGGGGCGAGGGTTTCTCCTCCCCAGACCGTGCCCTGGAGACCGATAGTTTCGAAGTTGATCCCCGCATACCCTGGAACCTTGCCCGCCAGTTCGGCGAATACGGCAGCGGGTCCGGTGTAAGTCACTGGATATCCGAGCCGCTGGAGAAGAGCCGCCAGAATGGCAAAATCGGTCCTGGCTTCGCCCGGGCTGGCCAGTCCGGGACGTACCCTTTGAATCCGGCGCTCGGCATTCGTAAAGGTACCGTCCTTCTCGGCGAAGGATGCCGCCGGAAAAACCACGTCGGCTTTCTGCGCGGTTGGGGAAAGGAAAAGATCCTGAACCACCACGAAAGGAGCCCGGTCAAGAGCCCTCTCAACCTTTTCGCGGTCCGGATAGGATGAGAGGGGGTCTTCGCCGACGATGTACAGGGCGCCCACATTCCCTTGCCCCGCCGCTTCCAGCATGGCCTGGGCACCCAGGGAACCGGACTCCGGCAGAATGCCGAGATCAATGGCTCCCTGACTGTTGGCTTTTTCACCACAAAGATAAAGACCGGAACCCTCGCGGCCGGCGTTGCCGGTCAGGATCGCCAGATTGGCCGCGGCAATCCCCAGCTCCCGGCTCTGGGCCGTGTAGGGAAGCCCGTAGGCCAGCAGGATGGCACTCTTTTTTGCGCCGGCCAGCTTTCGAGCCGCCTCTTTAATGGCCTCTGAATCGACCCCGGTTCGTTTAGCCACCTTCTCAAGGGAATGTTTGGCCAACGCCTTTTTGAGCTCTTCGACACCTTCCACTCCTTCGGTCTGCGCCAGGCCTTCGTCAAAGAGGACCCTGGCCATGCCGTTGAGCAGTTCGACTTCCATGCCCGGGCGGGCAAGCAGGGTTTTGGCCCGAGGCAGCTTGGAAAACTTCCCTTTCTTGTCGGACAAAACGATGAGCTGGGCATCCTGGCGCTTGACTGCCTGATTGACCACCATGCCGAAGACCGGATGGGTTTCATAAAAATCGGAACGGATGGAGAGGATGACGTCGCAATCTTCCACCTGGGGGAAGGTTCCCGTGGAGGCCCGAATTCCCAGGGTTTCGAACAAGCCCTCGGTGACCCCCCTATAGCACTCACCGCCCGAATGGTCGAGATTTCCCGAGCCGAGGGTTTTGGCCAACTGCTTGAGGAGTTGGAACTCTTCGTTGGTCAGCCGGCCGCCGGTCAACAGCCCAACGCCTTTTTCGGCCTGGGCTTTTTTCAACCCTTCCGCCACCGCGGCGAGGGCTTCCTCCCAGGAGGCTTCCACCAGCTCGCCGTCGCGCCGGAGGAGTGGTTTCTGCAAGCGGTCACCGCTGTTTACATAGGAATAGCCGAACCGGCCACGGATGCAGAGGTTGCCGTCGTTGACGCCGGTTTTGTCGTTGAAGCGGATGGTCTGGACCTTGTTGTCCTTGATCCCCAGAGTCACGGTACAGCCGTTACCGCAGTAACCGCAGACCGAATCGACCTCCTTGATCTGCCAGGGACGGGCCTTGAATTTGAAAGGCCGGGGGAGAATCGCTCCGACCGGACACATGGAGACGCACTGGCCACAAAATTCACAGTCCAGCCCACGGTCGAACGCCGTCGCGATTTTGGTTTCAAAGCCGCGATTTATGAAGGAATAGGACCCGAAGGCGACTATTTCATCACAGACCCGGGCGCACTTGCCGCAAAGGACGCAGCGGTTCATATTGCGCTCGATCAGGGGATTAACCTCGTCGGTCGGCAGGTCGAACTTGATCCCTTCGAAACGGTTGGTATTGACTTCATATTCGTAGGTCAAGTCCTGCAGGTCGCATTCCCCGCCTTTGTCGCACACCGGGCATTCGATCACGTGGTTGACCAGCAGAAATTCAAGGACCGTTTTTCGTACTTTTTGAATTTCCTCGGAGCTGGTGGTGACCACCATCCCTTCGGTCACCGGGGTGGTGCAGGCGGGTATGAGACGGCCTTTCATCTGTTCCACCTGTACCAGACAGACCCGGCAGGCCCCGTAGGGAAGCAGCTTTTTTGCGTAACAGAGAACCGGAATATTGATGCCGGCTTCCAGCGCCGCTTCGTAGATGGTCGCGGTCTTTTTGACAGTGGTCTGTTTGTTGTCGATCGTCAGGTTAACCATCGTGACCTCATATGCTCTAGCCGAATTGCGGCTATTTAATAGCCATGAAACGACAGGCGTCGTAACAGGACGTGCATTCGGTGCATTTTTCCTTGTCGATAATGGCGATCCCGCCCTTTTCCCACGTAACGGCATCCACGGGGCAGATCTTGAAGCAGAGCCCGCACTTTTTGCAGGCCTCTTCGATGACTTCGAAGTGGAGCAGTTTCTTGCAGGAGTGGGAAGGGCATTCCTTTTCCTTGATGTGCGCCTCGTACTCGTGGCGGAAATAGCGGATGGTGGAGAGGACCGGATTGGGAGCCGTCTGCCCTAGGCCGCAGAGAGAGCTTTTCTTGATGTCGTAGGCCATGTCCTGGAGAAGTTCGATGTCCCCTTCCTCGCCCTTGCCCTCGGTGATTCTTTCGAGGATCTCGAGCATGATCTTCAGACCGATCCGGCAGGGAATGCACTTGCCACACGATTCGACGCGGGTGAAGTTGAGAAAAAAGCGAGCGATATCGACCATGCAGGTCGTCTCGTCCATGACCACCAGGCCGCCGGAACCCATCATGGCACCGGCCTTGATCAGCGAATCGTAGTCGACCTGGGCATCAATCGCTTCGCCAGGCAGACAGCCTCCGGAGGGACCACCGGCCTGGACCGCCTTGAACTTGCGATTATTAAGGATGCCGCCGCAGACATCGTAAATGACCTCGCGCATGGTGGTACCAGCGGGCACTTCGACCAGGCCGGTATGTTTGACCTTCCCGGTCAGAGCGAAGATTTTGGTTCCCTTGGTTCCCTCGGTGCCGATGGATGAAAACCAGTCGGCTCCGTTGTAGAAGATGTAAGAGACGTTGGCGAAGGTCTCGACGTTGTTAATATTGGTCGGCTTGCGCCAGAGGCCGCGCACGGCGGGGAAGGGGGGTCGGGGACGGGACATGCCCCGCTCGCCTTCGATGGAAGCCATCAGGGCCGTTTCTTCCCCGCAGACGAAAGCGCCCGCGCCGGCCTTGATGCGCATATCGAAGTTGAAACCCAGTCCCATGCAGTTTTTGCCCAGGATCCCTTTTTCATAACAGGTGTCGATGGCTTTCTGCAGCCGCTTGATGGCCAGAGGATATTCGGCCCGGCAGTAGACATAACCGAACTTGCAGCCGATGGCATAGGCCGCGATCATCATCCCCTCGATAACTCCGTAGGGGTCGCCCTCGAGTACCGAGCGGTCCATGAAAGCCCCGGGATCCCCCTCGTCGGCGTTGCAGATCAGATATTTGTGGTCGCCGGGGGAGGCCTTGCAGAAAGACCACTTGACCCCGGTGGGGAACCCGCCACCACCACGGCCGCGAAGGCCCGAACGCTTGACTTCTTCGATCACCTCATCCGGAGTCATGGTGACGGCTTTTTTGATGCCGGTGAATCCCTTGTGGGCGATAAAGTCTTCGATGCTTTCGGCATCGATGGTGCCGCATCGGTTGAAGATAATGCGCTGCTGCTTCTCGAGAAACTTTGCGTAATAGGGTCCGGCGGTCTTCTTGGGAACGGGCTCATTGCCGAGAATATGCTCCTCGACGATTTGCGGCACCAGTTCAGGAGTCACGAAATCGTATGTGACCGCCGCTTGGCCGGGCAGTTCAATATCGACCAGGACATCGTTGGCGCACAGACCCCGGCACCCGGTCTTTTTGACCTCGCAGCGCTTGCCGACCTTGGCCTCAACCCCATGCTTCTCGAATTCAGCTTCAAAGGCTTCCACCACCTGTAAAGATCCGGAGGCGATTCCTCCGGTTCCGGTGCAGATAAGAACCTTGATCTGTTCAGCATTCGCGGCCATCTGAAATCTTCTCCGCTTTACGGTTAATGGATTGACCGGTTGGCCTCAGTCCATGGCCAGGTATTTGTCAACGACTTCGTTCGTTTTTTGAACCGACATGCTGCCGTATGTTCCTTCGTTGACCATTATGACCGGTGCCATGCCGCAGGCCCCGATGCAGGCCACATACTCGGCGGTGAACTTGAGATCTTCGGTGGTCTCGGCGTGTGCAATGCCGAGCCGTTCCTGAATGGTGTTACCGATCCGACTCGCCCCCTTGACGTGGCAGGCCGTTCCCATGCAGACCCGGATGATGTACTTGCCCCGCGGTTCGAGATGAAACTGGGCGTAAAAGGTCAGAACCCCGTATATCTGGCTGGTATAGACATTGAGCCGCTCCGCGACCAGGTGCACCGTCGGCTCAGGAATATACCCGTAGACCTCCTGGATCTCCTGGAGGACCGGCATCAGGGCTCCCTGCATATCCTGAAACTTGTCGATGACCTGGTGGGCGCCGGTCAGGTCGATTTCTTCTTGCTGAGTGGTCGTTTCCACTGCCTCGCGCATGGCTGGCACCTCGGAAGTCACGTGAGAATTACCGGTCGATTTCGCCGAGAACGATGTCTAGGGTCCCGATGACCGCCACCACATCGGCGATCATGCTTCCCTCTACCATCATCGGCAAAGCCTGAAGATTGATGAAGGAGGCCGGGCGAATCCGCATCCGGTACGGTTTGGCCGATCCGTCGGAGACGAGATAAAATCCGACTTCTCCTTTGGGGTTTTCCACCCCGACGTAGATTTCGCCGGGTTCGGTTTTAAACCCTTCGCTGATGATTTTAAAGTGATGGATCAACCCTTCGATGGTGTTGACCACATCCTTTTTCGGCGGCAGGCAGATTTTGGGCACATCGGCCAGAACGGGACCGGGTTTGAGCCGGTCTAGGGCCTGGCGAACGATCTTGCACGATTCCCGCATTTCGACCAGGCGCACCAGATACCGGGACCAGGTGTCGCAGTCTTGTCCGACGGCAACCTGAAAATCGTAATTTTCATACCCGCTGTAGGCCTGATCCCGGCGCAGGTCCCAGTCGACGCCCGACCCGCGCAGCGACGGGCCGGTGACCCCGAGATCAATGGCGTCTTCGGCGCTGATAACGCCGACGCCGATGATCCTTTTCTGCCAGATCTTGTTGCCGGTCAGCAGCCCCTCGTAAGTATCGATGTGGGTCGGCATCTCCTCTACGAATTCGCGGATTTCCTTTTCGATACCGTCCGGAAGATCAGCCATCAGGCCGCCGATCCGCAGATAATTGGAGGTCATGCGGGCGCCGGAAAGCTGCTCGTAAAAGTTCATGATCCGCTCCCGTTCCCGGAAGCAGTAGATGAAAACGGTCATGGCGCCGATATCAAGAGCATGGCAGGCCAGCCAGACCAGATGGCTCTTGAGGCGGGTCAATTCGGCCATGATCACCCGGATGACTTGAGCCCGCTCTGGAATCTGATCGGTAATCCCCGCCAGCTTCTCGACCGCCAGGCAGTAACCCAGGTTGTTGTGCATGGGGGCCAGGTAGTCGAGGCGATCGGTGAGGGGAATCACCTGATGGTAGGTCCGGTGTTCGGAAAGTTTTTCAATCCCCCGGTGCAGAAAGCCGATGTGGGGGGTCGCTTTGACGACCGTTTCCCCGTCAAGCTCCAGGACCAGCTGCAGCACCCCGTGGGTCGAGGGATGCTGGGGACCCATGTTGATGGTCATGGTTTCGGTCATTGCCATGGTCAGCCTCGTTTATTGCAAGCAGTTGATTGGCGCGCAGACGGTTATCAGGAGAGCCGTCCCTGATAGGGTTCGCGTTCGGGTCCCTGCACCGGATAGTCTTTGCGCAAGGGATGCCCCTCCCAGTCTTCGGGCAGCAGGATCCGCCGTGGGTCGGGATGACCGGCAAAAGTGATTCCCATCAGGTCCCAGCATTCCCGCTCCAGCCAATTGGCCGTCGCCCAGACCCCGGACACTGTGTCGATTCGGGGAGTTTTTTCTTCGACCGGCGCTTTGATCCGAAGACGTTGGTGGCCGGAGATTTTATAGAGGTGGTAAACCACCATGAAGCGGGGGGACTTGCCCAGATAGTCGACACCACATAAATCGGTGAGAAAATTGTAGCCCAGCTCCTCCTTGAGGAATCGGCAGATCGGAACGATCTCCTCCTTTTGGACGACCACCGTGGTTTCCTTTCTGAATTCGGAAACATCGAGAACCGCAGCGGCGAATTTCTCCCTCAACTTGGCGACGTCGACATGTTCGCTCATGACGATCAAGACTCCTCTGAAATAATCGGCCCGAAACCGGAATTAAACTTCGCTGATCCGTTCGCCGGCGCCGATGGTGGCACCGAAGGAATTGCGCTCCTTCATGATCTTTTCCTGAAGCTTGATAATTCCATAGAGCAGTCCCTCGGGACGGGGGGGACAGCCGGGGATATAAACGTCCACGGGAAGCTCTTCGTCGATCCCCTGAACCACGCTGTAGGTATCGAAAATTCCTCCCGAGCAGGCACAGGCGCCCATGGCGATAACATATTTGGGCTCGGGCATCTGCTCGTAGACCGTTTTAATGACCGGTACCATCTTTTTGGTGACGGTGCCGGCAATGACGATCAGGTCGGCCTGGCGCGGTGAAGCGCGGAACAGGACCCCGAAGCGATCAAGGTCGAACCGGGCGGCGCCGGTGGCCATCATCTCGATGGCACAGCAGGCCAGGCCGAAAGTCATCGGCCACAGGGACCGGGACCGGGACCAGTTGACCAGTTTGTCCAGGGAGGTGGTAATGATATTGTTGCCCAGGGTTTCTACTCCCATTCCAACGCTCCTTTTTTCCAGACATAGATGTAGCCGATGAGCAAAATAGCAATGAAGACCCCCATCTCGACGAAACCGAACATGCCGAGACGTTTGAACATGACCGCCCAGGGGTAGAGGAAAACGGCCTCAATGTCAAAGACGATGAAGAGCATGGCGATGACATAAAATTTGACCGAAAACCGCTCCCGGGCAGAACCCACGGGGGGCATGCCGCACTCATAAGGAGAGAGTTTGACCACAGTCGGTTTTTTTTGGCCGATCAGCCCGGACATAACGACCGAGCCGACAGCGAAAGCAAGTGCGATCAGGATCAACACCAGGATCGGAAGAAAACTGTCCAGCATGAATTGGGTCCTCCCACCGGGTTGGCATAAAAGGCCGATAGCGGCCCCTCACCGTTTACAACGGCTCGGCGGAGCAAGTTAGGACAATTTAAAGATTTTGTCAAGGGAAAAATACAGTATACTGTATGCAATCAAACTCCCTTGAAACACCTATATATCGGGGATTTAGCAGAAGAGTCCAGCGAATTTTTAACCTTGGTAGAAAAGGCGGGAATACCTCTCAAAAATCATTATTGACGGCGGTTGTCAAACCGATTCATGGCGGCAAGCAGCAGGCCCAGTGCGATGAAAGCGCCGGGCGGCAAAATCATCAGCAGGAAGGGCTGGTAGCCGGCGCCGAACAGTGAAAAGCCGAGCAGCGCCCCGGATCCGAAGAGTTCCCGAACGGAGCCCAGCACAAAGAGCGCCAGGGTAAAACCAATTCCCATGCCCAGGCCGTCCGCCAGGGAGGCCCGCACCGGATTTTTGGATGCGAAGGCCTCGGCGCGGCCGAGGATCACGCAGTTGACCACGATCAGCGGAATGAAGATCCCCAGGGCTTTGTGCAGGTCGTAGACATAGGCCTCCATGATGAGCTGTACCACCGTCACGAAGGAGGCGATGATCACGA
>Ga0210101_1000619_pt1 | contig 11487 bp, 8 predicted proteins | sample Muzzi_PWC_D1_FD_185534 | JGI IMG/M metagenome (GOLD analysis project Ga0210101, IMG submission 185534) | Wetland microbial communities from San Francisco Bay, California, USA, that impact long-term carbon sequestration - Muzzi_PWC_D1 (SPAdes) | ecosystem: Environmental > Aquatic > Marine >...
ACACATGGATTTCAAGGCCTGTCCCCGCACCATGGTGGAGCAGGACGCATCAAGACGATCGACGGCAAGCGCGCGGCAGCGGTGGAAATCCTGCCGGGGAAGGAAGCGCATAAAGACGACGAGGACGAGCTGCTGTACAGGCCTGGCACTGGTTCAATTTGATAATAATAGATATGATGGCCACGGAATCCACGGAAGAACACAGAAATATTTCTTGTAAGGCACTTATTTTTCCGTGCTCTTCCGTGGCTATTACGCTATCGCCGGTTAAATTTAAAGATACAGGGAAAACGCTCTCATGCTCTATCTTGTGACCGGCGGCGCCGGTTTTATCGGCTCGCATATCTGCGATCGATTACTGGCAGACGGACACCGTGTCCGCATACTCGATGATTTTTCAACCGGGAAACACGAGAATATCCCTGACGCCGCTGACGTCGAGGTCATTGAAGGCAGCGTCGGGGATTACGACACCGTGCGTACCGCCATGAAAGCAGTGGATAACGTGTTCCACAAGGCCGCCATCGCCTCGGTGCCGGAAACGGTCGACAACCCGCTCACCAGTGAACGCGTCAATTATCGCGGTACGCTGAATGTGCTCGAGGCCGCGCGCCATGCCGCGGTGCAGCGCGTCATGTTTGCCTGTTCCGCGGCGGTCTATGGTGATCTCCCGGAACTGCCCAAACAGGAGGCCATGACGGTAAAACCGTTGTCACCCTACGCGGTCGACAAACTGGCCTCCGAGCACGCCTGCCAGGTGTACACCCGTCTGTACGGGCTGGAGACGGTGTCATTGCGTTACTTTAATGTCTTCGGTCCGCGGCAGGACCCGTCATCACCCTACTCGGGGGTGATCTCGATATTCAGCGATCTCCTGAATCAGGGTAAACAGCCCACCATCTACGGCGATGGTGAGCAGACACGGGATTTTGTTTACGTCTCGGATGTCGTCGAGGCCAACATCAGGGCGTCCTCCTCGCCGGCCGCTGCAGGCAGGACCATCAATATCGCCAACGGCGGCAAACTGTCGATTAACGAGCTGTTGATGATGATCTGCAACATCAAGGGCATACCGTTTGAACCGCGTTACCAACCCGCCCGGCAGGGTGACATCAAGCATTCACGCGCCGACATCAGCGCGGCCCGGGAGTACCTCGACTGGGAGCCGGTGGTGGGCTTCGAAGACGGTCTGCGGAAGCTGTTCGAGAGCTAGCGCTTTTTTATAAACCGGGCACCAGTTTTTTAATAAATAGCCACGGAATCCACGGAAGAACACGGAAAAATAAAATCTACAAATAGTATTAAATCAGCCAATCACAGAAGCACAGGTTTTCAATATGTTTCATCCTTTGAGGACAATGCCGGAATAATGAGCTTCGATTATTGATCATTTTTTAGACGTCTTAATCTTTCCGTGTTCTTCCGTGGATTCCGTGGCCATAATATCTTCATCGAGTTGAACCGGACCATAAAAAATGCCCCGCTGTGTAACCAGCGGGGCATCCTGGTACTGCAAGGGTCGGGCTGACTTACATCATGCCACCCATACCACCCATACCACCCATACCACCCATATCCGGTGCACCACCACCCGCATCATCTTTCGGTGCATCACCGACCATGGCTTCCGTGGTAATGATCAGACCGGCGACGGAGGCGGCGTTTTGCAGCGCGAAACGGGTGACCTTGGTAGGATCGAGAATACCCATTTCGATCATGTCACCGTACTCACCGCTTGCTGCGTTGTAACCGTAGTTGCCCTTGTTGTTGGCCACGGCATTCAGGATAACCGAGGACTCCTCACCGGCATTTTCGCAGATCTGGCGCAGCGGCTCTTCCATGGCACGCAAGGCAATCTGGATGCCCATTGCCTGGTCATGGTTGGCCCCCTTCAGGTCACCAATACTGGCCTTGGCACGTATCAGGGCCACACCACCACCGGGAACCACACCCTCTTCCACGGCCGCACGGGTTGAATGCAGGGCATCCTCAACGCGCGCCTTTTTCTCTTTCATTTCCATTTCAGTCGCGGCACCCACCTTGATTACCGCAACACCGCCGGCCAGCTTGGCCATGCGCTCCTGCAGCTTCTCCTTGTCGTAGTCGGAGGTGGAATCTTCCATCTGCGTACGGATCTGTCCGACGCGTGCCTGGATATCTTCCGTGCGACCTGCACCGTCGATCACCGTGGTGTTTTCCTTGGTAATCACCACACGCTTGGCGGTACCCATGTCATCGAGGCTGGCCTTCTCCAGGGACAGGCCGACTTCCTCGGAAATCACCTGGCCACCGGTAAGAATCGCGATATCCTGCAGCATGGCCTTGCGGCGGTCACCAAAACCCGGTGCCTTGACGGCACACACCTTGACGATGCCACGAATGCTGTTCACCACCAGTGTTGCCAGTGCCTCGCCTTCAACGTCCTCGGAGATAATCAGCAGCGGCTTGCCGGACTTGGCCACGCCTTCGAGTACCGGCAGCAGTTCACGGATATTGGCGATCTTCTTGTCGTGGATCAGGATGTACGGCTCTTCAAGTTCAGCAGACATGCTGTCCTGGTTATTGACGAAATACGGAGACAGGTAACCGCGATCAAACTGCATACCTTCGACAACGTCCAGCTCGTTTTCCAGCGAGGAGCCTTCCTCGACAGTAATCACGCCTTCCTTGCCGACCTTCTCCATCGCATCGGCGATGATGCGACCGACCGACTCGTCGGAGTTGGCGGAAATGGTACCGACCTGGGCAATGGCCTTGTTATCGGCACACGGTGAAGACAGGTCCTGCAGTTTGTCGACCACCTGGGTGACCGCCTTGTCGATACCACGCTTCAGGTCCATCGGGTTCATGCCGGCGGCGACCGCCTTCATACCCTCGCGCACCATGGCCTGCGCCAGTACCGTGGCGGTCGTGGTGCCGTCACCGGCCACATCCGAGGTCTGGGAGGCGACTTCCTTCACCATCTGGGCCCCCATGTTCTCGAAGGTGTCTTCCAGCTCGATTTCCTTGGCAACGGACACGCCGTCCTTGGTAATCGTCGGCGCACCGAAGGCCTTGTTCAATACTACGTTGCGTCCCTTGGGACCCAGGGTCACCTTGACCGCGTTGGCCAGAATGTTGACGCCGGCGACCATGCGCGCACGGGCGTCATCTCCAAATTTCACTTCTTTTGCCGTCATGACAAATCCTCTCGTATCAATCGGTTAATTACAGTTCGTTCGAACAGGTGGCGCGGCTCAGGCCTCGATTACACCCATGATGTCTTCCTCACGCATCACCAGCAGGTCCTCACCGTTGACCTTGACCTCGGTGCCGGAGTACTTGCCAAACAGCACGGTGTCGCCAACCTTGACATCCAGAGGAACAACTTCCCCGCTTTCAAGACGTTTCCCCTTGCCTGCTGCAATTATTTCACCACGGCTTGGCTTCTCTGCCGCAGAATCTGGTATCACAATCCCACCTGATGAGGTGGTCTCTTCTTCCATGCGCTTCAGAATCACGCGATCGTGCAATGGACGGATCTTCATCAACTTATTCTCCTCGTACAGACTCACTTACAGCATTGAACAAAATGGCGAGCCGGTTATTAGCACTCACCTCTAGTGAGTGCTAATCATAGTCATGAAGTCCGTCCTGTCAAGACAAGTCTCAGGAACCTGGTCGTATTCGGGGACCGGGCGGGTACTTAGCTGATGTCGTTGCGTCGGGGTAAAACGCCTATTAGCCACGGAAGCACACGGAAATACACGGAATAATTTCTTGTAAAGCTTTTATTTTTTCGTGAGTTCCGTGGATTTCGTGGCCAAATGTTTTATCCGGCTTCAGTCATCCTCACGACGATAATCCCCTTCGATGGTGCGGGGCTGATGCTCGCCCGGGGGATTCCGGGTGGTACCAGCAGGCGTCACCACGGTGAAGCGCTTCAGGACCTGCCAGGCCAGGGCACGCCGCGTGGCCGGGATCAGGCAGGCAAATCCCAGCAGGTCGGTAATAAAACCGGGCGTCAGCAACAACAGGGCGCCCACCAGTAACAACACACCCTCGACCATTTCGCTGGCGGGCGCCTCACCCCGCGCCAGGGTTGCCTGCAACCGCTGCAGCGTCGCCAGCCCCTGAACACGCGCCAGCGCCGCGCCGACCACGGCGGTCAGCACCACCAGAATAACGGTGGGGAATGCCCCGATGATGCCGCCAACCTTGATCATGACGTAGATCTCGACCAGCGGAACCAGCAGGAACAGCAACAGCAGGACAGGAAAAGGTGCCATGGGTGGCAACATAACCGAATCGCGGACGAATGACGAGGGTGTAATACAAGGCCCCGATCACCTTGCAAATGAATAGCCACGGATAGCGGACCAGCAGAGTTGAGTGCAAATTTTAAATCTAATAGCCACGGAATCCACGAAATCCACTGAAAAATAAATGCATTACAAAAAATATTTTCGTGTTCTTCCGTGGATTCCGTGGCCATCTATCCTGCATATCTCTAACGTTCCACACAAGACTCCGGTATATTTAATGGATGCCTGCAGAACCGCGAATTGCACTGTGTACGGTTCCTGACAACGACACGGCCACACACATTGCCGGGGCGCTGGTGACGGAACAACTGGCGGCCTGTGTAAACATTATCCCGGGGATTCAATCAATCTACCGATGGCGGGGCGCGGTTGAGCATGACGAGGAACTATTGCTGCTGATAAAGACCAGTGACGCGGTCTGGTCTCTGTTGGAGGAACGCATTCTGGCCCTGCACCCGTACGAACTTCCGGAAATCATCTCGGTCAGAATACAGGATGGTCACAGCCACTATCTGGACTGGATAATAAACAATCTCAAAACACCATGAAAATACTCCGTAATATACTGGCCCTGCTGGCCCTGTCGCTGGCCGGTTCGGCCGTCGCGCTGGATGAGATCGACGGACTGGAACAGGATCTGCTTGCGCCCGACGCGGCCTTTGCCATCAGCGCCAGTGCCGTGGACGACACCACGCTGCAGGTCACCTGGAAGATCGCGGACGGTTACTACCTGTACCGCGATCGCATTCGCTTCAGTACCGTGAGCCGCGGCGTGGAACTCGGCGAGGCCTCACTGCCACCCGGGACCATCAAGGATGATGAGTTCTTTGGCGAGATCGCTATCTATCGCCAGCAGGTCACGGCAACCATCCCCGTGAAGCGCACGATTGAAGGACCGGTCACCGTCCAGCTCAACGCGGTGTCACAGGGCTGTGCCGACATCGGCGTGTGCTACCCGCCGCATACCCAGCAGGCAACCGTGAAGCTGGAAGCCGCCAGTGCCGCCCCCGCCGCCTCGCCCCCCAGCCCGGCGCTGCAGGCCTTGAATATCCTCAATGATAACCTGGGCCTTGACAACGAAGACGATGAATTCCTTGATCCGGACGTTGCCTTTGCGCCCGACATCATTGTGGAAAGTCCAACAGAGCTGGTTGTGCGCTGGATCATTGCCGAAGGTTACTATCTGTATCGCGATAAAATCGGCATCACCCTCATCGAGGGCGAAGGTGTAACACTCGGTGCCGTTGAACTCCCCGAAGGCATAGTCAAGCACGATGAGTTCTTTGGTGATGTGCAGATATTTCATGACGAGGTGACGGCCCGGGTCGCACTGCAACGCAGCGACACCGGGGCCACCGATATCACACTGCAACTGGCTTACCAGGGTTGTGCCGAGAAGGGTATCTGTTACCCGCCCATCAAAAAGCAGCTGGCGGTCGCGCTGCCGCCCATGGACCAGGGCGAGGCGGTTGCGATAGCCCCGCAAGGCACAACGGACACCCGCAGTGCATCCATTGGCTCGACCAGCCAGGATGATTTTTCCAATGTACTGAAGGAAAGCAGCCTGCTCTGGGCGGTGCTGTTCTTTTATGCGGCCGGTGTCCTGCTGGCATTCACCGCCTGCATGTACCCGATGATCCCGATTCTCTCCAGCATCATCGTCGGTCAGGGCAAACATGCCACGACCGGCAAGGGATTCCTGCTGTCGCTGGTATACGTCGAGGCCATCGCGGTGACCTATGCGGTCATTGGCGTGATCTCCGCACAGGTCGGTGCAGGGGTGCAGGCCTTCTTCCAGAACCCGTGGATCCTCGGTTTCTTTGCACTGGTGTTCGTCGCGCTGGCACTGTCCATGTTCGGCTTTTTCAACCTGCAGTTGCCGGCCTCCCTGCAATCCAGACTGAGCCACACCAGCAACCGGATGCAGGGGGGCACGCTGCTGGGCGTGGCTGTCATGGGTGTGCTCTCGGCGCTGATCGTCGGCCCCTGCGCCGGCCCCGTGTTGATCGGAGCCCTCATCTACACCAGCCAGAGCGGCGACTACCTGAGCGGCGCGCTGGCCATGTTCGCGCTTGGCAATGGCATGGGTGCACCGCTGCTGCTCATCGGTGCCTCCGGTGGCAAGCTACTGCCCAGGGCGGGCGGCTGGATGGATACGGTCAAGGCCGTGTTCGGCGTCATCCTGCTGGGTGTCGCCGTGCTGATGCTGGAGCGCATACTGCCCGGGCCGGTCACCCTGATACTGTGGGCACTGTTGCTGATTATCCCGGCCATCTACCTGCGCGCACTGGATGCACTGCCCGAAGACGCCTCCGGCTGGCGTCGCCTGTGGAAGGGACTGGGCATCGCCATGCTGATCTACGGTGTCATCCTGATCATCGGTGCCACCACCGGGGGGCGCGACCCCCTCAACCCGCTGCGCAATCTCAATGCCACCGTGACCGACGCTGGCAGTGGCGCAGTGACCGCGCGGCATCTGCAGTTCCAGCGCATCAAGACCGTTGCAGACTTCAACCAGGCGCTGCAAAACAGTAGCGCGGCAGGCAAGCCGGTGATGCTGGACTTCTATGCCGACTGGTGCACCTATTGTCTGAAGATGGAGGACTATACATTTTCAGATCCGCGGGTGCAGGCCGCACTGGCCGGCACAACCCTGCTGCAGGCGGATGTCACCGCCAATGACAGTGAAGACCTTGCGCTGCTGAATCACTTCAAGCTGTTTGCCCCGCCCGCCATCCTGTTCTTCGGTTTGGACGGCCAGGAACGGGATCAATACCGCATGATTGGTTTTATGAGCGCGGATGAGTTCCTTGCACATCTGCAGAAAGCATTTCCGTAGCGGATGATATCTGCATGAGACGTTATCGTTAAAACAACACCCAATAGGCCACGGAATCCACGGAAAAACACGGAAAAAAGTCTGGTGAGCCTCTAACCACAAGCCATCTAATTTATCCCGCCAAGGCGCAAAGTACTATTATTTCTTTGCGCCTTGCCTACAGGGGTGCAGGTAAGGGGCGTGAGCGGGAGCGGAAGCTTAGGCGAGAGTTTTATTGATGTAGGCTGGTCTTGCTTTTATTTTTCCGTGTTTTTCCGTGGATTCCGTGGCAAGGGGACTTTTATTTAGGTTTCAGATCGAACTTGCGCAGCAGATCGTACATGGTCGGACGACTGATGCCGAGCAGGTCGGCTGCCTTGGACACCTTGCCGCCGACGTGGTTGAGCGCACGGATGGTGGCCTGGCGGTCGGTGCGATCGCGTATCTCGCGCAGGTTAAAGGTCGCCAGTTCCTCGGCTGAACTGCCACCCAGTTCCAGATCACTGGCAGTCAATTGCTTGTTCTCGGCCATGATCACAGCGCGCTTCACACGATTCTCCAGTTCCCTGACATTGCCCGGCCAGGAATAGTTCTCGATGGCCGCCATCGCATCCTTGCTGAAGCGATGCCCCTGTTTGCCCTGCTGCTTGCTGATGCGCTCCAGGAATACGCGCGCCAGCAACAGGGCATCGCCTTCACGCTCTCTCAATGCCGGGATCGAGATAGTGACCTCACCTACCCGGTAGAAGAGGTCTTCACGGAACAGGTTGACCCGGATCAACTCGTGCAGGTCCTTGTGGGTGGCACACAGCACCCGCACATCTACCGGAATCTCCTTGCGACCGCCAACCCGCTCGATAACGCGTTCCTGCAGGAAACGCAGCAGCTTGGCCTGCAGCGGTGCCGGCATGTCGCCGATCTCGTCCAGGAACAGGGTGCCACCGGATGCGGTCTCGATCTTGCCCGGTGTCTGCCTGGCAGCCCCCGTGAAAGCGCCCTTTTCATAGCCAAACAGCTCGCTCTCCAGGAGATTCTCCGGAATAGCGGCGCAGTTAATGGCAACGAAGCGCCCTTCCTTTCTTTGACTCAGCTCGTGCAGCGACCTGGCAAGCAGTTCCTTGCCGGTACCTGACTCACCCAGCACCAGCACCGTGGCATCCGTCGGCGCGACCTTTTCCACCGTACGACAGACCTGCAGCATGCTGGCACTGCCGGTAATAACACCTTCCAGCGGTGCCGATGAGTGGCGCATGCTGAGACGCCGGTTTTCTTCCTCGAGTTCATAGACGCGGTAGGCGCGATTGACGATCAGCTCGAGCATGTCCGCGTCGATCGGCTTGTAGAAAAAATCGTAGGCGCCCATGGCGACCGAGCGGGTGGCATGCTCGCGGTCATTATTACCGGTCACGACAATGACCTTGGTGTGCGGCGCCTGCTGCAGGATGTCCCCCAGCAGGGAAAACCCCACACTGGTGCCATCGGGCTCCGGTGGCAGGCCCAGGTCCAGCGTCACCACCGGTGGATGATGCTGCCGCACCGACTCCAGCGCCGCCTCGCGATCACCGGCAATCTCTACACCATAGCTTTCAAAACACCAGCGTAGTTGTGTCTGCAGCCCGGGATCGTCTTCGATAACCAGTAATTTTCTTGTCGGTTCTTCCATCCAGATACGAATCTTTTGCGTAAACTGCAACTTTACGGGATTTTACTGCTTATCGCTAATCGTCAAGTGGATTCTGAAGGTGGTTCCTTCACCGACCCGGCTGATGACCTCGAGATCACCCCCCAGCTGGTGGATGTAATCGCGTGTTTCGTACACACCGATTCCCATGCCGGACTTGCCCTTGGTGCTGTCGAAAGGACGGAACAGTCGTTGCTTGATAAAGTCATTGTCCATGCCGCAGCCGGTATCCTGCACCTCGATAGTGGCATGCACGTTGCGTCTGAAAAGGCGCACGGTCACGCGGCCATCGTCCGCAGTGGCATCCTGGGCGTTGCGTATGAGATGGCCAATGATCGCAGCAAAGCGGTCCCCGTCAGCAAGGATCCTGATGTCCCGGGCCTGACAGTCCAGTGTGGGTACCGGTTTGCCACTGGACATCATCTGCACGACCTCGTTCAGGGTCGCGCACAATTCGATGCGCTCGGTCTCCTCTGTCCGCTTGCTGCCACTGCGCAAATACTCCAGCAGACGATTCATTTTCTGTACCGAATTGTCCACCGTGGTAATGGCATCGTCCATGAAGCGCGGATTGTGCCTGTGCTTGCCGGCGTTGGTCACGACCAGTGACAATTGTGCGATCAGGTTCTTCAGGTCGTGCATCACATAGGAGGTCAGCTGGTGCCGGGCCTCGAACTGCTTTGCCTCGGCCAGGGCCTGCGAGGATTCCTGCTGCGAAAGGTGCACGGCCACCTGGCGGCCGGCCGTTTTCACCAGGTCGGAGTCTTCCCAGTTGAAATAGTGCTGTGCAGGGGAATGCGCCAGGACAATAAAACCCAGCAAATGATCATGCACAATCAGTGGCACCACCAGCCACGCATCCGGCATCTGCAGCAGCCATTCGGGCAATTCCAGGTTGTTGTAGAGCCCCGGATCTCGCTCGCATTCATCAATATCAATCAACCATTCACGTGCGGTCAGGAACTGAATCATGGGATGGTCAGACTCGAGCGCATCGCGACTGGATACCGGCATTTGCCAGCTGGCAACCGGCACAAAACGGTTCATCTGGCGCATCCAGAGAATCCCTCCCGGGCTGTCGATGATCTCGGCGATTGAGTGGATGGCTCGCTCACGCAAGCGGTCGTCAGGCGGGCCGGAAGACAGCGTCTCGATAAAGCGCAGCCATTCATCACGGTAGTCGTATTTATAATGAAAAAAGTGCTTGTTGATAAACACCCGCATACTTGCACGGATGCGCCCGGAGAAAAACAGCACCATCAGTACCAGTCCCGCGCCAAACAGATAAATGGCCTGGATAACCGTACCCCACTGCCCGCCATAGACACGGATGTAATAACCACCCACACCCATGGCAAGCAGATACAACCCGGTCCCCAGCAATGCCGTGGTATGGAATACCATGCGCCGCGAGACAAAGATGTCCAGCGACAGGCGCGGGTCCCGGGCAATGGCAATGGCCAGCACCGGGACCGCCATTGCATTGACGAAACCCCGCGCCTCCCACAGACCGACATCCAGCCCCTGGAACAGCAGGGCGTTCGAGTACAGGTAAAAATCGTAGGCAAATATCAGCCCGAGCCCGATGCACAGGTATTTCACCGCTCGGCGTGACTCGATGTGGGCATTGCGCATGATTTGCTCAACCATCACCAGACCGACAATGGAGACCAGCAGGAAACCGGCATACAAAGCGTCAAAACCCAGGATATTGATTGAGTCAGTGCCGGCAAAGAGCCGGTAAAGCACCATGGTTGTCAATAACACGGTATAGCTGGCCGTGATGACGGTCGCGTTGCGGAAGCGGTTGTCCGCGAGACGTGCATCGGTGACCGATGAAATCAGTACATAGCCCAGAAACAACAGCCAGGAAAAGCTGCGTACCGGTTCTACCAGGTAGGAAAAAAAGGCCGTCCCGTAGTGGATGGTCACCGCGGTAAACCCCAGCCACACGGTGCTGGTGATCGACGCGAACTTCAGGGCATTCTTGCGCGACCGCCCCTGCTGGCCGGTGAGCAGGACCAGCGTCAGCACCAGGAACAGGACGGCACCCGATGCATAACTGATGACGCCGGTGTTAATCACGCAGGGATACCTGATACCTATTTATTTTAATGGCCACGGAATCCACGGAAGAACACGGAAAGAATTCTGGTGAGCCTCCAACCACAAACCATTTAATTTATCTCGCCAAGACGCAAAGATCGCAAAGTACTATTATTTCTTTGCGCCTTGGCGAGCGTTTTATTGATGTAGGCTGGTCTTGCTTTTATTTTTCCGTGTTCTTCCGTGGATTCCGTGGCCATTTCCTACCCTTACGATCCGCCAATTTCCTTGTACACCCGCCGCGCTTCGTCTACGCCGTCATAGTTCATGTCAGCGGCCACGGCCTTCGAGAGGATCTCTTTGGCTGCACGGTTATCCCCTTGCTTGTAATAGGTCATGCCCAGGTGATAACGGAACACCGGGACATCCGGTGCCTGTTCAACCACGCCGGACAGTACCTCCGCGGCCTGGTCATACTCGCCAGTTCGGTAGTAGACCCAGCCCAGGGTATCCAGCAGCGCCGGCTGATTGCTTGCCGCCAGTTTGCTGGCCAGCTCTTTGGCCTTGTTGAGGCTCGCCTCATCGGTGCGATGGTCGGCCAGCAAAGCCGCCAGGTTGTTGGTGGCAATGACATTATC
>Ga0210101_1000620_pt1 | contig 11440 bp, 6 predicted proteins | sample Muzzi_PWC_D1_FD_185534 | JGI IMG/M metagenome (GOLD analysis project Ga0210101, IMG submission 185534) | Wetland microbial communities from San Francisco Bay, California, USA, that impact long-term carbon sequestration - Muzzi_PWC_D1 (SPAdes) | ecosystem: Environmental > Aquatic > Marine >...
GCGCTCCTACCCCCTGGCTGAGGCGCCCGGCGGCGAGGCCTACCTCACCGCCTCGGAGGAGGAGCTCGCCCTGGGGCGGCGGGTCTTCGGCGGCCACTGCGCCCGGTGCCACTCGTCGAAGCTGCCGCCTGGCTACACCCACGACGGCCCGGAGAAGCACTCCGCCGCGGCGCGCGCCGACTGGATCGCCCTGGCGCTCCGGGACGACTTCCTGGAGGGCAACTTCCTCTCCGACGACCGCCGCTACCCGCTGGTCTCGGACGACCGGCGCTTCGCCATCGGCACCAACGCCGCCCGGGCGCTCGCCACCAACGCCGTCCGGGGCCATGTCTGGGAGCGCTTCTCGTCGGAGACCTACAAGGAGCTTCCGTCGCCGGGCACGCTCCACCTGTTCAACCCGTGGAGCGATGCGGTCGACATCGAGCACGAGATCCCGGCCGGTGGCCCCGGCTACTACCGCACGCCGTCGCTCGTCGCCGTCTGGGCCACGGCGCCGCTCCTCCACAACAACATGCTGGGCCGCTACACCGGGGACCCCTCGGTGGCCGGCCGCATGGAGGCGTTCGAGGACGCCATGGAGAAGCTCCTCTGGCCCGAGCGCCGCCTCGCCGAGCGGTCGATCAAGGTGACGCCCCGGGAGACCGTGCTCCGGTTCCGTTCGCTCGCCGTGCGCGTGCCGGCCGGGACGCCGGTCAACCTCCTCGCCCACATCGATCTGCGCGCCCTCGTGAGGGAAGATGACATTTTTGATCGTCTAACAAAGCTACTGGAGAACCCCGAGCGTCTCGAGCGTCTGGTCGAGGCCCTGGGCGACAGCGCCCGGTACGACCAGGAGCTTCGTGACCTGGTGCCGGAGCTCCTGGCCTTGAACCAGGCGCCCGACTTCATCGAAGACCACGGGCACGACTCTCACTTCGGCGAGCTGACCGACGTGGAGAAGCGAGCCCTGATCGAGCTCATGAAGACCTTCTGAGGGAGACCATTGATGGCCCACGACGACCCGATCTTCCAACCGCTCGAGTTCCGGAACCTCACGGTCAAGAACCGCCTGTTCCGGTCGAGCATCTCCGGCCGGTGGGACAACTACGACGGCTCGGGCAACCAGTGCCGGGTCAACTGGGAGGAGAAGTTCGCCCGCGGCGGCATCGGGGCGATCATCTCCTCCTTCGTGCCGGTTCATGTGCGCGGGCGGATCCTGCCCAACTACGCCATGATCAACTCGGACGACAAGATCCCCTTCTGGCGGGCGATCGGCGAGAAGGTCCACGAGTACGGCTGCAAGTTCATCATGCAGCTCAGCCACTCGGGGCGGCAGCGGGACGTCCCCGGCGTCGAGAACCACATGAAGCCGGGCCTGTCGTCGACCGGCAAGAAGGACACCTTCCACGGCCTGCTCTGCGAGGCGGCCACCAAGGAGGAGATCGCCGAGCTCGTCGAGTACTTCGCCCAGGGGGCACGGCGGGCCCGGGAAGCGGGGCTCGACGGCGTCGAGCTCCACGCCTCCCACGGCTACCTCTTCACCCAGTTCCTCTCCTCCGGCATCAACGACCGGGACGACGAGTACGGGGGGTCGCTGCGCAACCGCTACCGGTTCCTGCACGAGGTGATCCGCGCCGTCCGCCGCGAGGTGGGGGACGACTTCCACCTCCAGGTCAAGATCAACGCCATCGACCTCAACAACGCCCTTTACCCCTGGGAGAAGAAGGGCAACACGGCGGAGGAGTACATCCAGATGTGCCAGTGGTGCGAGGAGGACGGCGCCGACGCCCTCCACGTTTCCGCCGGCAGCCTCTTCCCCCACCCCCTGGTGCCGCCGGGCGGCTTCCCGGCCGACGAGCTCAACTGGTGGTACGGCGGCATGGCGTCGAGCGGCGTGCGGGGCTTCTTCCCGAACTACACCTTCTTCCACTTCAAGGTGCTCCGCCCCCTCTTCCTCTGGCTCTGGAACCGCACCAAGAAGCGGTTCCCGCTCGAGGGGGTGAGCATGGCCTACTGCAAGCCGATCAAGGAGGTGGTGTCGATCCCGGTGCTCAACACCGGCGGCTATCAGGACGGCGCGCTCATCCGGCGCGGCCTCACGGAGGGCTTCTTCGACGGCGTCGCCATCGCCCGGCCCCTGATCGCCAACAACGACCTGCCGAAGATCCTCGAGTCCGGCCAGGACACCCCGGACCGCCCCTGCTCGTTTTGCAACCGCTGCCTGATCAACGCCGTTGCCAACCCGCTCGCCTGCTACGACCTCCGGCGTTACGACAGCTACGAGGAAATGATCGACAGCGCCATGTCCGTCTACAAGCCGGCCCCCTTCCAGGACCCGGCCGAGGTCACCGAGCGCTCCCCCAGCGGCGCGCCCGCGGTGCGTCTGACGCGGTGAACCCCTCTCAAGGAGCCCTGACATGAAGAAGATCCTCATTCTCCTGCTGGTCGTCGTGGTCGCCGCCGCCGTCGCCTGGTACCTGGTCACCCGGGACCGGCCGCCGGCCCCCGACGAGGCGATGGAGCGATGTCTGGAGAGGGACCTGGACCCGGAGGCGCTCGAGGCGTGCAAGCAGGGTGCGGACTACGTCCAGGCGCCCGACGAAGCGGACTACTTCCACGGCATGGACGGCGGCGAGAAGTTCGAGCCCAGCCAGGTGCGGGGTCGCAACACCTGGCTCGTCTGGACCGGCGGCAACGAGGCCTTCTGGGACTACCTGGCGAACAACAGCTTCGGCACCTTCGACCTGCTGAAGACCGTCTCCTCCTACCCCTGCTCGCCGGAGCAGGAGGCCCACTTCCGGGAGGTGCGGAAAGCCCGCTATGGGAGCGCCGGTGGCTATGGAACGACCGGCGGGTACGGGAGCGGCTACGGCGGCGCCGGGCCCTATGGTTACGGCGATAGCTACGGCTACGGCGAGAGCGGCTACGGGGCGGCGGACCCCTACGGCGACATGCCGGGGGACCCGTCCTACAGCCACTACAACCGGGCTACCCGGCGCGAGTACCTCGGCCTGGTCAACGAGCCCGGGTTCCGGGCGGCCACCAGGCCGGGCCAGTACGGGCTCTGCCTCGACGAGCTGGTCGGCCCGCCGGAGCCGTTCGACGAAGAGGTCTACGGCCGCTCCGCCGGGGTGGTGGGCCTGCGGATCTTCCCCAACCCCAACTTCGACGACAGGGCGCAAGAAGCCTGGGACCCCGAGCGCTACTACACCGACCCGGACTACTACCTGAACCCGAAGCTGGTGCGCCCCTACCGGGTCGGGATGTCGTGCGGCTTCTGCCACATCAACCCCCATCCGATGCACCCGGCGGACGACCCGGAGAACCCGGAGTGGGAGAACCTCTCCGGCACCATCGGCGCCCAGTACTTCTGGTTCGGCCGCATCTTCGCCCCCAACGTCACCAAGGACAACTTCGTCTGGCACCTGCTCGACAGCCAGAAGCCGGGCGCGGTCGACACGTCGTTCGTGCCGGCGGACAACATCAACAACCCGCGGGCGATGAACGCGGTCTTTAACGTCGGCGAGCGGCTGGGCAACGGCGACATCGTCGCCACCGAGACCGCCACCGGCGGCGCGCTGTCGCTCCCCGAGGTGAAGCGGAACATGGAGAGCCCGGATGCCGAGTCCTCCACCTTCGGCGTGCCCCACATTCTCTGGGACGGTGCGGACTCGGTCGGCATCGACGCCGCCCTCACCCGGGTCTACATCAACATCGGCGAGTACCACCAGGAGTGGCTCCGCCACATCCGGCCGATCATCGGCGGCAAGGTCCAGTCGCCGATCTCGGTGGCGGACGCCCAGGAGGCATCGGTCTTCTGGAACGCCACCCAGGAGCGGGCGCCGGACATGGCCCAGTACCTGATCCGCGCCGGCTATCCGTACCGGCTGGCGGACGCACCCGGCGGCGCTGACTACCTCCAGGCGGACGAGGCGACCCTCGAGCGGGGCAAGGTGGTCTTCGCCGAGCACTGTGCCCGCTGCCACGTGAGCGCCAACAAGTTGCCGGAGCCGCCGGTGGCCCTGGCGGAGCCCGGCTGCGTCGGCGACGGCTACCTCGACTGCTGGAAGCGCTACTGGGAGTGGACCGAGACCGAGGAGTACAAGGCGATGATGCGGGAGGTGGTCCTGGCGGACGACTTCCTCGACGACAACTACCTGTCGAACGACGCCCGCATCCCGGTCCACCAGCCGCTGGTCGACTTCGAGCCGGAGGACATCCCGAGCGGGCTCTCGACCCTCGAGCGCTACCTGGAGGAGACCCGTCAGCGGGGTCTCGCCACCGGCGCCCTCGAGACCGAGTACTGCAGCGCCATGTCGTCGAACGCCCTCGAAGGGCACGTCTGGGACAACTTCGCCTCCCAGAGCTACAAGGACCTGCCGGCCCTGGGTGAGGTGGAGCTCTACGACCCGATCGGCGACCGCACCTTCACCTGGCTCGCCCAGGGGGGCGGCCGGGGGTACCAGCGGGTGCCGTCCCTGGTCGGCATCTGGTCGACCGCCCCCTACCTCCACAACAACGAGCTCGGCCGGTTCACCAACGACCCGTCGGTGGCGGGTCGGATGGAGGCGTTCGAGGACGGCATGCGCAAGCTCCTCTGGCCGGAGGAGCGGCAGAACATCGTCCGCACCACCGACCGCACGACCTACCTCCGGGTCAACCACCGGGTGCTGCCGGAGGCGGTCCGGGGCGTGCTCGACGACAGCCCGTTCGCCCGTTTCGTCCGCTGGGCGGTGGGCATCGAGTGGTTGACCGCGGGTCCGGAGAGCCAGCTCGTCCAGGTGGGGCCGATCCCGAAGGGCACGCCGGTGAGCCTGCTGGCGAACATCGCCGCGACGCCCTACGAGGGCGACGTCCACTTCCAGCCCAAGAAGCTCGTCTCGGTCCTCCTGCAGGCACGCTCGGTGTTCAGCCGGATCCACGAGGAGCAGCTCTCGGACGAGGAGGCGAAGGTGCTCGTCGAGGAGCTCGCGCCCGCCCTGATGGAGGTCAGCAACTGCCCGGACTTCGTGGTCGACCGGGGTCACTACTTCGGCACCGACCTGTCTGACGAGGACAAGCAGGCGCTGATCGAGTTCGTCGAGACGCTATGACTCGGATCACCCCCTACAACCCCTTGATCCCCTTCTCCCCCTCTGGGGGGGCAGGGGACACCCCCGCCCGCGCCGGGCGTGACGATGAACGGATCAGGTGACGGGATGAGCGAGTTCGAATACGTGGTGGTGGGCTCCGGGGCCGGCGGCGGCCCCCTGGCCGCGAACCTGGCCGAGGCGGGTCACTCCGTCCTGCTGCTCGAGGCGGGTGGGGACTTCGACGGCTACAACTACCAGGTTCCCGCCTTCCACCCGGGCGCCTCCGAGGACCCGGAGATGACCTGGGAGTTCTTCGTTCGGCACTACGCGGACGACGCGCGCCAGCGGAAGGACTGGAAGTTCACGGCGGATCGGGACGGGGTGCTCTACCCGCGGGCGGGCACCCTGGGCGGCTGCACCGCCCACAACGCGCTGATCCTGGTCTACCCGACCAACGACGACTGGAACGGCATCGCCGAGATCACCGGGGACCGCTCGTGGAGCGCGGCGCGCATGCGGCGCTACTTCGAGCGCCTGGAGGGATGTCGGTATCGGGGTTTTTCCCGCTTCATCTACAAGCTTCTGACGCTCAACCGGAGCCGCCACGGCTACTCCGGCTGGCTGACCACCGAAGAGGCGGACCCCGAGCTCGCCCTCGAGGACCGGGAGCTCTCCGCCGCGATCAAGGCGGCCGCTCTCGCCAACCTCCACGGCGCGAGCGACCGACTGCTGCGCATCCTCCGCTTTCTGTTCACCGAGGGGGACCCCAACGACTGGCGCTTCACCGCCCGCCGCCAGGACGGGCTGCGGCTGGTGCCGCTCAGCCGGGACCGCGGGGCGCGGATCGGCGCGCGAGAGCGGGTGCTGGCCGCCCGGGAGAAGTGCCCGGAGAACCTGACCATCCGCCTCGGTGCCCTGGCGACGCGGGTGCTCTTCGACGAGGACCGCAGAGCGGTGGGCGTCGAGTACCTGGACGGCACGAGCCTCTACCGGGCGGACCCCCGGCACGGCGACGGCGAAGGCGGCGCCAGCCGGCGCACCGTCCGGGCGACCCGGGAGGTGATCCTGGCGGGCGGCGCGTTCAACACGCCCCAGCTCCTCCAGCTCTCGGGGGTCGGCCCCAGGGAGCTCCTCGAGGAGCACGGCATCGACGTGCTGGTCGACCTGCCCGGGGTCGGCGCCAACCTCCAGGACCGCTACGAGGTGTCCCTGGTCCAGCGGATGAAGAAGCCGTTCTCCATGCTGGCCAACTCCACCATGCGGCCGCCCCAGGCGGGCGATCCGCCCGACCCGGCCTTCGAGGAGTGGCTCGAGCACCGGGAGGGGATCTACACCACCAACGGCGCCGTGCTCTCGATGATCAAGCGCTCGGCGGACTGGAAGCCCTCCCCCGACCTTTTCCTGTTCGCCCTGGTGACCGACTTCCGCGGTTACTACCCGGGCTACTCCCGGCGGGTCCAGGAGTCGAAGGACCACCTGACCTGGGCAGTGCTCAAGGGGCACACCGCCAACGCCGGCGGCCGGGTGGCGATCCGCTCCCCCGACCCCCGGGACACCCCCCGGGTCGACTTCCACTACTTCGACGAGGGGACCGACAAGAACGGCAAGGACCTCGACGCGGTGGTCGAGGGGTTCCGGATCGTGCGGGACATCTCCAGGAGCTACGAGCACCTGGTCGACGAGGAGGTCCACCCCGGCCCGCGGGTCGACACCGACGAGGAGATCCGCGAATTCATCCAGAACGAGGCCTGGGGCCACCACGCCTCGTGCACCTGCAAGATCGGCCGCGGCGACGACCCCATGGCGGTCCTCGACGGGCGCTTCCGCGTTCGTGGCACCCGCGGCCTGCGGGTGGTCGACGCCTCGGTCTTCCCCCGCATCCCCGGCCTGTTCATCGTCTCGGCGGTCTACATGATCGCCGAGAAGGCGAGCGACGTGATCCTGGCCGACGCCAAGAGGGCATCCCGATGACGACAACCCGTTCCCCACGGAGAGGTGACCCATGAGCAGGGACGAAGCACGCACCGTGACGAAGACCGAGGTGTTGGAGGACGACGTCCATACCGACCCGATCGACCGGTACCTCCTGAGGCGCCGCCGCCGCATCTTCTGGCTGGTGGTGATCGTCCTCGTGATCCTCGTCACCTGGCTGGCCTGGCGCTTCAACGTCGACCGGCCGGTGACCTACGCCTCGGCCGAGGACCACTTCAAGTACGGCTCGATCGGCAGCGAGCCCGGCGGATCGCTCTCGGAGGCGGTCGGCGGGCTCCTGCCGCCGGAGCCGATCTTCAAGGTGCTGCCGGCGCTCTGTCCGGATCTCCTCCCCGGTGGGTACGCTTCGCTCGGGTTCGTCTTCGAGGAGGGGCACGAGCTGCCGATCGGCGTTTCCCAGAGGTTTCGTCTCGGCATCGAGCAGGTGGGCCTCAACTGCGCCTCCTGCCACGTGGGGACGGTGCGCGACAGCCCGGAGGCCGAGCCGCGGGTGATTCTGGGGATGCCCTCCCATCAGCTCGAGCTCCAGGACTTCTTCCGCTTCGTCCTCGACTGCGTGCTCGATCAGCGGTTCACCACGGAGAACGTGCTCGGCACCATGGAGCGCGAGGGCGTCGACCTGGGCTGGTTCGACCGCCTCATCTACCGGGTGGCGGTGATTCCCAGGACCCGGGAGCAGACGCTCATCCTCCAGCAGAAGCTCCGCCTGCTCATGGGCGACAAGGTCACCGAGTGGGGCCACGGTCGGGTCGACACGTTCAATCCCTACAAGGGTATCCAGTTCAACTGGTCCCTCGAGCAACTGCCGCTCTCCGAGCTGACCGGCGCCTCCGACTTTCCGTCGATCTGGAACCAGGAGCCCCGGGAAGGCATGTGGCTCCACTGGGACGGCAACAACGATTCGGTCGACGAGCGCAACCGGAGTGCCGCCCTGGGCGCCGGGGTGACGCCGGTGACCATCGACTACGACGGCATCGGGAGGGTTCGGGACTGGATCTGGACCTTGCCGCCTCCAGAGTACCCCTACCCGATCGACGCCAATGAGGCGGCGAGCGGCGAACGGCTCTACCGGGCGTACTGCGAGGACTGCCACGGCGACCACCGGTTCAAGGAGGGAGAGGTCACCGGCACCCGGGTGGGCACCGTGGTCCCCATCGGGGACGTGGGAACCGACCCGTACCGGCTCGGTTCCTACACGGCCGTCTTCGCGTCGAACCAGTACACCCTCTACGCTGGGTCGGACAAGCGCTTCACCCACTTCAGGAAGACCGGCGGCTACGCCAACCATCCGCTCGACGGGATCTGGGCCCGGGCGCCCTACCTCCACAACGGCTCCGTGCCGACGCTTCGCGACCTGCTCGAGCCTCCGGAGGCCCGGCCCGCGACCTTCTACCGCGGCTACGACGTCTACGACCCGGAGCGCGTCGGCTTCGTCCACGACGTGGCAGAAGACAACGGCGTCGAGCTCACCCCGTTCGACACCTCGCTCCCGGGCAACTCCAACGGCGGCCACCTGTGGGGAACCTCCCTGCCGCCGGAGGACAAGGACGCGATCGTCGAGTACATGAAGCGCTTCTAGGAGGGAGTCGGCAATGGCAACGAGGAAATCGAAGTGGGTCTGGGTGCTGATCGTGCTCATCGTCCTGGCCGTGATCGTGGGGGCGGTGGCCTGGTGGAAGCTGGCCCGGGAGGTGCCCCAGCAGATCGACGCCGCGGCCATGGACGAGTACTTCAAGTACGGTTCGATCGGTGCCGAGGAGGAGATGGGCATCCCGTTCTGGATCTGGTACGCCCTGCCCCAGGTCTTCCCCGATCTGCTCCCGCGTCCCGGAGGCTATGCGGCGCTCGGCTTCGCCTGGGAGCGGGGGAGCGAGGTGCCGGTCGGCTTCAGCCGCCGCACCATCGGCTTCGAGCGGATCGGCATCAACTGCGCCACCTGCCACGTGACCGTGCTTCGCGCGCCGGGAGAGCCGGTGCCGCGCATCTACCCCGGAGGGACCGGCAACACCATCGACATTCTCGCCTACCAGCGCTTCCTCTTCGCCTGCGCCGACGACCCCCGGTTCTCCGCCGACACGATCCTGGGGCAGTTGGCGCAGACGGTCGAGCTCTCCTGGCTCGACCGCGTGCTCTACCGCTACGTGCTGATCCCGGCGACGCGCAAGGCGCTCCTCGAACAGAAGGAGCAGTTCGAATGGACCGATAGCCGGCCCGACTGGGGGCGGGGGCGGATCGACCCGTTCAACCCGGTCAAGGTCCGTCTGCTCCACATCGACCCGGGCGACACCATAGGCAACTCCGACATGGAGCCGGTCTGGAACCTGCGCCCCCGGGTCGACGGCAAGATGGCGTTCCACTGGGACGGCCTCAACACCGACATCCAGGAGGTCTTCTTCAGCTCGGCCCTGGGCGACGGGGCGGTGCCGAAGTCGCTTCCCGCCGAGACCCTGAAGCAGCTCGAGGAGTACCTGATGGACCTCGAGGCGCCCAGGTACGAGCGGCTCTTTCCGGTCGACCGGGCGCTGGCGGCGGCCGGCGAGCCGATCTACGACCAGTACTGCGCCCGCTGCCACGCCTTCGGTGGCGAGGAGACCGGCAAGGTCTTGCCGCTCACCGCCGAAGCCTGGGCGGTCGAAGGGCTCGAGACGGACGCTCCTCTCTTCACCGACCCCCACCGGGCCGAGATGTGGACTCCGGAGGCGGCCGAGGCCTACAACGCCTACACCGACGGCTACCCCTGGGACTTCGAGCACTTCCGCTCGACCGGCGGCTACGTGAACGTGCCGCTCGACGGGATCTGGGCCCGGGCGCCCTACCTCCACAACGGCTCGGTGCCCTACCTGGGCGAGATCCTGGAGCCGGCCGAGGCACGGACCCAGGTCTTCTGGTCCGGCTACGACCTCTACGACCCGGATCGGGTCGGTTTCGTCTCCGAGGGCGAGGACGCCGAGCGCTACGGCAAGCGGCTCGACACCTCGCTCCCCGGCAACAGCAACCAGGGCCACCTGTGGGGGACCGACCTCCCGGACGAGGACAAGGCGGCCCTCCTCGAATACCTCAAGACCCTGTAACGGAAAGGCCCGATCATGCACCGATACACCGTCTGGTTCCGGCGCGCCCTCTGGCTCGGCATCATCGCCGACTGGTTGCTGGGCATTCCGACGATCTTCGCCCCGCGGATCGTGCTCGGGCTGCTGGGTCTCCGGCCGACCGGCGACCCGGTCTGGACCGCCTTCGCGGCCCTGCTCGTGGTCCTGCTGTCGCTCTTCTACATCCCGGGAGCGTCGAAGCCGCACCGCTACCGGTTGAACGCCTGGTTCGCCGTCCTGGCCCGGCCGCCGGGGGTGCTCTTCTTCCTGGTCTTCCTGCCGGGCGCCTACCCGCTCTTCGGCCTGCTCGACCTGGTGCTCTTCCTGATCCAGTTCCCGCTGCTGCTCAAGGCGCTCCGCGAGGAGCCGGCGGAGGAGGACGCGTGGCACGAGCCGGCCGCCTCCCAGATCCGGCTCGAGGACCGGAGCGTCGCGGTCTGGTTCAAGCGGGCGGTCTGGCTCGGCATCCTCGCGGACTGGGTGCTGGGGGTGCCGACCATCTTCGCTCCCGAGTGGGTCCTCGGGCTGCTCGGATTGCGGCCCACCGGCGACCCGGTCTGGACCTCGTTCGCGGCGATGATCCTGATCCTGCTCTCGATCTTCTACATCCCGGGAGCGAACCGGCCCTTCCGCTACCGCTCGAACGCCCTGCTGGCGGTCTGGGCACGGCCGCCGGGGGTGATCTTCTTCTGGCTCCTCTGGCCGGGGAAGTACTTCCTGTTCGGTCTGCTCGACCTGGTGCTCTTCCTGATCCAGTTCGTGCTCCTGGTCAAGGTCATGCAGCTCATGCCCGACCCGGGGCCGGAGACCGACGAGGACGTCCGCGAGTACCAGGGCTCCTCGTATCGTGAGGTGCGGGACGCGGCGTTCGCCGGCCCCTACGGCGAGCCGCTGCCCTACCACCTGGGGCTCCGCCCGGGGACGTTCCTCCAGTTCTTGAACGACTCGTCCCGCAACATGCACGACCGCCGGGACATCCGGCCCTACTTCGACAAGCTCATCCACTCGAACGGGGTGACCTTCAGCGGCCGGTGGACGATCGACCGGCCGTCGCCCTACACCGGCTACTTCGCCGAGGGTTCCGACGGGCTCCTGGTCGCCCGGGCGTCGGTCGCCGGGCCGCTCATCCGGCGGGGCCACAAGCGCTCGTTCGGCATCGCCGGCAAGGTCTTCCCGACCTTGGACCCGGACGAGCGGGTCTGGGTGGGCAACTTCGTCACCGTCAGCCACCTCTCCGGGTCGCGGGCCAAGAACATCATCGACATCGAGGTGTCGAACGCCCCGACCGTCGGGCCGGCGCTGGCGGCC
>Ga0210101_1000621_pt1 | contig 11429 bp, 9 predicted proteins | sample Muzzi_PWC_D1_FD_185534 | JGI IMG/M metagenome (GOLD analysis project Ga0210101, IMG submission 185534) | Wetland microbial communities from San Francisco Bay, California, USA, that impact long-term carbon sequestration - Muzzi_PWC_D1 (SPAdes) | ecosystem: Environmental > Aquatic > Marine >...
TCGCCGGGGGAGAACGGATGCTGATCGGAGCCCACACGCGCCGGGGGCTCAGCGCCCGGGGGGACGTGCCCACATGATGGAGCTCGACCGGCGGCACGGGCACGTCACGGGAGTGATGGTCGAGGAGCTCCGGCGGGGCACGGATCGGCGCGGACCCGCGGAGCGTCTTCGGCACACGCTCGACCACCTGGCGGCCGCGTGCCCGGAGTGCCGGGCGATCCTCCGGGAGTACGGACAGTCGGAGCGCGAGCCGTCCGCTTCCTGGGAGACGGTTCTGGGAGCCGAGGTCCGGGCGGCGGGCGGGCTGATCGCCGAGCTCGTCCACCTCTCCCCGTACCGCGCCCAGGCCCTGATCCTGGGGAGCCCCCGGTTCCAGCGCTGGGGCCTCGCGATGCGGATGGTCGAGATGGCCGACCGCGAAGCCCTCTCCTCGCCCCGGGAGGCGGAGGTGGTCGCAACGCTAGCGGTCGCGATCGCCGATCAACTGGACGAGGCCCGGTACACACCGGAGATCGTCATCGACGCCCGGGCCCGGGCCGAGGCCATCCACGGCGACCTGCTGCGCCGGCTCGGAGACCTCTCCGCGGCCGAGCGGGCGCTCGACCGGGCGGGGCGCCTGATCGCCCGAGGGAGCGGGGGGGAACCCTTCCGCGCGGAGGTCGACCTGGCGCGGTGCCGGTGGCTGGTGGCGGCCGGCCGCGGCCGGGAGGCCGTCCGACGGTGCCGGTGGGTCGCCCGGTGGGCCCGAGAGCGGGAGCACCAGCACCTGGTGTGGGGGGCGGAGTCGATCGTCGCCCGGGCCGAGCTCCTCGATGGGAACGCGGATCGGGCGGTGGAGCGCCTGGACCGGCTGGTCCGCCGCATGCGCGGCCTCGACGCGCGCCCCGCGCTCGAGTGGGAGGCTCGGCTGGACCTGGCCGAGGCCCGTTGCGCAGCAGGCGAGGCAGGGGCGGCGCTTGAGGGGCTGGCGCGGCTCCGCGTGCTCGCCGCCGACGGGCTCCTGGGGCATCAGTGGGGACGCCTGCTCGCTCTGGAAGGACGTGCCCTCGCCGCCCTCGCCGCCGACGGCCGGCTCAGCGAGGCCGAGGAGGCCCTGGCCGCCGCCGGGCCGGTGCTCCGGGCCGCGGGCCGGGGTTTGGAGGCAGTGCTGGCACTGGTCGAGCTGGCCGGTCTCGCGACGCGACAGGACCGACCCGAGCGGGCGAGGGCACGGGTCGAGGAGCTCACGGAGCTCCTCGTTTCACCGGACCTGCCGCCGCCGGCTCTGGCCGCGGTGGTCGACCTCCAGGCGCCGATCCGCCGCGGGGAGGAGCCGGCGGAGCCTCTTGAACACTGCCACGGGGTGCTCTCCAAGCTCGTGCTGCAGCAGCTCTGAGGCCGGGCTCATCCCCACCGTGGCGACGCCCGGCATCGGGGAGTGGCACATGGTCTTGCCGTCGCTAGAACCGCACTTCGAAGCCGGCGGCGTCCGGGGGCGCGGAAAGCTCCCGGACGTGGAGGCGCTCGACTCGGGCGGCGTGGGGCCCCTGGCGCAGGAGCTCCTCGAAGCGCCGGATGCTCTCCAGATCCCCGGCGGCCTCGACCGCCACGGATCCGTCCGGCTCGTTGCGCACCCATCCGGTGAGGCCGAGGTCGCGGGCGTGGCGCCGGACGAACGCCCGGAAGCCGACCATCTGGACCCGCCCCTCGACCCGGTAGGCCCGGCAGACCAGGCCGGTTCCGGAGCCGCTCCGGGGCCCTGCGCCATCAGTCATCGCCGTCCTCCCCCGCCGGAGCGAGGGCGGCGCCCTCCGTCGCCGTCTCGACCTCCGGAGACGCCTCCGACTGCCGCACCGAGCGCCGGGCGCCGTGGCTGGCGAGCCAGAAGCCGGCCAGCAGCAAGGCGATGAACGCCAGGAACAGCCACCCGAGGTAGGCCTCGATGAAGTCCCGGATCGGCGCCCCGTAGAGCCACATGAGGAGCGCGATGACGAAGAACCGCAGGCTCCTCGAGACCGCCGAGGCGAAGACGAAGATCCGGAAGTTGATGACGAACGCACCGCCCGAGATGGTGAACACCTTGTAGGGGATCGGCGTCAGCCCGGCGATGCCCACCGCCCAGGCGTTCCAGCGGTCGAAGTAGGCGGCCACCGTGTCGACCCGCTCGTGGCTGAAGATCCTGAGCAGCAGCGGCCGGCCGCCGTAGCGCCCGATGCCGTAGCCGGCAATGCCGCCGAGGACCGAGGCCACCGAGCAGACGAGCGCGTACCAGAGCGAGCGCTCCGGCTCGGCGAGGCACAGAGCGATCAACAGCACGTCGGGAGGGATCGGGAAGAAGCTCGACTCGGCAAAGGCGATGGCGAAGAGCGCCCACGTGCCGTACGGGCTGTGGCCGAAGCCCTCCACCCAGAGCAGCATGTCGTGGAGGAACTCCCGACCCTCCGTCAGCATGCGCCGGAGAAACTCGATCGCCGCGCTCATCGCCCCTCCTCCCAGCCGAAGCGTCCGACCAGCGGCACGAACGCCACCGTCTCCCCCGGCTCGCGCACCACACCGCCAGAGGTCCGGCGGTAGAGCACCAGCCGCTGCCACTGGCGGTCCCCCTCCGGGATCAGCAGCCGGCCGTCCGGGCCGAGCTGGTCGAGGAGCGGCTCCGGAGCCACCGGGGCGCCTGCGGTCACCAGGATGCGGTCGTAGGGCGCCGCCTCGGACCACCCGATGCTGCCGTCGAAGATCACCACTTTCACGTTGTCGAGCTCCAGTGCCCGCAGCCGGGCGATCGCCGAGCGCGCCAGCTCCGGCACCCGTTCCAGGCTGTAGACCCAGCGGGCCAGCCGGGCGAGGATCGCCGTCTGGTACCCGGAGCCGGTGCCGATCTCGAGCACCTTGTGATGGGCCTCCACCTGGAGCATCTCGGTCATGCGCGCGACCACGTACGGCTGCGAGATCGTCTGACCCGCCTCGATCGGCAGCGCGTGGTCGCCGTAGGCCTTGCGGCGCAGGTGCTCGCGCACGAAGAGATGGCGCGGCACCGCGGCCATCGCGTCGAGCACCCGCGGGTCCTCGACGCCCCGGCCCGCGATGTGCTCGCGCACCATTCTCCCCCGCCGCTCGGCCATGCGCCGGTCGGCGAGCCCCTGGTCATTCGTCATCGCCACCCGTCGGCAGGGTCTCGAGCGACTCGCGGAGCGGGCCGTAGGTCTCGAGCCCCCGGTAGTCGGTCAGGTCCAGGTGGAGCGGGGTCACCGAGATACAGCCCTTCGACAGGGCGTCGAAGTCGGTCCCCTCCTCCTCGTCCCACTCGGGCGCCCCGGCGATCCAGTAGTAGTTGCGTCCGCGCGGGTCCTGCTTCTCGATCACCGACTGGTTGTAGCGGCGGCGGCCGAGGCGGGAGAACCTCACCCCGTCGATCTCGCCGGCCGGCACGTTGACGTTGAGCAGCAGGTCCTCGGGTAGCTCCTCGTGGCGGAGCAGCTCCTCGGCCAGGCGGGCCGCGAACCGCGCCCCCGGACGGAACGAGAAGTGGGGGCCGATCTCCTGGCTGAAGGCGACCGACGGGATGCCGAGCAGGCTCCCCTCGAAGGTCGCCGACACCGTGCCGGAGTACGTGACGTCGTCGCCCAGGTTGGTGCCGAAGTTGATGCCCGAGCAGACCAGGTCCGGCGGGTCGTCCTTGAGCAGCCAGAGGATCGCCAGGTTCACGCAGTCGGTCGGCGTGCCGTCGACCGAGTACCAGGTGTCCTCGAGCTGGCGGATGCGCAGCGGCCGGTGGAGCGTCAGCGCGTGGCCCGAGGCGCTCTGCTCTTGGTCCGGAGCGACCACCACCACGTCGGCCAGACGAGAGAGCTCCGCGGCGAGCAGCTTGATGCCCTCGGAGAACACCCCGTCGTCGTTGGTGACGAGGATCTTCTTTCTCTCTTGCGTGCTCACCGGGACAGGTACCTGCCGACGATCGGCTCGAGCTTGTCGCGGGTTTCGGCCGGAATCCGCGCCGGATCGGTGATGATGGCGCCGGCCAGGGCGTTGGCGCACGGGTGGTCGGCGCCGCGCGGCGGCAGGCGCCGGATGAGGTTCGCCACCACCCGCTGGCCGGTCTTGACGTTCTGGCGCAGCACCTCGAGGATCGACGCCGTGTGGGCGGCCTCCTCCTCCTCGTGCCAGCAGTCGTAGTCGGTGACCATGGCGAGAGTGGTGTAGCAGATCTCGGCCTCCCGGGCCATGCGCGCCTCCTGGAGGTTGGTCATGCCGATGACGTCGACCCCCCAGGAACGGTAGATGAGGCTCTCGCCGCGGGTCGAGAACTGGGGGCCCTCCATGCACAGGTAGGTGCCCCCTCGGTGCACCGTGGCGCCCGCCTCGCGCGCCGCCTCGACCGCAAGCTCGACCATCTCGGCGCACACCGGGTCCGCCAGCGAGACGTGGGCCACGAGCCCCTCGCCGAAGAAGGTGTCCGGGCGGTGGCGGGTGCGGTCGAAGAACTGGTCGAGGACCACGATGTGGGTCGGCGCGTACTGCTCTTTCATCGAGCCGACGGCGGAGACCGAGATGATCCGCTCGACGCCCAAGACCTTCATGGCGTAGACGTTGGCGCGAAAGTTGATCTCCGACGGCATCAGCCGGTGCCCCCGCCCGTGGCGGGCCAGGAACGCCACCGAGCGCCCTTCGAGCTCGCCGATCACGAAGACGTCCGACGGGTCTCCGAACGGCGTCTCCACCGTCCGCTCCTCGCGCACCGTGAGCCCCTCCATGTCATAGAGGCCGCTGCCCCCGATCACGCCGATTTCGATCTCGCCCATCACGTCTTCCTCTCCGCTGGCTTGTGCTGGATGGTTCGTGCCGAGGTCGTCCCGCCCTGCGGCCCCCGCCGGACCGGCATCGGCCGGCCCGGCGAGCGGGGCCAAGTATAGACCCCCCGGCGGCGGTGTCGGGCGAGCGACCCATGAGCTGTACGAATCGCCCATGGCGCGTGCCTTTCGAGCTTCGAAATGATCAATTGGCGCATGGCCCGGCGGCACCGCCACGGCACGGACGCGCCCTCCGCCGCAGCGCGCCCTGACAACCTCTGTCACTCGAAACCGACAGGGCTTGCCACCCGCGGCGCGACCGGCCTGCGGAGGTTCCCGTCGCTACGGCGACACCGGCGAGGGGCGGTCCGCGGCGAAGCCGGCTCGACCTTTGCTTGTATAGCGCAGCGACTACACGTTTCTCGAGGCTCGGACTTTTTTTTCTCATGTGAAGGAGGCACGCATGGCATCCCTGCTCGGTCGGCTGCTCCAGGGCTCCGACGATGATCTTTCGCCGCAGGATCTCGATCGGCTCGCCACCCTGGCGGCCGACGAACGGTCGAAGCTGGCCGAGCTGCTCGACCAGACCGAGACCAAGCTCGCGGCGCTCGCCGAGGCCCGCACCACCGTCGACGCCTTCGAACAGCGCCTGGGCGAGCTGTCGAGCGAGCAGGAGCGGCTCCAGGAGCGCATGGCCGCGGCCGATGACCTGGCGAGCCTGCTGTCGGCCCTCGAGTCGCGGAGCCACCAGATCGATCGGGTGATCCGCGAGACCGGCGGGCGGATGGACGACATCTCCCGCAAGACCGAGGCGGCCCAGGAGGCGTCGCGGGCCATGGAGAGCCTGGTCGCCACCAGCCGCGACGCCGAGCGCCGGATCGCCGAGATCCAGGAGCGCACCCGCGAGCTCTCCTCCGTCGACGACAAGGTCCGCGGCATCCGCGAGTGGCTCGAGCACTTCGACACCCGCACCGCCTCGGTGGCCGACGACTACAAGAACCTGAGCCGCACCGCCGAGAACCTGCGCACAGAGCTCGCCCGGCTCGAGGCGAGCGGCGGCGGCATCACCGCCGAGCTCACCCAGGCCAAGGAGATGGCCACCGGCATCGAGGACATGCTCTCCGGCCTGACCGCCGCCAAGAGCCTGGCGCTCAAGAGCGAGGAGCAGCTCCACAAGCTCAACGCCCTGTCCGAGCACGTGGCCCAGAAGACCCAGTCCCTGGGCGCCACCCACCAGGCGCTCGAGCGCGCGGAGATCCAGTCGCGTCAGGTCAACGAGCTGGTGCGCGGCATCGAGGTCCGGGTGCAGAAGGTCTCCGAGGAGAGCCGGCTGGTCCAGAGCTCCGAGGCCAAGGTCGAAAGCCTCCTCCAGGTGCACCGCGACCTGGTCGACCGGCTGGAGGCCACCAGCCGCCAACGCGAGGAGGTCCAACAGCAGAGCCGAGAGCTCCAGGAGCGCATCACCTCCTCGGTCAGCCGGCTCGAAGAGCGCATCGCCCGCTCGGAGATGCTCCGCGAGCAGATCGACCTGGCCAACGAGCGCGTGCGGGAGCTGGCGACCACCCTCGGCCAGCAGCAGCGGCAGCTCGACGAGCTCGCCGAGCGCGACGAAGAGGTCGCCCGGGCGCGGCAGAACGCCGATGCCCTGCTCGAGCGGCTCGGCTCGGTCGAGTCCATGGTCCAGAGCCTGGAGCAGAAGTCGAGCGCCCTCGCCGACCTCGAAGGCCGGCTCGAAACCTTGGACGAATCCTCCACCCAGGTGGACGAGCGGGTGCAGGCCATCGCCGAGCAGCGCACCCTGGTCGACGACGTCGACGCCCGGCTGCGCGAGCTGGGCACGATCTACGAGGAGACCCGCGGGCGCCTGGCGACCCTGAACGAGGCCCGCACCGAGGTGGAGGAAGCCGCCGGGCTGCTGACCGAGTTCCAGCGCAACCGTGCCGCCGTCGAAGGGCGGATCCAGGAGGTCTCGCGCCGGCTCGACGACGTCGACCGGGTCCACGCGCGCGTCCTCGAGGTGCAGAAGCTGGCCGGCGAGCTGGAGACCCGCGCCTCGGAGCTCGAGCCCCGGATCGAGTTCGTCGAGGGGGTCGAGGGGCGGCTGAACCGCCTGGACGAGCTGAGCCAGGCGATCGACGTGCGCCTGGAGGACCAGCTCGGCCGCCAGGGCGACCTCGAGTCGATGCAGCACTCCCAGAGCGCCCTCAAGCAGGAGCTCACCGACCTCAAGAAGCTGGCGGCATCGATCCAGAGCTCGCGGCAGCTCCGCGACATGGAAGCTCAGATGAACGATCTCGAGGGGCGCCTGGAGGCCACACGGCGGACCCTCGAGCGCACCGAGAGCCTGGAGAGCTCCCTGCACGAGGGTGAAGGCCGCATGAGCGCCCTGGCCGAGCGGCTGGAGGAGCTGGGCGGCAGGATCGAGCGCCAGCAGCGCAGCCTCGAGAACGTCAACGAAGAGGGCCGGCGCGCCCAGACGCTGCGGGAGGAGTGGGAGGGCGAGGCCCGCACCCTGGAGCAGCGCCAGCGCGAGATCCGCGACAGCGCCCAGGCACTCCAACGCGAGCTCGAAGCGATCAAGGGCTTCCACACCGAGCTCGAGGAGCGCCGGGACGCCCTGCAGGAACGCGAGACGAAGCTCGCCCGTTCCGAGGAGAAGATGGGCCAGCTCGAGGCGAGCCTGGGCGGCCTCGACCGCAAGATCGACATGATCAACTCCCGCCACGGGCTGGTCGAGCGGATCAAGCGGGAGGTCGACGGCATCTACGACACCTGCGACGAGAGCCGCCGGAGCGCCGCCGAGGTGGTCGCCTCCGGCAAGCGGATCACCGAGGCGCGCCACCAGATGGACGAGGTGGTGGCCCGGGCCGAGGACCTGGAGTCGAAGTTCAGCCGCCTCCAGGGCAAGCTCTCCGCGGTCGAGGAGGCCGAGTACAAGATCGACACTCTGGCCAACATCCTCGACGATCTGACCGTCAACCTGGAGACCTTCCGGGAGCAGAAGGCGGTCATCGACCACGTCGCCGAGAAGCTCAGCCAGATCGACTTCGAGGTCAAGCGGGCCGAGCTGGTGACCCAGTCGCTGCGCGACGAGCGGCAGCTCGCGAGCCGCATCCACCAGGGCATCCAGTCGCTCCGGGGAGCCAAGACCAAGCGCCCGGCGGCCACGGTGGCGCTGATGAAGGTGCCGTCCCCTCCGCCGGAGGTCGAGGTGGACGAGCGGGCCGAGCTCGACCCCGACGACACCGCGGTCCAGGAGGGACCGGCGGGGGCATAGCCGGAACGCGGGGCCAAGGGGGTCCGCTCGGCGCCTCACGCCAGGCGGCCCCCCCCTCCACGCTCCTCCGGACCGGACCTCTCGACACCCCGGGCTCTCGGAACCGGCGAGCGTTCCCTGGGGTAGCATGCGGCCAGTCATCCTCCCGGTGAGCGCACCATGACCAACCTCCTCAACGAGCCCCCCGACTACCAGATCACCGAGACTTCGCTCGGGGTCTGGCGCCGGTACCTCTACCCCACCGGCGAGCTGTTCGCCGAGTTCCGGAGCCACGGCACCTTCCTCGGCCTGCCCTGGCTCCACTACACCCGCGGCCGTTCGCCGGAGACCGGCTCCAGGGTAACCGCCCGGGGAGTGCTGGCCGTCGGCCGGGTGGCCACCGGCATCGTCGCCGTCGGCCAGGCGGCGTTCGGGGTGCTGGCGATCGGCCAGCTCGGCGTCGGCCTGCTGCTCGGGCTCGGCCAGGCCGCGGCCGGCTGGACCGCCGTCGGCCAGCTCGCCCTCGGGCTGGGCTACGGCCTCGGCCAGCTCGCCACCGGCGCCGTGGTGGTCGCCCAGCTCGGCATCGGTGGCCGGGTGCTCGCCCAGGCCGGCTGGGGCGACGCGGTCTGGACCCCCGATCGGCAGGACCCGGAGGCCGTGGAGTACTTCCGCGCCCTCTGGGAGCAGATTCGCGCGTTCGTCGGCTGACCGCGCGGCCCTTTCCGAGTCCTCCAAGCCCCGAAGTCTCCCGTCCCAACCTCCGTCCGGCGCACGCACGGTGGTCCAGCGCTTGCCTATCTTATATTTGCCTGTTACAATATCACCTTACGTTCACAATCTGTTCACCCCCGACAAGGAGGACCCGCCATGCGGAAACTCTGGATCGTGGCTCTGCTCCTGGCGCTGCCTGGACTGGCTGTCGCTCAGGGGAATGGGCCGACCCTCATCCGTGGCGCCGGCAATCCGAACGCCGTTCCGGACCAGTACATCGTGGTCCTGAACCAGGGCGTCGATCTGCCGGCGACGGCCAACGAGATGGCCCGTGGGTACGGCGGAGAGGTTCGCTTCGTCTACAAACAGGTGCTCCACGGCTTCGCCATCCGCCTCCCGGGCCAGGCCGCCGAAGCCCTGGCCCGTGACCCGCGGGTGGACTACGTCGAGCAGGACCAGGTGGTCACGGCGTCTGCCACCCAGACCAACCCGCCGTCGTGGGGTCTGGACCGGGTCGACCAGCGTGACCTGCCCCTCGACAACAGCTACACCTACGACTTCGACGGCACCGGTGTCCACGCCTACGTCATCGACACCGGCATCCGGCCGACCCACGTCGAGTTCGGGAGCCGTGCGAGCGCCGACTTCGACTCGGTCGGCGACGGCCAGAACGGCATCGACTGCTACGGCCACGGCACCCATGTGGCCGGAACCGTGGGGAGCGCCAACTACGGCATCGCCAAGAACGTGCGCATCCACGCCGTGCGGGTGCTCGACTGCAACGGCTCGGGCACCAACTCCGGCGTGATCGCGGGCGTCGACTGGGTGGCCGCGAACCACGTGAGCCCCGCGGTGGGCAACATGAGCCTGGGCGGCGGCGCCTCGAGCTCCCTCGACTCAGCGGTCAACAACGCGGTCGCCTCCGGTGTCTTCATGGCGGTCGCCGCGGGCAACGAGTCGACGGACGCCTGCACCCGCTCGCCGGCGCGGGCGGCCGACGTCTACACGGTGGGAGCGACGACGATCAACGACGTCCGCTCCTCGTTCTCGAACTACGGCACCTGCGTCGAGATCTTCGGGCCTGGCTCGTCGATCACCTCGACCTGGTACACGAGCAACACGGCGACCGCCACCATCAGCGGCACGTCGATGGCCACGCCCCACGTGGCGGGCGCCGCGGCGCTGCTGCTCGACGAGGACCCGACTCTGACCCCGTCCCAGGTGGCCTCGCTCCTGACCGACAACGCCACCGCCGGGCGCCTCTCGTCGATCGGGTCCGGATCGCCGAACCTGCTCCTCTATACCCTCAACTCGAGCACTCCTCCGCCGCCGCCACCGCCGCCGCCGGACTGCCCGGCCGGCTCGATCGACTTCACCAGCTACGGCCTCGAGTCCTACGCCGACCAGAACTTCTCGAACACCTACGAGGTGCTCGACGCGGCGACGCTCCGGCTCACCAACAACACCTGGCTGCGGTCGACCCAGTCCTACACGGTGACGGCGAACACGATGATCGAGTTCCAGTTCGCGTCGAACGCCCAGGGCGAGATCCACGCCATCGGCTTCGACGAGAACCAGACGCTCAACGACGCTCCGCGCCACCACCAGTTCTGGGGCACCCAGAACTGGACCGGCACCGGCAAGGCGGAGGTCACCGCCCAGCAGTACAGCGGCAGCGGCGCCTACGAGACCTTCCAGGTGCACCCGGGCGCGTTCTTCACCGGCAGCTCCATGCGCCTGGTGTTCACCAACGACAACGACGCCGGCTCCGGCAACGAGGGCCGGTTCCGCTGCGTCCGGGTGTTCGAATCGGACGGCGGACCTCCACCGCCGGGCAACTGCACGGTGGACGACAACTTCGACACGAGCGCCACCGGCTGGTTCAACGACGGCGCCTCCACCTGCACCACGGGCGCCTACGTGCTGGACACGCCGACCTTCGTGTCCAACGGCGGCGTCACCACCCAGGTCGGCGGCGACCACACGTCGGGCAGCGGCTTCGCCATCTTCACCGCCGTCAACACGAGCGCCGGCGTCGACGACGTGGATGGTGGCAACTGCATCCTCGGCTCGCCGACCTGGTCGGTGGCGGCGGACTCGACGCTGTCGGTCTGGTACTTCCACGGCCAGAGGGACGCCGGCGACGACCCGTCGGGAGACTTCTTCCGTCTCGAGGTGTCGACGAACGGCGGCTCGACCTGGACGACGATCGCCTCGAACGGGGACTCGACCTCGAACGCGGCGTGGACCCAGGTGACCTACCCGATTCCGGCAGGCTCGACGGTACAGGTACGGGTCCAGGCGTCGGACGGCGCCGGCCCGGGCGACCTGGTCGAAGCGGGGATCGACGACCTGTCGATTTGTGACAATTGATCGGATCCCCACCCTCTCCCCCGACCCCTCTCCCATCCCCAGGGTGGGAGAGGGGCGCCACCGCCCGGGCCTCGTGCTCACGAGCTCGATCGGTGCTGGGGCGATGCACCGCGGCGGGGGGCTCCGGCCCCCCGCCTCACCTTCCTCTCCCGTTCAGCCTTCGCCGCGCCGGCCGTAGCCGGTCAGGACCGCCAGCAGCACCATCGCCAGGAGCGCCCAGGAGTGGAGGTTCGCCATGCCGACCTCGAACGGTGAGATCCGCGGCATGCCGAACGCCTCGCCGCTCACGGTGGTGCTCGCGGCGAGGATGGTGGGGATGCAGT
>Ga0210101_1000622_pt1 | contig 11415 bp, 9 predicted proteins | sample Muzzi_PWC_D1_FD_185534 | JGI IMG/M metagenome (GOLD analysis project Ga0210101, IMG submission 185534) | Wetland microbial communities from San Francisco Bay, California, USA, that impact long-term carbon sequestration - Muzzi_PWC_D1 (SPAdes) | ecosystem: Environmental > Aquatic > Marine >...
TTGTCCTTGACCAGTTCGGCAATCTTCTCCAGCAGGCGTGCCTTGTTGACCTGGTAGGGCAGCTCGGTGAACACCAGGTGCTGCCGCCCCCGCGACTCGTCGGTCTCGACGTGATTGCGTGCCCGGATCTGGATCCGGCCGCGCCCGGTGCGATAGGCCTCGTGAATGCCGCGCACGCCGTTAATGATTCCGGCGGTCGGGAAGTCCGGGCCCGGCACGTATTCCATGAGTCCGGCGATATCGATGTCGGGATTGTCGATCAGCGCGATGCAGGCGCCGGTAATTTCCGTCAGGTTGTGCGGCGGGATATTGGTCGCCATGCCCACGGCAATACCGGCGGAGCCGTTGACCAGCAGGTTCGGAACGCGCGTCGGGAATACCGAGGGTTCGTGCTCGGTTTCGTCGTAGTTGGGTACGAAATCGACAGTTTCCTTGTCGATGTCGGCAATCAGTTCGTGCGCGATCCGCGCCATACGCACTTCGGTGTAGCGCATCGCGGCGGGTGAATCGCCGTCCACGGAACCGAAATTACCCTGGCCGTCGACCAGCATGTAGCGCAGCGAGAACGGCTGCGCCATGCGCACGATGGTGTCGTAGACCGCGGTATCGCCGTGCGGGTGATATTTACCGATGACGTCGCCGACGATGCGCGCCGATTTCTTGTACGCCTTGTTCCAGTCGTTGCCCAGCTCGCTCATCGCAAACAGCGCACGGCGGTGCACCGGCTTCAGACCGTCGCGCACATCCGGCAGCGCCCGACCCACGATCACGCTCATGGCGTAGTCGAGGTAGGACTGCTTCATCTCGTCCTCGAGATTGACGGGCAGTATTTCTTTTGCGAAATCGCTCATTTGGGAGAGACGCGTGCTTCCTTGTTCAGGTAACCGGGCGCTGCTGGCGGCGTTTGGGGCAGCCGCGAGCAACAAAGACAGCGGATTTTAACATAGTCGACTCCCCCACTACACCCGGGAAATAATGCTTTCCGGGGCCGCTCAGGGCGCCTGCGGGAAAAACGACCGGCCGGGCCGGCTATTGCGGACTGTTCTGCGTTGCCGACAGCATCGCCAGTTTTTCCCTGTCCGGGGCCGCCACCACCCCCGCTTCCGTCACCAGGTAATCGACCAGCCCCGCGGGCGTGACATCGAAGACCGGATTCCATGCCGTTGCGCCTGGGGCTGCAATGCACCTGCCGGCCAGCTGCATCAGCTCCTCGGGCGAGCGTTCTTCCAGAGTCACCTGCTGCCCGCTTGGCATATCCCGGTCCAGCGTGGAAAGGGGCGCGACGACCATCATGCGCACCCCGTGGTAGCGACAGGCAACAGCCAGCTGGCAGGTGCCGATCTTGTTGATGACATCACCATTGGCGGCTACCCGGTCGGCCCCGACGATCACCCATTGCACGCGCTGCTGCTGCATCAGCAGCGTTGCCGCGCTGTCGCCGATCAGGGTCACCGGGATGCGATCGCGCAGCAACTCCCAGGCCGTCAGCCGGGCGCCCTGCAGCCAGGGCCGCGTCTCCCCGGCATATATCTGCCGCAGCTTGCCCGCTGACCAGGCACTGCGAATTACGCCCAGCGCGGTCCCGTAGCCACCGGTCGCCAGTGCACCTGCGTTACAGTGCGTCAGCACGGCACTGTCTTCATCGAGCAGTGCGGCGCCAGCGTCGCCCATAAAATGGTTCGCCGTGACATCTTCCACGTGAATACGCCTGGCCTCCTCGAGTAACGCCGCAACCGGACTCTGCCCGGCCGTAGCCAGGCAGCGCTGCATGCGCGTCAGCGCCCAGGCCAGGTTCACCGCCGTCGGGCGCGCCGCCGCCAGCGTCCGGATATCCTCCCTCACTCCGGACTGCCATGCCCGGGGTGACTCCAAGACATGCCGACGCGCCGCCAGCACCACACCGTAGGCCGCCGTGATACCGATCGCCGGGGCACCGCGCACCACCATGTCACGGATTGCACCGGCCACCGCTCCCGCATCATCAAACAGCAGGTAGATTTCCTCATCCGGCAGGCGGCGCTGGTCCAGCAGGCGGAGGCCGGCATCCGTCCAGCGGATGGCAGAAACCGTGTCATTCTGGTCATTCATGGCATTCAGGGGTCCCAAACCGGTGCAACAGGGGGTATTCTACTGATTCCAGCGAAAAAAACCGTCCTGCGGGGGCTGGCTTAACATTTCGGTAACGTCTAGAATACGATTCAAGAAAATTGGCAATTCAGTACATACTGGCTTTTTTCAACACAAATCCACAGGAGTGGCTACAAATGAATAACGACTATCGTATCGGAGGGATTGTCGCCTCTATTGCTGCCGGGCTGCTGTTCGCTACCAGCGTAACCGCACATGAGGCCGGCAATGCGGGCGAAGGCTATGTCGGGGACTCAACCGGACATTACATCACTGACAGCGCAGGCAACTGCGTGCGCAGCGGCTTCTGGAACTCAGAAGACCTGACCGTGGACTGCGGCCTGGAAGTGGCTGAGGCACCGCCACCTGCGCCAATGGCACCTGCCGCCCCGGTCTACGAGACCGCCACCATCAAGGCGGAAGCGCTGTTCGACTTCGACAAGTCCAACCTGAAGCCGGAAGGCCAGGCCGCCATCACGGCACTGGACGACAAGATCAAGAGCCAGGGCACCCAGGTGATTGATATCAACGTCGTGGGTCACACCGACAGCATCGGCACGGAAGAGTATAACCAGGCGCTGTCACTGCGTCGTGCCACGTCCGTCAAGGACTTCATGGTTAGTGAGGGCATCGACCCGGGCATCATTGACGTCAGCGGCAAGGGCGAATCCGACCCGGTGGCCAGCAACGACACCAAGGAAGGCCGTGCCCAGAACCGTCGTGTCGAGATCAGCGTCGGGGTCAAGCAGCGCCAGAACTGATCCAGCCGCATGCAGTAATACCAGCCCGCCACCCGCTAGCCGGGTGGCGGGCATTTTTTTGTCCCGCAATCGAGGAGAAAGCCATTGGACCTGCAACAGTATCTTAATACCGAGCTGATCAATAGCTACGCGATACCCTGGGGTATCCAGGTCGTATCCGCACTTGCCATCTTCTTCATCGGGCGCTGGGTTATCAAAATACTGGTGCGAATCGCGGAACGCGTCATGAACAAGTCACGCCTCGACTCGATGCTGACCGCGTTTCTGGGCAACATTCTGTATACCCTGCTGCTGGTCGTGGTGGTGATTGCCGCCCTTGACCAGCTCGGCGTACAGACCACCTCGCTGCTCGCCGTGTTCGGTGCAGCCGGTCTCGCCGTTGGCCTGGCCCTCAAGGATTCGCTGGCAAACTTCTCCTCGGGCGTGATGCTGATTATCTTCCGGCCCTTCAAGATTGGCGACTTCATAGAAGCGGCCGGCATGAGCGGTGTCGTGGAACAGGTCCGCATCTTCAGCACCGTGCTGCGAACCGGTGACAACCGGGAGATCATCATCCCCAACGGGCACATCTACTCCGGACCGATCATCAATGTCTCCGCGCGCGAGACCCGCCGCATCGACATGGTGTTCGGCATCGGCTATGAGGATGATATTCGCAAGGCAAAGGAACTCATCGAAGCGGCACTTGCCGCCGACGGGCGCATTCTCAAGGACCCTGCCGCGGCGGTGGCGGTCGCTGAGCTGGCAGAAAGCAGCGTCAACCTGAATGTCCGCCCCTGGGTCAAGTCCGGTGATTACTGGGCGGTGCGCTCGGACCTGCTGGAGAAGATCAAGCTGGACTTCGACGAAAACGGGATCAGCATTCCCTTCCCGCAGCGGGATGTGCATGTGCACAACGCCGCCTGACAGCCGGCGGGCCGCATGCCGCCGGATATCACCGCATGAGCAACGTCGATACTCTCATTCATTGCCGCTGGATCGCCCCGGTCGAGCCGGCAGCAACCGTTTACGAACACCACAGCCTCGCCGTCCAGGAAGGCCGCATCCTCAACATCCTGCCCACGGCCGAGGCTCACGCCCGCTATAGCGCCGCCAGCGAATACCACCTGGACCGCCACCTGCTGATCCCCGGACTGGTCAACGCACACACCCATGCCGCCATGTCGCTGCTGCGCGGGCTGGCCGATGACATGCCCCTGCAGGAATGGCTCAACGGCCATATCTGGCCGGCCGAGTCGCGCTGGGTGAACGAGGAATTCGTCCACGACGGCACCCAGCTCGCCATCGCCGAGATGCTGCGCAGCGGCACCACCTGTTTCAACGACATGTATTTCTTTCCGGATATCACGGCGCGCACCGCGGCCGCCTGCGGCATGCGCGCCAGTGTCGGCCTGATCGTGATCGATTTTCCCACCGTGTGGGCAAACGACGCCGGCGAATACATATCCCGCGGCCTTGCCGTCCACGACAACTATCGCGGCGACCCGCTCATCAGTACGGTGTTCGCACCGCATGCGCCCTACACGGTGTCCGACCAGCCGCTGCAGCACATCCGCGTCCTCGCCGACGAGCTGGATATCGGGATCCACATGCACGTGCACGAGACGGCCGACGAGATCGACAAGGCCGAGTCGCTCACGGGCCAGCGCCCCCTCGCCCGCCTGCATGATCTCGGCCTGGTGTCCCCGGCCTTGCTCGCCGTCCACATGACCCAGCTGAGCAGCGCGGAAATCACGGCCTTTGCCGCTGCCGGCGGACACGTCGTGCATTGCCCGGAATCCAACCTGAAACTTGCCAGCGGCTTCTGCCCCGTCCAGGCACTGCTTGCCGCCGGCGTCAACGTGGCGCTGGGCACCGACAGTGCAGCCAGCAACAACGACCTGGACATGCTCGGCGAGATGCGCACGGCCGCGCTGCTGGCCAAGGGTACCAGCGGCGATGCCAGCGCCCTGCCGGCGCACGAGGTCCTGCGGATGGCCACCCTCAACGGCGCCAGGGCGCTGGGACTGGGGGATGAAACCGGCTCCCTGATTCCAGGCAAGTGGGCAGACCTGGTCGCCGTCAACCTGGATACCCCGGAAACCCAGCCCGTGTATGATCCGGTATCGCAGCTGGTGTACGCTGGCGGGCGCGAGCAGGTCACCGATGTCTGGGTGGCCGGCCAGCAACTGCTGAAAGAGCGCCGCCTGACCACGCTGGACGGCAACGACATCCTGGCGCGCACCCGCGGCTGGCGAGACCGCATCCGCTCCACTCACCAGACTCAACGTACAGAGCCATGACCGAAACAGTACATAACGTCGATCAGGACGAGATTGCCAAGTTCGAAAAGCTGGCCGGACGCTGGTGGGACCCGCACAGCGAATTCAAGCCGCTGCACGATATCAACCCGCTGCGACTCGACTACATAGACCGGCTTGCACCACTGACCGGCAGGCAGGTCATCGACGTCGGTTGCGGCGGCGGTCTGCTCACCGAGGGCATGGCCCGGCGGGGCGCGCAGGTAACCGGTATCGACATGGGCAAGGCCCCCCTGGGGGTCGCCAGGCTGCACCAGCACGAATCCGGACTGGATATCGATTACCAGCAGGCGACCGCGGAACAGGTCGCGGCGACCCGGGCCGGCGATTTCGACATCGTAACCTGCCTGGAAATGCTGGAGCATGTACCGGACCCGGCTGCCGTGATCGCGGCCTGCGCGCAGCTCATTAAGGAGGACGGCCGCGTGTTTCTCTCGACCATCAACCGCAATCCCAAGGCCTACCTGTTTGCCGTGGTCGGGGCCGAGTACCTGCTGCGGATGCTACCCAGGGGCACACACGACTACAGCAAGTTCATCCGTCCTTCCGAGATGGAAAGCTGGGCGCGCGACTGCGACCTGCAGCTGACCGACCTCACCGGCATGAGCTACAATCCGCTCACGCAGGAGTATCACCTGGGCAACGATGTTTCCGTCAATTACCTCGCCTGCTTCCGCAAGGCCTGATCCATGACCGGCGGCATCCGGACCGTCCTGTTCGATCTCGACGGCACCCTGCTCGATACGGCGCCGGATCTCGCCGCCGCACTGAACACCGTGCTTGCCGAGAACGGCCGCGAGCCGCTGCCCTGCGAGGCCATCCGCCCGGTCGTGTCGCACGGCGGTGTCGCCATCATTCGCCACGGCTTCCGGCTGCAGGCAGCCGATCCCGCTGTCGAGCCGTTGCGCCAGCGCCTGCTTGAGGTGTACCGGGCAAACATCTCGACGCATACCCGTCCCTTCCCCGGCATGGCTGACGTCCTCGACACCCTGGAAGCACGCGGCCTCAACTGGGGTGTGGTCACCAACAAGCCGGGCTGGCTGACGGAACCCCTGCTCAGCGACCTGGGACTGCTGCAACGCGCTGCCTGCGTCGTCAGTGGCGACACACTGACACAACGCAAGCCGGACCCCGCACCCATGCTGCATGCCTGCGCGCTCGCCGGCAGCGAACCGCAGCGCTGTGTCTACATTGGCGATGCACAGCGTGATGTCGAGGCCGGCAACAACGCCGGCATGTACACCCTGGTGGCCCTGTTCGGTTATTTCCGGGACGACGACCGGCCGCAGGACTGGCAGGCAGACGCCATGCTCGACATACCCGCGGATCTGCTGGCGTGGCTCGACTCCACTGAAATCCGCGGCGTTACCTGACCCGGCAACGAGACAAAATGCCGGTGACATCGGTGGTATGATCCCGGCCATGGCTGTCAATGAAATCACCTTCCTGATCCTTGTTATTGTCATCTCCCTCGAAATAGGCGCGTTAACGGCCTACCTGATCGAGAACCGGAAATTCAACCGGCTGCGTGAAAAGTACCAGCGCCTGAGTGTCGAACTCGACTACGAACGCAGGGCGGCCGTTGCCCGGGAAGCCACCTTCGAGGAAACCACCCGCACTCTCAAGGACACCTTCAGCAGGCTCGCCGGTAATGCGCTGAGGGACAACACCAACCAGTTTCTGCAGCTTGCACGGGAGAACATGAAGCAGTTCCAGATCCGGGCCGAGAATGATCTCGGCCGCAAGGAAAAGGCGATCGATGACCTCGTTAAGCCCATTCAGGACGCGCTCGGCAAAACCGAGACGGAAATGCGCCGCATGGAAAACGAGCGCCGGGAGGCACAGGGCGCACTCACCCGGCATCTCGAGACGATCGCCGAGTCACACCGCCTGCTGCAGGGCGAGACCCGCAACCTGGTGCAGGCCCTGCGGCGCCCCGAGGTGCGCGGCCAGTGGGGCGAACTGACGCTGAAGCGTCTGGTGGAACTGGCGGGCATGGTGGAGCACTGCGATTTCACCGAGCAGGCGACCGTGGACGGTGAATCCGGCCAGCAACGCCCGGACATGGTGATTCGCATGCCCGACAGGCGCGATATCGTCGTGGATGCCAAGACGCCCCTGGATGCCTATCTTTCCGCCGTGGAGGCCACGGAGGACACGCAGCGCAGCAGGCACCTGGAGCGGCATGCGCGCAACGTGCGCATGCGCATCAAGGAGCTTTCCGGCAAGGCCTACTGGAAGCAGTTCCGGCACAGCCCGGAATTCGTGGTGCTGTTCATACCCGGCGACCAGTTCCTCAGCGCCGCGCTCGAAATCGACACCGCACTGCTCGAGGATGCCCTGGCGCGCCATGTCATCCTCGCCACTCCCAGCAGCTTTGTGGCCCTGCTGCGTGCCGTCGCCTACGGCTGGCGGCAGGAGGCGCTGGCGCGGAATGCCGAGGAGATCCAGGTCGTGGGACAGGAAATGTATGCACGCCTGACTACCTTTGCAGGTCACCTCGCACGACTTGGCCGCAGCCTCGACAGCAGCGTCGATGCCTTCAACAAGGCAGCAGGCTCCTATGATTCGCGCGTCCTTCCCGGGGCCCGCAAATTCTCCGAACTGGGCGTCACCGGCAGCGACAAGCCGCCCGCGGTGGAACAGATCGAACGTGCCACCCGGCACGTGGAATCACGCTGTGATGCCGGCGAGCCGGACCCCATGCCACAGCGCGGCAAAGCCGCACCCTGACCACCGGCGGATCCTGCAACCACCCCGCTCTCACCCATCCGGCTGTCTCCACCAGCTGCGTGAATATGTCACAGCAGCCGCGTGATTTGTTCATACGCCTGTGTGGCAAAACTACCTACACTTTTAGTGTCAGGGAAGAAACCCAGGGATGGTGCGCCAGGGATGGCCATACTCGGGAGGATCGCCGGATCGCTGCAGGGAAGCCACCTGGAGCAGCGTGCCGGTGCATGACAGTCAGGAACTCACAAATGGGACGGTCAGAGAAAATCTACCTGGTAGATGACGATCCCGCCATCCGCGACGCGCTGGGGCTGTTCCTCGAGAATGAAGGCTACAACGTCACACAGCTCACCGCCGCCCGGGAGCTGCTCGATGCCGTCAATGACGAGGACCGTGCCGTCGTCGTACTGGATCATTACCTCGGCGACATGTCCGGGCTTGAATTGCAGGCCGAACTCAATAATCTTGGCATCGAGTGGCCCGTTATCTTCATATCGGGCAGCGGCGACATTGCGCTTTCCGTCAAGGCAATGAAAGCCGGGGCCCAGGATTTCCTCGAAAAGCCGATCACCAACGAGGCCCTGCTGGCCAGCGTGGAAAGCGCCTTTGTGGTGATGGACGAGCTCAGTGAATTCAATCGACTCCGGGAACTCGCACGGGAAAGATGCAGCAGCCTGAGCGAACGCGAGCGGGAAGTCATGCAGCATATCGTTGCCGGCCTGTCCAACAGCAAGGTTGCCGAACGTCTCGACCTGAGCATTCGCACGGTTGAGGTGCACCGCTCCAACATCAACAAAAAAATGGGTGCAAGCACACTGGTGGAACTGGTGCGCATGGCGGACCTTTGCCCCGACCACCAGCCGTAAAACCGGAATCAGCCGGCACAGCCCGCTGATACACCCCGGTTGCAGCAGCGGGGTGTTGCTTGTCATCGCACGGCATCTGTCCCATTATTGATGCCCGCTAACGATGCCCTGAATCACTCGCATAGATGACCAGACAGGCAAAGGCTCTGCTGCTGGGAATCCTCACCGGCCTGTTTGGCGTGGCTGTCAGCAGCCTGCCCGCCATGCACGCACTCGAGGAAAGCGCCGGCCTTGACCTGTTGTTCAGGCTGCGGGGGCCCCGCATGCCGCCTGATGAAGTTGTCGTCGTCAGTATCGACAAGCACTCCGCACAGGCCCTTGGGCTGCCGAACGAACCCGCCCGGTGGCCACGCAGCATTCATGCGCAGATGGTGAACAGGCTCGCGGCTGCCGGGGCGTCGGTCATCGCGCTCGATATCTTTTTCAGGGAGCCCCGTGATCCCGGGGAAGACCGGCTGCTGGCGCAGGCCATCAGGGACGCCGGTCGCGTGGTGCTGTTCGCCTATACGCGCAAGGAGATCACCCGCCTGTTTGACGCCGCCGGCAATTACACCGGGGAGATGATCAGCCAGCAGCTGCTAACCCCCACAGAGGAACTCGCCAGCGCAGCCCGGGCCACAGCGCCTTTCCCACTGCCCGTCTACCCGGTCAGGGTCAGCCAGTACTGGGCGTTCACCAGCGGGACCGGCAACCTGCCGAGCGAACCGGTAGCCGCACTGCAACTGCATGCCGAATCGGTCCTGCCCGAATTGCAGGCCCGGATTGCCGGCCTGATCCCGGCACCTGCCGGCAAACAGGCAGCGTCCGCTGGTCAACCCGATGCCGGACTGGTGCACACGATACAGGCACTGCGCGCGACCTTCACGGCACACCCGGAACTTGCAGATGCGCTGCGTGAGGCATTCAGCGGCTCCCTGAATGCGCGGCCCGGTACGCACCAGCATGGCCTCCTGCTGGCACTGCTCGGCCTGTATGCCGGCACTGACAGCCGCTACCTGAATTTCTACGGGCCGCCGCAAACCATCACCACCATTCCCTATGCCAGCCTGCTTGCCCCGGCCGGTGCCCGTCCGGGTGAGACTGCGCTGCCCGACCTGCATGGCAAGGCGGTATTCGTGGGTTATTCGGAACGCCTGCACCCCGAGCAACTCGACGAGTTCTATACCGTGTTCTCACAGGGCAACGGGCTGAACCTGAGCGGGGTGGAAATCGCCGCCACGGCATTCGCCAACCTGCTGGAAGACCTGCCGGTCACACCGTTGCCCCTGCCGGATTTCTATGGCGTGCTGCTGGCGTGGGGCATCCTTGCGGGGGCGCTGGTACACCTGCTCTCTGCCGTCCCGGCGATCCTCGCCGGAGTTGGCCTCGCGATTCTCTACCTGGGCGGCAGCCACATCCTGTTCAACCACTCGGCGCTGTGGCTGCCGCTGGTGGTGCCGCTGGGACTGCAGCTGCCACTCGCCCTGTTTGCCGCCCTGCTGTGGCATTACCTCGATGTCAACCGGGAACGGGAAACCATCCGCTCCGCATTCGGCCTGTACCTACCGCCGCAGGTGGTGGACGAGCTCGCCAGTCAACGCGCCGCCGGCCAGACCAGCGGACAACTGATGCACGGGACCTGTCTTTCCACCGATGCCTACGAATACACCCGGCTGTCGGAGACCACAGCACCCGCGGAGCTGGGTGAACTGATGAACGCCTACTACGAAACCCTGTTCCAGCCGGTGCGCAACCACAACGGCATCATCTCCGACGTGGTGGGCGACGCCATGCTGGCGATCTGGGCAACACTGCAACGGCAACCCGGTGTGCAGCGCCAGGCAATCCAGGCCGCGCTGGAAATCAGCCGCGCCCTGGATGCGCCCGCAGGCGGTGCGCTCCAGCATTGCCTGAAGACACGCATCGGCCTGCACAGCGGGGAAATCCTGCTGGGCAGCATCGGGGCTGTGGACCATTACGAGTACCGTGCGGTCGGGGATATCGTCAACACCAGCTCGCGGATTCAGGGCATGAATTCACACCTGGGAACGCGAATCCTGCTGAGCACGGAGGTCCTCGCCGGTGTTGACGGCCTGCAGACGCGCGAGCTGGGCAGCTTCATCCTGTCGGGCAAGTCGCACCCCGTGGTGATCCATGAACTGCTGGGGACGGCAGATGACCCGAAAGCTGCCGGGCGCAGTGGCTATCTGTCCCGCTTCGCCGAGGGGCTGGCCGCGTTTCGGGCCGGTGAATGGAATACGGCCGGGTCGTTATTCACGTCACTGCTGGCGGAGAACAACCGGGACGGCGTCGTGCGCTTTTATCTTGCCCGCTGTCAGGCGCAACCGCCGCCTGACTGGAACGGAACGATTCACATGGCGCTCAAGTGACCCAGACCAGTCGATTCCCCTGATGCAAAATCTTCCCGGAGATGTCACCACTGCCCGCGGCCCGGCCTCGTAGCCGCGACACCATTTCCAAAGCATCACATCGAATGGCAGCGCCTGTGCCAGCCCGGATAGTCATGCCCATCTGCCTGCTCCTGCAGCGGTGCAAGACCCTCTCGTTCACGGCAATTCCCGCACGCATCACGCCGGGATCGTTTCATTCTGGAAATCACCGTTCAAAGCGCGATTTCAGAGCGTGCTG
>Ga0210101_1000623_pt1 | contig 11413 bp, 10 predicted proteins | sample Muzzi_PWC_D1_FD_185534 | JGI IMG/M metagenome (GOLD analysis project Ga0210101, IMG submission 185534) | Wetland microbial communities from San Francisco Bay, California, USA, that impact long-term carbon sequestration - Muzzi_PWC_D1 (SPAdes) | ecosystem: Environmental > Aquatic > Marine >...
CCCCGGCGGTCCACGGCGCGCTGGGGATCGAAGACCCGATGACTCCCGAGGTCGAGACCCTTGCCGAGCGCTTCTCGGCCGCCGGCCTGGCGACCGCCGCCCTGGTCTACGACTGCCGCTGGCTGGCCCCCGATTTCGGGTTCGCCCAAGGTTTCGACACCTACGCGGTGGTGCCTTGGCGCGCCTCCCAGGCGGTGCGCGGCACGGCGAGCTGGATCGCCGAGCATCCGGACGAGGGGTTCTTCTACTTCCTCCACCTGTTCACACCCCACTCGGACTCCCGCGTTCTGCCGTACGAAGGCGAAGGAGTCACCCGCCGGAGCGTCGAACGGCTGTTCGGCGTCGCGGACTACGGCTGCCGCGCCGGGCGGTGTGCCTCGGCCCTGCTCACCGCGATCAACGACGGGCTCGAGCCGCTGCCGGAGGAGGGGGAGATCCTCCACCACCTCTACCGGGGCGGCGTCTCTGACGTCGACCGGGCCCTGGGCAAGCTCTTCGAGGACCTTCGGGACGCGGGCCTGTGGGATGCCATGACCGTGGTGGTCACGAGCGACCACGGTGAGGCGTTCTTCGAGCACGGCCGGGTGCTCCACGGCACCCTGCACCAGGAGATCCTCCAGGTTCCGCTGCTCGTCAAGTGGCCCGGCGGGGAGGGTGCCGGCACGCGCCGGGAGGTGCCGTCGAGCGCGCTCGACCTCGCCCCGACCCTGCTCGACTCGGCCGGTCTGCCGATCGACGGCCTGCCGGGAACGCCGCTCGAGCGCCGCCCTCGGGGAGAGCCGATCTTCGCCGGCACCCTCGACCGCGCGCTGATCGAGGACGGGTGGAAGCTGGTGGTCCGCCTGCGCGGCGGACAGATGGAGCTCTACGACCTCTCGGAGGACCCAGCGGAGCGCCACGACCTGTCGGCCGACCCCCGAGCCGCCGACCGGCTGGAGAGACTCCGCCGGCACTATGAAGCGTTCATCGAGAGGGAGCGAGAGCTCCGTGCCGCGATCGGCGCCCACGCCCATGGGGACATCGGCCCGACGCTCACACCGGAGGAGCGGGAGCGCCTGGAGGCCCTGGGGTATCTGCAGTGAACGGCGGCCCTCCCCCGTGGGGAAGACCACGGACGAGCCGGCGGTTGGGAAGATTGACGAGCACGACCGATGAGCGACGACGCCACAGGACCCGAGGTCCCGAGCCCGGAGAGCGGGGCTGGCGACCGGCCCGCCGCCCCGGAGGGAGAAGAACGCCAGGAGCAAGCGCTTCCGGGATCGGCCCGGCGGAGAAGGAGGCGCAGGCGGCACCTGCCGTTCACCACCCGGATCTGGTTCTGGCTGGCCGGCGGGCTGCTCTTCGCCCTGGGCATCGCCGGGCTCTTCCTGCCCTTCCTCCAGGGGGTGCTCTTCCTGCTCCTGGCCGCGGCGCTTCTGTCGCTCGCGAGCGACACGGTCTACGACTGGCTGGAGCACACGACCGCCGAACGCTGGCCCCACCTTTGGCGCCGGCTGGAGCGCTTCCGCACCCGCGTCCACTGGACGCTCAGGCCCCGGGCGAAGAAGCCGAACGGCAACGCCACCCAGGATGACATCGGCCCCGGAGAGGGCGACGACTGAGGCCGCCGCCCTGGGATTGCTTCAGCGCTTGTCGATGCCGACCCACTCCCGCTCGGTCTCGCCGATGTAGATCTGGCGCGGCCGGTTGATCCGGGTGCGGGGGTCCTGGCGCATCTCCTTCCACTGGGCGATCCACCCGGGCAGGCGCCCGAGGGCGAACATCACCGTGAACATCTGGGTCGGAATCCCCATCGCCCGGTAGATGATGCCGCTGTAGAAGTCGACGTTCGGGTAGAGCTTGCGCTCGACGAAGAACTCGTCCTCGAGCGCCACCTCCTCGAGCTGCTTGGCGATGTCGAGGAGCGGGTCGTCGACGCCGAGGGCGTCGAGCACGTCGTCGGCAGAGCGCTTGAGGATGCGCGCCCGCGGATCGAAGTTCTTGTACACCCGGTGGCCGAAGCCCATCAGGCGGAAGCCGGAGTCCCGGTCCTTGGCCATACGGACGTACTTCGCCACGTCGCCGCCGTCCTGGCGAATCCGCTCGAGCATCTCGATCACACGCTGGTTGGCGCCGCCGTGGAGCGGACCCCAGAGGGCGTTGATGCCGGCGCCGATCGAGGCGAACAGGTTCGCCTGGGACGAGCCGACCATGCGCACCGTCGAGGTCGAGCAGTTCTGCTCGTGATCGGCGTGCAGGATGAGCAGCATGTTGAGCGCCTTGGCCAGCACGTCCGGCACCTCGTAGGGCTCGGAGGGGACGGCGAACATCATGTGCAGGAAGTTGGCGCAGTAGGACAGGTCGTTGCGCGGGTAGATGAACGGCTGGCCCATCGTCTTCTTGTGGGAGAAGGCGGCGATGGTCGGGGTCTTGGCCAGCAGGCGTACGATGTTCAGGTCCACGTCCTCGTCGCCCTGCCCCTCGGGGTAATAGGCCGAAAGCGACGACACCATCGACGAGAGGATCGCCATCGGGTGGGCCGTCGGCGGATAGCCCTCGAAGAACTTCTTCATGTCCTCGTGAAGCAGGGTATGGGAGGTGAGCTGGGCCTGGAACCGGGCCAGCTCCTCCTTGCTCGGCGCATGGCCGTAGATCAGCAGGAAGCAGACCTCGGTGAAGTCCGCGTTCCCGGCCACCTGCTCGATCGGGTACCCGCGATAGCGCAGGATGCCTTCCTCGCCGTCGATGAAGGTGATCGCGCTGGTGCACGAGCCGGTGTTGGCATAGCCGTAGTCGAGGGTGATGGCGGCGGTCTGCTTGCGCAGAGCGGAGACATCGACCGCACGTTCCCCTTCGCTCCCCTCGGTGACCGGAAGCTCGTATTCAGCGCCGTCGAGAATTAGTTTCGCGTTGCTCATAGACACCTCTCCACTGTTGCTCACGGGTCCTCACGGGGGTCCTAACTCAGGGAAAGGACTCAAAGGATCGGGATCGGAACGTCCGGAGGGTCCGGACCCGCGGGGCGGCGGGCCGAAAAGTTCGCCGCTTCGCGGCGTGAGTCTACCGGTTGCCACGCCGTTCCCGCAAGGAAGCCGGGGGCCGGCGCCGCGCAGCTCAGACGCCCGGGCGATCGCCCCAGAGCAGCTTGTGGACCTGCATCTGGAAACGCACCGGCAGGCGGTCGCGGAGAATCCACTCGGCAAGCTCCCGGGGCTCGAGCTCTCCGGCCACGGGCGAGAACAGGACCGGGCAGACCGCGGCGAGATCGCGCTCTTCCACCAGCTTCCGCGCCCAGCGGTAATCGGCCTCGTCGGCGATGACGAGCTTCACCTCGTCCCGGGGCCCGAGCAGCTCCAGGTTCTCCCAGCGGTTGGCGTCGGACTCGCCGCTCCCCGGGCATTTGACGTCCACGATCCGGTGGACCCGGGGGTCGACCGTCGAGATGTCGAGCCCGCCACCGGTCTCGAGCAGCACGGTGGCGCCAGCGTCCGCCAGCCGGCGCATGAGCGCCAGCACCCCCGGCTGGAGCAGGGGCTCTCCACCGGTCACCTCCACCAGCGGACAGTCGTAGCCGGCCACCTCGGCGACTTTGGCCAGGATCTCGTCCAAGGTCCACCAGGAGCCGCCGTGGAACGCGTACTCGGTGTCGCACCACCGGCAGCGCATCTGGCAGCCGGTCAGGCGCACGAAGACGCAGGGCTGCCCGGCGAACGTCGACTCCCCCTGGATCGAGTAGAAGATCTCGGTCAGCAGGAGCCGCTCCTCCGGGGGGAGCGACGACCGCCCGCCGGGGTCGCGGGAGCCCTGTGAGGAGCCAGGGCTGGGAGGCAAGGTCAGCCCTCCTCGTAGATCGCGCACGAGGTGGGGGTCTCCCACACCTCGACCCGGTCGATCCGCACCCGACCGCCGGCGGCCGGCAGGCGTGAGACCCGCACGGCCACCTCCCGGTAGACCCACTGGGCGATCAGCTCGGCGGTCGTGTTGGTCTCGTCGAAGGGCGCGATCTCGTTGATCACCTGGTGGTCCAACGGTCCGACGACATCGGAGATCACCGCTTTCAGGTCGGCGAAGTCGATCACCATGCCGAGCTCGTCGAGCGTCGATGCGCTGGCGTGGACCCGCACCAGGTAGTTGTGACCGTGGAGGTTCTGGCAGCCGCGGGTATGGCCGCGGATGGCATGCGCCGCCGAGATCTGGAAATCTTTGAAGATGGTGAACTTGGGCGGCATAACTCATCAGCCTTCCGCTGCGAAGGCCCGATCTTCGGTCCGCGGGCGCTCCCGAGTCAAGGGGTCGCCCGATCCGCCTCCTGAATATAGGCGACAGTCGGCGGCAGCCCTTCCTCCAGGCTACGGGGCGTCCAGGCGAGCTCCCGGCGCGCCCGCGAGTCGTCGAAGCACCAGTGGCGCTCCAGGCTGGCGAGCTGCTCCGGCGGCAGCGGCGAGCTCTTGCCCACCAGCCGGAAGAAGGGCGTGCTCAACCGAGTCGCGAAGCGCGCCACGCCGACCGGCAGGTTGAGGCGCGGGGCCCGTACGCCGCCCAGCTCGGCCACCCGGCCGGCCACCTCGCGCACCGAGGCCACGTCGCCCGCCAGGAGATAATCCCGGCCCGGCTCCACCGTGCCGGCGTCCAGCCCCTCCATCGCCCGCACCATCGCCTCGGCCACGTCCTCCGCGAACACCCAGCTCGTCTTCATCTCGGCCCCCACCAGCACCGGGAAGCGCCCCTTGAGGAGCGCCCGGAGCAGCCAGTTGGCACCCGACTTCTTTCCCGGCGGGCCGTAGATCAGGCTCGGGTAGACGCTCACTCTCCGCAGCCCCCGGTCGGTCCACTCGCGGACCGCGAGCTCGCCCTCGTGCTTGGTCACGCTGTAGGCGGTGGGGAACGGCTCGAGGGGCGCCGTCTCCTCGGTCGCCGGCTCGCCGCTCGGCGGGCTGCCGCCGAAGTAGGCGATCGACGACACCGAGAGCAGCGCTCCGACGCCCAGCTTGTAGGCGAGCGACGCCACGTTCTCGCTGCCCCGGACGTTGATCTCGCGCATCCGCTCGAGGCTCGCCGTGGGATCGAGCTCGGCCGCCATGTGGACCACCCAGTCGCTCCCCGACATCGCCTCGCGTAGCGAGTAGCGGTCGGTGACGTCGCCCACGAAGAGGGCCGCGCCGAGCTCCTGGAGGGTGGAGGTGTTACTCGTCTCGCGCACCACGGCGCGCAGCTCGTGGCCGTCGGCCGCAAGCCGGCGTGCCAGCACGGTGCCCAGATAGCCGGTCGCTCCAGTCAGAAAGATGCGCATGACGGCCGAAGGATACCGCTTCCGACGCGCCTGCTCCGCCGGAAGCGCATTACCGGAATCGAGACAACCTGTCAACTGTTGTACGGAATGAGGCGGGCTCTACTGGGAGTTGGCCCGCTTCGCGGGGAGATCCTCCCCGACAATCTCCTTCAAGCTCCCTCTCCTCCCCCCGCGCCGACCTCCCTCCACGGCGCGGGGTTTTTTCATCCCCCCTACAACCCCCCGTCCCCCTTCTCACCCCCAGGGGGAGAAGGGGGCGCCACCGCCCGGCCCTTCGCTACGGACCAAGGCAAGATCCACCCCTAGACCATCTCGCCGGCGGCAGGGTCCGGGGTCGGGGCGTTCGGGTCGACGGGTGCTCAGCGGGCGCGCCTCACGACACACTCCCGGAGTCCAACCCCGGCGAACGCGCCCGATGGGCAGGCGAGGCCTACGCCACGAAGCCCAACCAGTCGAGCCGGCCCTCGACACGAACGCACCGACCGCGGACCCGGACATTCACGATCGCCCGTCTCACTCTCCCCGCAGCGCGATCAGCGGGTCGACCGCCGCGGCCCTGCGCGCCGGCATCCAGCTCGCGAGCACGGTGACCACGGCGAGCACTACCGCCACCCCGAGCACGGTCATCGGCTCGACCTCCGTCATGTTCGACATGGTGCTGCCGATCACCCGGGTCACCCCGATCACCCCCGGCACTCCGAGGGTGATCCCCAGGGCCGCCAGGATGAGACCCTGGCGGGTCACCATGCGCCGCACCTCCCCGCCCTTCGCCCCGAGCGCCATGCGCACACCGATCTCGTGGGTCCGCTGGACGACCGAGTAGGAGAGGACGCCGTAGGTGCCGAGGGCGGCGAGCAGCAGGGCCAGGGCGCCGAACCCGCCGAGGATCGACGTGATCACCCGCATGCCGACGAAGAACTGCTCGGTGAACTCGTCCAGGGTCTGCACCTGGGTCGCCACCAACCCGGGCTCGAACGCGGTCACGGCTTCCCGGACCGAGTTTGCCAGGCTGGCCGGGTCGCCGTCGACCCGGAACGTGACCACCGCTCCACCCGGGGCTTGCTGCGCCAGCGGCAAGTAGACAGCCGGCTGCTGCTCGCGCTCGAAGAACACGCCGTGGATCACGTTCGCGACCACGCCGACGATCCGCCGCGGCTCGCCGCGCACGGTGATCTGGCGGCCGAGGGGATCGTCACCCGGCCAGTGGCGCGCGGCGAAGCTGGCGTTGACCAGGGCCACCTGGGCGGTTCCCGGGGAGTCGGTGGCTTCGAAGCCGCGCCCCTCGAGCAGGTCGATCCCCACCGTGGCGAAGAACTCCGGCGAGGCCGCCAGCACCCCGGTGCTCGGCGCGGCCTGGCCCTCCGGCGTCGGCTCGCCGGTCACCGTGTAGGGCTCGGTCGGGAGCACGGGCGTGCGCGGTCGCGCGGTCGCCGCCGCGGCGCCCACGACCCCGGGCAGCTCCGCCACCCGCTGGACGATCTGGTCGAGGGCCGTGGCCCGCGCGCCCGGGGAGTCGTACTTGGCCTCGGGCAGGGTCACCTGGAAGGCCGCCAGGCCCTCGGTGTCGAACCCCGGGTCCTTCTGCTGGATGTCGAGGAAGCTCCGGATCAGCACCGAGCCGCCACCCAGGAGCACCAGGGCCAGGGCGATCTCCGCCACCACCAGAGCCTTCGTCAGCAGCCTCCGGCGGCCACCCAGGCTGGTGCTCCGCCCCCCCTCCTTGAGCGCGGTCTGGACCTTCAAGCGCGCGATCTGGATTGCCGGCAGCAGCCCCACCAGGAGCCCCGCGAAGACCGTCGCCCCGGCGGTGAAGAGCACCACCCGCAGGTCGATCGTCGGCAGCCAGAAGCGTGGAATTTGGGCGGCGAAGGCATCCGCCATGGCGCGGGTCACCAGGGCGCCAACCCCTAGCCCGAGCACGCCGCCCAGCCCGGCGGCCACCAACGCCTCGACCGCGAGCTGCCGGGCCAGACGCCAACGCCCCGCCCCCAGGCTGGAGCGCACCGCCATCTCGGTGACCCGCGACTGGGTACGGGCGAGCAGCAGGTTGGCCACGTTGGCACAGGCGATCAGCAGCACGAAGACCAGCGCTCCCTGGATCAGCCCGAGGAGCTGCCGGTCCCGGGAGGAGGGCACGTTCTCGCGCAGGTTGAGCACCTCGGTCTGGTACCCGCGGTTCGCGTCGGGATACTCCGCGGCCAATCGCTCCCCGAGGGAGACCATCGAAGCGCTCGCCTCTTCGGTCGACACGCCGGGGGCGAGCCGCGCCACCACGAGCAGGTTCCGCCGGGCGCGGCGAGACCTCACACCTTCGGGCCCCGTGTCGAAGGCGAGCGGTCGCCAGATTTCGACGGACGGGTCCAAGAACTCGAACCGTTCCGGCAGCACGCCGACCACCGTGTTGGTCTCCCCGTCGAGGACCACCTCCCGGCCGAGCACGTCCGGCTGACCGCCCAGACGCCGCTGCCAGAAGCCGTAGGAAAGGACGACGACCCGGTCAGCCCCCGGCCGGCCCTCCTCCTCGAGAAAGCCCCGCCCCACGACCGGCTCGACACCGAGCACCGGCAGGAAGTTGGGCGTCACCGCCGCCGCCGTCACCGGCTCCGCGCTCTCCGCGGGCCCCAGGTTGACCAGGTCCGGGTTGTAGCCCGCAATCCCCTCGAACCCCTTCGCCCGCTCGCGCCAATCGAGGAAGTTGGCCGACGAGGCGCCGTTGATCTGCCCCGCCAGGTTGGCGTCCTGGTACTCGCCGATCATCACCAGCCGCTCCGGCTCCTGCCACGGAACCGGCCGGTAGAGGATGCCGTTGATCAGGCTGAAGACCGCCGTGTTGCCGGCGATCGCCAACGCCAGCGAGCCGACCACCAGCAGCGTCACCGCCGGCGCCTTCCTGAGAGCCCGCAGTCCGTATCGAATGTCCTGCCACAGAGAGTCCATTGCTCCGCTCCTCGTATGAGTCTGCGCCCAGACTCTTGGGTCGTCGTGAGGAGGACTACGGCCGCCGGCGAGGCGAGTTTCAGAACGTGAGTGGCCGAGGCCGTGGCGGCTGCCGGCGGCGCACCCCCGGGCCGCCCAGAAGGAAGAGCAGCGCCACGCCCGCCACGAAGCCGCCGATGTGGGCGAACCAGGCCACGCCACCCGCCTGGGCGCTGGTCTCGGCGCCGAGCGAGGCGAGCCCCGAGATGAACTGGAGCAGGAACCAGATCGGCAGGTAGACGAGCGCCGGCACCTTCACCCAGTCGATGTAGAACCCGAGGATGACGAGGGTGAGGATCCGCGCCCGCGGGTAGAGCACCAGGTAGGCGCCCAGGACCCCGGCGATGGCACCGGAGGCACCGACCGCCGGCACCGTCGAGTGGGACGCCGCCAGGGCGTGGGCGTAGGTGGCGGCAAACCCGCAGCCCAGGTAGAAGACGACGAAGCGCCAGTGGCCGAGCCGGTCCTCCACGTTGTCGCCGAAGATCCACAGGAAGAGCATGTTGCCGGCGATGTGGGTGAAGCCGCCGTGGAGGAACATCGACAGCAGCGCGCTCCCCGCCTGGAGCCCGCCACCGGCGTCGAAGGTCCGCGCCGGAACGAACGCCGCCTGGAACAGGAAGTCCGGCAGCCGCTGGCCGAGCGAGAGCTCGTAGAGGAAGAGCAGGACGTTCAGGCCGATCAGGCCCCAGGTCACGAACGGGGTGCGGTGGCTCGGGTTGTCGTCGCGCAGGGGGAGCATGGTCCGGGCGAGTTTACGCCGGCCCGGGGAGGCCGTCGCGGCGCGGCCCGAAAATAATGCTTGACTAATCAACCATTGACGTGCAATGCTACTGCCCATGGAGACACCGGCCGGAAACCTGCACCGGGAGATTCGCCAGACGAAACCGTTCCTGTCCCTCGGGCAGGAGGCGATCCTCGGCATCCTCAGCACCGCCGACCGCGTACGGCGCGTTCTGTCGAAGCTGCTGGCACCCCACGGGATCACGCTGCAGCAGTACAACGTGCTGCGCATCCTCCGTGGGGCGGGCGAGGAGGGGCTGCCGACGCTCGAGATCGCCGACCGGATGATCGAGCGCTCTCCCGGAATCACCCGGCTTCTCGACCGGCTCGAATCGAAGGGCCTGGTGCACCGCGAGCGCTGCCCGAAGGACCGGCGGCAGATGCTCTGCTGGATCACCGACCTCGGCCAGGAGATTCTCGCCGAGATCGACGAGCCGATCACCGAAATCGAAGGTCGGGCGCTGTCCGACATGGAGCGCGCCGACGTGGAGCGTCTGATCAAGCTGCTCGACGCCGTGCGCTCGAGCTATGGCGCGGGGTAGGAACGTTCTTCCCCAGCCCCGATTGTTGACTAATCATCAATTGACCAGACAACCGAACCTCGAATACCTGAACCAAGGAGACACCATGACCCACGCACCCTTCCACAAGCTCATCGCCGGCGCCCTGACCGCGCTCGCCCTCGTCCTGCTCGTGCCGACCACCCCGGCCGCCGCGTCGACCCACACCTACGTCGTCGATCCGGCCCACTCGGAGGCCACGTTCCAGATCCGCCACATGTTCACCAACGTCCGCGGCAAGTTCGGCGACTTCGAGGGCGCGGTGACCATGGACACCGAGAACCCGGCCGCCTCGAAGGTGACCTTCCGGATCGACGCCTCGAGCATCGACACCGACCAGGAAGAGCGCGACACCCACCTGCGCTCGCAGGACTTCTTCTGGGTCGAGAAGCACCCGGAGATCACCTTCGTCAGCGAGACCATCCGTCCGATGGGCGAGAACCGCTACGCGGTGACCGGCACGTTCACCCTGCGCGGAGTGTCGAAGAAGATGACCCTGCCGGTGACCTTCCTCGGCTCGGGCCAGGACCCCTGGGGCAACACCCGGGCGGGCTTCTCCACCGAGACCACTCTCGACCGCAAGGACTTCGGCATGGTCTGGAACGCCAACCTCGACCAGGGCGGCTACATCCTCGGCGACGAGGTCGAGATCCAGGTCAACCTGGAGACGATCGAGGAGCAGCCCGAGGCCGCAGAGGAAGCGGCCCGCTGACAAGGCTCTGATCAGTTCTTCCGCCCGTCCCGAGAGCCGCGCGCCATCCCGGCCCGGTCGACCCGTCGGGTCGCCCTGACGGCGCGCTCCTCGGGGCGGGCGGCCCGTTCTCCCACACCCCACCCGAGGTCATCTCGACATGCCACGCACCCCGATTCGGAGACCACCACTGAACGCGGTAGGATGGCCGCCTCGCAGCCGAACCATCTCACCCCCCTTTGCTGTCCCGAAACGAGCACCATGGACGATCCCGTCACCCTCCCCTTCGACACGTTCTGGAACTGGCTCCTCTCCCACCCGGACTGCATTCTGCGGGCCGGTACACCGGAGGCCGTCCTCTACGACGACGAGTACCTCCACTGGGTGTTCGCGGCCGAAGGTCCGGAGACTCTGCTGGTCCAGGTCTTCCACGGCAAGCGCGTGATGGGCGAGCTGTTCGTCGCTCCGGAGCCGATCTCCTACGTCCAGGGAGCCGCCGGCAACCAGGAGGGGGAGTTCGTGTTCGAGTGCGTGGCAGAGACGGAGTCGGACCGCATGGCGACCTACTTCTTCGTCCTGACCCACGGCTACGACGCCGCCCAGGAGAGCCCGCACGCTCCGCAGCGCGTGCACTGACGCCGCCGGGCTCGCGGGGCGCCGCGCCGGGCGGCGTATGATGAGCTTCGGATGCGCCGGCTCGGCTCCGTTCTCGGCCAACTACTGCTGACCGCCCTCGCGGGCGGAGGCGTCTCGCTGTTGTCCCTCGCCGGCGCCTTCGCGCCGCTCGACCTTCCGACCGGCGACCTCCTTCTCGACCTCGACGCCCGTCTCCGGCCGGCCGACCCGGCCGCCTCGCCGGTGGTGGCGGTGGCGCTCGACGACGCCACCCTCGACGCCTTCGGCCCCCTGCCCTGGCCGCGGACTCAGCTCGCCGCCCTGGTCGACGCGGTCTTCGATCAGGCCCCTCACGGAGTCGTCCTCGACCTGGTCCTGAACGAGCCGGGCGATCCCGCGGCCGACGCCGAGCTCGCCGACGCCCTCGACCGCGGACCGGTGGTCCTGGCGGCGACGCTGCGCCCCGACGGCGGTTGGCTCCTGCCGGTCGAGCGCTACGGCGGCCCCGGCCGGGCCGCC
>Ga0210101_1000624_pt1 | contig 11409 bp, 9 predicted proteins | sample Muzzi_PWC_D1_FD_185534 | JGI IMG/M metagenome (GOLD analysis project Ga0210101, IMG submission 185534) | Wetland microbial communities from San Francisco Bay, California, USA, that impact long-term carbon sequestration - Muzzi_PWC_D1 (SPAdes) | ecosystem: Environmental > Aquatic > Marine >...
TTGACGACGTCGAAGTAGAGCCGCTGCGTCTCCGGCGAGGCGTCCGGCGCCGGGCCGTCGGGCGGGCCGAGCACGCCGGCCTCCATCAGCTTCACCTGCCGCGCCGCGACCTCCTCGGCCGGGGCCTCGGGGTCGAAGGGGAAGACGCCGGGCGGCATCTCCTCGGTCGGGTAGCCGATCGTGCGCCAGCGCTGGCGGATCAGTTTCAGCCCGAAGCCGAAGATGTCCTCGAGCGAGAAGCCGTAGCACTCGGTGTAGGAGCGGTCGAAGTCAGGCGGGTAGAAGACGGCCGGCCCGTAGGGCAGCGTTTCGCGCAGCAACTCGACCACCGCGGCGCGGTTCTCCTCCCAGCCCGGGTTGCCTTCGCCGAGCAGCTCGGAGAGCACCTTGACGCCGAAGCCGATGTGGCGCTGCTCGTCCTTGGAGACGTTGCCCATGCCGTCGCTGAAGCCGGGCATCGTTTCCTTCGAGGCGAAGAAGTCCTCGATGAAGTGCTGGCCGGGCTGGGCGAGGCTGCCCTCGACGATCAGGTGGTAGAGCGTGATCGCCTGCGCGTACTTGGGCAGCGAGCGGTCCTTGCGCAGCTCCTCGGCCATCCGGTCGAGCCGGTCGAAGATGCCGCGGTAGCCCCAGTTGAGCTGCGGCATCGTCGAGGCCAGGGTCTGCTCGATCGTCTCGCCGCCGACCCCGATCACCTCCTTGAAGAAGCGGTGGAAGAAGATCGAGTGGCGGACCTCGTCGACCTGCTGGGTGGCGAGGAAGTAGGACTGCTCCTCGGTCGGCGCCGCGGTCACGTAGGGGGCGAGCGTGTCGGCGACCCGGTCCTCGCCGTAGTAGAACATCGAGTAGATCCACATCGCCGAGCGCTGCTGCAGGTCGCTCAGCGCCTCCCAGCCCTCGCGGTCCTTGGAGAAGTCGAGGTCGTAGGCGCTCCAGTTGCCCTGCTCCCAGCGCTGGTAGAGGTCGACATAGGTGACGTTGTCCATCAGGCTCTGCGATGCGACGCTCATCTCTCTCCTTCGGCGGGGGGGGGTGGCTGCGAGGGAGACTAGCGTGAAACTGGCTGGTCAGCCAGTCCGGCGGGAATCTCGATCTCGCGCTTGAGGATCTTGCCGGTCGGGCCCTTGGGCAGGTCGTCGAGGAACCAGACGACGCGCGGGTACTTGTAGGCGGCGATGCGGTCCTTGACGTAGGCGCTGACCTCCTCAGGGTCCAGCTCCTCGCCCTCCATCGGCACCACGGCGGCGCCGATCTCCTCGCCCCACTCGTCGTGGGGGACGCCGACGACGGCGGCTTCGCGGATCTTCGGGTGCTCGTAGAGCACCTCCTCGACCTCGCGCGGGTAGACGTTGTAGCCACCGCGGATGATCAGGTCCTTCTTGCGATCGACAATGAAGAAGTCGCCGTCCTCGTCGACGCGCGCCATGTCGCCGCTGTGGAACCAGCCTCCGCGCATCGCCTCCGCGGTCGCGTCGGGGCGTTGCCAGTAGCCCTTCATGATGTTGTGGCCGCGGATCACGATCTCGCCGACCTCGCCCTGCGGCACATCCGCGTCGTTCTCGTCGACGACCTTCATCTCGACGCCTTCGATCGGGGCGCCGATCGAGCCCGGCTTGGCGCCCTTCTCGGGGTGGTTGGAGCAGGCGACGGGCGAGGTCTCCGAGAGCCCGTAGCCCTCGAGCACGACCGCGCCGAAGGCGTCTTCGAAGCCCCTCAGGACTTCGACCGGCATCGAGGCGCCGCCGGTGATGCAGGTGCGCAGCGCGCCGGTGTCGAAGCTCTCGCGCTCGGGGTGGTGGAGCAGGGCGCCGAACATCGTCGGCACGCCGTAGAAGTGGGTGACGCCGTCGCGCTGCATCGTCGCCAGCGCCTCGCCGGGCTCGAATTTCGGCACCAGCGTGAGGCAGGCGCCGGCCGCGAGCGAGGCGTTCATCGCCACCGTCTGGCCGAAGGAGTGAAACAGCGGCAGCGAGCCGAGCACGACGTCGCCGGCCCCGATCTCGCAGGTCGTGCGGCGGGTCACGTCGGCGTTGCGCCAGAGGTTCGCGTGGGTCAGCTCGGCGCCCTTCGGCTTGCCGGTCGTGCCCGAGGTGTAGAGGATGACTGCGGTGTCGTCCTCGGCGGTCTCGGCCAGGCCCGCGGCCGGCTCGTGCCCGGCCAGCGTCGCGGCGAAGGCCGCCGGCTCGATTTCGACCAGCTCGGCGCCGGCGTCCTCGGCGCCCGCCCGCGCCTCCTCGGCGAAGCCGTGCCAGGCGAGCAGCAGCCCGGCGCCGGAGTCCTCGAGGTAGAAGGCGATCTCACGCCGCTTCAGCAGCACGTTCATCGGCACGACCACCGCGCCGGCGCGCAGCACGCCGTAGTAGGCGACGGGGAAGTCGGGCACGTTGGGCAGCATCACGCCGACCCGGTCGCCCTGGCCGATGCCCCGCTCGCGCAGCAGCGTCGCCAGGCGGGCGCTGCGCTCGTCCAGCGCCGCGTAGGTCAGCTTCTCCTCGCCCAACCGGATCGCCGCTGCATCGGGCCATTGCTCGGCGCCCGCGGTGACGGTCGATGCCAGGTTCATCCCCATTCCCGCGATCAGTGTAAGCGCTCACTTCGGCTCGAGCGCCGGCTTTGCCCCGACGCCGGCCGCCGGCGGCGCGTTGCGCCGGCTCATCGGCCAGGCGAAGCTGCCGCCGCTGAGGAGCATGAAGGAGGCGTAGACCGCGGCCGGGATCGTCACGTCCGGGGCGAGCGTGGCGCCGACCGCGATCGCCGGCGCCGCGCCGCCGACCGACGACGGAGGTGAGCAGCGGGCTGTCAATCGGCCGACCCTGGCCGGGCGCAACGCGAGCCGCGCGAACGATTGCTTAAGCTTCGCGCAGCATGAAGCGGCTGATCTTGACCATCTTCGCCTGCGCGTCGCTCGCGTTCGCCGGCTGCGGCTCCGACGGCGACGACGATTCCACTTCGGAATCGACCCAGGCCGAAGGCAACGGAGCTGCGGCGCAGGTCGAAAAAGCAGCCGACACCTCGGGGCGGACGAAGCCGGAAGTGACCGTGCCCGACGGCGAACCGCCGGCGCAGCTCGAAGAGACCGAACTGATCGAAGGCACCGGCAAGGAAGCCAAATCGGGCGACGAAGTGACCGTCCAGTACGTCGGCGTCGGCTACGAAAGCGGCGAAGAATTCGACTCCTCGTGGAGCCGCAACGAACCGTTCAGCTTCACCCTCGGCGCCGGCGAAGTGATCCCCGGCTGGGACCAGGGCGTCGCCGGCATGAAGGTCGGCGGCCGCCGCGAGCTGGTCATCCCGCCCGAACTCGCCTACGGCGAAGCGGGTGCCCCGCCGGCGATCGGCCCGAACGAAACGCTGATCTTCGTCGTCGACCTGGTTGAAGTCGGCTAGCGGCACCGTCCTCGCCGAGCGCCTCACGGCGCAGGGCCTCTCCGGCCCGCCACTCCCCGATCCGCCCGCCGTCGCCGAGCGCCTGCTCGCGGTCCAGGGCCAGGACCCGCGCGGCTTCCGGCTCGCGGTGCGGGCGCGGACCGAGGGGCTGAGCGCCACCGACGTCGAGCGGGCGCTGGCCGAGCGGGAGCTGGTCGTCAGCTGGCTCAACCGCGGCACCCTGCACCTGGTCCGCAGCGAGGACTACCCGCTGCTGCAGGCGCTGACCACGCCGCCGCTGCTCGCCTCCTGCGCGCGGCGGCTGCGGCACATCGGCGAGACCGAGGCCGAGCGGGGCCTGGCGGCGATCGAGCGGGCGCTTGCCGACGAGGGGCCGCTGACCAAGGCGCAGCTGGGCGAACGGGTCGACGCCGCCGGAGTGCCGACCGAGGGCCAGACGACGCTCCACCTGCTCTTCCTCGCCGCCGTGCGCGGGCTGGTCGTGCGCGGCCCGACGATCGGCAAGCAGCACGCCTACGTGCTGGTGCGCGAGTGGCTCGGCGGGCCTCCTGCCGTGGCCGACCGCGAGGCGGCGCTGGCCGAGCTGGCGCGTCGCTACCTTGCCGGCCACTGGCCCGCGAACGACCGCGACCTCGCCAGATGGGCGGGCCTGCCGCTGCGCGACGCGCGCGCCGGCCTGGCAGCGATCGCCGCCGAGCTGGAGCAGGGGGAGGACGGCCTGCTGCGGCCGGCGAAGCGGCCCCCGCCGGAGGAGATCCCGCCGCCGCGCCTGCTCGGCGCCTTCGACCCGGTGCTGCTCGGCTGGATCTCGCGCGAGGACGTGATCGGCGCGCACACGAGCCTCGTCACTGGCTACGGCATCTTCCACCCCTTCGCGATGGCCGGCGGCCGCGCCGTCGCCAAGTGGGGCTTCCCCGGCGGCGAGGTCAAGCTGCAGCCGCTCGAGCCGCTGCCGAAGACGGTCGCCGCGGCGCTCGAGTCCGACGCCGCCGACGTCGTCCGGTTCCTCTCCGACTAGGTCGTCTCCTCGGTCTCGAGCGGCTGCGCCGGCCCGGGCGGATCGGCGCTGCCTTCGAGCTCGATCGGCGGCCCGACCGGACCGGTCGGCGCCCAGCCGCCGTACATCCGCAGCAGCGCGAGCACGCCGACGATCCCGGCCAGGGCGGAGAGGCCGCCGGCGTAGGCGAGCGTGCCGCGGGCGCCGATCAGGGCGACCAGCAGGCCGCCGGCGGCGAAGGCGCCCAGCTCGGCGCTGTTGCGGATGCCGTTGTAGGCGGCGAAGGCGCGGCCGTGCAGGTGGTCGGGCACCCGCACGTGGATCAGACTGCGGAACATCACGTTCTTGAGCCCATGCGCGGTGCCGCCGAGCAGGCCGCAGAAGAGCATGAACGCGAAGCTGAGCCAGAGTGCCGGCAGCGCCAGCGCCGCCCCCTGGATCGCGACCGCGCCCAGCCCGACCGCCGCCACCAGCGCCGCCGCGACCCGGCGCGCCAACAGCATCGCCCCGGCCGCCATGCCCAGCGTCCAGAGCGAGAGCCAGGCGCCGTAGGAGACTTCGCCGCGGCCGAGCACGTCCTCGACGAAGAACAGCTCCGCGACCCAGACCGCCGACATGAACAGCAGCGAGGCGAAGGCGACGGTCATCGCCAGCGCCAGGGTGCGGTCGCGGAAGAGGAAGGCGATCCCGTCGCGGGCGCGCGGCGCCCGCTCGGCCTCGTCCACGGCCACCGGTCTCCGCCGCACCCGTAGCGAGAGCGCCGCCACCGCCACTGCAGCGAACGTGGCCGCGTCGACCAGCATCGCCAGCTCCAGCCCGCCGGCGGCGAAGAGCAGGCCGCCGAGCAGCGGGCCGACGCCGAAGCCGATGTAGCGGGCGGTCTCGACGTGCCCGTTCGCCTCCTGCACGCGGTCCTCGCCGGAGAGCAGCGGGATCAGCGAGAACTCGGCCGGCGAGGAGGCGGCGAAGACGACGCCGAGCGCAACCGTGAGGACGAGCACGGCCCCGACCCCGGTGACGAACGCCACCGCGGCCGCCGCCGCCGCGCCCGCCGCCGAGACGATCGCGAGCAGCCGCGTCGCCTCGATCCGGTCGACCAGCAACCCCGCCCAGCCGGCGACCAGCACCGAGGGCCCGAACAGGCAGACCCAGAGCGCCGCCACCGCGAACCCGGAGTCGGTGACGTCCTTGACGTACAGCCCCAGCGCCACGATCGCGACCCAGTCCCCGAGCGCCGACAGCCCGACCGACCCAGCGACCAGCCGAAAGTCGCGGTCCCTGAACAAGCTGGCTCGCATGGCCGCAGCCTATGGCCAACGACAAATCACTCAATACGCTGAGCAAATTTGCTCAGCGTATTGAGCAAATGGTCACGCCAAGGCGGTTCCGCGGAACCGCCGGGTTATCCTGAGCGCATGTCGGTCGATAAGGGGAAAAGCGTCGACGCCGAGTATCTCGAGCGGGCCCGGCGCGAGGCATTGCGCCGCGACTACCGCCTGTCGACCCCTGGGCAGAGGGTTGAACAGGCCGCTGCGCTCAGCAAGGAGATGACCTCACTGGCCGCGAGGCGCGCGGGGCGCGCGAGGCGCGATTGACGGGCGCATCACCGCTCGACGTCGAGGGCCTGCTCGCAGCGTTGGAGCGCGCGGACATCCGCTTCGTGGTCATCGGTGGCTTCGCTGTGGGTGCTCATGGATACCCGCGCGCGACCAAGGATCTGGACATCGTTCCCGACCCCGAGCCCGAAAATCTCAAACGACTGGCGTCGCTTCTGTCAGATCTGAACGCGTCTGTGCTCGGAGCGGAGGACTTTGCCGAGGACGAGGTCGTCCAACCAGATGCGGACGGCTTGGCGATGGGTGGCAACTTCGTCCTCGCGACCAGCCACGGCCGGCTCGACATCATGCAGCTGATCGGCCCGGACCTCGAGTATTCCGATCTGGATTCCGCGGCCGTAGAGGATGAAGTCTTCGGCCACCGCGTCCGCTTCTGCGGCTTTGAGCACCTGGTCTCGATGAAGGAAACAGCGGGTCGGCCCGAGGACGAGATCGACTTGCGACGCTTGCGCGAATCGCGTACGAGCGGCGCTTGATCTGTTTGGCGAGGGCAAGAAGGGATGGTCCGGAGGCGCCGTGACGATGCGTTCCCGCATCACTGGTGTCGAGTTTGTGGACCGGCCGGGCAGAGAGCCCTACAGCGCAGCGCGTCGCTTGACGCTCAGCCCAGCTTCGGGCTCTGCCAGGGCTGGGCGAGGCGGGTCGCGAGGTTGTCGGCGAGGCCGTCGATCGGGAGGCGGGTCTGCTCCAGTGAGTCGCGGTCGCGCAGGGTGACGGTGTCGTCCTCCATCGTCTGGTGGTCGACGGTGACGCCCCACGGGGTGCCGATCTCGTCCTGGCGGCGGTAGCGCTTGCCGATCGAGCCGCCCTCGTCGAACTCGGCCGGGACGCGGCGGCGGACCTGCTCGAAGACCTCACGCGCCTTCTCGGCGAGGCCGTCCTTGGAGACCAGCGGCAGCACCGCCGCCTTGACCGGGGCGAGGCGCGGGTGCAGGCGCAGCACGGTGCGCTCGCGGCCCTCGACCTCCTCGACCTCGTAGGAGTCGACGAGGAAGGCGAGCGTCGCCCGGTCGGCGCCCGCGGCCGGCTCGATCACGTGCGGCACGTAGCGCTCTTTGCTCTGCTGGTCGAAGTACTCGAGCTTCTCGCCGCTGAACTTCGCGTGCTGGCTGAGGTCGAAGTCGCCGCGGTTGGCGATCCCCTCCAGCTCCGACCAGCCGATCGGGAAGAGGTACTCGATGTCGCTGGTCGCCGCCGAGTAGTGCGAGAGCTCGTCCTCGCCGTGCGCGCGCACGCGCAGCATCGCCGGCCGGATGCCGAGCTCGGTGTACCAGCGCTCGCGCTCCTCCATCCAGGTCCGGTGCCACTTCTCCGCTTCGGCCGGTGGCACGAAGAACTCCATCTCCATCTGCTCGAACTCGCGCGTGCGGAAGATGAAGTTGCCGGGCGTGATCTCGTTGCGGAACGACTTGCCGATCTGGGCGATCCCGAAGGGCGGCTTCTTGCGGGCGAAGCCGAGCACGTTCTTGAAGTTGATGAAGATGCCCTGCGCGGTCTCCGGCCGCAGGTAGACCTCCGAGCCCTCGCCCGCGACCGGGCCGATGTGGGTCTCGAACATCAGGTTGAACTGGCGCGGCTCGGAGAGCTCGCCGCCACACTCCGGGCAGCGCAGCTCCGCCTCGGGGTCGCCGCTCTCGGCTTCGACCGCCTCGCGCAGATGGTCCTCGCGCCAGCGCCGCTTGCACTTGCCCAGGCACTGCACGAGCGGGTCGGTGAAGCCCTCGAGGTGCCCGGAGGCCTCCCAGACCCGCGGGTGCTGGAGGATCGCCGAGTCGAGCGCGACGATGTCGTCGCGTTCCTGCAGCATCGCCCGCCACCACTCGGCCTTGACGTTGTTCTTCAGCAGCACCCCGTAGTGGCCGTAGTCGTAGGTCGAGCCGAGCCCGCCGTAGATCTCCGAGGAGGGGAAGACGAAGCCGCGCCGCTTGCACAGCGCGACGATCTCCTCCATCGTCGTCTCCTCGTTGCGGGCGCTCTCCCCGGCCGTTGCCATGGCCGGAACCGTATCGGCTGCGATAATCGCCCACCGTCATGCCGATCTACGAGTACAAATGCGCCAACGGCCACGTCTTCGACGTGCTGCAGCGCATGGCCGACGATCCGCTCAGCGAGTGCCAGGAGTGCGGCGCCCCCGCCGAGCGCGTCCTGCACCCGGTGGCGATCCACTTCAAGGGCTCCGGCTTCCACAACACCGACTATGCAAAGAAGAAGACCGGCGCTGACAGCAGCTCCCCCTCCGACGAGAAGAAGTCGTCGTCCGACTCGAAGCCCTCGGACTCAAAGCCGAGTGATTCGAAGCCGACCGCAGCCACGACCGGCGACTGAACCCTTTACCCCCGAAAACGGGGGCAAAGTGACCACTCAGCCCAGCAGTTTCTTCACAGCGCGCCGCCGCTCGGAGTCCGGGACTTCGATCGACCCGCCCGGCCCTGCCGAGCAGCCGGAGTTGGCGCCCTTGCAGAGCACGTCGGCCTTGCTGTCGCCGCCGATCGCCGCGGCGAGGATCAGCTGCGGCATCGTCAGGAAGCCCATGTCGCTGACGAAGGCCTTGGGCGCGTCCCAGCCGATGATCGGCCCCTTGACGAAGTTGTAGGGGAGGCGCAGCGGGTCGGTGAGGCGGCCCTTGATCCCGGCGATCACGGCCTGCTGCGCGGCGGCCCGGTCGAAGTCGTCGTAGCCGAGCGTGAAGGCGCTCCTGCCGGGGCCGGGGCATTCGCTCGGCTTGCGGATCCGCGAGTAGATCAGCGCCTTTTCGCCGTCGAGCGTGTTCTCGCCCTTGCCGAGCCGCAGCGTGCCGCCGCCCTGGCCGCCGCCGGCGCCGCCGGAGATGTCGGCGCAGAGCTTCTGCGGCACGTCGACGACGACGCCGCCGACCGCGTCGATCAGGTCTTCGAAGCCGGTGAAGTCGACGATCGCGACATGGTCGACTTCGATGTCGAGGAAATCCTCCACCGCTTCGACCTGCGCGCCGGCGCCGCCGAAGGCGAAGGCGCCGTTGATCTTCTGCGGGCTCTGACCGGGGATTTCGGCGTAGGAGTCGCGCGGGACGGAGAGTTTGCGGAAGGCGCCGCCGCCGGCGCGGATCAGCATCAGCGTGTCGGCGCGGAACTGCCCGACGCTGCAGTCCCCGTGCGGGGCGTCGCCGTGCGCCTGCTGCTCGAAGCATTCCTCGCTGGGCGCCGCGCCCGGCTCCTTGCTGTCGGGCGGGCGCGCGTCGGTGCCCATCACGAGGATCGTCTGCGGGTCGACGAGCAGCAGCGGATTGCCGTGCAGGGTCGACTTGGCCTCGCCGGAGAGCTTGAACGACTGCAGCTGGGCGGATACGGCGAAGGCGAGGAAGCTGAGCAGGATCCAGGCGGCCGCGGCGATGCCGAGCCACTTCAGGACGCGGCGCCGGCCGGGCCGCGGCGCGCGCCGGCCGCGCTCGCGCCCGGGCCCGCCGGGCCGCCCGGGCAGCTTCGGCGCCCGCCACTCGCGTTCGCGCAGGCCGGAGAGGTCGGGCTTGCGGAAGCGCGAGAAGATCCCCCGGCGGGCGCGGTAGACCTTGTACTCGGGTCGGCCCTGCGGCCGCTGCTCGTCGTCGCCTGCCATGAAAGAGTTAGGAATCATGCCGATGCCCGCGGTCGCCCGCGAAACCAGCCACACGGGACGATGAGCCAGGTCGAAGCGATAGGCGTCGACCTGGGCGGCACGAAGATGCTGCTCGGCGTCCTCGACGAGGAGTCGAAGACCGCCTGGGAGAGCCGCGAGAGCTCGGCCGGGGAGAGCCAGGACGAGCTGGTCGAGATGCTCGTGCGCGAGATCGGAGCGGCGCGCGCGGCGCGCCCCGGCGTGCGGGCGATCGGGATGGGCGTGCCGGCGACGATCGACCACGAGCAGGGCCTCGCCGTCGCCGCGGTCAACCTGCCGATCGAGGAGCTGCCGCTGCGCGATCTCGTCGCCGAGCGCACGGGCCTGCCCGCCTTCCTCGACAACGACGCCAACGTCGCGGCGCTCGCCGAGCACCACTTCGGCGCCGCCCGCGGGACCGAGAACGCGGTGATGCTGACGATCGGCACCGGAATCGGCGGCGGCCTGATCCTCGGCGGCGAGATCTACCGCGGCTCGACCGGCGCGGGCGCCGAGCTCGGCCACATGGCGATCCAGATGGACGGGCCGGGCTGCCAGGGCAACTGCCCGAACCGTGGCTGCGTCGAGGCCTTCGCCTCCGGCACCGCGCTCGGCCGCGAAGGGCTGGCGGCCGCCGAAGGGAGGCCGGACTCGGCGCTGGGCAAGCTGCTCGCCGCGGGCGAGCCGGTCGACGGCAAGGCCGTGACCGCGGCCGCTCGGCAGGGCGACGGGACCGCGATCGAGGTCTTCGAGCTGGTCGGCGGCCGCCTCGGCGTCGCCCTCGCGAGCTACGCCAACATCTTCGAGCCGGAGGTGATCGTGATCGGCGGCGGCGTGATCGCAGCCGGCGACCTGCTGCTCGGCCCGGCCCGGCGCGAGCTGGAAGCGCGGGCGCTGCGGCCGATGAACCGCACGCCGGTGGTCGAGGCCGAGCTGGGCGAGGACGCCGGCATGATCGGCGCCGCCGCGCTGGCCCGGATCGAGCTGGAGCGGGAAGGCTGATGCCGGGGTCGCTGCTCGTCTGCCCGACCCCGATCGGCAACCTCGACGACATCACGATCCGCGTCCGCGACGCCCTCGTCGCCGCCGACTACGTCGCCTGCGAGGACACGCGCCGCACCGGCGGGCTGCTCGACAAGCTCGGCATCCGCCCGGCGCCGCGGCTGATCTCGATCCACGAGGGCAACGAAGCGCCGCGCGCGGTCGAGCTGGCGCAGCGGATCGAACGCGGCGAGACCGTCGCGCTCGTCTCCGATGCCGGCATGCCGGCGATCTCCGACCCCGGCTTCCGCCTGATCCGCCGCTGCATCGAGCGCAACCTCGAAGTCACCGTGCTGCCCGGCCCCTCGGTCGTGCCGGTGGCCCTGGTCGCCTCCGGCATGCCGACCGATCGCTGGCGTTTCGAGGGCTTCCTGCCGAAGCGCTCGGGCGAGATGGAGCGCGTGCTGCGCTCGACCGAGACCGTCGTCGCCTTCGAGTCGCCGCGCCGGATCGGCGACTCGCTCGCCGCCCTGGCTGCGATCGCCGGCGACCGGCCCGCGGCCGTCTGCCGCGAGCTGACCAAGGTGCACGAGGAGGTCTCGCGCGGCACCCTCGGCGATCTCGCCCGGCGCTTCCGCGGCGACGTCAAGGGGGAGATCGTGCTCGTCATCGCGCCCGCCTCGGCCGACGACCACGACAAGGACGTCGGCTTCGCCGTCGACGCGCTGCGCCACCTGGTCCAGTCCGGCGCCCGCCCCCGCGCCGCCGCCAGCGTCGTCGCCGCGCTCACCGGCACCCGCGCCAACGACCTCTACCGGG
>Ga0210101_1000625_pt1 | contig 11402 bp, 11 predicted proteins | sample Muzzi_PWC_D1_FD_185534 | JGI IMG/M metagenome (GOLD analysis project Ga0210101, IMG submission 185534) | Wetland microbial communities from San Francisco Bay, California, USA, that impact long-term carbon sequestration - Muzzi_PWC_D1 (SPAdes) | ecosystem: Environmental > Aquatic > Marine >...
CCGCGATTTACTCACCTTCGGGCGGCAACGTCGGTATCGCATTTGCGATCCCCTCCAATACCGCGAAGACAATCATTGCCCAGCTGGAAACCAGCGGCAAGGTCGTTCGCGGCTGGCTCGGCGTACAGATACAGCCGATTACCGCCGATATCGCCGACAGTCTCGGCCTCGATAATACCCACGGCGCCCTGGTCGCCGCGGTCGAGCCGGACAGCCCGGCCGCCAAAGGCGGCGTCAAGGTAGGCGACGTGATCGTCAGCATGGACGGCAAGCAGGTGAACGAATTCAAGGACTTGCCGAGACTGGTAGCCGACATTCATTCGGGCACCGAAGCGAAGGTCAAGGTGTTACGTCAAGGCAAGCCGGAGACGCTGAATATCGAGATCGGTACCATGCCCGATAACGGGGTCCAGGTTGCACTGGCCGGCAAGCAGAGCAACAACGACAGCACCCCGCGGCTCGGCGTATATCTCGCTCAACTGACCCCGGAAGCTCGCCAACGCTTCAACGTCGACAAGAACGCCGAGGGCGTACTGGTTGCCGGCGTACAACCCGGCAGCCCGGCAGACGATGCCGGTCTCCAGCCGGGCGAGGTCATCAGCATGGTGAACCAGCAACCCGTCAAGTCGCCCGAAGACGTGATCTCGAAAGTCAAGCAGGCGGCCAGCGAGAAAAAATCCTCGGTATTGCTGATGGTCGAGAAAGACGGAATGCAGCAATTCGTGGCAGTCAAGTTCGCCAAGGCTTGATTCTCTAACGCAAGTTCTCCTCAGGACTGGCCGGCATTCGAGCGCGAATGCCGGTCTTTTTTATGCACATTGCCGATCGATTATTTGTCTTCGTCCGCTTCGTCACTCCCGCCTTCCATCGCCATCGCGCGCCGCTGGCGCCAGATCGCGAACAGCCAGAAGCTTATACCGCACACGGCGACGAATACGAAAACACCGATTTCATAACGCTTGATTTCGCCGAGCACGAGTTCGACGCTCTTGCCAAAGTAGTAACCGGCGAAGGCGACCGCGCTCGCCCAGATACCCGCGCCGACGACGTTGAGCGTGGAAAACAGCGGGTAGGGAACCTTGCTGGTGCCGAGTACGAAAGGCGTGATGGTGCGTAACCCGTACATGAACCTGAAACCGAGGATCAGCAGTACCGGATGCCGCTCGAGGATGCGATGTACACGCCGCGAGCGAGCGTGCCAGGACGGGCGGCGCTCCAGGAAACGGCTACCGTGTCGACGGCCGATGTAAAAATACAGCTGGTCGCCGCTCAGGCTGCCGATGAATCCACAGGCCATAACCCAGGTCAGCGACAGGTAGTCGAGATGCGCGGCCACGCCGCCGAGTACGAGGATCGTTTCGCCTTCGAAGAAAGTACCTATCACCAGGGCAGGATAGCCGTAGGTGTGCAACAGAGATTCGAGCATGCGGGTATCACCTTTTTATCGGGTATTAAAAAGCGGGATGCTATGATCGCGAATATATGCGCTGTGTTCGAGATATTCTAATGTGTTCCAGTCGACAAAAATATTATCGGGCTTCGACAGGCAACGCGCCCTTGCCGCAGTGAATTAGCCGTCTTGGAAACCCTGTTGAACAATGCCTGGTTCGTGCTCGGCGTGCATTTTCTGCTGGCGACGAGCAGTGCCGGCCATGCGCTATTGTACAAGCGCGATCCGCGAGCGGCGCTGGGCTGGATCGCGGTCAGTCTCGCCTATCCGATTATCGGACCGCTGCTCTATTACCTGTTCGGTATCAATCGCTTGCGCACTCGCGCGCACCAGATGAAAGGCGAGCCCATGCGGCACCTGAAAATCGGCTACGAGGGGCCCGAAATCATCGGACCGATGGATAGCGATATGCGGTTGCCGGAAGTGATCTCCGATCCGGGCATGGCCGCGCTGGCACGTTCCTCGGCAGCTGTAACCCACCGCGCACTGGTCGCCAACAACAATGTGGAGGCGTTTTTTAGCGGAGAAGAAGCCTACGCGGCGATGCTGCAGGCGATCGAAGATGCGCGGATATCGGTAACGCTGGCGACCTATATATTCGAATCCGACCGCACCGGCCGCCGCTTCATCGATGCGCTGTCCGCCGCCAAACGGCGCGGTGTCGATGTTCGCATCCTGCTCGACGGTGTCGGCGAGTGGTACAGCCTGCCGCGCGCCGGCAGCCTGCTCAGGGCACAGGGTGTCAGGGTCGCGCGTTTCGTACCACCGCGCATCCTGCCGCCTTCGATACATATCAACCTGCGCAACCATCGCAAGCTGCTCATCGTGGATGGCCTGCTCGGTTTTACCGGCGGGATGAACATCGGCGATCGCCACCTGCACCAGCAACCGGCGCATCGCAGGCAAACCGCCGACATCCATTTCCAGCTCGAGGGCCCGATAGTGGAGCAGCTGCGCGCGGTGTTCGACGAGGACTGGAGCTTTGCAGCCGGCGACAAGAGGGATTTCGAATACGGGGTGCCGAGAGATTCGGGAACCGCGGTATGCCGGGTGGTGACCGACGGCCCCAACGAGGATCTCGGCAAGTTGGCGATGACCATTACCGGTGCGGTCTCGCTGGCGCAGAAGCGGGTATCGATCATGACCCCGTATTTCCTGCCTCCCCGGGAATTGATCACCACGTTGCAGGCCGCCGCCCTGCGCGGCGTCGAAGTCTGCGTCGTACTGCCCGGGATATCGAATCAGCCGCTGGCCCAGTGGGCGACCCGCAACATGCTGTGGGAATTGTTGCAGTACGGGGTGCGTGTTTTTTACCAGCCGCCGCCGTTCGCACACAGCAAGTTGATGATGATCGACGACAGTTACGCCCATATCGGCTCAGCGAACCTGGATCCGCGCAGCCTGCGGCTCAATTTTGAAATTGTCGTCGAGGTATTCGACAAGCAATTCGTCGCAGTCCTGCAGGAACATTTCGACCGGATCAGGGCAGGGTCGAGGGAAGAGACCCTGTCGAGCATTGACAAACGCCGGCTGCCGGCGAAGATTCGCGACGCCATCTGCTGGCTCTTTTCACCGTACCTTTAAAGGTACTTTTTCGAGTATCTCGACCGGAATTGGTCGTACGGTATCTCTATCCGATACCTCGCGATCAAATATTTGAAACCTTTAAATCAAAAGTTGCAAAGAAAAACTTTTGATTCCAGTCTTGTCTTCAATCCAAAAGTAGAAAAACCCGTGCTGGCAGTACGTCGGGATGAGGAGACAAAATGGGCGAGTTCAATGCAAACCGGGGTATTTCCAGACTGTTGATAATCGTCGCGAGCCTGGCGATATGCGCTTGCAGCACGTTTAAACCGGGCAATCCGGGTCCGGAAACCGGTACCCACGCGGCGTCGACCGGGAAGTATTCGCTCGGCTCGTTCGGTGAACTCGACCGCAGCCAGCACAACACCCGCGACACGGCCACGCTGGCGAGCGGTGCAGGGCTTGCCGGCAAGATGCTGATTCTCGATCCGCTGGTCAGACCGGTGTCGACGGCCGAGGCGTTGTACGGCGCAACACTCAAATCGGTCGGCGGTTTCGTCGAGAGGCGAGTCATCGAAAATGTCAGCCTGCGGCAATTCCAGTACCAGCCGATACCCGAAATTGCCGCGGCCGAGCCGATGGATGCCGTCGCCTGGGAACGCGAACTCGATAAATTGACCGGCAGCGTCGCATCCAGCGGCAGGCTTCGCTTGCTGGTCGATGGTGATGAATACTACCAGCGCCTCTACCGGGCAATAGACGAGGCCGGGAAATCGATCGATATTCGCACCTATATTTACGATAACGACGATGTCGGGCTGGACGTCGCCAATCGTTTACGGTCGAGATCCGCAAGCGTCGATATCAGGATCATGGTCGATGGCCTGGCCGATCTGTTCGCAACCCGGCTCGACTCGCAAAGCATGCCCGAGGACACGGTTTTGCCATCGTCGATTTCCGACTACCTGACCTACGAGAGCCGAATCGAGTTTCGCAAGCAATCCAATCCCTGGTTCACCGGCGACCACGCCAAGATCACGCTGATCGATAGCCAGCGGGCATTTCTGGGCGGCATGAACATCGGCCGCGAATATCGCTACGACTGGCATGACCTGATGATGGAAATCGAGGGCCCGATCGTCGCTCGGCTGCAGTTCGAGTTCGACAAGAATTGGGCCAGGTCCGGCATGTTCGGCGATTTCGGGATGATGTTCGAATCCATCAAGGGTTATCCGCGCTCGACGACCCCGCGCGGTATTCCGCTGCGCCTGCTGACCACATCGTTGCGCGACTCGCAAATCTACCGGGCGCAGGTAGCCGCGATCAGGCGTGCCCGCAATCGCATTTACATTCAAAACGCTTACTTTTCCGACGACAAGATACTTTTCGAACTGGTCCGGGCGCGCCACCGCGGCGTCGACGTGCGGGTCATCCTGGGCGCGGAAAACGATAGCGGGATTCACGATCTCAGTAACCAGTCATCAATCGACCTGATGCTGGAGCACGGAATTCGCGTTTACCGTTATCCCGGCATGACGCACGTCAAGGCGGCGGTCTACGATGGCTGGGCCTGCCTCGGCTCGGCGAATTTCGACAAGCTCAGCCTGCAGATCAACCGCGAAATCAACCTGGGATTCTCGGATCCGGCGACTGTACAGCGGCTGGTCGAGCGGGTTTTCCTGCGCGATTTCCAGGTTGCCGAGGAATTACACCAGGCCCCGGTGCTGGATGCGCGCCATCATTTTGCGGAATTGATCGTCGATGAATTATTCTGATGCCTTGCGGCGCTCGGCACTATAATCCACGCTAATCGGGAAAGGAGAATACCCATGTCACAAACTCGAGAGTTGGTAGAAACCCTTAAGCAGGAATTGCGCAAACAACGAATCACTTACCGGCAGGTATCCCAGGCACTGGAACTGTCCGAAACCAGCGTCAAGCGCCTGTTTGCCGATGCCGCCTTTTCCGTTCGGCGGCTCGAGAAAGTTTGCGCAATGCTGCGCCTCGAACTCAGCGACCTGGTGCATCTGATGCAGAAAAACATCGAGTTGACCACCGAGCTGTCGCGCGAGCAGGAACAGGAACTGGTCTCCGATAGCAAATTGTTATTGATTGCATTGCTGTTGATGAACCGACTCGAGTTCTCGGATATCCTGTCGACATACGACATTACGGAGCCCGAGGGTATTCGTCTGCTGGCGCGGCTCGACCGCATGAAGATCATCGAACTGCTGCCGGGAAATCGGGTCAGGCTGATGATCTCGTCGAATTTCAAGTGGCTGCCGGACGGGCCGATACAAAAGTTTTTCGAAAACAAGGTGCAGCTGGAATTTCTCGATTCGTCGTTCAATGGTCCAGGCGAATTGAGGATGTTCGTGTCGGGAATGATATCCCGCGAGGGGAACGCCGAAATCGTTCGCAAGATGCAACACCTGGCGAAGGAAATGAACGAGATGAGTGCTGAATCGCAATCGCTGCCGCTCGAGCAGCGCTTCGGCACCAGCCTGATGATGGCGATACGCCCGTGGGAGATAAAAGTGTTTTCGGACATGCGACGCACGCAGGACGAACGAATCTATGGTTGAGCGCGGTTTCGCCTCGAAACGATATTGAATGATCAATGTTCTGACCTACAACATCCACAAGGGCTTCGATCGCTATAATCGCGATTTCGTCTTGCACCGTATCAAGGAAAACCTGCACGATATCGAGGTCGATATCGTGCTGTTGCAGGAAATCCAGGGGCGCCACCTGCGCCACGAAACCCGTATTTCCAGCTGGCCGGACGTCAGCCAGTTCGAATTCCTCGCCGACAGCGTCTGGCCGCATTACGCCTATGGCAAGAACGCGATCTACCGCAAGGGCCATCACGGTAACGCGATCCTCAGCAAGTTCGAAATCGCCGAATGGAACAATCTCAACCTGTCCCGGTTTCAGCGTGCCAGCCGCAGCCTGCTGCACGGCAGGGTAGAGCTGCCGGGCGGCGAGCGCCACCTGCACCTGCTGTGCGTGCACCTCGACCTGATCGGCTTCGAGCGCAAGCGGCAATTGCGCGAATTGCGCCAGTACATCGAATCGACGGTCGAGGCCGGCAGCCCGGTAATCCTCGGCGGGGACTTCAACGATTGGCGTGGAGAGCTCGGCAAGCTGCTCGAATCGCAACTCGGCATGCACGAAGCCTACCGGGAAATCAATGGCCGCTACGCGCGAACCTATCCATCGCACTGGCCGATGCTGTGCATGGACCGAATCTACTACCGGGACATCGAACTGCTGGATTCCTACTGTATGCAACGCCATCCCTGGGACGAACTTTCCGATCATTTGCCGCTCCTGGCGCGCTTTTCCGTGGCTTGATCGATGGTTTCGGACCGAAACCTGCAATTGCAGAATAACCAGCCTTAACTATACTAAATAAGCTATTGAATTTACTGAACTTACGTGACAGGTCTTGCTTGCCGGGCCTGGACCCGGTTAACCCGCAGCCCGGCTGCGACGGAAGGCTATGAGCAGCACTGAGAACGCATTTACCTGGCGCTCGCAAACGGCGTTCGTCACCGTTGCCGCGGGCGCCACGCTGGGGCTCAACGATTTTCTGACCTTTCCGGTGCTCGCCGTGCACAATGGCGGCGGGGCGTTTCTGATCCTCTACATCCTGTTTTTGTTCGTGCTCGGCTTGCCGCTGCTGATGTGCGAACTGATGCTCGGTCGCCTGACCCGCAGCGATCCCGACGCCTGCCTGCAAACCCTGTCGGCGCAGTACAAGGCGTCGGTCTACTGGAATCTCGTCGGTCTCGGCTCGATGGTCGCGGCGTTTCTTGTCATTTCCACCTTCAGCGTGGTCGCCGGCTGGTCGCTCGCCTACACGGTGAGAGCCGCGGTCGGCGTGTTCAACGGCGTTACTCTGGACGATGCCCGCCAGCTATTCGAATCCCTGACTTTCGACAGCGAGCGCATGGCACTGTGGCACACGCTGTTCGTCGTGCTGCTGGTCGCGATCAGCGCGCAACCGCCCGCGCAGGGGATTCAGCGTTCGATGCTGGTCATGGTGCCGACGATGCTGTTGCTGTTGCTGGTCGGCCTGCTGCTGGCGCTGTTTTCTGGCGGCCTGGAAATCAGTATCAACTCGATCCTGCAAGCCGATTTCACGGCGATCACGACGCATACCCCGTTACTCGCGTTGCAGCGGGCCTTTTATACACTCGCCCTGGGGCTCGGCGTGATGATCGCGCTGGGCCGTTACCTGCCCGAGGGCGTACCGCTCGGCTATTCGGCGGCACTGGTGGTGATCGTCGACCTGCTGTTCTCGATCGTTACCGGGGTATCGATCAATGCGCTGATGTTCTCGGCGGGACAGGAACCGGGCATCGACAGCCAGTTCGCGTTTCGCATCATGCCGGTAATCCTCGATCGCTTTTCGTCTGGCAGCCTGTTTACCGCATTGTTCTTCATGCTGATGACGATCGCCTCGCTGACGACATCGATTACCCTGATCGAAGCGCCGATCACCTACCTCGAGCGCAAGCGGGGGTATTCGCGCCTGCGCGCCGCGTCGTATCTCGGTGTCGCTGTCTGGGTAGTCGGTCTCGGGGTGGTGCTGGCGCACAGTGTCTGGAACGGCGACGGATTTTCGCTGGCGTTGTTTTTCGAGGAAAAAACCGTGCGCCTGGTCAATAACGCCGGTTTTCACGACGTGCTGATTTTTCTCTCCAGCCGCCTGATCCAGCCGTTGGTGGCACTGTTCCTGTGCCTGTTCGTCGCCTGGAAGATACCGCGCACGGTCAGCCACCAGACGCTGGCGCTGTCGCGTCACTACAATTTCGAAATCTGGTGTTACCTGCTGAGATATATTGTTCCGGTCCTGATGCTGGTTGTTATACTGGCCGCATTTGGAATCATCTGAAGTGCCCCGGATTTCGCGCAGCGCGCTGCTCCCATACCCGCCGGAGTTCGTCTACGACATCGTCAACGGCGTCGAGGCTTACCCCGATTTCCTGCCCTGGTGCGGCGATACACGCGTCGAGCAACAGGGCGAGACGTCGATGCTGGCCGCCATTCAGATTCATCGCGCCGGCATCAACCAGTGGTTCAGGACGCGGAATCGCATGGTTCCGGGTAAATCGATCGACATGGAACTCATCGACGGCCCGTTTCGGCAATTGCACGGCCAGTGGACATTCCAGCCGCTCGACGGTCGCGGCTGCAAGATCGAGTTGACGCTGGAATTCGAATTCAAGGCGGGACTGGCGGCCCGGCTGATCGGTCCGGCGTTCACGCGTATCGCCAACACCATGGTGGATTCTTTCTGCCAGCGCGCCCACGACCTCAATGGACGCTAGCACTCACATCGAGGTCGCATACGCGACGCCCGCCCGGCAAATGATCATCGAATGCCGCATCGAGCCCGGCACTGCGCCGCGCGAGGCCGTGCGCCGTTCGGGCATCGATCGGCACTTTCCCGAAATCGATCTCGACAACTGCGACCTCGGCGTATTTGGCAAGGCGATCGCCGAGGATTACGAATTACAGGAAGGCGATCGCATCGAAATCTACCGGCCGCTGATCGCCGATCCGAAGGAGATTCGCCGCCAGCGCGCGGCGCGCGGCCTGAAAACCGGCAAGGGCGGCGGTGCGCTCAGCCAGGATTGACCGTGCCGTCTATCGATGACAGCAGGTCGCCGCTGAAGGTCAGCTTCATGACCCGCTTCTCGGGCGCGTTGCCGTCGTTCTTCTTCAGGTAGTAGACGTAATACCATTCGTCGGGATGGTAAAGGTCGACGATGGCCGGCGTGCCCAGCAGAAAGCGCACCTGGTCGCGGGACATGCCGATTTCGAGCTGTTCGACGAGTACCGGATCGATGCGGTTTCCCTGCGGGATATCCATGCGGTAGACGCATGCCGACAATGCTACAATGGCCGCCACGGCGACGAGAAAAGTTCGGATTGGCCGATAAGACATGCTGCCGACTACGGTTTGAAAGGCGCGATCATACTGCCCCGGCCGTTCTGCTGCAATTACCGAGAGCACTCAAAGATGGAAACAGCCGACATCAAGAACGCGGGCCTGAAGGTCACCCTGCCGCGCATGAAGATTCTCGAGTTGCTGGAAAATTCGGAAGACCGTCATCTGAAGGCCGAGGACATCTACCGCATGCTGCTCGAATCGGGCGAGGAAATCGCGTTGGCCACGGTCTACCGGGTGCTGACCCAGTTCGAGACCGCCGGACTGGTGACGCGGCACCATTTCGACGGCGGCCACGCGGTGTTCGAAATCAACGACGGCGACCACCACGATCACCTGGTCGACATCGCGACCGGCCGGGTAGTCGAATTCTACGATGAAGTCATCGAGCAACGGCAAAAGGAAATCGCGCGCAAATACAACTTCACGATAACCGAGCACACCATGGTGCTCTACGGTCACTTCAACAAAAAATAAACCACGGGCTCGACCTCGATCAGTCCCGGCTGGCCATCATCTCGCTGGCATGCGCGCGCGTCTGCTCGGTAATGCGTACGCCGCCGAGCATGCGCGCGATCTCTTCGCGGCGCTCGTCGTCATCGAGGGCGAGCACCGCGGTCGTGGTATCGTCGGCGAGGTTGCGCTTGACGACTCGAAAGTGGTGGTGCGCCTGGGATGCGACCTGGGGCAGGTGGGTCACGCACAGCACCTGGCGGCCCTGGCCGAGCAGGCGCAGCTTGCGGCCGACGATTTCGGCGATGCCACCGCCGACCCCGCTGTCGACTTCATCGAATATCAGCGTCGGGATACGCGACGACTCGCTCATGATGACCTGTATCGCCAGGCTGATGCGCGACAATTCGCCGCCCGAGGCCACCTTGCCGAGCGGCCGCGGCGGTTGCCCGGGGTTGGCGCTGACCAGGTATGAAATCCGGTCGTTGCCCTGCGCGCTGGCCTCGGTTTCCGCCGCCACCTCGATCACGCAACGGCCGTTTTCCATGCCCAGTTGCTGCATCACGCGGGTGATCTGCTCCGACAGGTCGGCCGCGGTCTGGCGGCGTTTCATCGACAGTTCGGCGGCACTGAAGTCGTAGTCGGCGCGGGCTTTTTCGAGATCGGCCTCAAGCGCGTCGATATTCAACCCATCGTCCCGCAAGTCGGCGAGCTCGGTTTCCAGCTCGCCGCGCAGCGCCGGCAACTCGCCGGCTTCGACGCGGTGCTTGCGCGCCAGCTGCTGGACCTGGGCGATGCGCTCGTCGACGGCACGCAGTCGGTCCGCGTCGAGCTCGATGCCGTCGAGATAATCGCGCAGCTCGGCGCTGGCTTCCTGCACCTGGATCAGTGCCGCCCCGACCAGTTCGTGCGGACTCTTCAACGCCGCATCGCTGGCGAGCAATTCGCCCAGACGCTGTTCGCAGTAGGCCAGCGACGCCTGCAGGTTTTGTTCCTCGTTTTCGTAAAGCATGCCGAGCACCTCGCCGCTTTGTTCGATCAACCGGCCGGCATTCGACAGGCGGCGATACTCGTGCTGCAAAGCCTCGTACTCGCCCTCGCCGAGCTCGAGATCGCGCAGTTCCGCGCAATACAGGTCGAGCAGATCGATGCGCTGTTCGCGCTGTTGCGATCCCGAACGCGCCTGCTGCAGGCGTTTGTCCAGCGCTCGAAACTCCCGGTATTTTTCGCGCACCCCGGCGACCAGCGCGGGCTCGCCGAGATAGGTATCGAGCAATTCGCGCTGCACCGCCGGTTTCTGCAGGGACTGGTGTTCGTGCTGGCCGTGTATATCGATCAGCAGGTCGCACAGCGCGCGCAGCTGCGCCAGGGTTGCGTTGCTGCCGTTGATGAATGCCTTGCTGCGCCCGTTGGCGTAAAGTACCCGTCGCAACAGGCATTCGCCGTCCGCGGCCATGTCGTTGTCGTCGAGCCACTGCGCTGCCGCGTGCGCCGAGTCGAGGCGAAAACAAACCGAAATTTCGGCGCGCTCGGCGCCGGCGCGAATGCTGTCGCTGTCGGCGCGGTCGCCGGCGGCCAGTTTGATGGCATCGAGCAGGATCGATTTACCGGCGCCGGTCTCGCCGGTCAGTGCGGTCATGCCGCCGTCGAGTTCGAGCTGTACCGCGTCGATGATCGCGAAATCCTTGATGTGTATCGACTCGAGCACTAGTAATTGGTACTCCAGTAGAGCTTGGCGCGCAGGACCTCGAAGTAATCGTAATCCTCGGGATGCAGCAGCGACAGAGGTTCCGGGTAGCGCGTGATCAGCACGCGGTTGTCCTGTTCGACCATTTGCGTCGAATGGCCGTCGTAGCTGACCTTGGCGGGTTGAGAATCCTGGCTCAGGCGAACCTCGATCGGCTGATCGGCGGGCAGCACGATGGGCCGGTTACTGAGCGTGTGCGGGCAAATCGGCACGATCGCCAGGGTTTCCAGTGAAGGGTGCATGATCGGCCCGCCGCCGGACAGCGC
>Ga0210101_1000626_pt1 | contig 11397 bp, 12 predicted proteins | sample Muzzi_PWC_D1_FD_185534 | JGI IMG/M metagenome (GOLD analysis project Ga0210101, IMG submission 185534) | Wetland microbial communities from San Francisco Bay, California, USA, that impact long-term carbon sequestration - Muzzi_PWC_D1 (SPAdes) | ecosystem: Environmental > Aquatic > Marine >...
TGTTCATGGACCTGTCCATGAACCTGAAGGCCTTTCTTGCCCAGCAGCTCATTCCCCGCGCGGATGGCAAGGGGCGTCGCGTGTGCGTGGAAATCCTGCTCGGTACGCCGCTTGTGCATGACATCATTCGCAAGGGCGAGATTCACAAGCTGAAGGACCTGATGAAGCAGTCACGCCAGCAGGGCATGATTACCTTCGATCAGGCCTTGTTCGAGCTCTTCAAGGCGGGTGAAATCACCTACGATGACGCCCTGCATTACGCGGATTCCGCCAATGAAGTCCGGCTCATGGTCAAGCTCGACAAGGGCGATGTCGATCAGTACGCGGCCGCGATGGATGGCATCGAACTGATCGAGGAAGATGATGTGATGAGACGCCGATGAGGTGCTCTTCTACCAGTCGATAATCGAGGCGTCGAAAACCGGCCCGTCAACACAGACGCGCTTCATGGCGGGACCCTCGGGCGTAGTGATTCTGACCGTGCAACCCGCGCAGCCGCCTACGGCGCAGGCCATGAATTCCTCCAGCGAGACCTGGCAGGGCAAATCGAACTCACGCGCCAGCCGGGCAGTCGCTTCCAGCATCGGGTGCGGACCGCAGGCATAAACGCCGACCTCGGCGCGATCCCCGTCCGTCAGCCCCTCCAGCCAGCCACGCGCCAGGTCGGTGATGTAGCCCGGGTAGCATCCCGGGTATCCCTGCAGGCTCGCCAGCCGGCTGGGTACGCCCCAGTCGTCAAGCAGCGGCATGGCGGCGATGACGCCGTCCTCCATTCCCGGCACGAGGATGCGAGACGGGCGGGCGGGAAACGGGAACGGCACCTCGGAACCCATCAGAACGAGCGGTCGCCAGTGACTGTCGGCGCGCAGGCTGTCGGCCAGAAAGATCATTGGCGGGATGCCGACGCCGCCGCCCAGCATCAGTGCGCGCGGGCGTGACCGGTCCAGCCAGAACGGCGTACCGACGGGTCCAATCAGATTGATCGTCTCACCGGTTTTTCTGCAGGATAGTGCGTGGGTGCCGCTGCCCACATCCTTGTAGAGAAATTCAACCCATCCCTGCCCGGTGTCGGCCCTCATGATGGACAGGGGGCGCCGCAGGGGCAATGTCGGAGCGCACTGGATATGTGCGAAGCTTCCCGGCTTCGCATGACGTGCGCAGCCGGGCGCCGATACCCGCAGGACGTACTGCTTCCCCGGATGGCGTTCGTGGGAAAGAATGACGGCGTCTTCAACGAACAGCGTATCGCGGTGCTGATTGACAGCTGTTTGGGGCGGTGATGACTCTGTGGTTGACATCGGACGGCTCATTCCGCAAGGCTATGGACCAGGTTGCCGGCCAGCAGGGTGTGGATGACTCGCCCTTTCATTTCCCAGCCCATGAAGGGCGTATTGTGCCCGTTGCTGCGCATGGTGTCGGTATTCAGCTGCCAGACAAGGTTGGGGTCGAAGATGCAGACATCGGCTGATGCCCCGATCGACAGGGTCCCGAAGGGCAGACCCAGGATGCCGGCGGGGCCGGCAGTCAGGCGGTGTATCAGCTCATCCAGTTCGATGACATGCTCTTCGACGAGGCGAAGGCTCATCGGCAGCAGGGTATCGAGTCCCGAGATGCCGGGTTCCGTTGACGGGAAGGAACGCAATTTCGCATCGGCCTCGTGGGGTTGATGGTCTGAACTGATGGCGGACAGGGTGCCTCGCTTCAGGGCCTCGCGCAGGTGCAGCCTGTCCTGCGTCGTGCGCAGCGGCGGGATGACATGGCAATGGCTGTCGAAATCGCTGATGTCGACTTCGGTCAGATACAGATAGGGGAGGGCGACATCGGCCGTGACCGGCAGCCCGTCAAACTGGGCGCGGGCCACCATGTGAACGGCGCGGGCAGTCGTCAGATGACAGAAATGCGCGCGTATTCCGGTCTGTTCGATGAGCGTCAGGTCCCGTGCCACGGCCGCCGTTTCGGCAGCTTCCGGGATGCCTGGTAATCCCAGTCGCGTGGCCACCTGGCCTTCATGGGCACAGCCGTTGGCGGACAGCCAGTGATCATTGGGGTGGAGAAATACGGTCAGGCCGAAGGTGGCGGCATACTCCAGCGCACGTCGTTGAACCAGCGTGTTGGCGAGCGGTCGCAGGGCATTGCTGACCCCGACGCAGCCGGCGTTTTTCAATGCCGCCATCTCGCTCAGGCGCTCACCGTCCAGGCCGTGGGTTAACGCCCCCAGGGTGACAATGCGGGTTTTGCCGATTTTTTCGGCACGCAGCCGGATCAGTTCGATGTCGGCCGGGGTTTCAACGACCGGGTTGGTATCCGGCGGACAGCACAGCGTGGTGATGCCGCCAGCGGCGGCGGCCACGGACTCCGTTGCGATGGTCGCCTTGTGTTCCTGCCCGGGTTCGCGCACCCGCGCGCACAGATCCACCAGACCCGGACAGATGATGCAGCCGCCGGCATCGATTTCCTGAGCGGAGCCGAAGCCCTCCGGAGCACCGCCAAGCGCGGCAATCCGCCCATCCGCGATATACACATCGAGAAGGTCGTCTACCTTGTTGGCCGGATCGATTACCCGACCGCCTTTCAGGTGCAGATTCAGGTTTATGTTTGCCGGTGCTGGCATGAGGCTATTCCGTTGCGGGTTCCTTGCGATGCATCGCCATGGACATAACCGCCATGCGCACGGCGATTCCGTGTGTTACCTGCGCAAGAATGACCGAGTGGGGACCGTCGGCGACATCGGAATCCATTTCAACCCCCCGGTTTATCGGCCCCGGGTGCATGATGGTCACATCGGGTTGGGCGGCGCGCAGTTTTTCTTTCGTTACTCCAAACAGCTCGTAATACTCATGCTCGCTCGGCAGAAGGGCGCCTTGCATGCGTTCGCGCTGCAGTCGCAGCATGATGATGACATCGGCGCCCTCGATACCCTTGCTCAATTCGTGAAAGACATGAACGCCAAGCGACTCCGTATGCGCCGGGGTGAGGGTCTTCGGCGCCACGACCCGGATTTCTCCGGTATTCAGCAGGTTCAGGGCGTGGATCTGGGAGCGCGCCACGCGCGAATGCATGATGTCGCCGACGATGGCGACACGCAGTCGCCCGAAGTCCGGCCCCTTGACACGCCGGATGGTGAACATGTCGAGCAAGGCCTGGGTGGGGTGTGCGTGCCGGCCGTCGCCGGCATTGATGACACTGACATGCGGCGCGACGTGATTCGCGATAAAGTGAGCGGCCCCGCTGTCGGCATGCCGGACCACGAACATATCCACATGCATGGCCTCCAGGTTGCGCAACGTGTCCAGCAGCGTCTCACCCTTGACCGTGCTTGACTGGGTGATATTGATGTTGAGAATATCCGCGGAAAGTCGTTTCGCAGCGAGTTCGAACGTGGTGCGTGTGCGTGTGCTGGCTTCGAAAAACAGGTTGACGATGGTTTTGCCGCGCAGCAGCGGGACCTTCTTGACGCTCTGCTCGGTAACCCCGGAGAACGACTCGGCCGCATCGAGGATGTCGGTCAGCAGCTTGCGGTTCAGCCCCTCGATGGACAGAAAATGGCGCAGTTTCCCGTGCCTGTCGATTTGCCGGCTGTTGTTCATGGGATCTGTTTTATTTCCAGCTTCAGCGTGTCCGGTCCGAGCAGCTTGATGTGCTGCCGAGGTGATAACCTGACATGGCTGCCGACCACGTTTGCCTGAATAGGCAGTTCACGTCCATCGCGCTCGACCAGCGTGGCGAGCAGGATTGATGCGGGGCGTCCGTAGTCGAAAAGTTCGTTCATGGCGGCGCGTATGGTGCGCCCGGTATGCAGGACATCATCGACCAGGATAATGTGCCTGTCGTCAATGTTGAACGGCAACTGGGAGGGACGTACTACCGGGTTCATCCCGATACGCGTGAAGTCGTCGCGGTAGAACGAGATGTCCAGACTCCCGGCCGGGCTGCTGATATCGAGCAATTCATGCAGTCTCGCAGCCACCCACACGCCGCCGCTGTGAATGCCGATCATGGCGGGATTGCTGCGTCCGGTCAGCTCGATCTGGCTGACAATCTCGCGTGCCATGCGTTCAAGAATGGCGGGTATGTTGTCAATATCACTCATTTTTTTGACTGCAACCAGCTCACCAGAATCTCCTTCGCCGCGACTGCGTCAATGCCCCTGGATTTCAGTTCAAATTTCCCCTCACCCTCGCGTTGTGCGGCGGCGTGTGAACTCAACCTCTCATCCATGGGGTGAACAGGTAGTTTATACCGGTCTTCGAGCTGAAGTATGAAACGTTTGACGCTGCGGGTGAATCCCGATTCGCTGCCGTCTGCATGCAAAGGAAGTCCGACAACCAGCGCATCCGGTCGCCATGTCCTGATGAGTTCCGTAATCATGTCCCAGTCTGGTTTGCCGTTGCGTGACCGTACGGTTGTGAGTGCCGTGGCGGTACCGGTCAGCTCCTGCCCCACGGCGACGCCGATTCGCTGCAGTCCGAAATCAAAACCAAGCAGTGTCAGCAAGTCGGCGATGCTTCGATGACAGGCGGGTGTGTCGGGCATTCTCAGGCATGCCCCGCGTCCCCGGATAAAAGTTTCAGATCAACGCCGATCAGTGCCGCTGCGGCTTCCCAGCGATGCTCATAGGAAACGTCGAATACAATGCGGCTGCTGGCCGGGCCGCTCAGCCAGGCGTTTGCGGCAATTTCCTCTTCCAGCTGGCCGGGACCCCAGCCGGCGTAGCCCAGCGTAATGAACGTTTTATCAGGTCCTGCGCCCTGGACGATGGCCTCGAGGATATCGCGTGACGAGGTCACTCCGGTGTTTTCCGTCACCTTGAGGGTCGCGTCCCAGTTGCCCAGTGGCTCGTGTAGTACAAACCCGCGGTCTCCCTGTACCGGACCGCCCATGAACACAGGTTGGCTGGCGATAGCTTCCGAGCCGGCCTTGATATCCATGTGCTCGAGGATGTCGCCGAGGTTAATACCCAGTGGACGGTTGATAATGATGCCGAGCGCGCCGTCTTCATTGTGTTCGCATATGAGCGTGGCGGTGCGATGGAAGTTGGGGTCGCTCAATGCCGGCATCGCGATGAGAAAATGATTGTTAAGTGATACAAGCGCTCCCATGGCCATAGTATCCGGTACAGGGGTAGCCTGCATCAAGTCTTGCCGTGAGGCGCTGTGTTGCGAGGTCTCGCGGTTAACGGCTATGCAACTGGTGCGTGGTGGAGAATTCCCAGGTTCGGGTAATGTGCAGCACATCAGCCTCCTTGCGGATCTCCGGCGGAAAGGGCGGGTAGGGGCCTGCAAGGTTTACAATCCGTACCGCGGCCTCGTCGAGCAGTGGCTGACCGGACGGACGTAACACACTGATATTGCGGACGGTACCGTCAGGATTCAGTTCCACGTCCAGAAGCAGCTTGCCGGATATACTGTCGCGGCGGGCGGCATCCGGGTAGTTCAGGTTGCCGACCCGTTCTACCTTCTTGACCCATTCGAGCATGTAATTGGCATACTTGAATTCCTGGGTGCGTGCCGAGACAAAGACCTGTTTCGGTTTTTTGGCATAGGCCTGTCTGGATTCATTGATCTGTTCGCTGAGAGTGACCATTTCCATGCTGCGTTCAATCAGTTCGCTGGCGGAAATATCTCCCGGATCATTTTCAGGAGTGGCGGTGGTTTCCTGCTCGATTTTCGCGCTGGACAGCTCCGTCGTCAGTACCTGGTTCGGGACGGGCGCCGGTTGTTGTGCGGCAACCGATGGCGCCTGTGCCGGCAGGGATTCCTGCGGCCGCACCTTCTCGTTGACATTGCCTCCTCCGTCCTGACTGGTCTGAGCCAGATATTCCGCCTCCTCCGGTGGAGGACTCTCGTGGCTGGAGAGGGTGATGTCCAGAGACGGCAGATGGCTATTCTGCGGTTTCAGAATATCAGTGCCGAAGGTGATTCCCAGGATGATCATGGCATGCAGCACGACGGCGAAGAAGACCGCCAGCGCCATCCGGTCGGTCGTGGTAACCGGGCTCTTTTCCAGGGATGATTCGATTACGCCTTGCATTGTTCCTGCCGGTCTGACATGGCTTGCGACCACAAACTGCGGAGAGGTGCCGATTCGTGCGCCTGTGCGTCCGTCATCAATACTGCGATCTGGCGACGCCTGCTGCCAATGCTTCACCGGGGCGTTCATGAAGTGGCCCGGTGGTGTAATCAGAGACATTCAACCGATTTGGGATACTTGTCCTTGACTTCGCTGATCAGGGCATCGATTGCAATCTGCTCGGCGTCATTTCCCTGCCGTGCCTTGTAGGCTGCATCCAGCTGATCGCCGACGCTGGGGTATTCCGAACGGCGCATCGAGGCGTAATTCTTGCCGATGTTGTCATGGATGACTTGCTCCATGGCGTGTCGCAGTTCGTCGCGCGTAGGCTGGCGCCCGCTGGCATGCCATTCGCCGATATAGGGTTCGTCGGCGGGATTGTCATGCCGGATCACATAATCGACACCGGCATGCGCGTTTGGCTGCAGCAAATGCACGGCGCGGCAGAGTTCACGGACGCTGTCATCATGCCTGATCAGGCTCTGCTGCTGTGCAACCTGTTTCAGCTGCTCATGCATCCTGCGGGTGTTATGCCACAGGAAGAGAATCCATGAACACAGAACCAGAAATATAAATCCGAGAATTGCCAGTGTTCCAGTGTCCCACATCGTCGTCTGCCCCTAAGATCGTTAATTTATGCCAGGTATTGTAGCAATGTAGCAACGAATCAGAATACCACTTCCGCAGAGTACCGACAGGATAGCGCCGTTTCGGGTGTATTTCAGCTCTCCAGGCGCAATTCGATGGCGTCCATCAGCTGGCCGGCGATATCCGCGTTATACAGCGTATCGAGTTCGCGGATACAGGTCGGGCTGGTGATATTGATTTCAGTCAGATAGTCACCGATCACATCCAGTCCGACAAACAACAGACCCATTTCGCGCAACGCCGGACCCAGCTGTGCACAGATCCAGCGGTCACGCTCGGTAAGTTCAATACCCCTGCCGGTTCCCCCGGCGGCCAGATTGCCACGTGACTCCCCGGGGGCAGGTATGCGCGCCAGGGCATAGGGAAAGGGTTCGCCATCCACCAGCAGGATACGCTTGTCACCCTTTGTTATTTCGGGTATGTAGCGCTGCGCCATGGTGGAACGCTGGCCATTTTCGGTAATGGTTTCCAGGATTACGTTGAGATTGGGATCGTCATGCCGGACCCGGAATACGGAAGCCCCGCCCATGCCATTCAGCGGTTTTACGACAATATCGCTGAACTCCTCCAGAAAATTCTTCAGGCGATGAATCTGACGGCTGACCAGGGTGGGCGGGCAGCATGAGGAGAACCAGGCGGTGTAGAGCTTTTCTCCTGCGTTACGCAATGCGGCCGGGCGGTTGACGACCAGTACACCCTCTGCCTCGGCCCGTTCAAGCAGATGGGTGGTATACAGATACTCCATGTCAACCGGCGGGTCCTTGCGCATCAAAACCACGTCCAGGGTTGCCAGCGGCAGGGGCTGGCGGTCAGATCGCTCGAACCACCGCTGTGCGTCGTTGCTTACCGCCAGGCGGCTCATATCGGCATGACAACGGCTGTCCCGAAGGTAAAGATCTCCCTGTTCCATGTAGTAAAGTTCCCACCCCCTCGCCTGGGCCGCCAGCAGCATGGCGAGCGTGCTGTCCTTGTATGCATGGATGGACTCGATGGGGTCCATGACGACACCCAGTTTTATGGCCATGTGATCACGCTTCCCGTGTGCAGGTCCCCGGCGGAGACAAATAAAGTTTGTCTATGCCTGGACGATAAATCGCTGTAGTTGAGAGCCAATACTAATTCAATTTACCTGCCATGCGTAACCGGGGAATGGCAAATGGCGACCGGTGCCGGGTAGTGGCACGACAGGTTCGACCAAATCGTTTGTAAACATGCAGATAGATGATATGCAAAGTGGCGCCGGAACGACCGTGATCGAGACGAACCTGAGTCGGGAGGATGAGGTTGTTACCGGTCGCACATGCCGGGTCATGGTGGTCGATGACAGCAAGACCATTCGCCGAACTGCGGAGACCCTGCTCAGGAAAGAAGGTTTCGAGGTGGTCACTGCCGTGGACGGTTTCGAGGCGCTTGGCAAGATTGTCGATTATCAGCCGGATATTGTATTTCTGGACATCATGATGCCGCGACTGGACGGTTACCAGACCTGCGCTCTGATCAAGCATCACCACGCATTCAAAAATACACCGGTTGTCATGCTGTCCAGCAGGGATGGTCTTTTCGACCGGGCCCGTGGTCGCGTGGTGGGTTCCGATCGCTATATTACCAAGCCGTTTACGAAGGAAGAGTTGCTTGCCGTCATTGCACACTATGGCAGCAGCTCCGGATGATTGCAGCCACGTCTGGCGTGGCAGGAAGCCTGTCGATAAATAATGAGGGAATGGCAATGAAGCAGATTATGATCGTTGATGATTCGCCTACGGATGCACATCTGCTGCAGAAGATGCTGGAGAAGAATGGCTACCAGACCCTGACTGCCGGGAATGGCAATGAAGGAATCGAAGTGGCCCGACTCATGAGGCCTGATCTGATACTGATGGATGTGGTCATGCCGGGACTGAACGGCTTTCAGGCGACCCGGGAACTTTCCTCGAATCCGGAGACCTCGTCGATTCCCGTCATTATCGTGACCAGGAAGGACCAGAAAGTGGATCGGGTATGGGGTATACGTCAGGGTGCGCGTGACTATATCACCAAACCTGTCAGCGAGACCGACCTGCTGTCGCTGATCAACGAAGCCCTCGCCAGCTAGCGAGCACATTACGAACGCCGATAGCCGCCATCATGATCGATCCCGTTTCCATCCTGAAAGATATCGAGGGCCGTTGCCGGTTCTGTGCAGTCGATCCGTCGCGAAAAACCGAGATCAGACGCCTGTGGTCCGGCGTGGCCTTCCGTATCGGAGCCAGCAGGATGGTTGCCGCCATGGGCGAAGTGGTCGAGATAGTGACATATCCGGAGCTCTCTGTTGTTCCCTACACCTGCTCCTGGGTCCGGGGTATCGCCAATATACGTGGCAGGCTGCTCACCGTAATCGATATGAACGGGTACCTGCATGGCCGTTTGACCCCTATAGGCAAGCGGACCCGGGTGATGATTGCCGAATGCCAGGGGGTCTATTCGGGTCTGGTCGTGGATGAGGTCATGGGATTGAGGCACTTCCCCGAGGAAACATTCGTCGCGGAACCTGCCGAAATAGAGAAAGTACTGCGGCCCTATGTGCATCAGGGTTTCAGTGTTGATAGTGAGCAGTGGGGTATTTTCAAGCTATTGAGTCTGGTTGAATCGCCACAGTTCCTGCATGTTGCAGCCTGAAGTGGTGAAGCCGGATAGTGCGGTGAAGCAGGGAATATTTTCCGGAATCAGATATTGATCGGTCAGGAGACAGACCATGAAAGGAACATTTGATGTAAAGCGCCTGGGATCCAGCAACTGGATGCGGTTTCTGAGTTTCCTGATGCTGAGCGCGGTAGCGGCAATTGTCGGTGTGCTGGTGCATGTCGGCAACCAGGCCGAAACCGATCAGCGCAATCTGGAATCCATCGGCGAACAACAGGTGCTTTCGCAACGTATTGCGAAATATGCGCTGGCCGCATCAACCGGAGACAGTGTGGCATTTGACCGGCTTGCTCTGACAAAGGAGCGTTTCGTCAGTGTGCTGGCCACCCAGCGAGATGAATTTACATCAGGCGCCGCAGTGAAGGGCGGACCTCTTGTCGAGGCCTTTCTCGCATTTGAAACAAGCTGGGACGGTATCAGCCGCGATATTGACGCGGTAATCAACGGCAAGGAACAGCTATTGGCGGTAGCCGGGACGGCAAAGGTAATGAACGAGGTAATGCCCCCCTTGCTTGAGAACAGCGAGGAGGTGGTCGGGATCCTGCTGGATAACGGTGCAAGCGCCTCGCAGGTCAGCTTCGCGAGTCGTCTGTCCGTGCTTGGCCAGCGTATCGTGAACAATATCAAGCAAGTCATGACCGGTGACGATGCCGAAACAGCGATGACGGCTTTCGTGAAAGACAGTGCCGAGTTTGATCGCGTCATCAACGGGTTGCTGCATGGCCGAGGTGGTATCCAGGAGGTAAGTAACAAGGCGGCGCAGTCGAAGTTACGCAAGATTGACGCACTGTTCGGACGCCTCAGTGAACATGTTGGAACCGCCGCCGAAGAAACCAGGAAGGTGGGGATTGCGCAGGCGGCGGCGAAATCCGTGTCCCTCCAGGGTGAGCGGCTGCTCGAGGCTACAGACCGATTGAAGGATGCCTATGTCGAAACCGAGGATGACCGGCTCGTATCCATGGAACTGGCCTATTTGCTGGGTGCGGTGGCATTGTTGATCCTGCTCTGGATGGGTTTCGAGACGCTTCGCAGCCAGAAACGCCGCAGCAAGGTCGTCGAGGACGAGAATTCGCGGAACCAGGAGGCCATAATGCGTTTGCTGGACGAGATGGGTGACCTGGCAGAGGGTGACCTGACCGTGCGGGCCACGGTGAGCGAGGAGTTCACCGGTTCGATCGCCGACTCCATCAATGTTACCGTCGACTCCCTGCGGGGGCTGGTCAAGACCATCAACGTGACCTCACGGCAGCTTTCCGGTGCGGTACACGAGACCGAGGAGATCGCGCAGCAACTGTCCCGGGCAAGCGAGAAGCAATCGAACGACATAGCCAATACCAGCGCCGCAATCAATGCCATGACCGATTCCCTGGATGAGGTCTCGGACAATGCAAGCGAGTCTTCCAAGGTGGCGATGCGGTCGGTGGAAATCGCCAAGAACGGTGGTAATGCGGTGAAACGCACCATGGAAGGCATGGGGACGATCCGCGAACATATTCAGGAAACCTCCAAGCGCATCAAACGGCTTGGTGAAAGTTCCCAGGAAATCGGCGACATCGTCGAACTTATCAATGATATCGCCGAACAGACCAATATTCTGGCACTGAATGCCTCGATCCAGGCGGCCATGGCGGGAGAGGCGGGCCGTGGCTTTGCGGTGGTTGCCGATGAAGTGCAACGTCTCGCGGAGCGCTCGGCAAACGCGACCAAACAGATCGAAGCGCTGGTAAAGGCGATTCAGGCGGACACCAACGAGGCGGTCATTTCGATGGAGAAAAGCACCTCGGGCGTAGTGAACGGTACCCGGCTGGCGGAGGATGCCGGCGGTGCGCTGGAGGAGATTGAAAGTGTCTCCGAGCAACTGGCCGGCTTGATACAGACCATCTCGGGGGCTGCCCGGCAACAGGCGGCGGCGGCGGCGCAGATATCGAAGACCATGAGCGGGATCCAGGATGTAACGACGCAGACTGCCGCCGGTACAGATCGCACGTCTCAATCCATCGG
>Ga0210101_1000627_pt1 | contig 11392 bp, 12 predicted proteins | sample Muzzi_PWC_D1_FD_185534 | JGI IMG/M metagenome (GOLD analysis project Ga0210101, IMG submission 185534) | Wetland microbial communities from San Francisco Bay, California, USA, that impact long-term carbon sequestration - Muzzi_PWC_D1 (SPAdes) | ecosystem: Environmental > Aquatic > Marine >...
GCGAGCTTGGCCGGTTCATCCGGCGCGGCGGCGATGCGTTCGGCACAGGCCTCCATGATGAGACGGTCGACCTGGGTGTACAGGACGAGCAACTGCCCCATCGCATCACGATAGACCGCTTCATTGCTTGAGTGTTGCAGATTCATACCAGATTCCTCCGTTGGTTGGGTATGCCCCAGCTGGTGGCGGGGCGGTGGAACTTGCTGCGGCTGATCCCGCGCATCCAGCGAAAGCGCAGCAGCCGCCACAGCGGGCCGGACACACCCAGTGCGCGCAACAGTCGCTGGCTGACTGGCAGCAGCGGGGGTTCCATGCCTGGCAGGACCCAGTTCCCTGCCGCACGGGCCTGCTGCTGCAGATAGTCCGGCAGGAAACCGGCCACGTCGGGATCGACATAGAAAGCGGGTTTCAGTCCGATGGCATCGGCATCGACCTTGCCTGCCGCGATCAGGCGGTCGGCGAGTGGTGTACCGGGGTAGACACGCACGCCGGTCATGGCGACCACGGCGGTCGCCTGCATGGCGTGCAGGGCATGGCAGGTGGTGCGTATGCTGTCTTGTGTTTCGCCCGGTGCGCCGAAGATGACCGTATGGCAGACCCTGAGGCCGGCCTCGAGGCAGTTCCGGTTGGCCGCGTGCACCGCGTCGGCGTCGAAGGACTTTCCCAGCCGATCGAGCTGCCCGTCATCGACGGCATCGGTACCGAGTTCGAGTCCCTCGCACCCGGCGCGCGCCATCAGCCGCGCCTGCCGCCGGTCGAGCTTCAGCGGGGTGGCATAACAGCTCCAGCGCAGTTCCAGGCCGCGGTGCAGTATTTCCTCGCAAATTCCCTCGATATGCCCGCGGGGGGCGTTGAGTATGGAGTCGACGAAAAACAGCGGATGAGGACCGTAATCGCGCTGCAGGGCCTCGATCTCGTCCACCACGTCGCCGGCCTCGCGCGTGCGGAATCGATTGCCCTCCAGCAGGGGATAGGTGCAGTAGCCGCATCTGAAGACGCAGCCGCGCTTGGTCTGGATATTGCCCGTGCCGCCGCGGCGCAGGTAGCGGGGGTAATCGAACAGATGGCGGTTGGGGTGCAGGCCATCATTCCAGCGTGGACCGCGCTCCGGCGCCAGCATGATGCCGGTGTCGTCGGCGTTTTCCCGTCCCCGCGAGAGCAGGCCGGGTATGCCGACCGCGCTGCGCCCGCTTTCCAGTGCATCCAGGAGCATCACGAAAGCCTGTTCGCCCTCGCCGTGGATGCCCCAGTCGCTCTGCAGCGCCTCCATGTAGGACCCGGGCAGGATGGAAAAGCCGGAGCCGCCCAGCACCAGTGGTGCGTCGGTAGCGTCCCGTATGGCGGCGACGGCTTCCCGGTGGCGGTCGAGGTAATCGACGGTGAGCGGATAGGCGGCATTGTCGACATTGCGGATCGACAGGCCCACGACCTCGGGCCGGAAGGTCCCGATCTGTTGACGCAAAACCCGCAGGGGGTGTCTACCGAAACACAGGTCGGCGACGGCGACTTCATGTCCGGCCTGCCGCGCGGCGGCGGCGATATAAGCCAGACCGAGGGGGAAAATCGGGTCCGGAAGGTGTTCCCGGTTGGCGGAGACGAGCAGGACCCGCATGCAGGCTAATCCGCGCCCGCTGGGGTCACGCGCAGGGTCCCTTCCATGCCGCGTTCACGATGGCTTTTCATGAACAGAAGTTTCTTGTTGCAGAAGAAGGTATAGGTGCCGGGCTTGACGGGTGTGAACTCGACGGTGGACGTGCTGCCGGCGCTGACATCGGTATCGATGTCCAGGCCCGCCGCCTCCTGCAGGGTGAAGTTATGCGGTGTGAGCGTGTCGGTGTTGGTCAGCGCCAGGACTACCGGCCTGCCGGTCTGCACTTCGAGCGTGTCCGGGGTAAAATGGTAATCGCCGAGACTGAGCGAAATCACCTGCGGCGACTCCTGCCCCCGGGTGACGGCAGTGACGGTCGTCAGCAGCAGTGTAGCCACAACAATGAGTGCATCACGAACGGTCTTTCGGCTGTTCGCAGCAGGCATACAATCCTCAATCCGGTTGGTCATGGCGGGTGGTTTGGTGTGGACAGCCAGAGTATAGACCCTGTTTCCGGTCCTTGCTGAACACATCGTCGTGGCGGGAGAGAGTTTCATGAATTGGCTGAAAATCACAACGCAAGCGGTTGGTGCCGGCCCCGTGGTTGTCGGCCTATGGGTGTTGCTGGTCGCTCCCGGGGGGTTGCCGGCGGCGATCATAGCCGGTACGGCAACTGAAACCGGAAATGCTCCGTGGCAGGCGGTCGGTGATAGCCGGCAGGGACAGATATACCATCGGGCGGTCACCGGTTCGTCTCTTCCCGAGGCGATGATCGTAGCGCGTTTCACCGCACCGCCGGCCCGCGTTCATGCGCTGGTGACCGACTACGGACATTTTGCGGAATTCATACCGGATGTGGCCGAGAGCCGGGTGTTGCTGCAGACCGGCAGCCGGCAGTGGGTCTTCCATCACCTGCACTTTGCCGGTCCGGTGGCTGATCGTGCCTATGTTATCGAGAGTACTGACGCGGCCAGCCGTCCACAGGAGCATTACTACCGGGTGGACTGGGCGCTCTCCAGTCGTGACTTTCCCGGCATCGAGTACACTACATGGATAAGGCCGCGCGCGTTTTCCGGATTCTGGGATCTGCGCCCGATCGAGAATGGTCTCGCCACGGAGGCGCGCTATGCCGTGCGCAGCGATCCCGGCGGACTCATCCCGGACTGGCTGGTGGTGAAGATGACCGACCGGTATATTCAGCAGGTGATCGCGGCAGTGGCTCAACGTCTTGGGCAAACGAATTGATATGAAGAGACCAACTCCATCTGGCCGGTGCTTGCCTTCGATGCTGCTCGCGTTAATGACGTGCCTGCCGGTGGCGGCGGCCGAGGTGGCGCGAAGTGCCGATGGGAAGACCGGTCTGGTGAAATGGAGTTTTACCGCCGGCGATGTCGAAATCGAGTTGATCCAGCGCCTGCCGGATCAGACACGCGGGTTTTTTCAGGCGCGGGATTTTCCGGCTGCCGTGGCCGACGAGATCGCGGGAAACTGTATATTCCAGACAATTATCCGCAACAGGAGCGCCTCGGGTGCCGGGCGTCCGGTCGCCATCGATCTCGAGACATGGCGGATCAGGCATGACCAGGCGGAGGGCGGTGTGAAGCTGAAGGAATCCTGGCTTGCCTCGTGGCCCGAGGCAACTGTCGGCCAGGCAGCAAGGCTGGCGTTCCAATGGGCCCTGTTTCCCACCCGGCAGGAATTTCGCCCGGGTGACTACAACTGGGGGATGACAGCCTACGGGTTGCCTGCGGGCTCGGTTTTTGACCTGCTGGTCGTCTGGAAGAGTGGGGGGGTGGAGGACTCCGGCTGGATACGCGGCATCGAATGCGCACCGGATGTCGAGAAACTGAAGTGAGTACGATGAGGGTCGCGCACCTGCCGTTTATCCTGCTACTGCTATGTAGTCTGGCGGCTGCCGACCAGACGCTGACTCCCGTTCCGGGCAGACCGCCGGCGCCTGATTTCACCTTGCCGGATACGCTGGGCAATCTGCATCGTCTCTCGGATTATCGCGGCCGCCCGGTGATCATCAATTTCTGGGCCACCTGGTGCCCGCCCTGCCGGGAAGAGATCCCTTCCATGAACCGTGCCTGGCGGAGTCTGAAGGAGTCGGGTGTCGCCATGCTGGCCATCAATGTCGGTGAGGATGAAGACACTATTTTCGTGTTTACCGCGGACTATCCGGCCGAGTTTCCCCTGCTGCTTGACCGCTCCGGTGAAGTTATCAGTCAGTGGCCGGTGAAGGGCCTGCCTACCAGTTACGTGATCGCTCCCGACGGTACACTGGCCTATCGGGCCATTGGTGGAAGGGAATGGGATGATGAAAAATTACTGGAGATGATCCGCAGCCTGAAGGAATGACGCAAGGGGACCGGATTCCTCATCACTGTGCCAAGGGGAGTGCGTGCAATGTCTGACAGCGGTTTGAAATCCGGTCCCCTTGCGTGCATTCCTTCGTCTGATTTTTCACTGCAAATCGTGTTCTCATTTTCTCCTGGTCCCTGAAGTTGATTGTTCAGCAACCGCCACAGGCGGTCTGAGACTCAGGTCACACTCTATCCCCATAGCTGCCCTGCCGCAGATGTTTTCTAAGTATTTCCACGAATTGTCACAAGAATGATTACGGGGTATTAATACATCTAATGATTCCATGTTTAATCGTCACGTCTGAGTGTACGAGGTGATTCTGGCAGCGTTATCCATAAGGGTTATGTCTCGCAGTTTTTCACCGTGGCCGGGATGGAGGGGCAGGCATCTGGCGTCAGTGTGAGCCGGATTCTGTGTCCGCCACTGTGAAGCTTGAGGAGGATCGATGGTCAACAGCCATTTTACCAGACGTACCTGTGCCAAATCCCTCAGTCGGTTGTTGGTGCGGATGGTTAACTCTGGCGGTCTATTATTTATTCTGCTTTTGATTCCCGGACTGACCTGCCCGTCAATCATTATTAATGACCAGAGTCGAGCGACCGTAACATCTGAAGCATTTACGGCCGGGGTGGGAGCTTCAGGGGCTATTGACGCGACAGCCTCGTATGTCTTCCCGAATGCCGGCTCGGAAGTTGCAGCAGACACGCGAATACCCGGAGAGAAGCAGTCTGATGAAAATCAACTGCCTCTGTCGCAGAAAGCTGCAAACCATCCCGCTCATCACGAAACCTCGAGTTTCTATCTGCTGGTCTTCGTGATGATTTTCGCGCTGTTCATCGAATTGACGGGCAATCGATTCAGGTAGCCGACAGGGTATTCGGGTATTTATTCAACGTCACGGGTGGTGTCGGTAGCCAGCACCGGCCAGGCAGTGGCTGGCCTGGCGGTAAAGGCACAGCCATTCAGCGTTCGGATGGGTTCAGTCCGCATGCGGGCGCCATGAGCACCAGTTCCGGCAGGGTCGTTGCCTGCATCTTCTTCATTACCTTGGACCGGTGTACCTCGACGGTGCGGTTGCTGAGCTCCATAACCTCGGCAATCGACCGGTTTGTCATGCCCTGAACGACGTACTTCATGACTTCCTGCTCGCGCGAGGTCAGGGTATCGAATCTGCTGTGGATATTCGCCTGCAGCTTCTGTATTGCGGTATTTTTCCTGACGATCCCAAGCGATTCTTCCAGACTATCGATCAGCTGGCGGTTATTGAACGGTTTCTCGATGACAGTCACTGCACCGGAACGCATTGCGATCACGGACATGGGGATGTCGCCGTGTCCGGTGATGAAAATGATGGGCATGTCGATGTCGCGTATCCCGAGCTCTTTCTGCAGTTCCAGACCCGACATGCCGTTCATGCGCTGGTCAAGCAGCAGTACTCCCGGTTTTGACAGATCGACAGAGTCGAGGAACGATTCTGCAGAGTCGAATCCACTGGCCGTATAACCCGATGTTGCCAGCAGGGTGATCAGGGAGTGGCGAACCGCCTCATCATCATCCACCAGATAGATGTTTGCAATCTTCTTCATGGCCGTTGCTTTTCTCCTTGCAGAGGCAGCGTGAAGCAGAAAACCGCTCCATTCAGCTGCTCTCTGTCAAACCACAGTTTCCCACCGTGGGACTCGATAATGGACCGGCTCACGGAAAGCCCCAGACCGGTTCCGTTCGGTTTTTTCGACTGGAAGGAATCGAACAGGCAGTCCTTCATGTCTGCCGCCACTCCCGTCCCGTTATCCGCCACGCAGATCTCCACCAGATCGTTCGGCAGCCTTTTCGAGTGAATGGAAATACGCCCGTCAGTTCTGCCTGACTCGCGAATCGCCTCAATACTGTTGATCACCAGGTTGACGAGGACCTGTTCTATCTGCACCTTGTTCGCCAGTATCATGCCTCCCCCGGCGCCCGGGTGCGTTTCGATCGTTGTGTCGTTATCTCGCAATTCCCAATCGAGCAGCCGGATGGATTTTTGCACCAGTTCGTCGATGTCGAGCACATCCATGGTGTTTTGACGCTTGTCGGTGAAATCACGCAGTTGACGAATGATTGCGGCGGCGCGGTGCGATTGTTTCGTCGTTCGTCTTATGATCTCGGCGAGGCTCTCGGGCAGTTGCGGGTTCATCTTTTGCATCGCCAGCGCCGATTCGCAGTAACTGCTGATGGCTGTCAGTGGCTGGTTGAGTTCATGGGCTATACCTGTAGCCATCTCCCCCAGTGTGCTCAGTCGCGTAATATGGGCCAGCTCCTGCTGGCGCTGCTGCAACTCATCCTGTGCGCGTTTGATGTCGGTAATATCCCTGCCTTCCGGGATAATGAGTATTGTTTCACCCTGTTCGTTCACAACCGGTTTGAGTGAAAAGTCGATGGTCGCCAGTTTGCCATTCCGGCCATGAACGGTGAGTTCATTGCGCACCAGCTTGCCGCGCGATGCCTGTGCAAGCGCATCCCTGAGACACTGCTGTACTTCCGTTGCGGTGGTCCACCAGGGTATCTCCCAGAATGGCCGTCCGATGACATCATCCAGGGCGAATCCTCCGAAATCCAGCGCTGTTTCGTTGACTTCCAGCACAATACCCTCGGGGTCCAGCAGGCCGATGAACTGGAAGGTGGAATTGAATATCGCCCGGAAGCGCCGCTCGCTGTCCGCCAGGGCGCTGACAACAGCGCGCTCTTCCGTGACGTCGCGCTGTATCATCAGGAAGGATGCAAAATTGCCTGTCTTGTCCGGAACGGCGGTTGCCGAACATTGCATCTGGATGACTCGGCCACTGCGGCATACGAAGTCGTTGTCCACGCGCAGGTAGCCACGCTCTTTGAGGAGGGGGAAATTGCCTTCGCAGGTGTGACGCGCTTTTTCGGTGAAAAAATCCTTGATATTATTTCCCGTGAGTTCCTCTTCCGTATAGCCTGATTGTTCAACGGCCTGACGATTGACCATCTGGATAATGCCGTCCGGATCGATAAGGAAAATAAATTCGGCGGCGGCATCAAACAGCGTCTGCAGGCGAATCTCCGTTTCCTGCAGGGCCGCTTCCGCCTGTTTGATTTCGGTAATGTCATCGGAAATGCCGAGCAGGTAGGCTGATCGACCGGTATCGTCGGGTATGGGAACCTTGCGGGTATGCAACACGCGTTTGCCCTGAAGCCGGGTGTCGATTTCCTCCTCGGGGATCGACAGCATGAATCCCGACTCAAGCACTTCACGGTCCTTGCGGGTGAAAAAGTCCGCCTGATCTCTTGGAAAGAAATCATAGTCGTTCTTGCCGATCAGTTCTGACATGGACATGCCCAGCAATTTCTCCCCGATTGCATTGACGCGCACGAAGCGAAGCTCCCCGGCGTCCTTGATGAAGATCATGGAGGGGATGTTGTCAACAACGGAGTTGAGAAACTTTTCCGCTGTTTGCGCGCGCCGGGCGTCAGTTTGCGCTCTTCTGAGCAGTATGCTGGCGTAGGCTGCGAAGGCGACACAAAGGCAGAAAATGCTGGCGCGCATAAAGACTTCATGATGATCGGGGTTTGTCAGCTGATCGACAAGCTTGCCCTGCTGGAACAGGTAGACGTCGATCAGTACATCGATGATATAGAAAAGAACCCCGAACAAGACGCCCATCCAGAGCAGTGAAGGGGTTGTTGACAGGTGTTTACCGAGCGTTGCCGGGCGAACGGTATCTGTCATGAGCGTAGACTTCTGTCGTGATGAATTCCGGCGGGTCTGCAGTCCTCGGGCCCCGACACGCTGCATCCCGCCGGAAATCCTGCCCTGATGAAGGGCGGGCCCGGTTCCCGGCCGCCGTGAACCCGGGGCAGGTGTCTCCGGGTGATGGATTGATTGACGCCGTGCAGATGTCTGTTCTCCCCCTGGTAATCCCGGCGCGCCAGCGACCTGGTTGCCTTACAGAGCACCTGTTTTATTTCACAGAGCTGGCGATGATCACTACATTGAATTTTAGCGATTTATTATTATTGTGGTATACGTACTTATACGTAGGGTTGGCCTGGGTGGACGGGTTTACTCCCGTAGCGGCGAATGGGTTCGCGATCACGGCCTCTCATCGATCGCGGCGGTCGCGTATTGCTTGCGGGGAGGCTCCTGGTCCACGCTCTTGTGCGAATACTCGCACAGGTCCTGAATGAGGCATGTTGTGCAGCGGGGTTTGCGCGCGAGGCAGGTATAACGTCCGAGCAGGATCAGCCAGTGGTGGGCATCCTTTCTGAACTCTTCAGGCACCAGGCGCAGCAGGCGGGTCTCGACCTCGGTGACATTTTTTCCAGTGGCGATGCCGGTGCGGTTGGCAACGCGGAAGATGTGGGTATCGACGGCAATGGTCGGCTGCCCGAAAGCGGTGTTGAGGATGACATTGGCGGTCTTGCGCCCCACGCCGGGAAGGGCTTCCAGCGCCTCGCGGTCTTCGGGGACCACGCCGCCATGGCGTTGCTCCAGCAGGGCGCAGGCCTTGATGAGGTTGCTGGCCTTGGTGTTGAACAGGCCGATGGTCTTGATGTACTGCTTGAGGCCCTGCTCGCCCAGCTCGAGCAGGGCCGCCGGCGTTTTAACCTTCCTGAACAGGCTGCGTGTGGCCTTGTTGACGCCGACATCGGTCGCCTGGGCGGAGAGAACCACGGCGACCAGCAACTGGAAGGGATTGCCGTATTCCAGTTCGGTTCTCGGGTGGGGATTGGCTGTGCGCAGGCGTTCGAAGATTTCCCGGCGCTTGCTGCGGTTCATGGCGTGCCCGAAGTCGTCAGGCGCTGGTGGGCGGGGCGACCGGCAGTTCGTGAGCGTGCGCGCGCTGTTCGCTCCGGGCATTGATGACGTTTTTTGCAGCGATCATCAGCCCGAGACCGATGAACGCGCCGGGAGGAAGTATCGCCAGCAGGAAACCACGATAGTTCTCGATCAGCGTCAGCGTCAGCGCGCGTCCTTCCTCACCGAACATCAGTTGTGCCTGGGCAAACAGGGTGCCGTGTCCGATGAGTTCACGCAGGCCGCCGAGGGTGATCAGGACCAGGGTGAATCCGATGCCCATGGCGAGGCCATCCAGGAGGGCGCGATCCACGGTATTCTTCGAGGCGAAGGCCTCGGCACGCCCGATGATGTTGCAGTTGACCACGATCAGCGGAATGAAAATGCCCAGGACATTGTAGAGACCGTGAAACCAGGCGTTCATGCCCAGTTCGATGGTGGTGACGACGGAGGCGATGAGCAGCACGAACACCGGGATGCGGACTTCGGGGCGTATCAGTTTGCGGCTCAGCGAGACGGTGCCGTTGGTTGTGACCAGCGTCAGGGTTGTTGCGAGACCCAGCCCCAGGCCGTTGATGGCCGAAGTGGTAATGGCCAGCAGGGGGCACAGGCCGAGCAATTGCACCAGGCCGGGATTGTTGTTCCAGAGGCCGTCGCTGATGATTTTCGTGTAGCCGGAATCGCTCATGGTTGCGCCGCTCCGCTCTGCTTGTTTCCTTCGCTGCTGCCGGGGGTCGGGGAGTCCTGGACGGGTTCCGACTTTGCATCGGGCTTCACGGACTCTACATACAGGTCGGCGCGATGCTCCCGGTAGTATAGCAGGGATTTTTTGACCGCCTTGACGATGGCGCGCGGGGTAATGGTGGCGCCGGTCAGCTGGTCAAATGCCCCGCCGTCACGTTTTACCCTCCAGCGATCCAGCGGCGGATTATCGAGGGATTTTCCGTCAAAACCGAATATCCAGTCGGAACGCTCCTCGTCGATGGCATCGCCGAGGCCGGGTGTCTCGTGGTGCGCGCTCACGCGTACGCCGGTCAGTATGCCGTCATGGCCGATGCCGACCAGCAACTTGATTTTGCCGCTGTAGCCGTCCGGTGCAACCGGTGCCATGACCAGGGCAACCGGTTTTTCCTTCCGGCGGGCGCGATAGACGGTGACCGCTTCGTCGGTGCCGAGCAGCTTCGCATCCCGGACCTGCAGGGTGTCCGCGAACAGGTTGTTGTCATACTCGTCCCGGGGAATGAGAACATTGAGTTTTCGCATCAGCACCTCGCGCTCATTGGCGGCGATCCGGTCACGGGTCCGGTCATAGGTGAAGGCGACCATCGTCGTTCCGGCGATGGCGAACAGACACAGGATAACGGCGGTAATGACGCTGTTGCGGTAATTCACGGTTCATCTGCCCGTATGACCGAACACCCGTGGCTGGGTGTAGTGGTCAATGGTCGGTGCAGCCATGTTCATGAGCAGCACGGCGAAGGCCATGCCGTCCGGGTAGCCGCCCCAGGTTCGAATCAGGAAGGTCAGCATGCCGATGCCGGCGCCAAAAATCAGCCGTCCACGCGGCGTGGTGCTGGCGGAGACCGGGTCGGTGGCAATGAAGAAGGCTCCCAGCATGGATGCGCCGCTGAACAGCTGGAATACCGGCGAGGTGAAGGTGTCCGGGTCGATGGTGTAAAACACCAGAGCCAGGAAGAACAGTCCCCCCAGGGTGCCCACGGGGATCTGCCACTGGATGACCTTCGACTTGAACAGCCATAACCCGCCGAGCAGGTAGCCGGCGTTGATCCACTCCCAGCCGCGTGCGCCGAAGTGGCCGAAGAGCCCATGGCTGCCGAGCTCGCTGATGGTCAAATTGAGGCCGAGCTGGGTCTTGACGGCATCCATGGGGGTCGCCTGGGTCAGACCGTCGATAGTCATGCCGGGCGGCAGCGTGCCGGTGAACACCCGTGCCAGGGTATCCAGCAAACCCAGTGGTTCGAAGGGCGGCGTCCACCTCCCCAGTTCGAGTGGAAAGGAGATCAGCAGGACGACATAACCGGCCATGGCGGGATTGAACGGGTTGTAACCGAGTCCGCCATAGAGCTGTTTGGCGACAATGATCGCAAAACCGCTGCCGATGACCGGTATCCACCAGGGGGCGAGCGGTGGCAGGGCAAGCGCCAGCAGCATGCCTGTCACCAATGCGCTGCCGTCCATCAGGGTTGCGCCTGCCGGGCGCCGGCGCATGGCGAGCATGGCGGCCTCGGCGGCGATGGCCGAAAGGGAGGCGATCAGGCAGTTAACGATGATGCCCCATCCGAATACCCAGGCGGCGCAGGCAATTCCGGGCAGCAATGCCAGCAGCACGTGCCGCATCATCACCGATACGCTGTCCGGCAGATCGAGGTGCGGCGAACTGTAATTATGGAATGCCATCGCGTGTCAAGGTTCCGTGGGTCGATTTTTATTGGAGCGGCGTGCTTCGATCTCGCTGATCATCCGTTGCTGCTCGGGGGTGAGATTGTCCGTGTTTTTCGGCGCATTATCGGCTTCCTCTTTTTTCTTGCGGACACGCTCCAGCGCGGCCTGGATAATTGCCTGCTTCGCATCGACCGCCTTGTCAGCCGGGCCTGAGAGCGACTTTTTGCGTTCCG
>Ga0210101_1000628_pt1 | contig 11386 bp, 13 predicted proteins | sample Muzzi_PWC_D1_FD_185534 | JGI IMG/M metagenome (GOLD analysis project Ga0210101, IMG submission 185534) | Wetland microbial communities from San Francisco Bay, California, USA, that impact long-term carbon sequestration - Muzzi_PWC_D1 (SPAdes) | ecosystem: Environmental > Aquatic > Marine >...
CGCTCCCGCCGGCCGCTTCACTTCTCTCGCCTTCGGCTCGCTCCGTTTCGCGGCCGGCGGCTTCGTCTCGGTTGATCAACGACATCACGTGCTCCAATCACGCCCTCGGGGTTCAGTAATTCCCGAATCATGCGTGTCTCACGTGACGTTGGCAGAGAGGGGCCGGCCTGCGAGCAGAATCCCTCGCCATCCGCTGTGATCTCTACCGTTTCGGGCTGTCCGTTTCGATTCACCTTCAAGGTGATGCCTCCTGAGTTGGGAAATGGGTGTTGACAACCACATTTTCCCCGCTCAGGAGGCGGAAAAACGCCGCTCAGGCTCGCTCAAGCGATGGCGCTTGGCGCAGGATCTGGGCTAATGCGAGCAAAGTAGCCCGGACACCGGACCGTTCATAGACTCGACAACAGCTATCTCCAGGGTGAGACAATGGCGGAAGTCATGACCCGCGACGCCAACATCGATCCCGCGACCGAGAGAGTCCTTGCCGGCATCGAGAACGAGGAGTTGGCGGCCCGCTGTCCGAACCGGGCGCACTTCATTTCTGCCGACAATCCCCATCAGGGCGAAATGGCCACGCGTGCGCTGTTCGAAGGCGATCCAGTCGTGATCGTCTATCCCGATGGCCATGAGCTGCTCGTCCAACCCGAGCAGGCACACGGCTTTGCACGCTGGTCGCGGGCCGCGGCAGCGCTCTTGCTTCGCTTCCGCCGTCTCGATCGGGGCACCGTGCAGCTACCCCCTCGCGCCCACATAGAGGCTCGCGACTCGGGCGGCCACCCGATCGCTGCGTAGCCGGAGGTAGGGGGAGGCGCGAATAGACGGGTTCCGGCGCGGCTCACAATCCGTCGGTCGCCGGTTCGAGTCCAGCCCGCCCCATGGCCCCTGCCGCTTGCGGTGAGAAGGTCGCCTAGTCTGCACCGGAGAAGCATGACCGACGTCTTCGAACCGACCCCCTCCCACCGCGGGGGCAGCGGCGAGCCGCTGGTCTGCCTGCACGGAATCACCGACACCTGGCGAACCTGGGAGCTGATTTTGCCGGCGCTCGAACGGGAGCGCGACGTCTTCGCGCCCACCCTCGCCGGCCACGCCGGCGGGCCGCCGATCGAGGGCGAGGTCTCCGACACCGCGATCGTCGACGCCGCTGAGCGCACGATGGACGAGGCTGGGCTGGAGGTTGCTCACCTGGTCGGCAACTCACTCGGCGGCTACCTCGCGCTGCGACTGGCGGCGCGCGGCCGGGCGCGCTCGGTGGTCGCATTCGCCCCGGCAGGCGGATGGCCGGCCGACGACGCTTCCATCGACGAGGCCATCGCCTACTTCAGGACCGCGCAGGAGCTGGTCAAAGCAGCGGCGCCGCACGCCGAGGAGATCATGGCGACCGAGGAGGGACGGCGGCGGGCGACCGAGTTCCTCACCACCAACTACGAGCACATTCCAGCCGAGCTGCTTGCCCACCAGCTCCGCGGCGCCGCAGCCTGCACGGTCGCCGGTCCACTGCTCGATCACAGCGAACGCGACGGCTGGCACCTCGACGCAAAGGCGATCGAGTGCCCGGTGCGAATTGTCTGGGGCACCGAGGACCGAATCCTCAGATACCCGGTTGCCGCGACCCGCTTCCGCGAGGAGTGGCTGCCGGCGGCCGAGTGGATCGAGCTCGACGCCGTCGGCCACCTGCCCCAGCTAGACGTTCCGGCCGAAGCCGCCGATTTGGTGCTCGGCTTCGCCTGAGCGCAAGGGTTCCGGCCCCGTCGGAACGTCGCTACGCGCCCGCCGCCCCGCTCTTCTTCCCGCCGGGCACCCGGTTGGCGAGGCGACCCATCGGCGCCACCGCCCCCTGCAGCGTGTCGACGCTCCGGTTGAGCTCGTCGAGGGCCGTCAGGAGCTGCCCCATGGTCTCCGGCAGCTGGTCGAGATGGCGCTGGACCTCGACCAGCACCGGCATCGCCTCCTCGATCGCCGCCATCCTCTCGTCCATCTTGCTCAGAACGCCCGTCGCCTTGGCAACGCGCGCCATGTCCGCGCGGATCGCGGGCAGCGCATCGGTGTCCGCGGTGACCTGCTTCAGCGCCCGAGCGATCTCGCGCAGCAAAACGGTGTTCTGCGCAATCTCGGAGAGCTGCCCCAGCGCCTTGTTCAAACCGGCGGGCAGATTCGGGAGACGGTCGAGCGGGGGGAGGCCGAGCGGGTTCACGAGCGTTGACCCTATGGCCGAAGATGGGGAAGCGCAAGGCTGGCGCGAGCAGCAGCTCACCCGCTTCCGTGCCGTCCCGCTGCGTGGTAGGTTGCGTGCCCTGATTCGAGGCTCGGCATTTCTCCTGGGTGCGTGCGCGGCGCTGCTCGTCGTGGGGTGCGGCGGCGGTGAATCGTCGCCGTCGGTCGCGGACGTGACTGCCTGCATGGAAGAAGCCGGTTTGCAGGTCGACACCCTCCAGCAGGGGGTGGGCGAAGAAATCGGGGTCGAAGACACGCTCAAGGTGACCCTCCCCAGCGAAGGTGGGGGCCGGCCGAACGGGATCGTCGTCTCCTTCTTCGACACCGAGGAAGCCGCCTCCGAACACCTGGAAGCCGAGGAAGCGTTCCTCCAGGGCGCCGGGGCAGGGGGCTCGACGGAGCAGCACGGCACGGTCGTGGCGTCGGTGGCGCGGGGCGGGAACGAGAAGGAGTTCGAACAGGTTCAGGACTGCCTGTAGGGCCTGGGGGGGAGCTCAGGCCTGCGCTTCGATCGCTCTGTGCTTCCCGGAGTGCGGGTGGCGCGGGATCCGGTCGACGCTCTCGACCCGGATCGGCGGCGCCTGCACCCCTCCCGCCGCGAGGGCTGCTTCGAGCCCAGCCCCGATCTCGCCGCAAACCCCGTCGTCCTCACCGCTCAGCACCGCCTCCACGCGCAGCTCGCCGCGCCGGTAGACGATCCGGTACTCCATGATCGCGGCGATCTTCGTCATCGCGCCGCGCAGCGTGGCGGGGTGGACGCTGACTGTGCCCCCGGCGCTGGCAGGCAACTCGAGGACGTCGTCGCTGCGACCCTCGACCGACTCCAGCAGGGGGAACGGACGCCCGCAGGGGCAGGGCTCCGGCGAGAGCGTGACGAGGTCGTCCAGCTCGTAGCGGATCAGCGGCTGCGTGCGGTTGAAGAGGTTGGTGAGCAGGAGGCGGCTGCCCGGCTCGCCAACCGCGACCGGACGGTACTCGTCGTCCACGACCTCGACCTGGAGGAGGTCCTCGAAGAGGTGCAGGCCGGTGTGGCGGTCGCACTCGGCGGCGAGCGCTGCGCCGCTCTCGGTCGAGTTGTAGAAGTCGAAGGGCGCCTGGCCCCAGGCGGCGACGATCCGCGCCTCCATCTCGGGGGTGCGAACCTCGGCGCCGGTCGAGACGACCTGCGGGGAGATGCGCAGGGCCCCGGCGAGCTGGCGCTCGGCGAGCAGCGCGGCGGTCGAGGCGTAGGCGTTCAGGCCCTCGGGCTGGAAGGAGTTCAGCGCCTCGACCAGCTCGCCGAGCGGCGCGCGGGCGTCGAGGCGCTGATAGCGGTAAGGGCTGATTCCGGTATCGAGGGTTCGGGCCGCCCTGCCGGAGACGTGGAGGGGGCTGTCGGCCCAGATCGTCGTGAGGCGGCGGCGGGGCAGACGCGGCGGCAGCCCGAAGTAGCCTCTGGCCAGCCGCACCGCGCTGCTGAGGACCTCCGCCCAGTCCTGGCGCCCGTAGACGAAGACGCCGCGGCGGCCGCTGCTGCCGCCGCTCGCCATCGCGCGGTACTCCCCGAACAGCTTCGGGTCGGCGCTGGGGCCGGCGCGCTCCAGCTCCGCCAGGTGCGCCTCGACGCCGGCCAAGGTGAGGCGGCGGTCGGTGACCAGCTCGTCGAAGCTCTCGAGCATCGTCGCCTTGTCGAGTCTCGGCAGCGCCGCCAGGTCGAGGTCGTCGCTCAGCTCGACGCCGGCGAAGCGCTCGCGATAGTAGGGCGAGCTCGCGGAGGCGTGGCGCACGATCGCCAGCAGCCGCTCTCTCTGGTGGGCGCGCAGCTGCTCTACGCTCCACGCGTCGCGCGCCAGCAGCCGCCGCCCGGCGCGAATCGCCCGGGCGACCTCGGGCAGGCGACGCAGGCGCTCGATCATCGTGGCTCCCGATCCGCGACCGCGCCGCGCAGCAGGCTCAGTTGCGCGTCCGCATAGAGGCCCCGCGGCACCTCCGACGGCGCCAACAGGCTCTCCACCGTCAGCCCGATGTTGAGGGCCATCACGGTCGTTGCCAGCCGCTCCGGCGAGATCTCCAGCCGCCCTCCCGTCTCCTTCATCCAGCGGCGCGCCATCGCGATCGTCGTCTTGCGGGTCGCGTCGTGGTGCTCGCTGTAGCGGGCTCGCAGCTCCTCGTCGCGGCCGACCACGACCATGAACTCGATCACCGCCGTCCACCAGTCGCGCTCGGTGGCGACCTCGCGCCCGTAGCGCCGCGAGAACTCGACGAGGGCCTCGCGGGGGTCGGGGGCCGATTCGAACAGCTCCTCGATCTCCGCCTGGCGCTGTGCCGCCCGGGCCGCGATCAAGGCCAGCATCATGTCGGCCTTGGAGTGGAAGGTCGAGTACACGGCGCCGGTGGTGAACCCGGCCTCGGCGGCTATCCGGTCGAGCGAAGCCCCGTTGTAGCCGTCGCGGCGGAACGCGGTCGCGGCCGCCTCGAGCAGCCGGCGGCGGGTCTCCGCCTTGGCCTCGGCGCGGGTGAGTCGCGGGACGACCGCCCTGTCGCTCGGCGAGTTGATAATGACGTTATTTGTATAACAGGACTATTCAGATGTCAAAGCGGTTGCCCTCGCGGATGCGTGGCTCCTCGCACTGTCTAGTCGTCGCAGACAATCAGCGAGTAGACCGGGGCGCGGAGCCGATCGCGGCCGCGCAGCGCGGCCAGCTCGATCAGGAAGCTGTAGGCGACGATCTCGCCCCCCAACGACTCGACCACCTCTCCGATTGCCGCCGCGGTGCCGCCGGTAGCGATCAGGTCGTCGTGGATGACGACGCGCCTGCCGTGCTCGAATGCGTCGCTGTGGACGTGGAGGGCGTCGATCCCGTACTCGAGCTCGTACTCGGCGCTCTCGGTGCGGAGCGGCAGTTTGCCCGGTCGCCGCGCCGGGATGAAGCCGGCCCCCAGCGCCGCGGCAAGCGCGGGTCCGAGCACGAACCCCCGCGCCTCGGCGCCGACCACGAGGTCGACCGGCCCGCTCACCTCCCCCAGCGCCTCGGAGAGCAGCGCGATCGCCGAGCGCAGCGCCGCCGGGCTGGCCAGCAGGGGGGTGGTGTCCTTGAACTCGATCCCGGGCTGCGGGAAATCGGGCACCCCGCGAATCAAACCCTTCAGCTCTGCCGCCGTCAGCTCCGGGCTCATCGGTGCCGGCAGGTTAGCCTGTGCCGGCCCAATTTCCAGATCGCACGCAGGAGGTCAACTTGCTCGCTCGTCGTCGCGCCGCCGGCGCCGCCCTCGGGTTTCTCGCATCGGCCGCGCTTCTCGCGCTCGCCGCCCAGCCGGCCGTCGCCGCCAGCGGCACGGTCCAAGGGCAGGTGCAGGGCAACCCTCTGCCTCGCGCCTTCCGCGTCTCGCTGTACCAGGCCAGCCCGGGTGGGGGCCAGCCGCAGCGGCTGGGCACCACGACGACCCGCCGCGGCGGCTCCTACAGCCTCGCCTTCAGGGGCGCGACCCAGGGCGGCGTCCGCTACCTGGTCGCCGCCCGGCAGGGAGGCGGCGCCGAAGCGGGGTTCCCGGTCCCGGTCAGCTCCCTTCGCCTCGCCGCCGCGCTCGGCGACCGCGGCCTGCCGCGGCGGGCGACGATCAACGAGCGCACGACCGTGGCGATCGCCTTCGCAATGGCGCAGTTCTTCAGCGGCGGAGGCATCGCCGGCAAGAACCCCGGGCTGCGCAACGCGGCGGCGATGACCAGGAACCTGGTCGGCCGCCGCGGCGGCGGCGTGGCGCCGGTCCTCAGCCGCTTCCCCAACGGCGGCTCCACCTCCACGCTGCAGACCTTCGACTCCCTGGCCAACCTGGTCGCCTCCTGCCGGCGCCCGGGCGCCCGCTGCGCCCAGCTGCTGCGGCTGGCGGCCAGGCCGGGGGCGGCAGCCTCGGGCAACACCCTGGAGGCGATGGTCGCGATCGCCCGCTACCCGTGGCACAACGTGCGCGGCCTGTTCGGGCTCTCGCGCCTGGCTCGCCCCGTCTTCGGCCCCTACCTCGGCCGCGGCGAGCGCCCCGACGCCTGGACCCTGGCGCTGCGCTTCGAAGGCGTGCCGAGGACGATGAACGGCCCGGGCAACATCGCGATCGATGCCAAGGGCAGCCTCTGGGTGATCAACAACTACGAATACACGCGCAACCCGATAGGCAACCCCTGCGCCGGCGAACAGCTGCTCCGCTTCACGCCCACCGGACGGGGATACCCGGGCTCGCCGTATGAAGGCGGCGGGATCAACGGCGCCGGCTACGGAATCAGCTTCGACCCGAAAGGCCGGATCTGGGTCGGCAACTTCGGCTTCGCGGCGAAAAATTGCACGAGGCCGTCTCCGAAAAACAGCGTCTCCCTCTTCAAGCCGAACGGCGAAGCGATCTCGCCCGACTTCCACAAAGTCATCGAAGGCGGCACGGTAGTGACGAAGGGCGGCTTCGAACAAGGCGGCATCGACGCGCCGCAGGGCGTCGTCTCGGACCGCAAAGGCAACATCTGGATCGCCAACTGCGGCAACAGCAGCGTCACGCGCTACCCACGCGGCAACCCCTTCGCCGCGACGAACATAGGCAAATTGCGCACCCGCCTCGCGGCGCCGTTCGATGTCGCGGTCAACCGCGCCGGCTATGCCTTCGTCACCGGCAACGGCAGCAGCAGCGTGGCGATCCTCCGTCCCGACGGCACGCCGGCCGCGAACTCTCCGGTCCGTCGCCACGGCCTGCACCGGCCGATGGGGATCGCCACCGACAGCCGCGGCTACATGTGGGTCGCGAACTCGGGCAAGGTCGTCATGGCCTTCTGCCCTGCAGCCGCGCGCTTCGAGGGCGGCCCCACCCGGGGCTCCGTCGTCCTGCTCAAGCCGAACGGCGAACCTGTCCGCCGCAAACCGTTCTTCGGCGCCGGCATGAAGATCCCCTGGGGGATCGCGGTCGACGGCAACGACACCGTCTGGGTCGCGAACTTCGGCGGGCAGCGCCTTTCCCAGGTCTGCGGCACTCGGCCGAAGCTCTGCCCGCCAGGCAAGCGCCGCACCGGTGCGTCGATCTCGCCCGCCGGCAGCGGCTACGGCTTCGACGGCCTGGCGCGCGTCACCGGCGCCCAGGTCGACCCCTCCGGCAACGTCTGGCTCGCCAACAACTGGAAGCAGAAGCCGATCCAGACCAATCCGGGCGGCTACCAGCTGGTCGCCTACCTCGGAGTGGCCGCGCCGATCAAGACGCCGCTGATCGGACCGCCGGAACGGCCCTGAGGCTCTAGCGCCAGAGCGCGGTCCGGTCCACGGCGGCCAGCGACGTCTGACCGGTGAGGGCGAGCGCGGTGTCGATGTCGGCCCCCATCACCGCCAGGACGTGGCGGACGCCGGCCTCGCCCCGAGCCGCCACCGCCCACGCCCAGGGGCGCCCGATCAGCACCGCGCGGGCGCCGAGCGCGACCATCTTCACGACGTCGAGCCCGGTGCGCACGCCACCGTCGGCCAGCACCTCGACCCGGTCGCCTACCGCGTCGGCGATCTCGGGCAGCGCCCGCGCGGTCGAGGGGACGGCGTCGAGCTGGCGGCCGCCGTGGTTGGAGACCACGACCCCGTCGACCCCGGCGTCGGCCGCGCGGCGGGCATCGTCGGGGTCGAGCACTCCCTTCACCACGAGCCGGCCCTCCCAGTTGTCGCGGATCCAGGCGACGTCCTCCCAGGTGACGCTGGGATCGAACTGCGCGTCGACCCAGTCTTTGAAGTCGGCCGGCGAGCGGGCCCCGGGGACCGCCTTCTCGAGGTTGCCGAAGGTGAGCGGCCGGCCGCCGAGCGCCACGGTCGCGATCCAGCGCGGGTGGGCGACGAGGTCGAGCCCGCGACGAAGCCTCGCCCACCTGCCCGGGCTGCCGACGACGGCGTTGCGGGTATCCCGATGGCGCGCCCCGACCACCGCCAGGTCGATGGTCAGAACCAGCACCCGCGAGCCGGCCGCCGCGGCGCGCGCCATCAGGTCCTCGGCGTAGCCGCGATCGCGCATCACGTAGAGCTGGAACCAGGGCGGCGCGCCGGTCGCCTCCGCCACCTCCTCGACGGGGCAGATCGAGACCGTCGACTCGACGAACGGCACGCCCGCCGCCTCCGCGGCGCGCGCCACCTGCACCTCGGCCCGTGGCGCGAGCATCCCGGCGAGGCCGACCGGTCCCAGCACGATCGGCAGCGCCAGCCGCTGGCCCAGCACCTCGACCGAGGGATCGCGGGCGCTGACGTCGCGCATCACGACCTGGCGCAGCAGCACGGCCTCCAGGTCGGCGACGTTGGCCCGCATCGTCGCCTCCTCGTAGGCGCCGCCGTCGACGTAGTCGAACAGCTGCCGCGGCAGCCGGCGACGCGCCAGCTCTCGGTAGTCGAGCACCGTCGCAGGGGCAACGCCAAGCGGGCGGTCGGCCGCGTATCGCATCGGCGGTCGATCCTGCCACAAGCGGGGATCTGTGCACACGCCCCCGCCGGCCTCGGCCCTTAGAGTGGATCCATGACCGCCGCGCGACGTCCGCTGGCCGACCGCGTCGAGGTCGGTGCGCCGCGGGCGGCGGCACTGGCGGCCCGCGTCCTCGGCCGCATGCCGATGCCGATCCGGCGTCACGCGTTGTCGGCCGCCTTCGACCGCGCGCGCGACGCGTTCAATCGCGGCGATCTCGAGGCGGTGTTCGCCCTGTTCGCCGCCGACGTCGAATACGTGCCGCCGCCTCCGCTGTACGAGGGCCGGCCGCTGCGGGGCCGCGCCGCCGTGCTCGAGTTCTGGCGCGCCGTGCTCGCTCGCTACGAGAGCAGCGCGATCGAGAACCTCTCGCTGGAGGAAGCCGCGCCCGGGCGGTTCGTGCGAAGGGCGCGACTCCTCCACCGCCCGGCCGAGGGCGAGGCCCTCGCCTACTCGATCGTGCAGACCACCGAGCTGGCGGCCGGTCGGGTCGTACGGCAGGTGAACGCGCTCGAGCCCTGACCCCCGAGGACCGCTCTGGGCGGTCACGGATGTCGATCCCGGCTGTGCCAGGATGCGAGCGCTACATTCCTGGTGATGCCGGATGGCCGCGAGCTGGACGAGTTCGAATCGCTGGTCGCCGACGCGATAGATCGGCTGCCAGACGAATTCCAGCAGGTGCTGGCGAAGGTCGCCGTGGTGGTCTCCGAGCAGGGCGCCGAGGTACACGCGTACGGCCAGTACTCCGGCGACGGCGTGGCGCGCGAACGCTTCGAGGACCGGATCGTCATCTACCGCGACACGCTGGAACGCGACTTCGGGCACGACCGTGAGCTGCTTGCCCGCCAGGTCGAGCGAACCCTGCGCCACGAGCTCGCCCACCACCTCGGCTGGGGCGAGCGGGGGGTGGGCGGTCTCGGGCTCTGACTTTCGACGGCCGCCTTGACCGCTCGCATCCCACTGCCTATGGTTGAAAGCTCCCTCGCAAAAAGGAGGTTCTCATGGCTGATGCAGGAGTGTTCATCGGATGGGGGGCGCCGATCCATGGGAGGGAGGCGGTTGGCTTGGATGTGTTCAACGAAGCTCTCGCGTTCCAGGGGAGGTTGCAGGACGCGGGTGAGATCGAGAGCTTCGAGGTCTCGCTGCTGGGACCCCACGGAGGGGGCCTGGGCGGGTTCATCTTGATCCGCGGCTCGGAGGAGCAGATGACCGCGCTGAAAGCGAACGAGGAGTTCGAACGGATCAACACCCGCGCCTCGCTGGTGGTCGAGGAACTCGGGGTGGTCGACGCCGCCCTGGGGGAGGGGATGGCGGAAGCGCTGGAGGTCTACCGAGCGGCGGTCGACGACCTGACCTGAGCGGGTTGGGCGGCCGACGCCGAGGCGCGCCCGCGGGAGTCGACTCGAGCCTCCCGCGGGTGCGTCCCGCCAGGGGAACGGCTACGGCGAGAGGCGCACCGGCAGCGTCTTCAGCTGGTTGAGGAAGGCCGACTCGACCCAGGTCGGCTTGCCCGCCAGGGTCATGCTCGGGTAGCGAGCGAGAGTCTCCTCAAGCAAGATCTTCAACTCGAGTCGGGCCAGGGCGGTGCCCAGGCAGAAGTGACGCCCGCCTGCTCCGAAGGCCTGGTGCTCGGGGTTGCGCAGGACGTCGAAGCGGTCCGGGTCCTCGTAGCGCGTCTCATCGCGATTCGAGGACGGGTACCACATCACCACCTTGTCGCCCTCGCGGATCTGCTGGCCGTGCAGCTCGGTGTCGCGGGTCGCGGTGCGGCGGAAGTGGGCGAAGGCGGGGAACATCCGCAGCGACTCCTCGACCGCGCCGGGGATCAGAGACGGATCGTCGAGCAGCAGCTGGCGCTGGTCGGGGTGTTCGATCAGGGCGCGCATCGCGCTGGCATAGGTCGACCTCGTGCTGTCGTTGCCGGCCGCGACGAGCAGGAAGAAGCCCATCACGATCTCGTGCTCCTCGAGCTTGTCGCCGTCGATCTCGGCGTGCACGAGAACGCTGGTCAGGTCGTCGGTGGGGTTCTCGCGCCGTGCGGCGATCATCGTCGAGCAGCGCGCGAAGACTTCCTCGATCGCTCTCTGGATGACTTCCTCGACGTTCTCTAAGCCGTTCGGGGAATAGTCGGGATCGCTTGCCGCCAGCGCCGTGTTCATCAGCTCGGCCCAGGCGCGATCGTCCTCCTCGGGAATGCCCATGAAGCTGCCGATCACCCGAGAGACGGCCGGCTGGGCGACGTCGTTGACCAGATCGCACGTCTCGCGTCCCTCGAGGCGGTCGAGGACCCCGACCACGATCTCCCGGATCGCCTCCTCGTGGGCTGCAATGCGCCTCGGCGTGAAGCCGGCCTGGAAGAGGGCCTTGAGACGGTCGTGCTTCGGAGGGTCCATGCCGATGAACATCGCTCGCGCCAGCTCGATCGGGAAGACCTCGTTGATCGCGACGACCCCGCCCAGTTCGGAGGAGTAGGTCTGCCAGTCGCGGCTCACCGTGTGCACGTCGTCGGCGGTCGTCACCGACCAGAAGCCGGCGGCGGCCGGGACCTCGGTGACCTCGGAGGTCCAGTGCACCGGGCACCCGGACCGCATCCGCTTGAACAGCTCGTGGGGCGGCCCGTCGACCCAGTGCTCGCGCTCGAGGACGAGCTCGTCCTCGAGCCTGCGCTCGGCTTCCGTGGTCTCGCTCACGTCGCTCACGTCGCTCACGTCGCGGTCATATTACTGGCTGGCCGGCCAGTATT
>Ga0210101_1000629_pt1 | contig 11376 bp, 12 predicted proteins | sample Muzzi_PWC_D1_FD_185534 | JGI IMG/M metagenome (GOLD analysis project Ga0210101, IMG submission 185534) | Wetland microbial communities from San Francisco Bay, California, USA, that impact long-term carbon sequestration - Muzzi_PWC_D1 (SPAdes) | ecosystem: Environmental > Aquatic > Marine >...
CTAGCAGCTTAGCTTCCAGTTGTTATAGCTTGGCGTAGATTGTCCGGCTATCTATATAAAATTGTTGCATTTAGTTTTGATATGGGGTAAATCTACCCAAGTCACGTCTAGCAGGGTCGCTGATATATGCCAAGGCTGCTAAAAAGAATAATAATATTTCTGCTCCTGGCGCCAATACTGTTACCCCAGGCAGTGGCGGCACCGGTACAGATCAATGGCCTGCGTACCTGGCAGGCGCCTGATCACACCCGGCTGGTGTTTGATCTGTCGGCGCCGGTCGATTACAAGTTATTCAGTCTCGACAACCCCTCCCGCCTGGTTGTCGATATTAAAAACACGGCACTGCAACAGGGCCTGCCGGCACCGGAGGCCGATGATGCCTATCTGAAAGGCATTCGCAGTGCGGTCAAGGACAATAAAGATCTGCGCGTGGTGCTGGACCTGCAGGGCAAATCCAGCTTCAAGAGTTTCCTGCTCAAACCCTACAAGCAGTACAGCGATCGCCTGGTGATCGATCTGTATCATGCCGAGTCCAGCAAGCAGAAGGTGGTTAAAAAGGTCGCACCCAGGTCCACGGGTCTGCGTGATCTGGTGATCGCGATCGATGCCGGTCATGGCGGTGAAGACCCGGGAGCCCGGGGTCGTCATGGTACCAACGAGAAGGACGTGGTGCTGGCGATCGCCCGGCAACTGGCCAGGGCCGTTGACCGGGAACGTGGCATGCGGTCGGTACTGATCCGCAAAGGCGATTATTATCTCAGTCTGCGCCAGCGTACGGTGCTGGCACGAAAGAACAAGGCGGACCTGTTTGTGTCCATTCATGCCGACGCCTTTGAAGATCGCCGGGTGCGTGGTGCCTCGGTGTACATCCTGTCGCGCAACGGCGCCAGTGACGAGGCGGCGCGCTGGCTGGCCGAGAAGGAAAACTCCGCCGATCTGATCGGCGGTGTGAGCCTGGATGACAAGGATAATATGCTGGCCTCGGTGTTGCTGGATCTGTCCCAGAATGCCACGATCGAATCCAGTTATAACGTCGCCGAACAGGTTATCAAGGCCCTGCAGCCGGTTGGCAAACTACATAAACGCAGCGTACAACAGGCCGGTTTCGCGGTGCTGAAGGCGCCGGACATCCCCTCGTTGCTGATAGAAAGCGCGTTCATCTCGAATCCGCGGGAAGAGCGTGAACTGCGCAGTGCCAGGCATCAGCGGGCGATGTCCGCGGCGGTATTGAAGGGGATTCGCGCCTATTTTACCAAGTATGCGCCGCCGGGCACGCTCTATGCGGCGCGGCGTCATATCATCGCCAGAGGCGATACCTTGTCGGAGATTGCCCACCAGTATCGCGTCAGTGTCGCCAGCCTGCGTAATGTCAACCAGCTCCACGGCGACACCGTCCGTGTCGGCCAGGTGTTGCGGATCCCGGCCGCCGGTGAAGGTTAGGCCGGCGGGCACCTGGGTTCGCTGCACACCTCTTTTTTCCCATTCCGGGTCTGAGCCGCGGCCATCGCTGATAGCGCCGTTGCCGTCTGCCCCGGCGGGGGAAGTTTTCCCGCCATCGATGCATTATACTGGGGCCTTCACCCACGACCCAGGTAATGCCAGCTATGTGCCCGCTCCAGGATGTACCGGATAAAATTACCAGGCCCGCATCGCCGCCTGGCGCCGGCGGCCAGGCAGGGCGAATCCATTGCCTCAGCACCCATCTGGCCAACCAGATTGCCGCCGGAGAAGTGGTCGAACGGCCGGCCTCGGTGGTCAAGGAATTGCTGGAGAACAGCCTGGATGCCGGCGCCGGCCGTATCGAGATCGATATCGAGCAGGGCGGCAGCCGGCTGATTCGTGTCCGTGATGACGGCAGCGGCATCCATCATGATGACCTGAAGCTGGCGCTGAGTCGTCATGCCACCAGCAAGCTGCTGAAGCCGGATGATCTGGCGCGGATAAGCACCCTCGGCTTTCGCGGCGAGGCCCTGCCCAGTATTGCCTCGGTGTCGCGCATGTCATTGACCTCGCGCCGGCGCGGGAGCGACGATGCCTGGAGTGTGCACGGGGACGGGCATCAAAGCGGTGACGATGCCATCGCACCGGCGTCGCATCCGCCGGGAACCACGGTCGAGGTGCGAGACCTGTTTTACAATACCCCGGCGCGGCGCAAGTTCCTGCGTACCGAGAAGACCGAGTTCGGCCATGTCGAGGAGGTCGTGCGGCGTATCGCGCTGGCCTGCGGCGACGTCGCCATCCGCCTGCGCCACAACCAGCGCGTGGTGCTGGACCTGAAGGCGCAGCGGAATGATGATGGCGCACCGGCGCACACAGGGTTGGGGCGGGTGGCGCGTATCTGCGGCCCGGCCTTCGAACAACAGGCCCTTGAGGTTGAATCCCAGGCCGTCGGCCTGCATTTATACGGCTGGGTGGCCCAGCCCGCCTTTTCCCGCAGCCAGGCCGACATGCAGTATTTTTATGTCAACGGCCGCATCATCCGTGACAAGGTCGTCAACCATGCCGTGCGCCAGGCCTATCGGGATGTGCTCTATCACGGACGCCAGCCCGCCTTTGTCCTCTATCTGGACTTGCCGGTCGAGCAGGTCGATGTCAATGTGCATCCGACCAAGCATGAGGTGCGTTTTCGTGATTCGCGAATGGTGCATGACTTCCTGTTCCGCAGCCTGCACAAGGTGCTGGCGGATGTCCGGCCCGGAGATAGTGCGGCGCAGGCCCGCGTCGATATCGTTGGCCCGGGCACGGACAAGTCCGCCAGCCCGGCCTATGGCGCCGGCCGGCAACAGGCGCTGCACATCAATGAACCGGCCAGCGCGGCCCTGGCGGCGGTCTATCGCAGCCTGCGTGAAGGCGGCGCGGGCGAGGGTTCCACCGATACGGTAACCGCGGCAGGCGCACGGCCGGCAGTCGCGGATGCCGAAGGCGACGACAGTGTGCCGCCACTCGGTTATGCGCTGGCGCAACTGCAGGGCATTTATATCCTCGCCGAAAATGCTAAAGGGCTGGTGCTGGTCGATATGCATGCCGCCCATGAACGCATCACCTATGAACGCATGAAACTCAGTCATGCCGAAGGCCGGGTCCGTTCGCAGCCTTTACTGGTACCGTATTCACTGCGTGTCAGTGACCAGGAAGCGGCGCTGGTCGACGGGCACCAGGAAGTCTTTCGCGAGTTGGGTCTGGTCATCGAGCGCCTGGGCATGGACACGCTGGTGATCCGCGAGGTGCCGACGATGCTGGCCGATGCCGATATCGACACTTTAGTCCGCGATGTGCTCGCCGATATCCGCAACCACGGCAGCAGCCAGCTCATCGAAAGTCATATCGACGAGATGCTGGGGACGATGGCCTGTCATGGTTCGGTCAGGGCCGGAAGAAAACTGACAGTGTCCGAGATGAATGCCCTGCTACGGGATATGGAGCGCACCGAACGCAGCGGCCAGTGCAATCACGGCCGGCCGACATGGACCGAACTGACGATCGCCGAACTCGACAAGCTGTTCCTGCGCGGTCAATAAAAGCCGGGGACAGATCATTGCCGCTGAGGTTTGACGCCGGGTGGGCAGCAAGGTATCGTTCTAAATGCCTGAGATAGCAAGGTCTTGACGTCTCAGGCACGGCATTCTTTTCAGGGAGGAACAGATAGTTATGCCAGGATCGACCGACTGCATGTTGCTGCCTTGTAATCCCGGTAGCAGCCTTTTCAAGCCCTCTCTGGCTAATGGTAGTCATGCCAAACCATACCCGAAAAAACGAAAAAATCCATTGAGATATACAGATTCTGCGTATCCCGGTTTTAGAAGGGTCTGTATATTTAATTGTTATGCCTTGAATAGAAGGATTTATCATTATGGCTGATTCCAATACAGGGCTTGAGATTGTCAAAATTGTCGCATCCGTATCCACGCCAATTATTGTTCTCGTACTAGGTGTGTGGGCAAAGAACATTGCAGTTGATTACGAAAAACGTGCAAGTCTAAATGATAGGGTGATAGAAAAGCGTGTAGAGTTATATGAAAAAGTTGACGATGATCTTAATGATATTTTCGTGTTCTTAATACAGGTTGGTAACTGGAAAGATCTCACGCCACAAATGGTCGTTGAAAAAAAGAGGCGAGTTGACAAAATTATGTATACAAGTCGCCCGTACTGGTCTGATGTGGCTTTTAATGCCTATATGGAGTTTATGAGTTCTGCATTTGAAACCTATACTGGTATTGGCGAGGATGCAAAGTTTCGAACCGAAACGTGGCAATTCAAGGAGCTTCTAGGCTGGGAAGAAAGCTGGTCTAAATGGTTTTCCTCCAATCCTACAGACATATCTGAGTTGCGAAGCAGATACAATGTATTAATGAAACGTCTTGCAGCTGAATTCGGCTACTATCAAGAATCATGAGGCATAACAAGGAACTCAAAATGGACGCAAACTCCGCTGCACTCCATTTACGCCATTTAGCTCGGCGTTATATTCAAATAGGAGTCATCTAACGTGGCGAAAAAAACACAACATGTAGTTAGAAAATCAGGCGGGGGATGGGCCGTAAAAAAAGGCGGTTCTTCTCGTGCAACGAAAGTATATAAGACGCAAAAAGAGGCTATAGAGCATGGTAGAGATATAGCCAAATCACAGAATGCGGAATTCTATATACACGGAAGAGATGGAAGGATACGAGAAAAGGATAGCTATGGACTAGATCCGAATCCACCTAAGGATAAAAAAAGGTGAAATAAGTGGCCGGGAACTTCGAGAAGAATGTTTTTGTAAACTGTCCTTTCGATAACGACTACAGGCAGCTACTAGTCGGGATTGTTTTTACGATCGTCTATTTTGGCTACAACCCACGGCTCTCCCTTGAGCGTGCTGACTCCGGTGAGACACGTATCGATAAGATACTAAGTCTTATTAAAAGAATCTAAATATGCTATCCATGATTTATCAAGAATAGTGTCATCAGACAAGAATGAACACTATCGAATGAATATGCCATTTGAGCTGGGAATTGATTTTGGGTGTCAAAAGCTAAAAGGGGGGAAATGGGCGAATAAGAAAATATTAGTTCTCGAGAAAGAGAGGTATCGATTTCAAAAAGCAATATCTGATTTATCTGGTTCAGATATTAAAAACCACGATGACGATGTCACGAAAGCAATTTACGCCGTAAGAAATTGGTTTGTAACAGAATAATTGCAGAGAGGCGACAGTGGTCGAAAGGTATGGGATAAATTTAACGAATTCCAGGCATACCTATACGATGAAGTTGTTGAAAATGATGGTCATAACTCAATCGATGATGTCGAAATACCAGAGATAATTCATCATATGGAAAACTGGTTCGCAACATGAATATAACAATGCGCCCCAGTCGGACGCTTCGCGTTGCCGGGCTTAATCGTTATTTGACGCCGAATATTCCGGCGGATATCCGCTTACGACTTAAGGAGACAAGTATGCAATCTAAATATTGGGTGCTTAGCCTCTTCTAAATTGTCCATGTATTGAGGATAAAGTCCTTATGGCAGAGTTTAAGAACGAACCGATATCACCCGCTTTGAAAAAGGTACTCGATGAGTTTGTAACTGTTCTGCATTCGGATGAAGAGATCGATAACGAAGCTGCGGACCGGCTTGACGCACTCTTGCGAAAGGGCAAGCTTCCCAAACACGACGATCTTGACGCGGCACTGTCCACGCCACCCAAGGAGGGCAAGCCGTGATCCGTATCAAATCTATCCATATCGAAGAGTTTCGCGGCATCCGCGACCTCACTCTTGACCTGGGCGGAAAAAATTTCGGGATTTGCGGCCCAAACGGCACCGGCAAGAGCGGCGTGGTCGATGCCATCGAATTCTGTCTCACGGGCAACGTCACGAGGCTGTCAGGACAAGGCCAGGGCGAACTCAGCGTGAAAGGCCACGCCCCACATGTCGATCACCGCGCGAATCCGGACATGGCCAAGGTTACGATTACCGCGGCTGTGCCTTCGCTCGGTAAGGATGTTACTATTACGCGCTCGGTCAAGACCCCGCGCGCCGTGACTATCGTGCCCGCCGATCCAAAAATCCAGACGATCATCGGAGAACTGCAATCGCATCCGGAATTTGCGCTGTCACGTCGGGAAATTGCGAAATACATCATAACCCCGCCCGCGCAACGGTCCACAGACGTTCAAACACTGCTGCGCCTTGATCGCATCGGAGAGTTACGCAAGGCGCTGTTGAGTTATGCGAACAAATGCAAGCGCGATGCAGGCGAGGCCGAACGCGCGCAGGCTAGTGCTGAAACCGAACTCAAGACTGCTCTCAACATTCCCACTCTTGACCGCAAGAAAGTGCTAGAGAAGGCAAACGTGCATCGCAGCGTTCTCGGTTTACCGGCACTCACGGAGTTAATCCCGCAAACTTCTTTCATGGAGGGCGCGCAGGAAGAAGGCAAGGATGCCAAGAAAACCGTTGTTGCGAAGGATGTGGCTCTTGCCGACCTCACTACACTATCTACAGCCATCCATTCTGGCGAACCAGATGATCTCAAAGTGCACAGGGAAAGCGCTCTCGCGTCCTTGAAGAAGTTGAAGGAGGATGAAAAGGCACTATCGCTTGCACGTGCGCACGGCTTTATCACGGCCGGCCTTGAATTTGTTACTGAAGATTCCTGTCCCCTTTGCGACAAGCCTTGGGACGCCGACGAGCTGCGTGCGCATCTCCAGGCAAAGCTCCTGAGCGCCGAAAAGATTGGGACATTGCTCGAAAAAATCGGCAACGCGAATGATGCAATTATTGGCGTCCTTGGAGACCGCGCGGCTGGAATCCGAAAAGCGGCTGGTTATGCCGCAGCACTTGATCCTGTTGTGTCGCGCGCTGAATTGGATGCCTACACCAAAGTCCTTGGTGATGCGATTACCGCGCTCAAGACGTTCGAGGACGACCATTCCATGATTGAAGGCGCCATTGCCGTACTGGAAGTTAAATGGTGGGAAGTTCCTGAAGACGCGCAGACGCGGCTGGACGAGACGGAGAAAGGCATTAAGGCTCTGCCTGACAGGTCAGCCAAGGATAAGGCCATTGAACTTTTGGCCGTCCTTCAGGATCGCTATGAAAGGCTGCTTGTTGCGGGCAAGACTGCCAAGTCCATGACTGCGCGAAATGCAACGGCGCAACATGTCTATGACCGTTACAACACCGTATCCAACACGGTCCTAGAAGGCATCTACGACGCCGTTGCCAAGGAATTCACAGAGTTCTATAAGGCTATCAACGACGATGAAGGCATGTTCGTCGGCGAGTTGAAGGCGGAGCTAGCCAAACTCAGTTTCAACGTCGATTTCTATGGCCGAGGGACATTCCCGCCCGGTGCTTATCATAGCGAAGGACATCAAGATGGCATGGGCTTGTGCCTTTATCTAGCCCTGATGAAGCACACTCTCGCTGACAAGTTCACCTTTGCGGTACTCGATGATGTGCTGATGTCCGTCGACACCGGTCATCGGCGCGAAGTGTGCCGCTTGCTCAAGACGAATTTCCCAAACACCCAGTTCGTTCTGACCACCCATGACCGGGTATGGCTGCAGTACATGAAGACCGAGGGTTTGATTCGGAAAGGTCAGTTTTTCGGCGGCTGGAATATCGACACAGGACCTCGTATCTGGGATGACAAAGACATCTGGGCCGAAATCCAGGAAGCTCTCGATAAGGATGATGTGCCGCGCGCTGCAGCGCTATTGCGGCGCTACCTCGAATATATCTCCGTAGTTCTCGCCGACAATTTGCGGGCGCAGGTCGAGTATCGAGGCGACTCCAGCTATGATCTCGGCGACTTACTCCCGCCAACACTCAACCGTTGGAAGGATCGACTGGAAAAAGGTATCAAGTCGGCAGAACATTGGGGACATGGCGATGCCCAAGCAGCGTTGGAGGAAAAACTCGCCGAGGCCAAAATACTGATTACAAAAAGCAACGCTGAACAGTGGGCGATCAACAAGTCGGTGCATTTCAACGAGTGGGAAAACTTCATGAAGACCGAATTCAAGGAAGTCGCTGACGCATTCAAGGCGTTGCTCGATCATATTCGCTGCCAGAACGAGGAGTGTGGCGGCTATCCCTATCTCACCCCCCGTAAAGGCTCGTCGGAGCAGCTTCGATGCAGCTGTGGGGCCATTAACATCAATCTTAAAACTAAATAGGAGCACAAGGTAATCATTAGCGATGTTTGCTTTTCATCTTAATGAAAATATAGATGATTCATCTAGGAACCATAAGTTTATAGAGAAATCTGTTGACTTAAGTGCCATTCGGGTCAGGCCTTACATTCCACGCTCACTGTTGCATAGCTTATGCAAGGCCTGCCCCGATTTGCGTATGAGAATAAAAACTATCTAATATCTTTTCGAGTAATTCGTTAGTTTTTATTCTGACACCAAATAAACATCGCGATTCACGTCGACAGCACAGCACGAGCATTTTCCAAAACACAATGAAACTATACATCACGTTATTTATTATTGCATTAACATTAATTGGGCGTACCGATAAGCCACTGGTTACGATTAATCCAGAACCAAGCTATCAAGCCTGGTGGCTGAGAATCAGCTTCACACCGAATAGAAAATATATCCGTGGAATTCCAATCAATGAAATAGACCCTTCCTGGGCAAAGGTGTACGAGTTTAATAAAAATGATATACCGACCAAATACCTGAATGAGTACGACGAAGATTCCATGGCTGTAAACAATGTCGCCTTCTCGCTGCAGGGTGATTTCAATAATGACAAAATAAAAGATCTGGCCGTCACGGGTGTTTTTCTTGACAGGGATAATCAAAAAGGCACTTTTCTAATCGTATTTGCTGAAGAGCAAAAAGATTTATTGCGGGTTACGCATTTGCAAAAATGGTTTGGCGGTAGTGAATTCGCGGTCGTAGATGCTCGCTCTCAAGATGGTATCGGTGTCTGGTTTTGCATGTATTGTAACAATGGTATTTTTTATCGATGGGACCAATCGAAACATCTATATGTTAAGGAAGAACAGGAAGTTGACTACTTATAGATCGTCAAACAAGTCATTTAAAATCGCAGGACAAAAACCCGTCCTGCCCGGTTGCCGCGCTGTTTAATTCTAGCGCCATGGAAGGGGACGCGCTCTATCTCCTTGCAGCAGATGCCATCCTGATTACACATGCCTTGTTTGTCGGATTTGTTGTCTTCGGCCTTGTGTTCGTCCTCGTTGGTAAGCTGCGTTCCTGGGCCTGGGTTCGTAATCCATGGTTTCGCTATGCGCATGTCGCTGCTATTGGTGTTGTGGTTCTCCTGTCCTGGTTCGATGCCATTTGTCCTCTCACGATCTGGGAGATGGCTCTTCGCGAGAAGGCGGGTGAAGCGGTCTATTCCGCTGCCTTCGTCGCTCACTGGCTTGAATCGATTTTGTACTACCGGGCGCCCGAGTGGGTCTTCGCAGTTTGCTATACAGTATTCGGCGTTATCGTCGCGGTATGTTGGTACTGGGTACGGCCGCGTCGGTTCCTGAAGTAGGGGAGCCCATGGTGCCGGCTAACAAGGATCAAGCTGACAGTCCTAAGCGTTACGCCCTTTGTATGAAAGAAGAGATAAAACCGCGCCGCTGTTGTAGGGTGTTGGGGCTGTAGAAAAACCTGTTCGGTGCCGCCGGCCTGCGGTTGACCCGCCTCCGGCAAGGGTTGTAAAGTGCCGGTGACGATGAGGTTTTCCGATCCTGAGGGCTGCATTCACCAGGATTTCGTCATGGTCGCAGGGCGCATGGCCCTTCATCATGTGTGAGTGATCTGTCACGGGCTAAAAGGGGACGCCCATTAGTCGTCTCCGGTCAAGTGCGCGAATAAAGTATTAATTATCAAAGCTGACCTTAAGAAGGCTTATATGTATGTATTGCGTATATCGTCTGAAACCACGTGTTAGGCCAACAAATACATGGCATCTAAAGAAGAACTGATGAAGGCTGTTGAAAACAAGGACCTCAAATTAGGGCACAAAGAATAGGGTCAGGCCTTACATTTGACATAAGTTATACAGCAGCAGTGAGCATGAAATGTAAGGCCTAGCCCGATTGTACCGCTCTTTGCTTGCGATTAGGAATATATAAGTAGATTGTTATGAAAGAATCGGATTGGAAGATATTTAAAAGGGTAAAGGAGGCGGCATTGGAACGGTTGTGCGCTGCTGTTATTACTGATTTAGAAGAAGCTATAACAAGTGACATTGACTCGTATCATGGTAAGTATACCTATATTTATAGGTTGGTCGAGAATGCGGATAAACGATTAAGTCTATTGTTTGACGGACATAGCAGGTCGAGGGCGCCATTACAGCTGACGCTGTTTCGCAGTGAGGGTCTGGTGGAAAATGATGAGTTGGAAGGCATGTCTGATGAATTACTTAATGCTACAAAACCCGATCACTAAAAAATGCGTAACAGAAGGGCAGGTATAGGGTCGGTGAAAAATGAGAAAGTTTCATAATTGTTACCGATCCCATAATACCTTCTTTTTTACATACCTACTCCTTCTTGAAAGGATGTGTAACTATGATAACAATCAGGTTGATAATCATTTTTATAATATTAAATGTATCTGCATGCGACAGTAATTTTGACAATGACGTTGAGAATATAGTAGATGAAAGCACTTTGCTAGAAAGAGTAAAACTAAACAATGAATTGAAGGAATTCATGGCTATAGAAAGAAATAAAATAATGAGAAAATTTAAACCAGAAGAGTCCGCGAATGAGGTGTTTGATTTCTCGAAACTGTACTGCGAGAACAATGGGGTTTGCAAGGTCAAGCTATTGGGCTCAGAGAAATATATATCTTTTTCAGTATCTAACTTGGTAAGAGAGAGATGGGACTATGCGCGGTTACTTGGGCTCATGCATGAGACAAGGAAAAATAGTGAGTTAGTAAAAGCATTAAAACAAGGAGGAGTAAAATCTTTTAGTGATAAAACAGCTATGTTCAATGCTGCAATGGATGATAGTACTCAAATAAGTATGACAATAAATCTATTTGAGGACTTGCAGGACTATTACCACAACAAAACGTTACAACTGAATAAATAGCTATTTGTATAACCATGACATGAAATCGGACGCGCAACAAGACGCGCTCCGTTTATGCTAGTCCTTGAGGTTTATAGAATTAATCCATTAGGCACGACCGGGCAGCGGTTGACCCGCCTCCGGGAAGGGCTGTAAAGTGGCGGTGGTGATGTGGTTTTCCGATCCTGAGGGCTGCATTCACCAGGATTTCGTCATGGTCGCAGGGCGCATGGTCTTTCATCATCCGTGAATGATCTGTTGTTCATTCATGTAAAGGGCATTTATCCTTCTTATATCCATTCCGCAATAAAGCAACTA
>Ga0210101_1000630_pt1 | contig 11337 bp, 12 predicted proteins | sample Muzzi_PWC_D1_FD_185534 | JGI IMG/M metagenome (GOLD analysis project Ga0210101, IMG submission 185534) | Wetland microbial communities from San Francisco Bay, California, USA, that impact long-term carbon sequestration - Muzzi_PWC_D1 (SPAdes) | ecosystem: Environmental > Aquatic > Marine >...
ACAACACCGGCTACCGCCAACCGATCCAGATCGCGGTTGCGCAGAGTGCCTGCTGGATGCTGACCGGTAACTGGGCCGAAATGCCCAACGGGAAGGCAGCCTATTGCGACCCGTTGCGTCCGAAAGCCTGGTCGCGAATCGACAACAGCAATATCGCGATCATTTCCCACAGTCTCGGCAGTCGCATCAGCCTCGACGCGATTCAGCAGACACTGTTGCGGATCAGCCGGGAACCGGAACTTCACGAAATTGCCGAATTGCTGCAAAACAAGCCCGTCTACCTGTTCATGCTGTCGAACCAGCTGTCGCTGTTGCAGATCGGCCAGCCGTTGCCCGAGGTGCACGATCAGATCGAGCCGATCTGCAGCGCCGCGGGCCGCCGCCGCGACGAGCGCCTGATCGACCACTTGCAGATCGTCGCCTTCAGCGACCCGAACGATTTATTCAGTTACACGGTCAAGCCGGCCTTCGTCGACCGCTACATCGATTCGCGCCTCTGCCCGACGATTACCAACGTCGTCATCGAGGTGGCGCCGGTGACCAGCCTGCTCGGCACCGAGGCCTTCGCCAATCCGCAGGCGGCGCATTCCGATTACGAGACCGACAGCCGCGTGCTGAAAATGCTGGTCTCCGGCCTCGGCGAGGGCCGCAGCCGCGCCGAGGTCAGGGAGCGCTGTGAATTCATCGAAACCGTGCCCGATTACTAGCTCGATCTTTCGATCGTTGCCAACGCCCGGCGAGGGCAGGGCCGGGCCTGGCGACACCGGCTGACGAAGACGACAACAATCGGAGAGTTTGAAGGCCGCGGTCGCGCTAGGCTTTACGCGTCTTCAATTCCGGTAGAGTATTGCCAGCCATGACCGAAAGAAATCTCGATCGATTCATCGTCCTCGCCCGCTATATCGCCGAGCACGCCGACAGTCTGTTGACGCTCGACGCGCTCGCGGCGCGCGTGCATCTGTCGCCGGCGCGCCTGCAGCGCGTGTTCAAGTCGATCTTCGGCGTCAGCCCGAAAAAATTCCAGCAGGTCGCGCGCAGCGAGCGTTTCAAGTCGCTGCTGCGCGACGGCGCCGAAATCACCGAGGCGATTTACGAGGCCGGCTACGGCTCCACCAGCCGGGTATACGAAAACGACGTGCGTAATATCGGCATGACGCCCAAGAGCTACCGTGCCGGCGGCGCCGGCGAGCGCATCACCTGGGCCTGTCGCGAGACGGTGCTCGGCCCGTTGATGATGGCGGCCACCGACCGTGGCGTCTGTTTCGCCCAGTTCGGCGACGACTGCGAGTCCCTGCGCGCGCAATTGCGGGCCGAATTCCCGCGTGCCGAACTCGAGGCTTACGCCGGCCGGTCGGGGCAGGATCTCGAACGCTGGATCGAAGCACTCAACGCCTACCTCGAGAATAAACAGCCGCGGCCCGAGCTGCCGCTGGATCTCAGGGGCACCGCGTTCCAGGTCAAGGTCTGGGAATTCCTGCTCGGCCTGGCGGACGGTGAGGTCGCCAGTTACTCGGAGGTCGCGCAGGCGATCGGCAAGCCGGCGGCGGTGCGCGCGGCCGCCTCGGCCTGTGCCGCCAACCGCGTAGCGGTGCTGGTGCCCTGCCACCGCATCCTGCGCGCCGACGGCGGTCTCGGCGGTTATCGCTGGGGACTCGAACGCAAGCGGGCGCTGCTCGACGCCGAGCGCGCACGCAGGGCGGCGCAGGCAGATTGAGCTCGCAGGAGCAACAATCTCCGACTCGACTCGCGCCGGCATTCTGGCGCGGCTACCGCGATTGCAGCCCGTTCATCCTCGTGGTCGCACCGTTCGGGCTGCTGTTCGGCGCGGTGGCCACCGACGCCGGGCTCGACCTGCTCGAAACCATGACGATGACGATCTTCGTCATCGCCGGCGCGGCGCAATTCACCGCGCTGGCATTGCTGCAGGATCACGCGCCGACGCTGATCGTGATCGCCGCCGCGCTCACGGTCAACCTGCGCATGGCGATGTACTCGGCCGCGCTGGTGCCGCATATCGGCAGCGCGTCGCTGCTAAAGCGCGCCTTCGCGTCCTACTTCGTCGTCGACCAGGTCTTCGCGGTCTCGGTCAAGGCCTTCGATTTCGGCGACGATTTCAGCGTCGCGCAAAAAATCGCCTTCATCGTCGGCGCGGGCTCGGCGATCTTTCCGTTCTGGATCGGCGGCACTCTCGTCGGCGCCTTCGTCGGCAACGCGATCCCGCCGCAATTCTCGCTCGACTTCGCGGTTCCGATTTGTTTCATCTCCATCACCGCACCGATGATGCGCAGCCTGCCTCACCTGGCCGCCGCGATCGTCTCGATCGCGGCCGCGCTGGCGCTCGCCTGGCTGCCGTATTACCTGTGGCTGCTGGTCGCGGCGCTGCTGGCGATGGTCGCCGGCGCGCAGACCGAGTCGTGGCTGCGAAGGAGGCGCGCATGATCGACAAAATCCAGCTCTGGGCTGTTATCATTGCGCTCGGGCTCGGTACCTACCTGATCCGGTTCTCGTTCATCGGCATCGTCGGCGGACGGCCGCTGCCCGACTGGTTGCTGCGCCACCTGCGTTACGTTGCGGTCGCGGTCATGCCGGGACTGGTCGCGCCGCTGGTGGTCTGGCCGGCCGCCAACGGCGGTGAAACCGATCCGGCGCGGGTGGTCGCGGCGCTCGTCGCCTTCGGCATCGGCATCGGTTTCAACAGCGTGCTCGGCGCGGTGTTCGGCGGCATGGCGGGGCTTTACCTGATGCAATTTCTAATCGGCTGAAAACAGGGCATATATGCTGCTCGAAATTCTCAACGTCGTCGCCCCGGTATTCATCGTCGTCGGCGCGGGCTACGTCGCGGTAAGAAGCGGCTTTTTTACCGCCGTGCATATCGACCAGTTGATGAAATTCGCGATCCAGATCGCAGTGCCCTGCCTGCTGTTTCGCGCCGCCTCGACGATCGATCTGGTGGCCGCTTTCGACTGGCGCCTGCTGCTGTCCTACTACGGTTCGTCGATTACCTGCTTCGCGATCGGATTTGCGATCGTCAGGTACCTCTTCAAGCGCCGCCCCGGGGAAGCCGTCGCGGTGGCATTCTCGGCGCTGTTCTCGAACCTGGTGCTGCTCGGGCTGCCGATTTCGGAACGCGCCTTCGGGGTCGACAGCCTGGCGCCGAATTTCGCGCTGGTGTCAGTGAATGCGCCGTTTTGCTACCTGGTCGGAATCACCGCGATGGAAGTGCTGCGCGCCGACGGCCGCGGCGCGGCGGAAACCGCGCGCATCGTGCTCGTCGCGATGTTTCGCAACAGCCTGATGATCGGAATCGGGCTCGGGTTTATCGTCAACCTCGGCGAAATCGCTTTGCCCGAGTCACTGGTCGGCGCCATCGATTTGCTGGCGCGGGCCTCGCTGCCGGTGGCGCTGTTTGCGCTAGGCGGCGTGCTGACCCGCTACAGCCTGTCGAAATCGCTCGGCGAAGCCAGCGTGATCTCGGTGTTGTCGCTCGCGGTGCAGCCGGCGCTTGCCTGGTTGATTGCCACGCAACTGCAATTACCCTACGGCATCACCCACTCGGTGGTGCTGATGGCGGCGGTGGCGCCGGGGCTCAACGCCTACCTGTTCGCGAGCCTGTACAACCGCGGCCTGGGTGCCGCCGCCAGTTCGGTATTGCTGGCGACGGTCCTGTCGGTGTTCACCGTCAGCGTCTGGCTGGTACTGTTGTAAGGCGGCCGATGGAGCCGATCGAAATGCCGGCAAGCGGGAATCGCGCGGTGATTCACAAGGCGCTGCTCGACGCACTGTCGCTGCCGGCCTTCATCCTGTTGTTTACGATGATGGGTTTCGGCTCGCTGGCGCAAAGCACCGGTTTCGAGGCCGGCATGGCGGCGCTGGCGACGTTGTTGATCTGGGGATTGCCCGGGCAGCTCGCGATGGTCGAACTGACCGCGACGGGGCAGGGTCTGGTCGCCATCGTATTCGCCTGTTCGCTCGCCAATGCCCGCTTCATGCCGATGGTCGTGTCCTTCGTCCCGGCGCTGGCGCGCGGCGGCGCCAGCCTCTGGCGGCAATTGCTCGACGCGCAGCTGCTGTCGATCAATTCCTGGGCCATGTGCCTGCGCGAGTTTCCGCGCGTCGACCCGGCCTTCCGCCACCTCTACTACGTGACCTTCGCCGGCTCGATCATGTCGGCCGCCGTGGTCGGCACCCTGGTCGGTTTCTACGGTGCTTTTTTCCTGCCTGGAGTCGTCGTGCTCGGCCTGATCTTTACCAGTCCGTTGTTCTTCGCGCTGGTACTGTCCGCGACCCGGGGCCTCGAGGAACGACTGTCGATGCTCGCCGGCTGCGCGATCGTGGTCATCGCGCACCGCCTGCTGCCGTCGGTGGATCTACTGGTCACCGGGCTGGTCGGCGGCAGCCTGGGTTTCGCTGCCGGGCGCTGGTGGAGGCGGCATGGCCGGGACTGAATATCTGTGGCTGGTGGTTCTCAGCTGCGGTGCGGCGACTTTTTTATGGCGCGGCCTCGGCGTGCTGGTGGTGCGCCGCATCGATCCCGACGGCGCTTTTTTCAAGTGGGTCGCCTGCGTCTCCTACGCGATGGTCGCGGGCCTGATCTTCCGCATGCTGGCGATGCCCGAAAGCGAACTCGCCGGGGTTCCGCTGGCGGTGCGGACAGCTGCCGTGGGGATCGCCTTCGCGGCTTATTTCCTGTTCGGTCGCCGACTTCTCGCCGGCGTGCTCGCCGGCAGCCTGAGTCTCGCCACGATGGCGCAGTGGTTCGGTTGAGGACGGCGATCGGCTTCGCGGTGAAGCCTGCGCTCAGGCGTCGGGAGAGTGCCGCGGTTCGGACGGAGTGTCGGATTTCGCCGCCGGAGACTTTTTGAAAAACTCGCCGTAAATGGTGGCCGCCAGGGTCAGGAAACCGACCCCGAGCAGGCCCGCGGCGATCGGACGGTCCAAAAAGCCGCTCCACTCGAAATGCAGCATTTGCATCGCCTGGGCGAAGGTTTGCTCGCCGATCTTGCCGAGAATCAGACCGAGCACGATGCCGGCCACCGAGTAGCCCGAGCGGCGCAGGAAGAACCCGACTACGCCGGCGAGAAACATGACCACCACGTCGATGGTGAGACCGCGCACCGCGTAGGCGCCGACCGTGGCCAGCAGCAGGATCATCGGCGCGAGGAACTGGAACGGGATTCGCAGCAGGTTGATGATGGTCTTGGTTTCGAGCCAGCCGATCAGCAGGATCGAGCAATTGGCGAAGAACATCGCCGCGAACACTACCCAGACGAGGTCGGCGCTGTTGAGGAAGACCAGCGGGCCGGGTTCCATGTCGTGCATCTGGAACACGCCGACCATCATCGCGGTCAGCGCGCCGCCGGGCAGGCCCAGAGCGAGCAGCGGAATCATCGCCGCGCCGGTGGCGGCATTGTTGGCGGTCTCCGACGAAATCACGCCCTCCAGCTTGCCGGTGCCGAATTCCTCGGGCTTCTTCGACCAGCGCACCGCCTCGTTGTAGCCCATGAAGGCCGCGAGCGTCGCGCCGATGCCGGGCAGGATGCCGCAGAAAAAACCGATGCACATCGAGCGTATAATCGCGACCTTGTGCTCGATCAGTTCCTTCAGGGTCGGAAAGTCGACGGAGATCTTGGGCGCGATGTACGAACCGCGGACTTTTTTCTCGGCCTGTACGAAGATTTCCGAAACCGCGAAAAAGCCGAGAATCGTCGGGATGAAATGGATTCCGGCGAGCAGGTAGGGCATATCGAAATCGTAGCGCTCGATACCGCCCACCGGGTCGAGGCCGACCACCGCGACCATCAGGCCGATCAGGATCGACAGCCAGCCCTTCCAGAAGGTCTTGGCGCCGACCGAGGCGGCGACCGCCAGGCCGAAGAACACCAGCGCGAAGATCTCGGGCGGGCCGAAGGCCGAAATCGCCCAGTCGGCGATCGGCGCGGTGGCCACCATCATCACGATCGTCGATACCACACCACCTAGCGCAGAGCACATGACCGCGGCGCCGACGGCCTTGCCGGCCTGGCCGTTTTTGGTCATCGGGTAGCCGTCGAACGCGGTCGGTGCGTTTTCGGGCGCACCCGGGATGTTGAACAGGATCGCGGTAATCGCGCCGCCATAGACGCCGGTGCAGTAAATCACCGAAAACAGCATGATGCCCTGCTCGGCCGTCAAATGGGCGGTGAACGGCAGCAGGATCGCGGCCAGGGTCAGCATGCTGACCCCGGGGATCGCGCCGAACAGCATGCCGCCGACGATGCCGCCGAGAAAGATCAGGATATTGATCGGATCGCTGAACAGCGTGATCGAACCCTGCAGGAAATTATTGAATGTGTCCATTACCCGGTCCTTACTGCAGCACCGTCACGATCCAGCCGCCGATGTCGTAGAACGGCCGGATGTTGCCGATCGGCAGGCCGACGAACAGGATACTGACGAACAGCACCAGCACCAGGCCGTAGATCAGTGCCGTGATCATGGCCATCTGACGAGGCCGGCGCTCGCCGAACAGGTACATCACGCCGACGATGAAAAACGGCGCCAGAGAATAAAAGCCGAAGTCTTCCAGCAGCGCGGCGAAGAACAGCGGAAACATCAGCGCCACGCGCACCCGGTGATGACGGATGAAATATACGACGATTGCGATCAGAATCGCGGCGACGACGATCCGCGTGATATGCAGGCCGGTCTTGTCGAGGTCCGCGCCGGCCGCGATCCAGTCCGGCACGCGCATGTAGACGAACGGAATGGACAGCAAACCCAGGGTCGACAGATACCATTTCGCGTTTTCGTGATGCGCCTCGTGGGCGGCTTCCTCGGCGTCTTCGTCCTCGTCTACCGTGGTGCCGATCAGGCTCATCGACGCCTCGTCGCCGTATTTCCACTGGTGGTAAAGCTGGCCGAATGCCGCGATCGCCATCAACAGGATGATCGCCCGCGGCCAGGCCGAGGCGCCGAACTTGTAGATTTCGATAGGCCGCTCAAAATCGAAGGAAAAGACGTACAGAAACAGGCAAAGGCAAAGCCACAGCCCGGCTTCGACCAGGTGTCCGGTTTTCAGCTTGCCCATGTCCGGGAAAATTCCGTCCGGGTTGAATGTACGACGCCCGGGGGATCCCCCGGGCGCCTCGTGCTGGCAGCAATTTTCATGCCGGTGTTATTTTACTTCGAGTCCCATTTCCTTGTAGACGCCGCGGTATTGCTTGATCGTCTTGGTAATCAGGTCACGCGAACCCTGGGTGTCGCGGAAGCTCTCGATCAGAGTCATGAACTTGCTCGCGTTGTATTTCTGGTAGCTGGGCTGGCAATAAGCCTTCTGGAACGCCCACTGCAGCCACTTGACCCGATCGGCGGGTGCGTCCTTGTGCACGAAGAAGCCGCGGAAGCGATACAGCGGGTCGAAATCCAGCGCCACATCGGTCAGGCTCGGCACGTCGGCAAACGCGGAAGGCCGTTCCTTGAGCAGGGTCAGGATCGGCTTGAACTTACCGGCATCGAGGAAATTACGCACGTCGCCGGGCTGCTCGAACAGCGCATCGACCTGGCCGCCGGCCAGCGCGCCGTAGCGCGGAGCGCCCTTGTCGAAGGAGATTTGCTGGATCTTCATGCCGGTGGCGTCGGTGATGAACTTCATCGATACGCGCTCCATCGAGCCTTCCTTGGAGACGTTCGCGATCGTCGCCCTGCCGTCCTGCGCGGTCACCCACTTGACGAAGGATTCCCAGTCGTTGAATCGGGTCTCGTTGCTGCGGATGTAGATCTGCGAAAAGGTGATTTGCGAGGTCACCAGCGGAATCAGGTCGCTGGCCGGGTTCGGGCGAGAGGAATCGAGGGCATGCGCGCTGGACGCGTCGTCGATGTGCTCGAGCACGGTGTACCCGTCGGCCGGGGCCGCCATGTAGGCGGTCATGCCGACCGTACCCGATCCACCGGGCTTGTGGTCGCGATTGATTGCAATGCCGGTCAGATCGCTGACTGCCTGTGCCATGGCCTGGGCTACCTGTCCCGAGCCGCCGGCCGGGCCGTAGGGTACGATCATGGTCAGCGCGCGGGCCGGAAAGCCGTCGGGTCCGGCCATCGAGGCCGGCAGATTGTCGGTCGCGCAGGCCGCCCAGGCGGTATTGGCGGAAATTGCCGTGACCGCTAACGCCATAGCGCCGCCGGTCAGAAGTTTTCTGAATTTCATTGTGCTCCTCCAGTTTTTTTATTTATGGATGCGGTTGGTTAACTTGAACCTTCGGCCGATGGTATACAAGCTTGCAAAGACTGTCTAGAGAATGTAATCCGGCGCCGGGCGCAAATCGGCCCGGTCGGCGGCCGCGTATAAAGCTAGACTAACGGCAGGCTTGCAGCACGGACGAAGATGGATTCGATTACCCAACTGACACTCGGCGCCGCGATCGGCGAGGCGGCCCTCGGCCGCCAGGTCGGCAATCGGGCGATCGCCTGGGGTGCCGTCCTGGGAACCCTGCCGGATCTCGATGTTTTCGTGCCGCTCGGCGACGTAGTGCGCGATTTCACCTACCACCGCTCGGCGAGCCATTCGCTGTTCATGCTCGCGCTGGCGACCCCGCTGCTGGTCTGGGCGATCACGCGCATTCACGCCGATACCCGCCGCTACTGGCGAGGCTGGGCGCTGGCCGTCTACGGGGTCTTTGCGACCCATGTGCTGCTCGACAGCCTGACTTCCTACGGTACGCAGATTTTCTGGCCGGTTTCGACCACGCCGGTATCCCTGTCGTCGATATTCATCATCGATCCGCTCTACACCGTACCGTTGCTGGCCGGCGTCGTCGCCGCGCTGGCGATGAGCCGGGAATCCCCGCGCGGGCACCTTTTCAATCGCCTGGGTCTGGCGGTGAGCACGCTCTACCTGGGCTGGACGATGGTCGCCAGGGTAGTCGTCGACGATCGATTCGAAACCGCGCTCGAGCAACAGGGTATTGCTCACCGGGCGGTGTTTACGACCCCGGCACCATTCAACTCCGTGCTCTGGCGCGCCGTGGTCATGGATGGGCAGGGCTATTACGAGGGTTATTACTCTCTGCTCGACGATGGTGCGGAAATAGACTTCAAACGCTATCCGAGCGACGAGGCGCTGCTGACTTCGATCGAGGACTACTGGCCGGTCCAGCGCCTCAGGTGGTTCAGCAGGGGCTTCTACTCGGTGCGCGACCTGGATGGCGACATCGTCATCTCGGACTTGCGCATGGGTATCGAGCCGAACTACGTGTTTCGATTCAAGGTCGGGGAAATCGGCAATCCCCACGGCAAACCTGCCATCCCGGAGCTGCTGCCGGCGGTGCGGGATTTCAGCCAACTGCCGCTGCTCTGGGAGCGTATCTGGGATCCGTCCGTCCAGCTCCAGCCGGCTACCGAAACCGGGAGTCGCGATCGAACTCTGGGCGAATGAAACGGTCTGTCGATTATCGCAAGACGAGGGCGAAACCCGTGCTGGCAAGGCGAAGTCCATGAACAGGCTCCCGGTTTATCTCGGAATCGCGGCCTTGGCCGGATTCCTGATTGCGCGAGCGATACCGGTCGATCCGCCGCCTGTCCAGGCGGAAGCGCCGGAAATCGGCGGCGGGACCGTGACAGCGCGGTCCGCAACGCCGGCCGCGACCGCTATCGAACTCGCCGAGATGCACCGCCGTTTGCAGGACGAATCCCGCGCTCGCCGGGTCCTGGAACGTAAAGTCGGCGCACTGGAACGGCGGGTTGCCGAATTGGCGCAGCGCGCCGGAACGGCCCCGACAGCGACACCGGGCGCGCCTGGTTCGACGAGCAGGCGCTGATCGCCTCGGGCATGAACGAGGCGCGCGCACAGGAACTGAGGTTGTTCTTCGAGCAACTGGAGCTCGAACGCCTGCGCCTGCTGGACCGCGCCGCGCGCGAGGGCTGGGACCGATCGGCGCGGCGCGCCGAGTTCGAGATCCTCGACCAACGCGAGGAGTCTTTGCAGGCGCGGCTCGGCGAAGACGAGTACGCGGCCTATCTTTATGCGTCTGGCCGTCCCAACCGGGTCGAGGTCAGCAGCGTACTGGCGAGCGCGCCGGCCGGGCAGGCCGGGATTCGGGCGGGAGACCGGATCCTGCGCTACGCCGGGCAGAGAATCTACAACCCGCGGGAGTTGCGCGCCGCCACCGCGGCCGGGACATTCGGTGAACCGGTCGCGATCGAGGTCGAAAGAGACGGCGAAACTTTACAGATTTACCTCGCACGCGGGCCGATGGGCGTGCGCACCGATGCACTCAGCATCGTTCCCTGAGGCCCGGTTTTACTGGTAGGCGTGCCAGAGCATCGAGACACCGGAAATCACCAGGATGCCGATGACCAGGTAACGAAAACGGGCATCGCTGATGTGCTTGCGGATGCGCTGGCCGATCAGCAGCCCGAGCGTCACCGGGATGGTGGCGAAGACCGAGTACATCAGCACGGGCCCGTCGAGGATACCGTAAATATAAAGCATGAGCGCCCAGGGCAGGACCGCGCTGACATACAGGAAACTGATCGAGCTGACGAACTGATTCTTGTCGAGATCGCGGACCGAAATCAGGTAAGTAATCAGCATCGGCCCGAAAAACGACGAGATGCCGCCGATCAACCCTGATGCGCCGCCGAAAAAAATGCCTGCCGGCTTGACCATCGCGTCGGCAAGTTGAATCCGGAAACGCGAACCCTGCATGATCGCGAACACGATGACGGCGATACCGACCACGATCAGCAGCGCCCGGTCGTCGAGCGAGGCGAGAATGTTGACTCCGATCCAGGTGCCGGCGAGGATGGCGATGAAAGCCGGCCAGAAGCGCCTCGCGGCCGCGCCGCTGTTGCCGGCCTGGGCGAATTGCCACAGGTTGGCGACGACCACCGGGATCGCCATGATGGCGACCGCCACTTGCGGCGGCAGCACCAGCGCCATCATCGGCACCGTCAACAGCGGCGTGCCGACGCCGAGCGCGCCCTTGATGAAGCCCCCGAGGGCGAGCGCCAGGAAACACCAGGCCACGATACCGGGTCCGTATTCAGCGAACAAATCGATTACCTCGCAAGAAGCGCCGCATGATATCAATTTCCACCGTCTTTTGCGCCACGAATATCCATCCCGCCACGAGTTTTGGTCAGATTAAAAACTTTTCTACAGCGGCATCAGGCCGGGTGATTCGACTTGTTTTTATTCTGGCCAAAAACTCGGGGGACGGCGGCGAGCGCGGTTGCCGGTAGATCGGACGGCGGGTTAGACGCATGGTCTCGGACGCCGGAATGGTGTAGTCTCGTTGCGGCTCCGCCGCGGCTGCAGCAGCCTGAGTCTCGGCACCGCACGGACCCAATTTCGATTAATCG
>Ga0210101_1000631_pt1 | contig 11332 bp, 11 predicted proteins | sample Muzzi_PWC_D1_FD_185534 | JGI IMG/M metagenome (GOLD analysis project Ga0210101, IMG submission 185534) | Wetland microbial communities from San Francisco Bay, California, USA, that impact long-term carbon sequestration - Muzzi_PWC_D1 (SPAdes) | ecosystem: Environmental > Aquatic > Marine >...
CTGACCGAACGAAGTTGGCGGTGCTTCCGGCCTCATTGGTCCGGGGTCTGGTGGGGGGCGGGGGGATGTGTTTTGCTTTTTGGACTCTGTCTGGAGTTATTACAGGGAGTTATGAGATTGGGGCGGCATGCTGACCCCTACGATGTGCTGGCAAATTCCTTAGGTATTTTGGGTGCGACTTTGCTGACCTTGTTTTGGCGGCAACTGCACCGCCCTTGAAAATTCAAGCAATTTCATATCAAAGGTTGTGAGCTGTAGAGAAGTTGGTAAACTCATGCCAAAGGATTTGAGGGATCTGACGACAGGAGTATCTCCATGACCAATGAAAAACAGAATCCGGAAAACCATGAAGATGTCGGTTTGTATCAAAAGTTGGCCGACCGAGCGGCCGAGATCCTGGCTGACGGGAGGAAAACCCTGGATGAGGCCTTGAAAAAGGCCGCTGATGAAATCAGCGCCGGGGGTGAATATTCCCGAGAGCAGGCGGAAAAAATCGGGACCTACCTGAGACGCGACCTGGCCGAAGTTGGAAAGAAGGCCCAACAGGCCCGTGCTGCTGTCCTGGAAGCCGTCGAACCTCATCGCGTTGTTGCGGGTGTCCAGAGTGGTCTGGCTAAATTATTGTCAAATGCTGCCGACCTGCTGTCCGAACTGGCCGGAAAATCGGAACAGATTCTGGTCTTCAAGACCGGGGAAGTTACCAGCCCGGGAACTTTGACCTGTAAGGATTGTGGCAAAGAGATGCATTTCAAGGCGACGGTGAGAATTCCCCCCTGTCCACAGTGCCACAAAACCATTTTCCGGAAATCTTATTGAGGATAACCCTGGATTCTGACCGATTGACTCCTTTGTGCATCATTGCCGGTCTTGAAAAAGACAATCTAAGTAATTCAATAACAATTGTCAAACCATTGAAAGTACAAGGGTTTTAAGCAGGTTGTCGCTCTTACTCGACAACCTGCTGTTTTTATTGCATAGTCTCAATAATTAGGATTTCAAACGATCCGTTTTAGAATTGGGTCTTAAGCGGTCCGGGTCGACTAACAACTTTTCCGGCTTGTCCCTCGATTTAAATATGTCTCTTTTCCCCTCGATTGGTGCCGTAATTTTTGGGTTGGTTCTGCTTGTCTGGAGTGCCAATCGCTTTGTCGATGGTGCCGCCGCAACGGCCAGAATTGCCGGGATGCCGACCCTGTTGATCGGCATGGTGGTCATCGGCTTCGGGACCTCGGCGCCGGAGATGGTTGTGTCGGCGATTTCTTCTTTGCAGGGGAACCCGGGTCTGGCGTTGGGCAATGCCTACGGTTCAAATATCACCAACATTGCCCTGATCCTTGGCATAACTGCGCTGATTGCTCCGATTGCCGTTCATTCCAGTGTGGTCAAAAAAGAACTGCCGGTCTTGCTCGGAGTGACCTTGCTCGCAGTTTTTCAGCTGGTTGACGGAGAAATCAGTCGCGCTGATGCCTGGGTGTTGCTCGGCGTTTTTTTTGTTTTGATGGGCTGGTCGATCTGGGTCGGGTTACGGAGTCGCGCAGATATTCTTGAAGCCGATATCGATGTTAAACTGGGAGGCAATCCAATGCCTCTGCGAAAGGCGCTGACCTGGTTAGTTGTCGGAATTGTCCTGCTGGTGATCAGTTCCCGCATCCTGGTCTGGGGAGCGGTGGCCATTGCCAGATCTTTTGGTGTGAGTGATCTGATCATTGGTCTTACGGTGGTGGCAATCGGGACTTCGCTTCCCGAGTTGGCGTCCGCTATTGCCGCCAGCAATAAAAATGAGCATGATCTCGCCCTGGGCAATGTTCTGGGCTCAAATCTCTTCAATACCCTGGCGGTTGTCGGTATTGCCGGGGCAATCCATCCGATGCAGGTGGAGCCCGAGGTGCTGCAGCGGGATTGTCTGGTTATGGGGCTGTTGACTCTGGGTTTGCTGGTTATGGCGACAGGCTATAAAAAGGTGGCACGGATCAACCGCATCGAGGGGTTGGCATTGGTTTCGATTTATTTCGGCTACACCGGCTACCTGGTCCTGCAGGTCATCGGGGCGGCTACCGGGAAATGAGCCACACGGCGGTTTTTTCCCTCAACGACTTTTCCCCCTACACAGCTTGCAAAATGAAGCACTTGAGGTAGTCGGTTTCCGGACAACTTAACAATACCGGATGGTCAAAGGCCTGGCCGCGAACTTCCAGGAGCCGAATGGTTCGATTGGCAAGCGTCGCTGCCTGTCGCAAGGTGTCAAGAAACAACTCGCGCCCCATGTGGTAGGAACAGGAACAGGTCAACAGATATCCGCCCGGTTCAAGAAGTTCCAGCGCCCGGCGGTTGACGGTCAGGTAGCCGCGAACCGCCTCCGGCAGTTTCTTGCGGCTTTTTACAAAGGCAGGGGGATCGAGGATGATGGTGCCGAAACCTTGCCCCTGAGCTGAATATTCCTTGAGCAGATCGAAAACATCGGCGGTCAGGAAATGACAATTTTTCTCAACCTGGTTCAATCCAGCATTTTCTTTGGCGAGGGCAATTGCCGGCTTGGAGATGTCAACCCCGGTGACCTGGGCTGCACCATAGCCGGCGGCATGGATTGACCAGCTTCCAGAGTAACAGAATAGGTCGAGAACCCTTCGGCCTTCGACCCGTCCACGCAAGGCCTGGTGATTTTCCTTTTGATCAAGGAAGGTTCCGGTTTTCTGTCCGGCCATAATATCAATTTTGAAACGAAGGTCGTTTTCCTGGATAATCAACGGGTCCGGTAACTGGCCGGAAAGTAATTCGATTGAACAGGGCAATCCTTCCAGCTCTCGAATTCCTGCATCATTGCGGGCGACAATCGCGGTTGGGGCAAATATCTTCTTAATGGCGGTGAGGATCAGATCCCGCCGAACGTCCATCCCCTGGGTGAGAAACTGCATAGAAAAAACATCTCGGTATTTATCAATGATCAGACCTGGAAGCTGATCGCTTTCACCAAAAACGACGCGCAAAGTTTCCTGGCCGGGATAGAGCTTTTGGCGAAAGGAGAGGGCGGTGTTGATGCGGTCTTGAAAAAAATCAGTATTGTCAATATCCACTGCTTCCGGAGAGAGCAGCCGCACGGCGATCAGGGAACGAGGATTATAATAGCCAGTACCGAGCAGTTTTCCCGAAAAGTTCAGGACTCGGCAGCTACAGCCTGGGGTTGATAGCCCTTCGGTAGCGGCAATCTCGTTACTGAAAACCCAGGGATGGCCAGCGCGAACCCGGCGATCGGCGTTCTTATGCAATCTGATACTTAACAAGGATAGCTCCTGAGGTCGGCAAAAAAGTATGCTGAATTTAGACCAGTGGTTGAGATATGTAAATGGATAAGGAAACTGCTAATCTTTGCTTGGCAGGAAATTAACCTCGAGTGGCGGTTAGATCGCCGTTTACGAGCTGATTCGGGTTAATTTAAACCACCATTCTGGTAAAATACCTTTTAAAAACATAAGTTTCTATTGAAAAAGCTAATACTTATGGTCTAAGGTTCATCTTTTGTAGAACGCTGTTACTTTGATGGTTCCTTGGGGGGAAGGCGCCGATGGGCTCGTTCGAGAAAACGTGGAGGCAGGAATGTTCAAGTGCAATCAAAATAAATTTGAAGCATTTGTCAGCCAGGTTCCAAACCTTTGTGCCAGCGGCCTGGTGACCAACGACTACTGTCGTTTGTTTAAGCTTGATTTTGAAGCCAGTCGCCTGGATCTGTTGGACTCATTTAGCGATTTTCTTGAGTGTTGCAGTTGGCTTAAAAAATGCCGCATGGACGATTACGCTACCCACTATTCTCCCACCAGTGAACAAGTCTTAAAAAAAATTTCCGCCAGTTTTGGACATCCCGTCGCTCTTGGTGTTCTGGTTGTTGCGGTTCTTTACCTTGAACTGCCAAGGGTTATGCACGGAAATTCCCCCGGGCTATCAATCGGCATTTCCCGGTTCTGTCCCCATTATCATCGTGTGCCATCGACCCCGCAAGAAATTCATTTCGCCAACGTCTGACCCTTCTTTACTTCATGCTGTGCAAAGTCCCAAAAGTCAACCTTCAAGGTTGACTTTTGGGTTTAAAGAATAATATTCTCCAGATATGGATAATTTCAGAACGATTGATGATATTGACTTCAGAATTCTGGAGATTCTTCAGGAAAAGGCCCGAGTTCCCAATGCCGAAGTCGCTAGACAAATCGGTATGGCTCCTTCGGCGGTTCTGGAAAGGATTCGCAAGTTGGAGGAACGTGGAATCATTGAAGGGTACGAGGTCCGCCTGAACCCTCAAGAATTCGGCCAGGGTCTGACAGCATTTATTCAGCTGGCTGTGCAAAGAAGCAGCAATGAGCAGCTGGCCAGTGCTCTGGCTAAAGTGACTGGTGTCCAGGAAGTTCACCAGGTCGCGGGGGAAGATGGCTATCTTATCAAACTTCGAGTTTCCTGCAATGCTGAGCTTGGGCTGATCTTGCGGGACGAAATATCAGCCATACCCGGGGTGCTGCAAACCAGAACCAGCATCGTTCTCAACACCACCAAAGAAACTCGCAAGATAGATTTAAACCGATGATGATTGTGACACTTTTTCAGGAGAAGAAAAATGCCGATGTCAGAAACATTTAAAGCGCGTCTGTCCCCGATTGTCAGGCAACTTGCCGCCCATTTTGGAACACCTTTCCACGTCTATGATGAACGCGGCATCCGCGAGACCGGGGAATCCCTAAAAAATGCCTTTGCCGCCATTGACGGTTTTCGGGAATACTTTGCCGTTAAGGCCCTCCCCAATCCCCGCATCCTCGGCTTGATGAAGGAGATGGGGTTCGGGTTTGACTGCAGTTCGATTCCGGAATTGATTCTGAGCCGGGAAGTTGGCGGGCGGGGAGAGGACATCATGTTCACCTCAAATAACACCAACCAGGTCGAATTTGCGTCCGCGGCAGCCGAAGGTGGCTGTATCCTTAATCTTGACGATATTTCTCTGATCGATAAAGTTCCCGAATTTCCCGAACTGATCTGCTTCCGTTATAATCCAGGTCCGCGGCGCACCGGAAACATCATCATCGGCAACCCGGTTGAAGCAAAATACGGCGTGACCCATGAACAGGTCGTTGAAGCCTATCGCCGCTCCATGCAGCGCGGAGCCAAACGCTTCGGCCTCCATACCATGGTTGCTTCAAATGAGCTCGACTATACCTATATGGTGGAAACCGCCAGGATGCTCCTGGAGGTTGTTGAACAGGTATCGCAAGAACTTGGTATCCGTTTCGAATTCGTCAATATCGGCGGCGGTTTCGGTATTCCTTATCGTCCCGAACAAAAGGCTCTGAACATCGAGACCATGGCCAATGAAATCGCCCCATTGTTCGCTTCCTTTAAGACCAGACAGGGTTACGCTCCGCGGATGTACATGGAGAGCGGACGCTTCATGACCGGCCCTCACGGCTGCCTGGTGACCGCCGCGATCAATCATAAAGACACCTATCGTAACTATATCGGTCTGGATGCCTGTATGTCGGCGCTGATGCGCCCGGCGATGTACGAGGCTTATCATCATGTCGATGTTGTCGGAAAAGAGTCGCTGGAAAAAACCCGGGTTTATGACCTGGTCGGTTCTCTTTGTGAAAATAATGACAAATTTGCCGTGCAGCGTGAGCTGCCGCCGATCAACGATGGTGACCTGCTGCTGATCCATGATACCGGCGCTCATGGGCATGCCATGGGTTTCCAGTACAACGGGAGATTGCGGCCCAAAGAATTGTTGTTGCGGACAGACGGCAGTGTTGAATTGATCCGTCGCGAGGAGACTGTCGAGGATTATTTTTCGACCCTGCAATTTACTGATAATCGGTTTGTCCCGAGGGCAGAATAGTGGCGATTCGATGAATCAGCGAGCGCAACGGGTTATCGGACCCTTGCGGATTGAATCTCTTGCCAATGGTGGTGCTGGAATCGCCAGGCATGAGGGACGGGTGATCTTCGTTCCGGGAACTTCGCCGGGGGATCTGGTTCAGTGCCGCCTGGTGGATGAAAAAAAACGCTATGCCGAAGCGATAGTCGAGTCCTTGCTGGAAGCCTCTGCCACCAGACGTGTTCCTCCTTGCCCGGTGGCGAGTGAGTGTGGCGGCTGCCAATGGCAACATCTCCCGTATTCTGAACAGTTGCATTGGAAAGAACGATTATTTCATGACACCTTAATCAGGCAGGCCGGAATTCAGCAGGAATTTCTGTTGCCGATCGTTCCGGCACCACAGGAATGGGCGTATCGAAGCCGGGTGCAGATGAAATGTCATCGATCGCGCCAGGAATTCGTCACCGGATTTTTTCGTCCCAAAAGCCATTACGTGGTTCCGATGACCAGTTGTCCGGTTATCCCTCCTGAATTGAACCAGTTACTGAATGTTTTGAAGACGATTCTTAGTGGCAGTAAATTTACCGGCGAAATTCCCCAAATCGACTTGGCTTTGGGGGACGATGGCAAACAAAGGGCGGTTGTACATTATCTTGGGAAACGGAAGGAGGAGTTGATCACTCTTTTGGGGGCGAACAAGACCGCTACCCAAGCCGACTTGTTTCTTCAGCGCGGACGCAGTGAAAGTTTGACCTCTATTGTTGGTGACGGACTATTATCGGTGACAGTTGATACTCCGCCCCTGACTTTGAACTATACTCCAGGAGGTTTCGCTCAAATCAATCTGACGCAAAATCGGACTCTGATTCAGGCGGTTCTTGCCGCGGCAAAACTGACCGGTTCTGAACGTGTCCTTGATCTCTATTGCGGGATGGGAAATTTCTCTTTGCCGCTTTCCAGATATTCCCGGACAGTAATCGGGGTAGAAAATTTTTCTGCCTCGATCGCACAGGCCAAATTGAATGCGTTGGCAAATGGCATTGAAAATGCGCAATTTTATGCGCGCCCCGCTGAAGGTGCACTGGAATATTTTTCCGCAAGAGGTTCCGTTGATCTTTTGTTGCTTGACCCACCAAGGAGCGGGGCCTACGGTTTGATGAAGGAATTGCTTTGTCATCCGGTCCGCAGGGTCATCTATGTGTCATGTGACCCCCAGACCCTTGCACGCGACCTCAAACCACTCCTGAATGGCGGTTATCGGCTGGGAATGAGCCAGCCCATTGATATGTTTCCTCAGACTTATCACTGTGAAAGCCTGACAATCTTGGAATACCTCGGTTGATCTGAGCTGTCGAAGACTTTTGCTTGCAGTCAGCCAATGAGAATACTAAGATATCTAATCCTATATTGGTGACCAACGGCGAATGTTCATCCATAATGGGATAAGTTTGCGACTTGCTCTTTTTTAATCGCGGCCTTTGCTGATAAAATAGGCAATTGTCTTGGGCTGTGCTTATTTTCTGATCAGGGGCTGTTTTGGTCTGTGTATTCTGTAGGCAGTTAAAAGATTTTGTCATATCTATTTACTTGAAAAATATAGGTAAAATCATAATTATTCGGCAGTGTATGGAGTGGCAAACTCTTTGCAACCCGGATGTTGGCCGTGCTGAAGTGTTTCGTTTTGACGGGACATAGGGAATTCAGCCCAACCTAAGTTTTCATGATGGAGGACAACAGATATGCGCAAGGTAGAGGCTATCATCAAGCCGTTCAAGCTTGACGAAGTCAAAGAGGCATTGAATGAGATCGGTATTCAGGGGATTACGGTTAGCGAAGTTAAGGGCTTCGGGCGACAAAAGGGGCATACTGAACTTTATCGCGGTGCTGAATATGTGGTCGATTTTATTCCGAAAATAAAAATGGAAATCATCGTTTCCGACGACATGGTGGCAAATGTTGTCGATACGATTGCCGATTCAGCGAAGACTGGTCGAATTGGCGATGGAAAAATCTTTGTCACGCCGATCGATGAGGTCGTCAGGATTCGTACAGGCGAGCGTGGCGAAGACGCTCTTTAAGAACGTTCGTCATTTTGTCATTTTTGGTTACGGGCCTTCGGCCCGTAGGTAATGGTCTTTCAAAGGAGAAAAGGAAAATGACCTCAAAAGAAGTAGTCAAGTTTGCCCAGGAAAATGATTGTAAATTTGTTGATTTCAAATTCCTCGATTTTGTCGGGATTTGGCAGCACTTTACCACCCCGATATCTGAATTCAGCGAAGATACCTTTGATGAGGGGCTTGGCTTCGATGGTTCATCGATCCGTGGCTGGCAGCCGATCCACAACTCGGACATGCTGATCATGCCTGATCCGAAAACCGCCAAGATCGATCCTTTTATCGAAATTACCACCCTGAGCCTGATCTGTAATATTGTTGATCCGATTACTCGTGAAGGTTATTCCCGTGACCCGCGTTTCATTGCCCAAAAGGCGGAAGCATACCTGAAATCGACCGGTATCGCCGATACCGCTTACTTTGGCCCGGAACCGGAGTGCTTCGTATTTGATGACATCCGCTATGGTTCCTCCACCAACGAATCATTCTACGCGATTGATTCGGTAGAAGGGATCTGGAACACCGGTCGTGAAGAGTTCCCGAACCTGGGATACAAACCCCGCCACAAAGAAGGTTATTTCCCCTGTGCTCCGACCGACAGCATGGTTGACTTGCGTAACGAGATGATGACCGTTCTGCAGGAAGCCGGTCTACACATCGAGTGCGGACACCATGAGGTTGCCACCGGTGGCCAGATCGAAATCGATATGCGTTTCGATTCGCTGCTGAACATGGGTGACAATCTGCAGTGGTTCAAGTACATCATCAAGAACGTTGCCATCCGCAACGGCAAGACAGTCACTTTTATGCCGAAGCCGCTTTACAATGACAATGGTTCCGGGATGCATTGCCACCAATCGCTATGGAAAGAAGGTAAAAACCTGTTCGCCGGCGACGGTTACGGCGGCCTTTCCAAGGTGGCGATGTATTACATTGGTGGAATCATGAAGCACGCCAAGGCTCTTTGTGCCTTTACCAACCCGACCACTAACAGCTATAAGCGCCTGGTTCCTGGGTTTGAAGCTCCGGTCAATCTGGCCTATTCCAATCGGAACCGGTCCGCTTCCCTGCGGATTCCCGTGACCAGCAATGAGAAGGCCAAACGTGTCGAATACCGGACCCCGGACGCTTCCGCCAATGGCTACCTGGCTTTCGCCGCTCAACTCATGGCCGGGTTGGATGGTATTGAAAACAAGATCGATCCGGGCCAGCCCCTCGATAAAGACATCTACGGGCTTTCTCCGGAAGAGTTGAAAGATATCCCGACCGTTGCCGGGACTCTTGAAGAAGCGCTGAATTGTCTTGCGCAGGATCATGACTGGTTGCTTAAGGGCGATGTTTTCACCGAAGATGTCATCGATATGTGGATTAGCTATAAGCGCTCCGCAGAGGTCGATCCGGTTCGCACACGTCCTTGTCCGGAAGAGTTTGCTCTTTACTTCGATTGCTAAATTTCGGATCTCAATCTGGATCAAAACCCCCGACCACAAGTCGGGGGTTTTTTTGTAAAAAAATCCGACTAATTTTTATTGTGGTTCCCAACCTAATGAAATTGTTGAACAAATAAATTGGATAGGAAATTGCTTATATGAAATTGAATTTATTTTCAACATGTGCTGGGTGGAGGAATTCTATTGTGCTGATACCGGTGATTTATCTGAACGGAAAACAGGATATGGTCAAAGAATTTTTCCTGGCGGAATTAATTGAACGTCAGAAAATCGAAAAGTTCAAACGTCGGGAGGGGTGGGTGAGACTGCCCTTTGATCAGATTCGCCAGGGGAACAGCGAATCATATTCCGGGCCAGAACGCCGGGGACAGATACTCTCTGGGGAAGCAAGCTGAACTATAGATTCTTACTCCAGTAAAATATTTATTGAAAACAAAACGCCCTGTCATTTTGACAGGGCGTTTTGTTTTACTTCGGTGAGACTAATTTTTCTTTTTCTTTTTGTTTTTCACTGGCAGATCGTGGACGTCCAAATGACAGGTAAGGCATTTGGGGAACATTTCCAGCAACTTTGCTGCATGTGATTTCGGTGGAGTGTGGCAATTGGTGCATTCCGGAATCAACCCGTGACGAGTATGGCAACTTGCACAGCTAACTTTGCCATGTTTGCTGGGGGTCGCGGCCCATTTCGCATAAATCGAATCATGGCAGACGTTGCAGGTTTTCAGATCAACGGATTCTGCCAAAGCGATGTTCAATGGCTGGTGAACATCGTGACACTGGGTGCAGGTTTCAAAGGATTGCTCAGAAAAATGGGGTTCATGGCATTCCGAGCAGACCGGAATATACCCATGGCGATCATGGTGGCAACTGCTGCATTCCTGTTGGGTATGTTTGCTCGGTTCCGCTTGAAGTTGATTTGCCTGATCCGGATGGCAAGTTGCGCAGATTCCGGCAAGATTCTCTGTCAGAGGAACGCTGCGGGGTGTATGGGGGTTCTTATGACAGCTTAGGCAATCCGCGTGTTGTGCGCCGTGTGGGGGGCTGTGGCAGGTGGCGCATTTAGGCATGATATCCGCGTAATTATTTCGTAGCGGGTTGTAAGCATGAAAGATCTCATGGCATTCGCGACAGTCAAATTGATGTTTTCCGCCCGCCTGCTTGAGATCGCCAAAATGACGGGGGTGACACTGGCCGCATTGTGCAAGCGTCAGAGGTATTGGCTCAGCCGAATAAAGGGATAGATCTTGTGGTGGCAAGTTTGTGCGCGCAGTTGACTGGGCCAGGGCGCCCGAAAGCGCCCCGGAGATCAGCAGAACGGCAGCAACCAGGACCACGACGAATATTCCGGTCAGCTTTTCCATTCTTTTTGGATGGTTCATTTTTTCCCTTCCTGACCGATTTTATTTGCTGGGAAAATTATTCAAGTCGTGGGCAATGTTGTGACAGGCGCCACACGTCGGGAATTTTTTGTGAATCCCTTCAGCGTGAGGCAGTCCGTGGCAATCAGTGCACTTGGGTACGGTTTTGTGTTTGTTGGCGTGACAGGTCACACAGGTCACATCGTGGTGCTTGGTTTTTGTGGCAAGCAGCATATTGTAAACACCATCGTGACAAGCCGCACAGAGAAGGTTCGGGGTGCTGTCCGGATAATGGAGCACCAAAGGTTGGTGAACTTCGTGACAGGTTGCGCAGTCGGCCTGAGTCACATTTTCCGAGTGAGGTTCATGACACTGGATACACTCAGGGATGACGCCGTGCTTGTCCGCGTGGCAGAAGTTGCAGGCGAAGGTAGTGTGCTTACTCGGGTTGGCGACCAGTTGTTCATTCTGCGAGGTATGGCAGGTCAAACATTCAGCTTTTAGCTCACCGGTCAATTTGACCTGCAGGGGCTGGTGCGGGTTGTGGCAACGCAGGCAATT
>Ga0210101_1000632_pt1 | contig 11331 bp, 11 predicted proteins | sample Muzzi_PWC_D1_FD_185534 | JGI IMG/M metagenome (GOLD analysis project Ga0210101, IMG submission 185534) | Wetland microbial communities from San Francisco Bay, California, USA, that impact long-term carbon sequestration - Muzzi_PWC_D1 (SPAdes) | ecosystem: Environmental > Aquatic > Marine >...
GGAACGGGGGCGTCAGAGCCCGGACTCACGGAGAGCTACGACCACCGACCCCAGCCGCGGCCGGGCTCTGCCGAGGCGCGCGTTGAGCGCCACGGACCACCAGGTCGCGCGCCGTCCCCCACTCACGGGGGTTCGCCCCGGCACCGACCCGCCGTAGAAGGCTACGCGGGCTGCCGACCCAGCATCCAGCGCGCCCGAGCCTCCGAAACCACCTCCCCGTGCGCATCTGTCAACCGCACCTCCACCTCCAGCTCCCGCCCCTCCTCCCCCTCCGGCCCCTCCGGAAGCGGCGCGATCCCCCCCGGCACCCGGCACTCCGCGGTCAACGTCCCGCGCGCCTTCTTCAGGTAATCGATCTCCAGCCGTACCGGAATCCCCCGGTGCCCCGGAGGCAGCGAGAAGACCACCGCCAGCCCGGACGTCTCCTCCGCCAGGTTGAGCTGCGCCACCGCATGGACCGAGCGCAGGTGGTTTCGAAGGCCCTTGCGGTCCCGCATGGTCAGCCGGGCGTACCCCTCGTCGAGCTCCTCCACCCGGGCCTTGATCGTGCCGGTGTAGGGAGCCGCACGGCCGACCATCCTCGAGAACAGCCAGACACCCCCCGGCAGGCGTCGCAGACGCCGCCAGGCTCCGCGCAGCCGCGCCACCGGATCGCTCATCGCGCACCCTCCTTGCGCACCAGATACGTCACGTCGTGGCCCGCGCCGAGGAGCTCGGCCACCACCGCGCTTCCCAGGTATCCAGTCGCATCTGTGACGAAGATCTTCATGGGATCGCTCCTCTCCTGCCTGGTCCGTTCGGTTCGGCGCTACCCGGTCACGGCGTCGAGCACCCGCTGGGCGTGGCCCTTGGCCCGGACGTTGTGCCAGGCCTGGATCACGGTCCCGTCGGGGGCGACGGCGAAGGTCGAGCGGATGACGCCGGTGACAGTCTTGCCGTACATCGTCTTCTCACCGTACGCGCCGACCGACGTCATGCAGGAGAGCTCGGGGTCGCTCAGCAACGGGAAGGTCAACTCGTACTTGCTGATGAAGTCGCAGTGGGAGCTGGCGCCGTCGGGCGACAGCCCGGCCACCTCGAAGCCGGCCTCCCGGAACCGTGGCAGCAGATCCCGGAAGTCCTTGGCCTCGACGGTGCAGCCGGGGGTGTCGTCCTTCGGGTAGGCATAGAGCACCAGCCCCTTCGGACCGGCGAGATCGGCCAGGGTACGGGTCTTGCCGTCCTGGTCCGGGAGCTCGAAGTCGGGGAATCTTTGTCCAGCGTCCATCGTGGTCTCTCCTCCTCGTGTGCGCAGAATTGTACAGCCGCCGGCGGGTCGCACCGGCAAGCCAGGGCCGATGGATAGACTCTCACCATGGAACCGCTCGACCCAGAGCCCGCCGCCGGGGCTGGCACGACGGAGGATCGGCACGAGTCCCTCGCCGAGCGCCGCCAAGGAGAGTGGACGGCCGAGGTGCCGGAGACGCCCGAGCCACCCGTCCGGCGCCGGGGCTGCACCGGGCGCCTGCTCGGGCTCGGACTGCGGGCCGCCGGCGTTCTGACAGCCCTCGTGGCGCTCACCGTCCTCTACCAGCTCGCCACCTGGCCGGACGTCGCCGCCCTCGCCCGGGAGAACCCGCGGACGACAGCGTTCATCGACCGCTGGGAAAGCCGCTCCGGCCGCGACGCCGCGTGCATCTGGGTGCCCTATGCACGGATATCGCCCCACCTGAAACGGGCGGTGCTCGTCGCCGAGGACATCGACTTCTTCTCCCACTCCGGGTTCGCCACCAAGGAGATCCGCTCGGCCCTGGAAAAAGCCTGGAACGAGAAGCGCCCGCCCCGGGGCGCCTCGACGATCACCCAGCAACTCGCCAAGAACCTCTGGCTCTCGCCGTCACGGAACCCTCTGCGCAAGGTCAAGGAGGCGATCCTGACCGTCCAGCTCGAGCGGAGCCTCTCCAAGCGGCGGATCCTCGAGCTCTACCTCAACGTGGTCGAGCTCGGCCCCGGGGTCTACGGTGCCGAAGCCGCCGCCCACCACTGGTTCGGCACCAGCGCCGCGGCGCTCACCGAGCGCCAGGCGGCCGAGCTCGCCGCAGCCCTCCCCAAGCCGGACGACTGGCATCCCGGCGCCACGAGCCGGCGCTACCAGACCCAGGTCGAGCTCGTGCTCCGGCGCATGGGCCGCGCCCAGTTCCTGTGGAAGGAGATTTGACCGGTCGGGGGAACCCCTCCGGATAAGGCAAGAGAAAAAAGTCGCGCCCAGCACCCCAAGTCCGAGGGAGGACATCGTCAAGAGATTGCCGAAGACATGTCCGACGACGGCCGGCAAGAGGGTCCGGGCGACTGGGTGTTCACCATCTAGGTGCCACGACTTGCCGGAACCGAGTCAACCTCGGGTCCAAGTCCCCATTGTTCGCCCTCCGATCCGGTGTTGACTTCCGTGCGCCTTAGTGCTATACACTTCTATAGCACTATGACAGTCCCGACCACCACTCGCTTCCGACCCCGCTCTCCCGAGCTCTCCGCCCACGACCCCAGAGTCGGGGCGCCAGAGGCTCCGGCAAGCGATCGCGGGGCCGCTCCGCGGCGCCGGGAGGAGGACCGCTGATGCAACTGTTCATCGCTCCCGGGGACGAGCTCCCCATCTACCGGCAGATCATGCGCCAGATCACGGACGCGATCGCCGGCGGGCGCCTCGGCCCCGGCGAGAAGCTCGCCTCCCAGCGGGACCTCGCCGAGCAGTTGGTGGTCTCGCCACTCACCGTCAAAAAGGCGTACGACGAGCTGGAACGGGAGGGGCTGATCCGTACGGAGCGGGGCCGGGGCACGTTCGTCGGGGAACGGGCCGCCGTCGACCCCGAGCGCCAGCGCCAGCACCTGCGAGCCGGTGCACGGCGCCTGCTGTCGCGCGCCCGGCTGAGCGGCGTCTCCCTCGCGGAGGTGATCGCTCTGCTGCACGAGGTCGAGGCTGAGCTCGGGCTCGCCCCGGCCGGTGACGGCCTCGGGTCGACCGGCGGCGGCCTCGGGTCGGCCGGCGGCGACGGACCCCCGGCGCCGCTCAGCGACCACCCCTTCGACCAGCCACACGACCAGGAGGAACCCGAGTCATGAACGTCGTCGAGCTCAACAACGTCGACCAGATGTACGCCGGGGGCGTCCTCGCCCTCTCCGACGTCAACGTCTCGATCGAGGCCGGCCAGGTGGTGGGGTTGGTGGGGGAGAACGGTGCCGGCAAGACCACACTGATGCGCATCGCCATGGGCATGCTGGGCCCCCGGCGCGGCACGGTCCGGCTGTTCGGCCTCGATCCGCGCCGCGACGCGGTCGGGGTCAAGCGGCGGATCGGCTACGTGTCGGAAGACCAGATCCTGCCGCCCTTCCTGCGCGTCGACCGGGTGATCGACCTCCACCGGAGCCTCTTCCCCACCTGGGACGACGCGCTCGCGAGGCGCCTCGCCGAGCGCTTCAAGATCTCGCCCAAGGCGAAGATCCGCACCCTGAGCAAGGGGCAGGCGCGCCAGGTGGCGCTGCTCTGCGCGGTCGCCCACCGGCCGGAGCTGCTGCTGCTCGACGAGCCGGCCGGCGGCCTCGACCCGGCGGCGCGCCGGGAGTTTCTGGAGACGTCGATCCGGCTGCTCAACGAGGCCGGCACTGCCATCCTCTTCTCGTCCCACTACCTGACCGACGTCGAGCGCATGGCCGACCGCCTGGTGATGCTGCACGACGGCCGGGTGCTCATCGACTCCGACCTCGACACCCTGCGCGAGAGCTACTCCCTGGCGCTGCTGCCCGCCAATGGCACCGTCTCCCGCGACCGGCTGCTCGCCCTCGGAGGGTGCCTTGGGGTGCGCGAGCGTTCGGAGGGTCTCAGGGCGCTCTTCGCCCTCGCTCCCGGCGAGACCTCCGAGTTGCTGGCGGAGACCGTCGGCATCGGCGACGCGCCCTGTCATCGGATCGGTCTCGAAGAGATGTTCATCGAGCTGGTGGGAGGTCAGGCATGAGCTACCTCAGAACCCTGCTCCGCGACGATGCGGTCCGGCGGCTGCCGCTCTGGACGGTGATCACGGCGCTCAACACGAGCGTACTGATCGGCAGCATCGCCCTGGGGATGGCCCGGGCAGGCGGCGCGTCTCCGCCGATCAGCCGCTTCGTCTTCCCGCTCTGGCTGGCGGTGGCGATCTACCTTTCGTTCGGCCCCATCCGCACCCGCTGCCGGCCCCTCGACCTGGCGCTGCCACTCTCGGCCCGGCACCTCTGGCTCGCCCACGCCGGTGCCACGGTGCTCGCCGGCACCCTGCTGCTCACCGCCTCGGCGGCCGTCGTGGTCGCCTACGGCGGGGTCCTGGGACAACCCTGGACGAGCGCTGGCCTCCTGGCCCTGGTCGTCCAGTTGGTGGCAGCTACCGCGCTGGCCGTGGTCTTCCTCCAGGGCGCGCGCCTCGAGGCCTGGAGAGTGCCGGTCACCGCCGCCTGGGTCCTGCGCCTGGTGGTGGCGCTCGTCGCCATCCTGGCCTGGGGCCTGCTCGCGGCGGACGGACCTCCCGCTCTCGCCCTCGTCCCGGCCGCCCTGGCCGGCCTCTTGGCGCTCTGGATCCACCGGTCGGTGCCCCAGGCCTTCGACCTGGTGGTCACGGGAGGCCGAGGGGCGGCGGCCGAGGCCCGGCCCGGCCCGGGGCTCGCCGCGGGCGCCGGCTGGGCGGCAGAGAGCCCTGCCGCGGGCGCCCTCCGCTCCGGGCACACCCGCTGGTCGACCCTGCTCGCGATCCTCTACAACGTTCCGCCCTGGGGCCCCTTCACCCTCGTCGTGCTCTGCGTCTTCGTCGCCCTGGGCGGTGTTCTCCTGTCGAACGGTGTGGCGGCCTGGGTTCCGGACGTCGAGATGCGCCTCATCTTCCTGCCGTTCACCGTCTACATCATGTTCTCGATCATCGGCCCCCTGACCTACCGCCTCCAGCACGTCGACCCGCTCCCCGTGAGCCGCCGGACGCTCTTCATGGCACTCATGGCACCGCTGGCGCTGGCGCTCTTCGTCGGCTACGGAGCCGGCTGGTGGGCCCATACGGTCGCCCGGCCCGACCTGGTGCAGTTTCACATCGCCACCTCCCGGGGCGAGACCGACCGTTGGGTCCACGTGCCCCCGGCGTACCTCGAGATCGCCCCCACCTCGGACGTGCCGGAGCTGACCGCTCCCTGGGGCGAGACCCACCCGGCGTCGAGCGCCCCCTTGAGCCGCCGGCACCCGGACGGAGCGACCATCTATTCGCCGTTCAACACGCCCGACGAAGGCTCGGCGAGGTTCGAAGCCTGGCTCCTCGGCCGAGCGATCGAAGCGGTCTACGGCCACACCGTGTCGCCGGAGCAGATCGTCGAGCGGTACTTCGTCGTCGAGGGAGACCGGGTGGTGGGAATCGCGGGGGGCGGCGTCCCCCTCCGCACGGACCTCCAGCAGCTCTCACCGAAACCGGGTGGGCCGGACCTGGCCGTGGTCCTGGCCCTCACCGCGGTGCCCTTCTTGTTGCTCACCTCGCTCTTCTTCACCACCTTTAGGGCGCGGGTCGGCGATCGGGCCCGGAAAGTTACCTTCTGGAGCGTCCTCGCGGTCGCGATGGTCGGCATGATCGGTCACATTCCGCTCATGGAGCTCGGCATCCTCGACCTGCTGGGCTCTCGGATCCTGTTCGAGAAGCTCGTTCTCGCCCTCGGCCGGACCCCGGAGGTGCTCGCCGTCACCTGGACCCTCGCCGCGGCCTCGATCGTGGCGGCCTACCTGCTGGCCCAGCGCCAGTTCCTCCGCGTCGAGCTGCCCTCCAAGCCATCGAAGTTCACCCTCGTCGACTGGGGAGCCCCGAACGCCTGACAACCCCCGGAGCGCCCGGCCCGACGGGCAGGCCGAGCGCTCCGGCGACACCACCCCACGACGTGGCACCGCCCCACCCCAAGGGGTATGGACGCTCCCTCGAAATAGCTATTAACCTACTTTCAAACTAGTATTTATCCAGTTTGACTGCGGGAGCGGAGGGACCGTTCCCCGAGTCGCTCAAGGGCTCGCTTCCCTCCGTCCGAAAGGAGGGGATCGTGCGCGCCAAGCCGAGGACCCGGTACCCCGTCACTCTCTTCTGGATCGGTGCCCTAGCTCTCCTTGTCGCACCCTTCCTCGCGGTCGCCCCGGTCTCCGCCCAGCAACCGGGTGTGCCGGGCGCGAGCGAGATCTCACCCGACGGCTATACCAGCGCCCGGGTCTGTGGCCGGTGCCACTCCGACATCTACAAGTCATGGAGGAACAGCCTCCACGCCATCTCCCTGACCGACCCGATCTTCGACGTCGCCTTCATGCAGGCGGTACGGGAGCGGGGTGACGACGCGAAGCGCCTCTGCCTGCGCTGCCATGCGCCGATGACGACGGTCAATCAGGATTACGACCTGGAAGAGGGCGTGACCCGCGAGGGGGTGAGCTGCGACTTCTGCCACACGGTCACGGCCGTCCACCTGGACCGGCCGGACAAGCCCTTCTCCACCGAACCGGGCCTGACCAAGAGGAGCATCCTCCGGAAAGCAAGCTCCCCGGCCCACGAAGTCGCCTACTCCGAGCTCCACGGAACCTCCGAGCTCTGCGGCGGCTGCCATAACTACGTCACGGAGTCGGGCATGGCGATCATGAGCACCTATGACGAGTGGCGCCACGGCCCCTACGCCGAGGAGGGCATCCAGTGCCAGGACTGCCACATGGTGCGCAGTGCCGGGAGGGTGGTGCGGCCCGAGGTCCAGGACTCGGAAAAGACGATCCATCTCCACAACCTGATTCATGACACCGAGCAGCTCCAGAGCGCCCTCGAGGTGCGCATCCTTCGGGCCGAGCGCAGCCCACGGGGCCTGGAGGTGGAGGTCGAGATCAAGAACGCGGGGTCGGGCCACAAGATCCCGACCGGCATGGCGACGCGCGAGATCGTTCTCACGGTGGAGGTCGGCGACGGCCGTAGGACGACGAAGCAGGAGCGCCACTACCGCAAGGTGGTGGCCGATGCCAAGGGGCGGCCCCTGAACGAGGACTACGAGGTGCTGCTGCTGGGCGCGAAGGTGCTCTCCGACAACCGGATCGGGCCGCGCGAAGCGCGCCGTGAGCGCTTCGTCTTCGACGCCCCGCGCGAGGGTCAGGTCACGGTGTCGGCGACCGCCTCGTACGTCTACTCGCCGATGGCCCTCCACCGGCAACACCTCACGGTTCAGCTCGGCCAGGCGAAGCGAGCCGTCCACTGACAGCGCGGGAAAGGGGGGCGAACCATGACGACACGAGCAGTCGAGGTGCGGCCGGTGTCGGGCACGGGCCGCGGCACGAACCATCGAACGGGCGATCGGAGGGCGGTGTGAGGCGGGCGCTGCCACTCGTCCTGGGGCTCGTCGCCGTCGCGGCGATCGCCGCGGGTGTCGCGCTCTTCGCCTTCGGCGGGACGGTCACCCAGCCGATCGCGTTCAACCACCGCCTCCACGTCCAGGACCAGGGCCTGGAGTGCACCGACTGCCACCGCTACGTGATGACCGGCGCGCGGGCGACCATCCCGAACGTGGAGGTCTGCTCCGACTGCCACATCGAGCCGCTGACCGAATCGCCCGAGGAACGGACCCTGGTCGACTACGTCGAACGGGACGAGCCGATCCCCTGGCGCAAGGTCTACCGCGTCCCGGATCACGTCTATTTCTCACACCGACGCCACGCGGCGATCGGAGGAATCGAGTGTGCGCGGTGCCACGGAGAGATGGCGGACCGGGAGCGACCGGTCACGCGCCCGGCGGTCCGTCACACGATGACGAGCTGCATCCAATGTCACGAGGACGAGGGGGTCAGCCGTGACTGCATCACCTGCCACCGGTAGCGAGGTCCAGAGGCCATGATCATCGAACGGCGAGAGTTCCTGAAGCTGATGGGCCTGGCCGCGGGCGCCCTGGGCATCGAAGGCTGCGGCACCGACTGGCTGGTGCCCGACGACATCGTCGAGCTCGCCCTGCGCGGACCGGGCATCGAGACCGTCGAGCGGACCGTGTGCGGCCTGTGCGAGAGCCGTTGCGGGCTCGCGGTACGCCTGGTCGACGGCCTGCCGGTCGGCCTGCGGGGGAGCACCAAGCATCCACTGAACCGAGGGGGTCTGTGCCCGGTGGGCCACACCGCGCTCGACCTCCTCTACTCGCCCCTCCGGCTCCAGGGCCCGGCCCGGCGCGCGGAATCCGGAGAGCTCCAGCCCATCTCCTGGGACGACGCCCTGGGCGAGGTCGCGGAGCGTCTCGCGGCGCTCCGCGAAGAGGGCCTGGGCGGCCGGATCGCCCTCATGACGGGTGAGCCGGACGACCTCTTCCACGACCTCGCCCGGCGCTTCGCCCAGGCCCTGGGGTCGCCGAGTGTCGCCCGCTTCCCGGGCGCCGGCGCCCTCCCCTACACGCTGGCCCAGGGCCTCTCCCGCGTGCCCGGGTTCGACCTCGCCGGGACCGACCTGGTGTTTTCGTTCGGCCTCGATCTCTACGAAGACGGCCCCGCCCCGCTCCACGCCATCTCGGCGATGATCGGCTCGCGGCAGATCGGCGAGGAGGCGGCCCTGATCCACGCCGGCACACGGCTCTCGCCGAGCGCGACCAAGGCGGAGGAGCGGCTGACGGTGCGTCCCGGCACCCACGGTGCCCTCGCCCTGGGGGTCGCCCACGTACTGGTGCGCGAGGGGATCTACGACCGCCGCTTCGTCGCGGAGCACACCTTCGGCTTCGAGGACTGGACCGACGAGGCGGGGGCCACCCACCTCGGCTTCCGCCGGCTGCTCCTCGAGCGCTACTACCCGGACCGGGCCGCGCACCTGTGCGGCGTCGATCCGGCGAAGATCATCCAGGTCGCGCGCCGCTTCGCCGCCGCGGAGGCACCGCTCGCGATCGCCGGCGGCGAAGCCGTCGACGGCACGAACGGCGTCTGGACGGCGCTCGCGGTCCACGCTCTGAACGCCCTCGTGGGGAGCTTCGACCGGCCGGGCGGCGTGGTGCTGCCACCGCCGATCTCCCTGACCGAGCTCGAGCCGACGACCCCGCCACCGGAGGCGGCCGACCTGTTTGCGCCGCGAGCCGACGGTGGCACGGCCGCGGCCCTCGGCGCCGATCCGGTGGCCGCCCTCGCCGAGCGCGTCCTGGACGGCTCGGCCGAGATCGACGTGCTCCTCCTCGTCGGCGCGAATCCGGTCTACTCGAGCCCGGCCGGCGCCCGGCTTCGGGAAGCGATGGAACGCGTCCCGCTGGTGGTCGCCCTGGCTCCCTTCGAGGACGAGACCGCCGCCCTGGCCGACCTCGTGCTGCCGACCCACCTCTTCCTCGAAGCCTGGAGCACGTCGACGACGCCGTCCGGGACGCCGTTCAGCGTCCTGGGTGTCGGTCAACCGGTGGTCGAGCCACTGTTCGACACCCGCCACCCGGGGGACCTGCTGCTGGAGCTCGCCCGGCGGACCGGCGGTGCCACCGCCTCCGCCCTGCCCTGGGAGAGCTACCCCGTATATCTCCGCCACCGGGTGGAGGGCCTCGTCGTCTCGGGGCAGGGATCGGTCATTTCCGGCTCGTTCGAGGAGTCCTGGGTGCAGTACCTCGAGCAACGGGGCTGGCGCTTCCTCGAAGAGAACACGGTCGAGGACTTCTGGCGCGGCATGGCGCGGGAGGGGGGCTGGTGGAACCCGGTTCGCCCACGGGGGGACTGGAACCGCTTGCTGGCCACGCCGTCCGGGCGCTACGAGCTCTACTCCCAGAGCCTCGCCGAGCACCTGCGCTCGCTCGGCGCGGCGAGCGGCGACGGCGAGGAAGCGATCGCCGAGGGCGCCCGCGCCCTCGGCCTCGAAGCACCGCCGGACGAGGTCTGCCTCCCCCACTTCGAGCCGCCGGAGGAGTCGGGTGAAGGGGAGCTGGCGCTCGTGCCCTTCCGGCCGATGACCGGCAGGGGCGAGCTCGGCGTCGCGTCGCGCATGCTGCTGGAGATGTACGGCTACCAGGTGCTCTCCGGCTGGGAGACCTGGGCCGAGATCGCACCGGAGACCGCCCACGACCTCGACCTCGGGGACGGCGACCGGGTGGCGATCGAGGCGGACGCCGGGCAGATCGAGGCGACCGTGCGCATCGCCCACGGAGCCGCCCCGGGGGTGGTCCACGTGCCGCTCGGCCTCGGCCGTAGGGAGACGGCCGCTGCCGCACCCGGCATCGGGGCGAGCCCCATCGACCTACTGGCCTCGGCCCGGGACCCGGTCTCCGGCGCCCTGGCCCTGGGGGGAACCCGGGTACGGCTCCGGCTCGTCGAACGGCGGCGCCGCGGCGGTCCGGTACCCGAGCACGGAGGGGAGGCGTAATGGCTCGCTGGGGAATGGTGATCGACCTCGCCCGCTGCACCGGCTGCGGTGGCTGCATGGCCGCCTGCCACCAGGAGAACAACCTGGCGGCGGCCGGCCCGGAGCAATCGCTCGACCGAAACCGCTCCTTCCACTGGATCAGGATCCTGGGCGAGGTCTCGAGCTCCTCGTCCGACAGCGAGGTCCGCTACCTGCCGCAGCCCTGCTTCCAGTGCGACAAACCGCCGTGCGTGCGCGTCTGCCCGGTCCATGCCACCTACCTGAGCGACGAAGGGATCGTCGCCCAGATCTACGCCCGGTGCATCGGCTGCCGCTACTGCATGGCCGCCTGCCCGTACAACGCCAAGGTCTTCAACTGGTACGAGCCCGAATGGCCGGGCGAGCTCGAACGGCGCGCGAACCCGGACGTCTCGCTCCGTCCCAAGGGGGTGGTCGAGAAGTGCACCTTCTGCCACCACCGGATCATCCACGCCCGGGAGGAGGCGCGGGCGGCGGGGCGGACCCTCGCCGACGGCGACGTGACCACGGCGTGTGCCGAGAGCTGCCCGGCGCGGGCCATCGTGTTCGGCGATCTAGACGACCCGGAGAGCCACATCAGCGAGCTGGTGCGGAGCCCCCGGGCATTCAGGCTGCACGACGACCTGGGCACCGAGCCCAAGGTCTTCTACCTGGCGGAGAAGGAATGAGCCCCCGGAGGCGAGGAGAGCCATGAGCACATCGGATCGCCCAGACGTTTCCGCAGGCGCCACCGCCGCTCATCCCGCGGACACGGCGGACGCCGCCCTCGACATCACCGACCTGCTCCGGCCCATCGAGGAGCCGGGCGCCGGGTTCCGGGTGATCTTCACCCTCCTGGCACTGGTCATTCTGGGGGGCTGGGTGCTCTTCGGACGCCAGATGCTCGAGGGCCTCGGCGTGACCGGCCTCAACCAGCCGGTGGGCTGGGGCTTCTACATCGTCAACTTCGTCTTCTTCATCGGCATCAGCCACGCGG
>Ga0210101_1000633_pt1 | contig 11331 bp, 10 predicted proteins | sample Muzzi_PWC_D1_FD_185534 | JGI IMG/M metagenome (GOLD analysis project Ga0210101, IMG submission 185534) | Wetland microbial communities from San Francisco Bay, California, USA, that impact long-term carbon sequestration - Muzzi_PWC_D1 (SPAdes) | ecosystem: Environmental > Aquatic > Marine >...
AAATTGTGATGCTGATCACGTTTTCGTAGTACTTACACGACTATAGTTTCCTGTAGAACCCCCGCGGTAAGCGGGATGGTCTATGACAGGAGGGTATAGTCTATGAAAATTATTAGTGTTATCAAGCAGTTAATCGTTGGTTCGGTATTGTGTCTGAGTTTATCTGCCGTGCAGGCTGAGAATAGCGTCGACGGATTTGATGCCACTCGCCAGGGTGATTACAGTAGTGCCCTGAAGTTCTGGCAGGAACGTGCCAGTGAAGGTGATGCCCAGGCCCAGTTTAATCTGGCGCTGATGTATCATGGCGGCCTGGGTGTTGAAATCGATGAGGCACGGGCGCTGGAATGGTATCAAAAAGCGGCCCAGAACGGTTATCCGTGGGCTCAGGAGTACCTGGCAATCGGTTATCAGGAAGGCTGGTTTGGTCTCAAGGTTGACCATAAGAAATCCAAACACTGGTTCAAGCGTCTCGAGAATAAAGGTTATTTTTGATCTGAGTGGTTGCTAGTCCGAGCAAGCCATCGAGAGGAGGACGGGTAACGAACCCACTTTGAGAATAGTGGTGATAGTGTGTAAGGACTGTCAGGCATAAAAAAACCCGGTTTAACCGGGTTTTTTTATGCCTGACAGTACAACAACTGGAATATATTGTTGAAAAGTAGTAACTTATGCACACTATCAGGGCGGTTTGGAGCATTATGAGCGGTAAATTGTTTATCAAGACATTTGGGTGCCAGATGAATGATTATGATTCTGGCAGAATGGCAGACATGCTGTTTGACTCGCATGGCCTGACGTTGACCGAATATGCCGAAGAAGCTGATGTCTTGTTGCTCAACACCTGTTCAATCAGGGAGAAAGCCCAGGAAAAGGTGTTTTCACAATTAGGCCGCTGGCGGCCGTGGAAAGAACAACGACCTGATCTGGTCATTGCCGTTGGTGGTTGCGTTGCCAGTCAGGAGGGCGAGTTGATACGTCAGCGTGCCCCGTATGTGGATATCATATTTGGTCCGCAGACACTTCATCGTTTACCAGAGATGTTGACCCAGAAACGTCAATACCAGCAACGTAGCATCGATATCAGCTTCCCTGAAATTGAGAAATTTGACGCCCTGCCGCCCCCTCGTGTGACTGGCGCTACCGCGTATGTTTCGATCATGGAGGGATGCAGCAAATACTGCACCTTCTGTGTCGTACCCTATACACGGGGTGAAGAGGTCAGCCGCCCACTAGACGATGTGATTGCCGAGATTGTGACACTGGCGGGGCAGGGGGTGCGGGAAATTACCCTGTTGGGGCAAAACGTGAATGCCTACCGGGGAGTCAGTTTTGATGGCGATGAGACCGATCTGGCTGCACTGATCGAATATGTGGCTGCTGTTAGCGGTATTGATCGAATCCGTTACACTACCTCCCATCCGGTGGAATTCAGCGAAAACCTGATCCAGGCCTATGCTGATGTGCCTGAGCTAGCCAATCAGTTACATTTACCGGTACAAAGCGGCTCGGACCGTATCCTGACGCAGATGAAACGAGGGCATACGGTGCTGGAATACAAGGCGCGGATCAGGCAACTGCGGCAGATCCGCCCGGATATCAGTATCTCCTCTGATTTTATCGTCGGCTTCCCGGGTGAAACCGACGCAGATTTTGAGGCAACGATGACCCTGATTGATGAGGTTGGTTTTGATCATTCATTCAGTTTTATTTACAGTCCGCGTCCCGGTACTCCGGCATCTGTTTTGCCCGATGATGTGCCGCTGGCGGTGAAGCAGCAGCGCCTGCAGCGCTTACAGACACGTATTAATGAGCTGGCGGACAAGGTTAGTAAATCGATGCTTGGAACGGTCCAGTCTGTCCTGGTGGAACGCTACTCACGCAAGGATCTGGCCTGGTTGGCTGGTCGAACCTCGAATAACCGGGTCGTCAATTTCCCGGGTGATAAGGCATTGATAGGGGATTTCGTCAATATCAGAATCACCGAAGCCCTGCCTAATTCACTACGTGGTGAACTGGTAGACAAAGCCGTTGTTAGTGCGCCACATCTGGTGAATTGGCACTGAATTGAACTGATTCTATAAAAGCCTAGCCATAGCCCATCTTGAACGATCACCCACACGCCCTTGATGTCATTCTGGAACCTCAGGATAACCAGCGCCTGGCCAATCTCTGTGGCCAGCTCGACGAGCATCTGCGTTTTTTGGAAAGTCAGTTGGGAGTCGAGATCAACAATCGCGGTAACAGCTTTCGTATTATCGGAGAGTCAGCCTCTATTGCAGCGGCGGAGAGGGTGTTACGTCACCTGTACGCTGAAGCAGGAGGTAATGTGCTGACACTGGATCAGGTGCGACTGTTGATGCAGGATGCCTCACAGACAGAAACTGAATCATCTCCGGCAGACGATGTGACAGTGCGAATTAGGCGTTTTAATGGCGGCGGTATTCGCCCGCGCGGCGCTACCCAGCGACGTTATATCCGCAATATCATCAACAATGATATAAATTTTGGCATAGGTCCTGCGGGTACCGGTAAAACCTACCTGGCTGTGGCATGTGCCGTAGAGGCGCTGGAGCGGGAGCAGGTCGCGCGAATTGTACTGGTTCGTCCAGCCGTCGAGGCAGGAGAACGTCTGGGATTTCTGCCTGGTGACATGGCCCAGAAAATCGACCCTTATCTGCGTCCTCTATACGACGCCCTGTATGAGATGCTGGGGTTTGAGCGGGTCTCGAAATTGATCGAGCGCAATGTCATAGAAGTTGCGCCGCTGGCTTATATGCGCGGCCGTACCCTGAATGATGCCTTTATAATTCTGGATGAGGCACAGAATACCACGGTCGAGCAGATGAAGATGTTTCTTACCCGTACAGGGTTCGGCTCCACGGCAGTGGTTACCGGAGATATTACCCAGATTGATTTACCCCGCCATCAGATCTCCGGGCTGCGTCAGATTGTCGAGGTACTCAAGGATATCGATGGTATCAGCTTTACATTTTTTCAGGCCGCTGATGTCGTTCGTCACCCGCTGGTACAGCGTATTGTCGAGGCTTACGATGGTTTCGAGGTAAAATCAGAGGGCCAGGATGGGGTTTGATATCGATATCCAAATGGACTGCTCAAAAACCGGACTACCCCAGGCTGAGGAAACGATGAAGTCGTTTATTGAGACCTGGGTCAAGGCAGTGTTAACTGCGCCGCAAACCCGATGGCTGCGCCAGCAGCCGTGGCAGGCAGCTGATACAATTCATCACGCAGCCCAGTTAACAGTACGCCTGGTCGATACCGAGGAAGGGGTCGCGCTGAATCAGGATTACCGCCATCGGCAGGGCCCGACTAATGTGCTGTCTTTCCCGTTTGAGGAACCTTTTCAGTTACAGCCGCCGTTACTGGGTGATGTAGTGATCTGTGCGCCCCTGGTTGCTTCAGAGGCGCGACAGCAGAATAAACCCCTGCTGGCTCATTGGGCACATCTGGTTGTGCATGGCACCCTGCACTTGCTGGGCTATGATCACCTCGGTGATAATCAGGCTCAGGTGATGGAAGGCCTGGAAATAATGATTCTGGCACAACTGGGGTTTTCGGACCCATATAATGAGTCAGACAACCAGCAGGAACACGAAACAGGATGATCGGTCATTCAAGCTGGGAAAGATATGGCAAGTAAACGGGATAAGCTCGCGGCCAGCCGCTCATGGTTAAGACGCGTTCGGCGGGTATTGACCAGTGGGCCTGAAGATCGCACGCAGTTGATTCAACTGGTGCGTGATGCGCAACGGTCTCATCTGATCGATGCCGATGCGTTGACGATGATAGAAGGCGTGTTGCAAGTGGCTGAGATGCAGGTCCGGGATATCATGATCCCGCGTTCGCAAATGGCCGTTGTCGAGCATGATGCAACACTCGAAGACATCGTGCCTGTGTTGACCGAATCGGGACACTCCCGCTTTCCGGTAGTTGGGGATAGCCAGGACGAGATAGTCGGTATACTGCTGGCCAAGGATTTGTTGAGTTATTATGTTAATGACAATGCCCCGACTTTTAATGTTCGTGACATACTGCGACCGGTAGTTTTTATTCCTGAAAGTAAACGCCTGAATGTATTATTGAAGGAGTTTCGTTCCAGCCGTAATCATATGGCGATCATTGTAAATGAGTATGGTGGCGTCGACGGTCTGGTGACAATTGAAGATGTGCTGGAACAGATTGTCGGTGATATCGCCGATGAACATGACCTCGACGAGAGTGTCTATATACTCAAGCACAGTGAGCGGCGTTTTACCATCAAGGCATTAACACCGATCGAACAGTTTAACGAATACTTTCATACACATTTCAGTGATGAAGAGTTTGACACGATTGGCGGCCTGGTTACACGCCAGTTTGGCCATTTGCCCAAACGCGGTGAGACGATGCTGATTAATTCGATGGAAGGTTTGCCTGAAGGACTGGGCCTGAGTTTCAAGGTGGTGCATGCGGACAGTCGTCGCTTGCATCTGCTGCAATTGACATTGCAGCACAGTGCCGCTGAAACACACGGTGAAGAATAGCCGGGTGGCAGTTAGAATCTGATGGAATCCTGGCAGCGTGTAGTGCTGGTGTTGCTGGTGGGGGCCTTGATGCCGCTGGCCTATGCGCCTTTTGATCTGTATCCGCTTGGCTTGCTGGCACTGACGATTTTGTTTTTTTTATGGCAGCGCGCCCGCCCGGGACAGGCCTTCTTGCTGGGTTGGCTGTTTGGTCTGACCATGTTCGGCGGCGGGACCAACTGGATATTTATCAGCATACATGACTATGGTTATGTACCCCTCGCCCTGTCAATTGCCCTGACATTTCTGTTTGTCGTGGTGTTGTCGTTGTTTCCCGCTGTCTGCGGCTATGTTGCCGCACGTTATCGGGCGGTATTGGAACGCTGGTCGCCGCGCAGCGACACCTGGTTTGTAATCCTGGTATTGCCAGCATTATGGATGCTGTCTGAGTGGTTGCGTGGCTGGTTTTTTACCGGGTTTCCCTGGCTGCTTCTTGGCTACAGTCACATGGGTACGCCCCTGGCCGGTTTCGCGCCGCTGTTGGGAGTTTATGGTGTGTCACTGCTGGCGGCTGTCAGCAGTGCGTTAGTGCTGCTGGCGCTATTCAGAAAGCCGGGTGAGATTCGCGGTGGTTACCTGCTGGTGTTGATTGGCTTGTGGGCCAGCGGCGCCCTACTGTCCCATATCGACTGGAGCCGGGAAAAAGGTGATCCGCTACGTGTCAGTCTGGTGCAGGGCAATATAAGCCAGGACATGAAATGGCTGGCGGATATGCGCGCTCCAACCCTGGACATTTACGCCCGGCTGACCCGTGAACACTGGGACAGTGATCTGATTATCTGGCCGGAGACTGCCATACCGCTGGACAGTTATCAGGCTCAGCCTTTCCTGGAGATGATGACAGCGGAGGCGGCCCTCAACGATACCGACCTGCTGGTCGGGTTGGTGCGTCTGGATCCGGAATCCGGAGCCTATTACAACAGTATGCTGGGCCTGGGTGTTGATGGTGGCCGTTATGATAAACACCATCTGGTGCCCTTCACCGAATATTTGCCATTCAAGTCAGTACTGGCCGGTGTTATCGATATTCTGGATGTGCCTATGTCGGATTTTACCGCCGGGGATGTTCGCCAAGCCCCGTTGCGGCTGGCTGGACAGGCGATCGCGATCTCGATCTGTTACGAGGATGCCTTTGGTGAAGAGATGATCAACAGTTTGCCGCAGGCCTCGTTATTGGTCAATGTCAGCAATGATGCCTGGTTTGCCGGTTCTATAGCCCCGGCCCAGCATCTGCAGATCGCACAGATGCGGGCGCTGGAAACAGGCCGTGAATTAATGCGGGCGACCAATACCGGTATTTCGGCCTTTATCGCTGCGGATGGCAGGCTGCGTCAGATAGCGCCGCAATTTTCAACCCAGGTGTTAACTCTGGATGTACAGCCGCGTAGCGGGGCGACGCCCTATGTGCGCATGGGAAATACGGCGGCTTTATTGTTGGCCGCAGTGATGATTGCGGTTGCTTCGTTGTGGGTAAAACGTCAGGTTTATAGTGTCTAGGCATTTGCAAGATACAGGGCAAGCAAAGCGAATAGCCAGGATTTTGCATTTCAACAGATGTCCTTACATTCTATTCCTCACGTCTAAAGGTGGTGTGATGGCACTCGGGGCAGGGTGGGATATGACCGGTCTTGTGAAAATGCAGGGCCTTGCCGCAGTCATTGCAAAACAGGGTGCCGATGCCGGTGACCTCGCCGGTATGGTATTCGCCGGCGTGGCGGGCACGTTCTTCGAGGGCCATTAATTCGAGTTTGGTCTGGTCGGCGACCGATGCAAACAGCTCCAACACCTCCTGTTCGATCAGGTTGATATCCAGTTTCAGCCAGTCACCCAGTTCCCGGGCCTCGGGGCCGGCCAGATAGTCAGCGGCGTCCTGCAGATCCCGTTTCAGGTAATCACTGATCTTTTCGGCCTCTTCACGGCCCAATTCCTCGACAATGCCGATTTTTTCGCGGGCTCTGTTGATAAGAAAATCCAGTGTCGGCCGGGCTTCGTCACTGGCCTCCTGCCAGATATGGCGCACCTGTTCCAGCAAGCGGTTATAGGCGTTTAATAGACGGTGATTGTCATCGTGGCTCATGTCCGGATCTCCCGCATCCTTTTGATACTATATAGATGGTGATTCATGAGGTATCCTAGCATTATTTGTCGAATCACGAATAGTTTGGATTATGGATAATAAGCCGTATCAGCCACACCTTATCGAACAGCAGGTCCAGCAATTTTGGCATCATCAGCACAGTTTCCGCGCCGATGAAGAAGCGACGGGTGAAAAATTCTACTGTCTTGCCATGTTTCCGTATCCGAGTGGACAGCTGCATATGGGGCATGTACGCAATTATACCATCGCCGATGTCATGGCCCGCTATCAGCGCATGCAGGGCAGAAATGTGTTGCAACCAATGGGTTGGGATGCCTTTGGCCTGCCTGCCGAGAATGCGGCGATCAAGCATCAGGTGCCACCAGCCACCTGGACCGAAAACAATATTGACTATATGCGCGACCAGCTCAAGCGCCTTGGCTTCGGCTATGACTGGACCCGTGAGCTGAAGACCTGCGATCCGGAATATTACCGCTGGGAACAATGGCTGTTTACCCGGCTGTATGCTAAGGGCCTGGCCTATCGCAAGACGGCACCGGTCAACTGGTGTCCGCATGACCAGACGGTACTGGCTAATGAGCAGGTCATAGACGGTTGTTGCTGGCGCTGTGATACACCCGTCGAGCGCCGCGAGATATCGCAATGGTTCCTGAAGATTACCCACTATGCCGAAGAGCTACTCGAAGATCTGCAGCGGCTGGAGGGTTGGCCGGAGCAGGTGCGGACCATGCAGCGCAACTGGATCGGGCGCTCTGAGGGGGTGGAGCTTCAATTCGCGCTCGAGGGACGGGATCAGTCCCTGATGGTGTACACCACTCGCCCGGACACACTGATGGGTGTCACTTATGTAGCTATCTCGCCAGAGCATCCATTGGCCATCGAACTGGCGCGGGACAACAAAAAGGTGGCGGCCTTTATTGATGACTGTCGCCGCATGCAGACGGCCGAAGCGGTCATCGAGACCATGGAGAAGAAAGGTCTCGATACCGGCCTGGGCGCCTCGCATCCGGTATCAGGCGCATCCGTTCCCGTGTGGATAGCGAATTTTGTCTTGATGGGTTATGGCACCGGGGCAGTGATGGCGGTACCGGCCCATGATCAGCGTGACCATGATTTTGCCCTTGCCTACAATCTGCCGATCCGTCAGGTCATCTACCCGCGCGATGACAGAACCGTTGACATACAGGCCGCCGCCTATACTGAAGCCGGGGTGTTAAGGGATTCGGGGCCGTTCGATGGTCTTGATTCGGCACAGGCCTGTGATGCCATCGTCGTCTATGTTGAAGAGCGGGGCAAGGGCCAGCGCAAGGTCAACTTTCGTTTGCGGGATTGGGGCGTGTCACGGCAGCGTTACTGGGGCGCGCCAATCCCAATCATCAATTGCGCTGAATGTGGAGCAGTGGCGGTACCGGACAACGATCTGCCGGTGCAATTGCCCACAGACATCAGTCTCGGCGACAGTGGCTCACCGTTACGTGACAGCCCGGCTTTTTTGTATACCCAATGTCCGCAATGTGGCGGTGAGGCCGAACGCGAGACCGATACCTTCGATACCTTTATGGAGTCTTCCTGGTATTACGCTCGTTTTGCCTGTCCCGACCAGCAGGAGGCAATGCTGGATCAGCGCGCCGATTACTGGCTACCGGTCGATCAATACATTGGTGGCATCGAACATGCGATCTTGCATCTGCTCTATGCCCGTTTTTTCCATAAGCTGATGCGTGATGCCGGGCTGATACATCTGGACGAACCCTTCGCCCATTTGCTGACTCAGGGGATGGTGCTCAAGGATGGGGCGAAGATGTCCAAGTCCAAGGGTAATACGGTCGATCCGCAGCAATTGATCGAACAGTATGGTGCTGACACGGTTCGTTTATTTACCATGTTTGCCGCTCCGCCGGAGCAGTCTATGGAATGGTCTGACAGTGGTGTCGAGGGCGGCCATCGTTTTCTGCGACGGCTGTGGCAGTTTTCTACCAAGGCCGCTGGGCGTATCAGCAAGGGGACGGGCATGTTTCGAAGCATCCCCATTGATTGGTCGAAGATCGCCGATGCCCACCGCCAGTCACGCTATGAGATTCATGCGGCGGTGAAGCAGGCCAATCAGGATTACGAACGGATGCAATATAACACCGTGATATCGGCGGCGATGAAGATTCTGAATATCCTGGAAAAATTGCCGGACCTGGCGCCTTCCGCCCAGAGTCCGTTGCCACCGAGAGATGTGCAGACGGCCATCATTCACGAGGGTTTAGGCATGTTGTTACGTCTGCTGGCGCCGATTGTGCCGCATATCTGCCATGTGTTGTGGCAACAGATGGGTTATGGAGATGATATCCTGAAGTCCGACTGGCCTCAGTATAATGATCAGGCGCTGCATAGGGATATTGTGGAACTGGTGGTGCAGGTCAATGGCAAATTACGCGGGCGGGTGCAGGTGGCCGCGGATGCCGGGCGTGAGTCTATGGAACATATGGCCATGGCTGATGATAATGTACAACGCTTTATCGATGGTAAGACGGTGCATAAGGTCATTGTTGTGCCCGGTAAACTGGTTAATATTGTCATCACGTGACAGGGTTTGTTAATCACCGATGAGATTGCGCACTTCTACAGGTGATTCAGTGCACCGGCTGCAGCGGTCACAGCGTCGTAGCGGAGTTTCTGTCAATGTACTGCGATACCGAACTGTGGCCGGGATGGTATTACTGGTTCTGTGTCTGGCATTGATCGCGGGTTGTGGTTTCAAGTTGCGCGGGATGCTGGCCGATGCCCGCCATCTGCCGGAGATATTCGTCCGCAGTGAGCGCGGCAGTTCCCTGGCTGTCGAGATTCTCAAGGTATTTCATCAGGCTGGCGTCAGGCTGGTCGATCAGCATGAGCTCGCCACATGGGTGTTGACACTCAGCGATGAACAGCGCCGGCGACGGGTCCTGTCGGTGGGGGTCAGCGGCAAGGTACAGGAGTATGAACTGCAGTACAGCGTCAATTATACCCTTTACACCACCGACGAACATCTTGTTATCGATACCCAGCCGTTGATCTTGTACCGTGATTATTCGTTTACCGGCAGCGATGTGCTGGCAAAGGAAGACGAGGAGGAGCTTTTGTATCAGGGTATGCAACAGCAGGCGGCGGAGATAATCCTGCGACAATTATTGATTAATAATAACAAACAATCGGTTTCAACTGAAGCCGGTGGGCAGGGTCCGCAGCCGAACGGTGATCGTGGAGAGGCCGACAGGGCATTATGAAATTGCGAAGCGAACAGTTACTGAGGCATCTGGAGCAGGCCCGGGCGAACGGATTAGCTCCGTTGTATCTGTTGAGCGGTGATGTACCGTTGCTGGTGCAGGAAGCTGCGGACAGCGTGCGCAGACTGGCGCGTGAAAGCGGTTACCATGAACGTATCCTTCTGGAGGCTGATCGCGGTTTTGACTGGCAGGTTCTGTTGCAGGAATCTGGTGGTTTATCGCTGTTTGCAGCACGACGGCTGATTGAATTACGGTTGCCTGATGCCAAGCCAGGGGAAAGCGGCGGCAAGGTATTACAGGCCTATGTCGAGCATATCCGGGCCTCCGCCGGTCAAGGCGGTTCACAGGGTGATATATTATTGATTATCGCGGGCAAGATCGAGAAGCCGTCGCAAAACAGTAAATGGTTCAAGGCCCTGGACAGGGAGGGGGTGATTGTCCAGTTTTGGCCGCTGGAGGGACGGCAGCTGGCGGGCTGGATCGATCAACGTCTGCGCTCAAGAGGGCTGCAGGGTGACCATGAGGCCGTGAGATTGCTGGCGGAACGCAGTGAGGGCAATCTGCTGGCCTGTGCCCAGGAAATCGACAAGCTGCAGTTATTACACGGTGATCCCGCCAGTCCTGCTACCATGATTGATGCGTCAGCGGTTATGCATGCGGTGGTGGATAGTGCCCGTTATGATGTATTCAGCCTGGTTGACGGGGCGCTGGCGGGTGACGTCCTGCGAGTCAGCCGAATCGTCGAGGGCCTGCGTGCCGAAGGGACTGAGCCGACAGTGATACTATGGGCGCTGGCGCGCGAGTTACGTCCATTGCTGGCCATAACAGCGGCCATGTCGCGCGGTTCACCACTGGCGTCCCAGTTGACCCGGCTGCGGGTCTGGGAGCGGCGCAAGGCGTTGGTCGGCAACGCCGCTCAGCGTCTTAAGCCAGCGGCAGTACAGGCTATGCTGGTGCGGGCGTCGCGACTGGATAGGGTGATAAAGGGCAAGGCGACGGGCAATGTCTGGGATGAATTGTTACAATTAAGTCTGATGCTGGCCGGTGTGCGGCCATTGAAAATGGTGTCTTGATGGATATTCAGCAATACATGGGTGAAGTCGGCAATCGAGCCCGCGGCGCGGCACGGCAAGTGGCCAGGGCATCGACAGCGGCCAAGAATGAGGCGCTGCTGGCGATGGCCGCTGCCATCGAGCAGGCCAGTGCCTCACTGATTGCGGAAAATGGTCGCGACATGGAGGCCGGACGCACTGCTGGCCTGGATGCGGCATTACTGGATCGGCTGGAATTGAATGCAGAACGCATCCAGGCCATGGCCGATGGCCTGCGCCAGATTGCCCTTTTACCGGACCCGGTCGGTGAGGTCGATCATATGAATTACCGTCCTTCCGGTATT
>Ga0210101_1000634_pt1 | contig 11329 bp, 6 predicted proteins | sample Muzzi_PWC_D1_FD_185534 | JGI IMG/M metagenome (GOLD analysis project Ga0210101, IMG submission 185534) | Wetland microbial communities from San Francisco Bay, California, USA, that impact long-term carbon sequestration - Muzzi_PWC_D1 (SPAdes) | ecosystem: Environmental > Aquatic > Marine >...
GCCCTTGGCCCGCCCGCCGATATTGCCGGGATTGAGGCGCAGGCCGTCGACCCCGCTCTCCAGAGCGGCCAGAGCCAGGCGGTGGTCAAAATGAATGTCGGCGATAATCGGAATCGAGGACTGTTCCCGGATTGGCCGCAGGGCATGGGCCGCCTCGAGATCCGGTACCGCGCAGCGAACGATTTCACACCCCGCGCCGGCCAGTCTTTCGATCTGGGCGGATGTCGCGGCTACATCCCGGGTATCGGTGTTGGTCATCGACTGCACCGACACGGGAGCCCCGCCCCCGACGGCAACCGAACCGACCTTAATTTGTCGGGTCTTTTCTCGAAGCATGAACCGCCTTTCCTTTTCACTTTTCACGGTCTAAAACCGAGTTTAGTCCCTGCCCATCCCGAAATCAAGCGAGGACCCGATTGACAGGGCGGCAGGAAGGGGTTAACGTGCCAAATTCGAGAATAACAGGACAGTCCTCAAGCAAAAAAGACTCGTTATGCAACAAAAAAAATCGGGCAGCCGGCCGCGGCGGCCGAAAAAAAATATGCCGGTCATTAACGTCACCATAGACCGCCTCAATGAAGACGGTGTCGGAGTCGGCCACGTCGACGGCAAACCGATACTGGTCCCCGGAGCACTGCCCGGCGAGAAGATTCGGGCCACGGTGGAACATGAAGGACAACGCCACCAGGCGGGCCGGCTGGCCCGGGTCCTCGTTCCAAACCCCGACCGGGTGCCCGCCGCCTGTTCTCATGCCGATGCCTGCCAGGGCTGCCTGCTGATCGGTCTGAATTATCCCGCGCAGCTTAAATGGAAAGAAGACAGCGTCCGGGCGGAGCTGCAACGTTACGATGCGTTGCGGCCGGTGCCGGTGGTCCCGATCTGGGCGGCCCCGCAGGCTTTCGGCTATCGTTGCCATGCCAAGCTGGTTATGGCTCGGGAGCGCGGCAAGGTCAAGATCGGCCTTTACCGGCGGGGCAGTCATGACGTGGTTGATATCGGCAACTGCCCACTCCATCACCCGCTGATCAACCGCATCGTGGAGGTCGTCCGGGAAGAAATCGACCGCCAGCAGATCTGGATTTACGATCCACTCAAGGGCCGGGGGCTGTTGCGTTATCTTCTGGTCCGGGTCAGCCCGACCCACCAAAAAGCCCTGGTGACCTTCGTTACCGCCAAACGGGAGTACCGGGAGGTTACCTCCCTGGCCAAATGGCTCCAGCGCAAGGTCCCGGAGGTGATCTCGGTTCAGGAGAATGTGAACGGCTCAGCCGGCAATGTCATTTTCGGTCGGGAGACGCTCAAAATAATCGGCGCGCCCGACCTGATCGACCAGATCGGCGACCTGCGCCTGCGGCTTGGGCCGACATCATTCCTCCAGGTGAACCACCCCCAGGCGGCCCGGATTTATGAACTGGTCCGCGACTGGGCGGCCCTGAAGCCGGGAGAAAACGCTATCGACGTCTATTGCGGCATCGGCGGGATCGCCCTCAACCTCGCCCGGGACGCCGGTGGGGTGATCGGCATCGAAGTCGTTCCTGAGGCTGTCCGCAACGCCCGGGAGAATGCCCGGATGAACGGACGGAACAACTGCCGGTTCCTGGATGGCGACGCCGCCGACCTGCTCGGGGATCTTGTGGGGGAAATCCCGCCCGGCAGCGTCGCGGTGGTCAACCCCCCCCGCAAAGGATGCGCGCCCGAGGTTCTGAAAGCGCTGGCCGAACTGGCGCCCCGGTCGTTGATCTACGTGTCCTGCTCGCCCGACACCCTCGCCCGCGACCTCGACCTGCTGAGCCGCCAGGGGCTGAGGGCTCTGGAAGTCCAGCCCGTCGACATGTTCCCCCAGACCCCCCATGTCGAGTCCGTCGTTCGTCTGGAACCGATTACTGCCCAGGCAACAAAGACCCCGAAAAAGAGCCGAATCAAGGAACGGCCCTGATTCGCCCTCGCTACGTTCACCCTCCAGAGAAATTTTTCTGAAGATTCTAGTCTTTCCATAAGTCGAACCGCTTGCAAATCGCACTAACTCTTCCTACTATTTAGCAAAGTTGAAAAAACAAGTTCCGAGCTGATCAAAAAGGCCTAGATGCAAGGCGGCCGGAATCCCGGGGAATAAAGCGTACCTGGATGGTACATCGTTGGCACGGGGTGAGGACAACACCGCAGATGGGCGTTTTTCATCAGCTAATTTGTGAAATTCCAGGGAAAGAACACCATGGAACTACTCGACTGCCGCGCCCACCAGTGCCCCCACCCCGTCGTCGAAACTCGCAAGGCGATGCTGGCCGAACCGGAATCTCTCCTGACGGTTCTGGTCGGGGACGAAGCGGCCCTGGTAAACGTCACCCGGCTGGCGGAAAGTCAGGGCTACCGGGTCGATCGGGAACCGGTCGAGGGAGGCTTTTCCCTGCGGCTTACACCGGGCGGAAGGACAACAGCCGGGCCGGATGCGACTCCGGCAACCGGGAAGACGGTCATATTTGTCGCCTCCGACCGGATGGGCGCCGGGGATGACGAACTCGGAACGATTCTGCTCAAGAACTTCCTCATTACCCTGGCGGAACTGAACGATCCGCCCGATACTCTGCTATTCGTCAACGCCGGCGTCAAACTGACCGTTCGCGGCTCGGAAGGCGTCCAACCGCTGGAGCATCTGGCCGGCAGCGGCACCGACATAGCCTCCTGCGGCCTCTGCCTCGACTTTTACGGCCTCAAGGACCAAGTCGCCGTGGGCCGGATTACCAACATGCTGGAAATCGTCGAGTCCCTGCGGTCGGCCGGACGGGTGATTAGGCCGTGATCATTCATTCAAAAATGGGTTTTCATACACAGATAACGCAAATTGCCCGGATAAAAAAGGGTAGCGCTAGCTGCTTTTAATTCCTGGCGAAATTAAAGCACGGCAGTCAACTCATTTCAAAACGGACGGTTCCAGAAACGAGGATTTGTCAGGACCAGGAAGACAAGAAACGACGCGGAGGCGTACAGAGAAGTACGCCGCACAAGGAGTTTCGCGGCCTGACGCCGCCGTGATGGAAAAAGACCGTTTCATTCCATTGAGGGAGTAGTTCGCAGTCTGGTGACGCGCCCGGTCTTCAAAACCGGTGGGGGGCGTATCCCGTCCCCGGTGGGTTCGATTCCCATCTGCTCCCGCCAATTTTTTGCCGAGGCCCCATGGACGATAAGCAACGGCTGCTGCGCAACCTCCCCGCCGTCGACCGGATTCTCAACGAGCCGGGGATGGCCGCCCTGGCGGACCGCTGCCCCCACCCCCTGCTGGTTGAGGCGGCCCAGGAAGCCGTGGCCGAATTGCGGCAGGAAATCCTGGATCAACCGGAACATGCCGGTGTCCTGGACCTCTCCCCGAGAGCCGTGGCCGAGAAGGCGGCGAACCTTGCCGAGGCCAAACTCCAACCCTCTCTCCGCCCCGTCATCAATGCCACCGGCACCCTGCTCCACACCAATCTGGGCCGGGCTCCGCTATCGACGGAAGCGCTGCGGGCCATGGAGGCCGTCGCCCGCTCCTACTCCAACCTGGAGTTCGACCTGGACGAAGGGTTGCGGGGAAACCGGTTCCGTCACGTGGAGTCCCTCCTCTGCAGGCTGACCGGGGCGGAAGCCGCCACCGTGGTCAACAACAACGCCGGCGCGGTCCTGCTGGTCCTGGCGGCCCTGTCCCGGGGAAAAGAAGCGGTTGTCTCCCGCGGTGAACTGATCGAGATCGGCGGATCGTTCCGGGTGCCCGACGTCATGGAGGCCGGCGGTGTCATCCTTCGTGAGGTAGGAACCACCAACAAGACCCACCTGAAGGATTATCAAAAGGCGATCAACGAAAAGACCGGCCTGCTCCTCAAGGTCCATACCAGCAACTACCGCATCGTCGGCTTCACCGAATCGGTCACGGCCGCCGACCTGGTGCAACTGGGCCGGAAAGCTGGCCTGCCGGTCCTGGAGGACCTCGGAAGCGGCATGCTCTTCGACCTCTCCCCCTTCGGCCTGCCGCGGGAGCCGACCGTGGCCGAGGCGGTCGCGGCGGGAATCGACGTTGTCACCTTCAGCGGGGACAAGCTCCTCGGCGGCCCCCAGGCCGGCCTGATCGTCGGACGCCGGGAGGCGGTTGAGAAAATCCGGACCAACCCCATGGCGCGGGCCGTGCGGATCGACAAGCTGACCCTGGCCGCCCTGGAGGCGACCCTGCGTCTCTATCTCGACCGGGCACGGGCGGTGAAGGAAATCCCCGTCCTGCGGATGCTGGCCGAACCGGCCGGCCGCCTGCGGCGTCGCTGCAGGTCTCTGGCGAACAAGATTAAGGCCTCCCTGGGAAAATCGGCCTTGATCGAGGTGGTTGCTGAAATGTCTCCGGTGGGAGGCGGAGCTCTCCCCCTCACGGAGCTTCCCGGTTGGGCGGTGGCGATTACTGTTTCAGGCATCCCGGTGGATCAACTGGCTTCCCGGCTGCGCCGCGGCCGCCCCCCGGTGATAGGCCGCATCCGGGATGACCGGCTGCTGCTCAACCCTCGAACGCTCATGCCGGGAGAGGAAAAGGAACTGGTGGCGGCCGTGGTTGGTGCATTGATCGACAAAGTTCGACCGTAAACCATAGAAACCGGCGGGTTTCGGCCCGCCAAGCCGACGTCCTTTTCTTGCTCGGCCAAGAAAAGGACGCAAAAGAAGGCCGCCCAACAAGTTCGGCCTCCGGCTCCCCTCGCAGCGGAATTTTCATCCGGCCGTGACGAAAACTTGCCCTCCGGGCTTCGGACATTCGTCCCGGACCACCTCGGATGAAAAGCCCTTGCTTGGCAAACTTGAGTGGGTTTTACAGGCCGTGATCCGTGAACCGTGAACCGTAAGTCGAAACACCAATATCACTTCAACTGCTTTTCCGGATCACCGATCACCGTTCACGGTTCCTCCGGTTCACCGCTCACTGATCACGATTCACGGAAAATCCCATGTCCCAATCTCCGCAGCAGCATTTCGTCATCATCGGCACCGCCGGGCACGTCGACCACGGCAAGACGGAGCTGATCCGCGCCCTGACCGGGGTGGAGACCGACCGGCTCAAGGAGGAGAAGGAACGGGGGATCTCCATCGATCTCGGGTTCGCCCCCTTCACCCTACCCGGCGGGGAAATCGCCGGGGTGGTGGACGTCCCGGGCCACGAGCGCTTCATCGGCAACATGCTGGCCGGAATCGGCGGCATCGACCTGGTGCTACTGGTCATCGACGTCAACGAGGGGGTCATGCCCCAGACCCGCGAGCACCTGCAGATCCTGAACCTCCTCGAAATCCCCCGCGGCATCGTGGTCCTCACCAAGTGCGACCTTGCCGAGGAGGACTGGGTCGACATCGTCGAGGAGGAGGTCCGGGAGGAAATCGCCGGTACGTTTCTCCGGAACGCTCCCTTCTGTCGGGTCTCTTCGGTCACCCGGGAGGGGATTCCCGAACTGGTCGAAACCATTGCCCGGGAGGTGAAGGCCCTCCACGGCAAGGACGCCGACGGTCCCATGCGGCTCCCCATCGACCGCCACTTCACCGTGGCCGGTTTCGGCACCGTCGTCACCGGCACCCTCCTGTCCGGCGGGGTCCGGCCCGGGGATGCCCTGGAGGTCCTTCCCCAGGAGATTATGACCCGGGTCCGCGAAGTGCAGGTCCACGGCCGGAAGATGGTTGAGGCCCGCGCCGGCCAACGGGTGGCCCTGAACCTTACCGGGATCGAGCGGGCGGTCCTGCACCGGGGGACGGTGGCGGCCACGCCGGGCATCTTCCGGCAGACCGACCGGGTCGACGCGCGCCTCACCCTGCTGGCCGATGCTCCACGCCCCCTCAAATTCCGCGACCCGGTCCACTTTCACCTGGGGACCGCCCGGGTGGTGGGGATGGTCGCCCTCCTCGACCGCGACGAGCTGGCCCCGGGAGAGAGCGCCCTGGTGCAGATCCACCTCGACCGCCCCCTGGTGGCCCACCGCGAAGACCGTTTCATCATTCGCTCCTATTCCCCGGTGACAACCATCGGCGGCGGCAAAATCATCGACGTCGGGCCGGAAAAGCACCGCCGCTTCCGGGACGACATCATGGCCGCCCTGCGGGAACTGGAATCGGGAGAAAAGGCCTTCCTGCTGCAGAAGATTTCCAAGGAGGGGTGCCTGCGCCTCCGGGAACTGGAACAGGCCTCGGGACTCGGCCGGGAACGGGTTCAGGACAATCTCGACGCCCTGGCGGCGGAAGAACGGTTGGTCCTTCTCGGCGACCAGTGGGCCCCTGCGGAGTTGGCCGAAGCCTGGCGCCTTCGCCTGCTCGAAGCGGTGGCGGCCTTCCATGAGGCCAATCCGCTCCTCCCCGGAATTCCCCCCGCGACCTTGAAGGGGATTCTGCCCGACAAGCTGGCGCCCAAGGGGTTCGATCAGTTGGTCGGAAAGCTGGTTGAAGAGGGAAAACTTGAAAATCGTGGGGAATGGCTGCAGCGTCCCGGCTTCGCTCCGGAGCCGTCGGCGGAACAGGCCGCGACCATCGAACGAATCGAAGAAGCCTACCGACAGGACGGCCCCCAGGCCAAGAATAAACGGGAGATGCTCGAGCGCCTCGGCATCGACCCCGACCGGTCCGACCCCCTCCTGGCCTTTCTCTTCGCCCGAGGGCGGCTGGTGAAGCTCAATGAGGAGAGCTTTCTGCACGCAGATATCTACCACCAGGCCCTCGATCTATTGAAAAAACACTTCGCCGACCACGAAACCATCACCCTGGCCGAGTTCCGTAATCAATTCGGCAGCTCGCGCAAACAGGTCCAGGCCCTGCTCGAGCACTGGGACCGGCTCAAGTACACCCTGCGCAAGGGGGACGAGCGGGTGGCATGGAAACTGCCGGAGGGGCCGTGATCGGTGAACGGTGAACGGTGAACGGGAAAAAAGAGTACTTAACTCTTACAATCTCCAAGAAGGCCAACGAACCGGGTTTGCTCAATATCGATGTTTTTAAACCTACCGATCACGGTTCACGGATTACGGTTTACGAAATTCAAGGAAAGGAGGTGATCCCGTGGCCGACAAACCCATCCGCCTGACCACCCTCTCCCGCTCCAGCGGTTGAGCCGCCAAGCTGGCTCCCGGGCCCCTGGCGCAGGTGCTGCGTCAACTGCCGACCGTCGAGGATGACAACCTCCTGACCGCCGCGATCCCCTTCGCCGATGCCGGGGTCTATCGCATCGGGGAGGAGTGCGCCCTGGTCCAGTCCGTCGATTTCTTCACCCCGATCGTCGACGATCCGGAGACCTGGGGCCGGATCGCCGCCGCCAACGCCCTTTCGGACGTCTATGCCATGGGCGGCCGCCCCTTGACCGCTTTGAACCTGGTCGGGTTCCCTACCTGCCTCGACCGGCAAGTCCTGGTCGACATCCTGCGGGGGGGCGCCGAAAAGTGTGCCGAGGCCGGGGTCGCCGTCGTGGGGGGACATACCGTGGAGGACGACGAGCCGAAGTTCGGTCTCGCCGTCACCGGCCTGGTCGATCCCGCGCGGATGGTCTCCACCCGGGGCGCCAGGCCGGGGGATCAGCTGGTCCTGACCAAACCTCTGGGCACCGGCATTCTGGCGACCGCCCTCAAGGGGGGGATCATTACCGAAGCCGACATGGACGAGGCGATCCGGGGGATGGAGCGGCTCAACCGGGCCGCTGCGGAGGCGATGCTGGCAACGGGGGTGAACGCCTGCACCGACATCACCGGTTTCGGTCTGCTCGGCCACGCGTTGGAGTTGGCCGGAGCGAGTGGGGTTCTTGTGGAGATCGACTCAGGCGCCCTCCCTGTTTATCCCCGGGTGCGGGAGCTGGCGGCCATGGGTCTCGTTCCGGCCGGTAGCCACAACAACCGCAAGTATTACCTTCCCCGGGTGATCGATGGCCAAAAACTCGCCGCGGAGACCCTGGATATTCTCGCCGATCCCCAGACCTCGGGCGGACTGCTCATCGCCGTCCCCGCAGACCGTTGCGACGCCCTGCGCAGCAAACTTCGGGACACGGGATGCGGCGATTTTCTGATCGGCCGGATCACCAAGGCACAAGCCGGGCACCTTCAGGTTGTCTGAAAGGAACATCCATGTTCGGTGCCGATCGACCCTTACCGCCACCTGGCCGAACCGCCATCCGCTGGTTCCTGTTCCTGGTCTTTTTTCACCTGGTTCCGATCCCCTGGTACATGGCCGTTGTCGTGGGACTGGCGCCTGCTGCCTTCCTTCTCGCCCTCGGCCTCGCCGGACTGTTCAATACCGACAGTGAGTCCCTGGTCATGGCCGGCATGCTCCTGGTTCCGGCCCTGTTGGGTGGCCTGGCTCTGGTGTTTCTTTCTTACCTGCTGGCCGCCGTCATCGGCAGGCTGAAATATCCCGCGGTTCGTTCCCTCATCCTTCTGACGATGCTTGCAGCCGCCTGCGGCAGCGCCCTTTTCCCCATCTATCTGTCCGCGGGGCACAGCGGCGGCAAAAGTTACAACCTGCTCGATTTTCTCACCGTTCTGGAAAGCTTCCGCGTTTCCCCGGCCTTGCCCCTGGCCTATTTCGCGGGCCTCACCCTTCTTCTGTCAGGTCTTCTCGTTTATCAACATACTCCTGAGCGATTCGCGGGATTTATTCCGGGCCGAAAGCGGCGCAGAACTTTCCTGCGCTGGGGCCTTGCCAGTGGCGTCATACTCTTCGTCGCTCTTTTCTGCTGGGTCCATCGGGTGTACTTTTTCGTTTACCCCCTGGCCCAGATGGGCTTCCCCTCGGCCCAATACCGACTGGCCATGGTCATTCGGGAGCAGGCCGGGTCGGAGTACAGCAAGGGGGTTTCCTCCCGGATGTGGTTGGAACGGGCGGCCGCACAGGGTCATCTCAAGGCGGCCCTGGCCCTTGCCCGTTATCCTCGTTCCGCAGAGGACAAGCTGCACTGGCTGACCATCGCGGCCGATGGAGGATTGGCGGAAGCCCAATATCAACTTTACCGGCTCAGGGCAACCTCGGGTGCGAAGGGGTCTGATAAGACCAAGGCCGGAGCCTGGCTGCGGGCCGCCGCGGACGGCGGGAATCCCGACGCCCAGTTCGAGCTTGGACGCTATCTGGTACAGGGGGACGATGCCCTGGGCATCATGAAGGATTCGCAAATGGCTCGGCAATGGTGGGAGAAAGCAGCCGGCAATGAGCATGGCCGGGCCATGGCGGAATTGGCCAAGCGTTATCAATGGGGGACGGACGGTTTCATCCGTGACCCGCGCCGGGCGGCAAACCTGCTGGAGAAAGTCGCCGAGGGTTATCGGATGGGGCGCTACGGCCTGCCGGAAAATGAGCAGATGGCTGCCGGCAGCCTGGAACAGGCGGAGGAGATAACCGCCCTTGAGGAGCGGGTCGCCAGGGGCGATCCCGAGGCCCAGGCGACCCTCGGTCGGCAGCTCCTCGGGGAACCGGGCATTACCCCGGAAACGACCGCTGAAGGGGTCGCGCTCATGGAAAAGGCCGGCGACCAGGGCCGGGCGGATGTGCAATATGAGCTGGGCGCCATTTTCCTCTACGGGAGCCACGGGATTGAACAGGACTACGACCGAGGCCGCCGCTGGTGGGACCAGGCCGTGGCGCAAAGACATGTTCCGACCATGGAACGAGTGGCTCCGGCCTATCAGAAAGGGCAGTTCGGCTATCCTGTCGACCTGCTGAAATCCAAATCCCTGATCATGCTTCTGGTAGCGGCTTATCGCGAGGGCCTCGGCGTCGAACCGGATGCCGCCCGGGAAAGCTACTGGACCGGGGAGCTCAAGTACCTGGACCGCCTGTTTGTGCAGGCCGGCGGGGACTATCAACCCCTCGACGATCTGCGCCGGCGAGCCGAAGCCGGCGAAACCCCGGCCCAATATCAACTGGCCCGGCAACTGCTGATCGCGGGCCCCGCGGCAGAAAGAAAGAAGGGCCTTATCTGGCTTAAAAAGGCGGCCGAGGGAGGCGATGCCGAGGCCCAGTACCGGCTTGTAACTTATTACGAAAACCAGGCCCACCTTATGCGCGACGATCCGGCCCGGGGCACCGCCCTGCTGCGGCGGGCGGCGGAGCAGAACCATCTGCGGGCCATGGGTGAACTGGCCCTGGCCTATGAGAAGGGCCGCAACGGCCTGGCGCAGGATTTTCGGCAGGCGGAAAACTGGTATCGAAAACTGTTGGACATCTACGCCTCGGGAAGGTACCTGGGAGATGTCGACGACCGGTTCATAAATTTCCAGCGGCGGCGGCTCGCCATTGTGAACAAGGCCGGAAACGCTCAGGAGGAAAGAACCCGCAAGTTCGAGCAGGCGTCCCCCCTGGAACGCCGGGTCATGGAGATCGAGGACAGCTACCACAAGGAATACGAAAGGGCCGTCAACAATCTCGATCGACGGGACGGAAGCCCTACAGGAAAGGCGCTTTTTCGGGCCGAGGTGGAACGCCTGCGCCTGAAATATGCCGAGCAACGCGACGCGGAAATCGAGAAAATCCGCCGGGAGGCGGCGGAAGGTCGATAATCTTTTATGGATGAAAAAGCGTCCGGCCTTGGTGGTCTATTCCTCCCCCGTTCCGTTTGATCAGGTATATTTTGGGTTAGCTTCCTTCCTTTCCCCGAGGAGCAACTATGCCCCGAAAATTCCGGAAGATCATTCTCGTCCTGGCGGCCGTCCTGGTCCTGGCTTATGCGGTGGCGGCTGTTTTGGTATCCAGGATTGACCTGGAGCCTTATACCGCCCGTCTGGAAAAGGAACTTTCCGAATCCCTGCGGGTTGACGTGAAGGTTCGGGGCAAAGCCGGTCTGCGTCTTTTGCCGGGGGTTAGTGCAAGATTCGCCGATGTTGTTTTCCAAACCGGAACAGGGGAACTTCTGAAAGTCGGGGAAGTTGCGATCGGCCTCAAACTGTTCCCCCTGTTCCGCCAGGAATTCCAGGTCAACAGCCTGGTCCTGAAAAAACCGGTACTGACCGTTCGTCGGGCTCCGGACGGTGAATTCAACATCAAACCAACCCGGAAAGGAAAAAAATCGACCGGAAAACCGAAGGGTTCCTACTTCATCGCTGACCGGGGCGTGGTGGAAGGAGGGATGGTTCGGTATACCGACGAGGGGGTCGGCGCCGTTATTGAGCTCTCCAACCTTAATCTGACTCTGGCCGACCTGCATCTCGATGAAAAGGGTCGTTTCGGCTGTGCCGGCAACTTTAGCGCCGACCGTCTGGCTTATAAACGAACCCGGATCGGCAAGGTTTGGGGCTCCCTGGACATCAGCCACGGCCAGATGCGCATTGACTCCCTTCGGGCCGACCTGTACGGGGCCGCCCTGAAAGGAAGGCTGCTGGCC
>Ga0210101_1000635_pt1 | contig 11318 bp, 13 predicted proteins | sample Muzzi_PWC_D1_FD_185534 | JGI IMG/M metagenome (GOLD analysis project Ga0210101, IMG submission 185534) | Wetland microbial communities from San Francisco Bay, California, USA, that impact long-term carbon sequestration - Muzzi_PWC_D1 (SPAdes) | ecosystem: Environmental > Aquatic > Marine >...
CCAAGAAGGGGAAGCTCTGATCTCCGACATTTCGGCGGGAGGATGTTATGCCGTAGAGGCAACGGTCATTCTTTCACCAAATGACCTGGTGCTGATTTTTCTCGATTTTATTGATCCTGAAAACATCTTGGAGATTGAGGCGCTTGTCCTGCGCGCAGATGAAAGAGAGTTTGCGCTCAAATTTCTCAATGTCTCCGACGAACTCAATATAAAAATGGTGAAATTTTTTGCCGCTGATATTCGGAAAAATAAACTGCAGTCAGAATGATTTCCCTTTCTTTTTACGACTCGCTTTGGCGCGAGGATTGAAATCCAGGCACGCTCCAGCCAAGTATTCATCGTAAGCCATCATCAACTCCCTTTTGAAATAGATTAGGCATTGCAATGCCTGGAAGCCTTGAGAAAAGAATAGCATCATCTTTCTTGGCAATATAGTATGGAACTTGCTATGAATTTAATGAGTTGAGAATGACCAACTCCCAAGGAGATTTGCAAAAATGAGAACCATCAGTACCAAAACCCAAGTTTGCGCAGTCATCGGCAACCCGGTTTCGCACAGCCTGTCGCCGGCGATTCACAACGCCGCGTTTGAACATCTGGGCCTGGATTTTGTCTATGTCGCCTGTCCGGTTGAGGACGTCAAGGGGGCTCTGGCAGGGATGCGCGCACTGAAAAACTTTCGCGGCCTGAGCGTCACCATCCCGCACAAGATCGAAGTGATGAACTACGTCGACGAGATTTCGCCGGCCGACCGCAAGATCGGCTCGATCAACACGGTCATTCATGACGGCGACCGGCTGATCGGCCTCGGCACCGACGGCGCGGGGGCGCTCAAAGCGCTCACCGACAGCGGCGTGACGCTGGACGGCAAGAACGTGCTGATGCTCGGCGCCGGCGGCGCGGCGCGGGCGATCGCCTTTACCCTGGCCCTGAACACCGGTCTGGCGGAACTGGCCCTGCTCGATATCGTCGAGGCTCAGCTGCAGGGATTGAAGAGCGATCTGCAAAACGGCACCGAGGCCGTCATCACCGGCGAGCTGATGAATGACAAGGCGCTGGCGGACGCGATGGAAAAGGCCGACCTGATTATCAACTGCACCCCGGTCGGCATGCACCCCAAGGTCGACGCCTCGGTGGTTCCGGCTGGTCTGTTCCGCCCCGGGCAGGTGGTCTTCGACGTTGTCTACACCCCGTTGGAAACCAAACTGCTGGCTGACGCCAGGGCGCGCGGCCTGAAAGGGATCTCCGGCGTCGAAATGTTCATCAACCAGGCGGCGCTGCAGTTCGAGCAGTTCGCCGGCGTCGCAGCGCCGGTCGAGGTGATGCGCCGCGTCGTCATGGAACACCTGCAGTCATGAACATCGTCCTGATCGGCTATCGTGGCACCGGCAAGAGCGTCGTCGGCAGACTGCTCTCCAAACGCCTGGGAATGCAGTGCATTTCGATGGATGCGCGCATCGTCGAGAAGGCCGGCATGTCAATCCCGGAAATCGTCGAGAAGCACGACTGGTCGGCCTTCCGCGACCTGGAATCGGAGGTCGCCCGGGAGCTGGCCGGTCGCGACAACCTGATCATCGACACCGGCGGCGGCGTCATCGAACGGCCGGAAAATATCGCCGCCCTGCAAAAGAACGCGCTGATCGTCTGGCTCAAAGCCCCCGTCGGCCTGATCGTCTCGCGCATTGCCACCGGCACAGAACGCCCCTCGCTGACCGGCAAGAGCTTCACCGACGAGGTGGCGGAAGTCCTGGAGCGTCGGACGCCGAAATACCAGAGCGCCGCGCAGTTCGAAATCGACACCGCACAGCTTACCCCGCAGCAGGTCACCGATAAAATCATTCCCATCTGGAAAGAAAAATCAGGAAAAGAAAAGTCTCAAGAATAATAGCCTGATGCTTAGTAAACCCATATGTTGATGCTTTCGCAAGAAAGCATCAACATATGGCACTCGGCTTAATGAAAGACATATTGACCTGACCCCGCTCTCACCATAATATTTAATCATCACAATTTCATGGGGGAGCGGGTCATGGCGAAAGAGTTTAAAAATCTCTGCTGCAGCGAATTCCTGCCCCTGTCCGCTTCACTCCCCAGCATCTCAATCTTTGTCGAACTCCGGAACCAACCCCTTAAAAAAATCCTTTATTCCAATGGCACAGCGGCATCCTCCCTAAATCCACTTTCTGAATATCTACTTCGCTCCAGTAAATCAATGGCTGAGACCAGATGCTCCATTGCAAGGGTGTCTGGCGCCCGGATGGCGGCAGCCAAGTCCCAGGGATGGGTTTATGCGTCCCTGAAAATGGAGAATCTGGGCTCAGCTGATCGCAACTGGAGCCAACTGGATAACCAGAATCCACTTTTTCCCAATTTCCCGGCTGGAGTAGCTGCGAAGGAGATTAAGTGTCAGCTGAGACCAAGGACACCTTTATTGGCTCGGGTTTTGAGGTTGATTCACCAAGAGGAAAACTAAACACCATTGCAGGAGGGAACCATGTCTCACGCCAGGAAGCTCATTCGGTCGGCATTAACACTCATCTGTTTAACAGTCCTTTGTATTGGTTGCCAAACGGTGCCCAAAGAGGTTGTCGAATTATCATATGTGATGGGGAAAGATCTTGAGTCGGTAAATACCTCATATGTCAAGCTGATTCATCAATATTACCAAAGCTTACGCGATCAACGCCGAGCCTATCTTGATGATGTCTGGTACCCACGGTTTATTTCTAACTGGCGCATTGACGGCGAATTGGTGGCGATTGCCAAAGAACAGCGGATCTGGTCGGAAGAGAAACAGAAACTCATGACCGTTCCGACCGGCAGTGCCCCGCAGGAAAGCCTGGCGGCTCTTAATGACTGGGTGACCTACGCTCTGTACGCTTATGAAGAAAAGGAGTCAGAATTGCTGGCTTCGTTAAACAGTGATGAAGAGCAGCTGCAAGAGCAGGTCGGTCAAGCCTTCAAAAACCTCACGCGAGCCAATGCTACGATCACAGCCCATCTGAATAGCCTCCGAGAAGTACAGGAGGTTCAGAATGAGGCCTTAAAAGCATTAAGCCTGGATAAACTCAGAGATGAAATCAATCAGCAACTTATCAACGCATCTCAAAAAGCGAAGGATGGTCTTGAGCAGATCAAGAAAGCGGATGAGCAAGCGATGAAAACGGCTAAAAAACTTGGGCTGTCAAACTAATTTTGGGAGGGAAAAATGGCTAGAAAACCTGGCAGAATGGCCTCACTTGGCGACAAATCACGCGACAAAACCAATCTTGAGCTATCGGATACCGAAGCAAGTCTCCTCTTGTCAACAACGATTGACTGGGAAGCGCTACGACCCCAGGTCACCGACCAGCAAACTTATGACCGATTGATTGAGCAGGTAAAACTGGCAACCGCAAATAATGAAAACCTTGCTCAGTTGAAAGTCCGCCTGGAAACCCTTGGCAAGGAAGGTTGGCAGCTGGCCCAAAAAATCATCAAATTGATCCCTTAAATCCAGGCCTAATCTGAGCCAAGTCGAGGAGCACAACGTCGTCAGCGGCAAAATTGAACAGAATTATTGGATGAAATTCACTGCTCTAGATACGAGCTAACAGCCTACCGGCCTTTGACATCAGGAGAGGGACTGGGAATGGAAAAGAACCTGCTAGACGCTCTGCTAACGCTGCTCAATGAGCAATCGTCAACCTCAAAAGTTATCGCAACGGCTGTTTCGCTGCTTGTCGGCAGCGGAATTTTCTCATTCTTGCGGCGTCCCAAGAAAGTGGGCCAGGGCGATACTAAGTATTTTGCCGACCAGAAATTGTTGAAACCACCGATGAAGCGGCCTGCCTACAGCGACCGTATGGCGTATGTGCTCGCTGAACTTTCCGCACTTGCCTATTTGGAGTTTGAAGGCTCGAGTGGGGTGATCACAGATGCCGCCAAGAACCTGGCAAAAATTGCCTCGCAGGGTGAAAAAGAAATCGGCGAACGGCTCAAGAATTTCGCTGACAATCTGTTGATCAAAGGAGTTAACAGCGAGGAGTTCCTTCGCAAATATCTTGAAGAGGCGAAGTTCGAATTGCTCGATACAATCAACGTCGGCGAAACACAGGGCTTCGTTTGCAAACACCTGGCCGAATCTGGGCTAGCCTACCTCGTGGTTGCCTTTCGAGGCACAGAGAAAAAGGTTTCCGATTGGCTGACGGACGCGAGAGCCGTCCCGAAGACGGTCGGCAATGCAAAAGTTCATAGCGGTTTTCTGGAAGCGTTGATGGTGGAAACGGATTCCGCCGGGAAGACGGCGTTGCAACGCGTCAAAGAGATCCTCAACGACCCGAAAGCCAAGGACGATGACCATGAACCTTTGCCGCTTTTCATAACGGGACATTCCCTCGGTGGCGCACTGGCACTCTTGACCACCAAGGAAATCGCCTCGGATATCAACGGAGCCTGCTACACCTTCGGCGCGCCACGGGTCGCAAATTATGAATACTTCGAGAATATGAAAACGCCGGTCTTTAGAATCGTCAACTCGGTTGATATCGTGCCCAGAGTGCCGCCAGGCGCCATTACGACGCTGATTCTAAAACTCGTGCAGGGGCTTTCATGGGTCACCGGCTTCGTACCGGTGGTCTCGAAGCTCTTCGACAAGCTCGAGTTTTGGCTAGATAAGTTGAATGGCTACCGTCATCACGGCGATCAACGTTACCTGACGGATATCAAGAGTGGACGGTTCGAGACCGTGGAGTTGCTAAGCAACCCACCGGCCATCGACCGGCTGATATGGATGGGACAGCAGCTTCGCCTGACCCCGTTTTCTCCGGTAAAAAGCCACGGCATGGAGATTTATCGCAAGAAGTTGCACTACCTGGCGAACAAAAGAAACCGAACACCTTAGGAGTCTGTCGGATCTATGCGGGCCGGATGTTTGACGTCAGACCTTGTGGGACAAAAATGGGCTAAAAGCTAAGAGACACTTGAATTGCCACCAGCATTCTAGACACTCCCGATCTTGTTGAAGTGACTCCTGAGAACTGCTTTAGCGACAAGCAACAATATTGGCTGTTTGTGAACTAAGATCAAAAACAACTTTGACCTGTTTGCGTTCCAATTGCTGAAGCACCTGAGCAACTTTATCCTCCAGCGTGCAGCCGGTGTCGCCCCAGTCGGCGCCATCCCGGCTGACAAACTCCTGAATCATCCGCCGCAAAGTCTCCGGATCAAGCTGCTGATACGGAATCTCGACTCCCTCTTCCCGCTGCCCGGCGTTGTTTTCCTCAGTCACTGGTCACCTCAATCTTAAGTCCTGCTGGCGCGAGCGATGCGACCTGATTCTGCGCTGAGATGATCAAGGCACGTTTTTCCGTTAAACACAATCTCTTGATGGCCATCTCCCGACGGCCGGCACTGCTGCGGTCGTGACCGGACTCCAGATAGACGATTCGGCACGGCGAACGGCCACGGAAATATTTGGCCCCGCGCCCGGCGGCATGTTGGGCAAACCGCCGCTGAACATCGGTGCTGATGCCGGTATAGAGGGAACCGTCCGAACAAAGGAGAATGTAAACCTGCCAATGCATGCTTCGCCCCATTTCCATCGATGGCGTAACTGTATCTGCTTGCATATCTATACCACCGCAACTACACTCCGCACCAATCGACCTGTTAACCTGGAACAAGGACGTCATCTTTATCATGAGTGAACCACAAAACAAAGACCCACTGCACGGCATAACCCTGGAACAGATCGTCAACAGCCTGGTCGACTATTACGGTTGGGAAGAGCTGGGCGAACTGATTGATATTCGCTGTTTCAAGAACGATCCGTCAGTGAAGTCGAGTCTTAAATTCTTGCGTAGAGCTCCATGGGCACGAAAACAGGTTGAAGATCTCTATCTGGCCGTCAAAAGAACGGATAGAACCTCTGAAGATAAAAAGCCCACAACTCGGAGGCAAAGGACACTTAATGGCCCTTTGTTCGACGATTTTTAAAGCCAGCCTGCAGATCTCCGACCTGGATCGCGACGAGTTCGGGGAGCATCTGCTGACCCTGGCGCGCCACCCCTCGGAAACCGATAGCGAATGATGGTGAGACTGCCGGCGCTGATGAGCAACTGAGTTTCACCAAGGGTTTGTGTGCCGACGAAGAGCCGGATAGTCCGACAGACTCCTGGTGCTGAATATGGCTGCAGTAAACGGACATCGCTTCATATTCAGAAAGAAAATCTTCAAATTTTTTTGGTTCGCGTCCAAGGCTGGAGTTATTGGGACATTCGGTAGTGGTACGCTGGTGAACTTCGGTAAATTATGACCGCCCCCGGATTTGACTTGGCAGAGAGTTTCCCAGACCTGTCTTAAAAGAACATCGTCCAAAATGGATGGTTCCTCCCCCGGTGAAATGCCACTTCCTTGTTTCTCCCGATAAATCAGAATACCCTGGATCTCTTTCCCACCCATAAGTTGTCGAAATATAGTGCGATGCTCGAACGGCCCACGATTGTGCATTCGTGGGCCGTTTCTGTACTTTTGGAGGCCTCGTAGACCGAGTTAATCGAAAACAGGGGTAAAAAAATCCTTCCCAATTTTACCAAAAGAGCCTTACGGATATGCCATAAGACTCTTTTAAATATGTGGGTCTGTAGAAGTTTTTGCTAAAGTTTCCGCACATTAGACGCCTGAGGTCCTTTTTGGCCCTGGGTGACGTCAAAACTCACGCGGGCCCCCTCAGCGAGAGATTTAAATCCCTCACCTTGGATTTCGGAATGATGTACGAATACATCAGGTCCATTCTCCTGCTCAATAAAGCCAAATCCTTTTGAGTCGTTAAACCACTTAACTGTGCCATTTGCCATTTTCTCACTCCTCTATTCTCCAGCCAGGAGAATTTTGTTGTTGTGTAAATTTCAAATGTGGTCCTAAACCCCACATTGCCCCGCAAAGAATTTGTGGATTGTTCCTAAAAAACGGTCTGTCAAAAAAGGTAACAACTGAAAATTCACACAACTTGCTTAAGATGTTGCTTAGTATGGCAGATGCGTCCCGAAAATCAAATTGTTACGGAGAAGATTTCAGCCGGCGAATACAAAATATCGGGGAAGCTAACAACCGACCATGATATGGTATTTGCGGGCTGTCTATGTGTTATTTAGAGTGAGTTCTAAGACCAGCTGAAATTTCTACAAACCCAGGGGCGATTCACAACACAACAGATTTGGTAGGTAGGCAAAAGGTTTGTGGATAAAGTCAGAATCAAAATTGATATTTTTTTGTCAGCTCAGGTCTGAATCCTGACCCAAAGACAGTCACCCCGGCCACCAATAAGGGCGTCGGGATGGTTTCAACTCCGAACCCAAATTTTTCTTAAACCGGATATTCCTGCAATGCCAGCAACAGTCGTTGATTCTGTTCCGTCCCCATCACCGCCAAGCGCAGATAACGTTCGTCGAGGGGTGAAAAATCGGTGCAGCTGCGCACCAACAACCCTTGGGTACGCAATCTTTTTACCATTTCCGTTGCCGGTGAAAAATTCTCCGGCAGCCGGCAGAGCAGAAAATTGGCCTCGCCGGGAAAAACCTGAAAACCGAGTTGCTCCAACTGGTTCTGAAAATCGGTCCGCAGTTGCGCGATCAGGCTCAAAGTCCGGAAACTGAAATCGTCCGCGGTCAGGCAAGCTCTCGCAGCAGCGATGGCCAGATTGGAAAGAGTCCAGGGTTCGCGCGCTGCCGCCAGCCGGGTGACATCTGCTGCCGATCCGGCCAGGTACCCGACCCGCAGGCCGGGGATGGCGTAGAACTTGGTCAGCGAACGCAATACCAGCAGATTGGTGTGGGTGGGAATCTGCGCCAATACCGAGCGCTCGGAACAAAAATCAACAAACGCCTCATCGACCAGCAACCGGCAATCAGCCAATTTCCCGGCCAGCTCCAGCAGGTGTTGCGGGTCGATGCCGATGCCGCTCGGATTTCCCGGATTGGCGAGCATAACCAGATCGGTATCCGGCTGCAATGCAGCCAGCACCGCGTCCACGGAAAAGACGAAATTATCTTCCGGTTGCAAGCATAGGTGATCGATCCGACAGCCGACCTGTCGGAGTGCCGGAGCGTACTCGCTGAAGCAGGGCTGGATCAGCAGGGCGCGACGCGGGCGAAACACCCTGGGAAACAAATAGATCAGCTCGGTGGAGCCGCTGCCGGGGAGCAGGCAAGCTTCCGGCAATTGGTGGAAATGGGCCAGATCGCTGCGCAGACTGGCGGCATCCAACTCCGGGTAGTCGCTGATCCTGCCAAGGGCTTCCTGCAGCGCTTGTTGCACCTGGGGCGGAACGCCAAGTGGATTGATACTGGCTGAGAAATCGCAGATTTGCCCACGGGTCATTTCCAACTCGCGCATCGCCCGGTCGACGCCGCCACCGTGAATCGGCGTGTTCATTTCATCACCAGAATCAACAGACCGGCAGCGGCAAACAGGCCGGTACTGACATAAAGCAGCCTGATCAACTGCTGGTAGTGAATAAGGTGCGGAGTCTGGTCGGCATCGCCGAAGGTCGGCTTTTCAACCCGTTGGCCGAAATAGGTCGCCGGTCCGCCGAGCTGGATGCCGAGAGCCCCGGCGGCAGCCGCTTCCGGCCAGCCGGCGTTCGGACTGGCATGTTTGCCGGCATCACGACCCATGATCCGCAGCGCCTCCCAACCATTCAGTTTCAACGGAAAGGCCGCTGCCACAAAGAGCAGGCCGGTCAGTCGCGCCGGGATCAGGTTGAGCAGATCATCCAGGCGCGCTCCCGCCCAGCCAAACTCCTGATACTGCTCATTCTTGTAGCCGACCATGGAGTCGAGGGTGCTGGCTGCCTTAAAGATCAGCCCGAGCACCGGCCCACCGAGCAGCAGGTAAAAAAGCGGCGCGATCACCCCATCCGAGGCATTCTCCGCCACCGTTTCCAATGTTGCTTTGAGCACCCCCACTTCATCAAGACTGCCGGTCTCCCGACCGACGATCATCGACAGAGCCTGGCGTGCCCCAGGCAGGTTCCCCGCTTCCAGATCGTCGATAACCGCCCGACTCTCTTTATGCAGCGATCGCAACGCCAGGCAGCTCCAGCCCAGCCAGAGCGACGCCAGCCAGACCAGCCACTCGCCGAAAGAAGAAGCAACCTTCAACAGCAGAGCTGTGGCTGATCCGGTCATCAGCAGGGTCATCAGCACCAGCAGGATTCCGGCCAGTTTTTCCGGCTTAACGGACTCGCGCAGCCATCCCTCAAGTCGTTCGATCAACCGGCCAATCCAGACGATCGGATGCGGCCAACCCTGCGGATCACCGAGCAGCAGATCAAGCAGCAGAATACTGCAGAACAGGCCGCTACTCATGCTTCGTTCTCCGGCAACTGCAACCAGGAGCAGATCTGCGGCAGATCGAGATGTGCTTCGAGGTGATCAGCAAGCTTCTCCAGTTCGTCATTCAACAACCGGGCGGTCGAAAAAACTTCCGGTGCACTGCCGCGCCCGGCGAAGAGCGGCGCCAGCACCGCGTTGCGGATTCGATCGTCATCGAAGAAGCCATGCAGATAGGTGCCCCAAACTCGACCATCGGCGGAGACGGCACCATCGTCGATACAGACCTGGGTGCCGGAACGGCTGATCAGCTGCAACAGCGGCCGGCTTTGAAAACCACAGGCGCTTTCCCCGGCGTGGATTTCATAGCCGCTAACCTCGTCAAAACCCCCGAATCCGGCCGCTGCCGAACCTGGCAGAAATCGTGCCCTGGCTTGGTGGGTCTGCTTCCCCGGCTTGAGCAGGGTTTCGACATCGAGCAGTCCCAATCCTTGGGCCTCACTGCGATCCGATTCGACCCCTTCCGGGTCACGCAGGCGGGTACCGAGCATCTGAAAACCACCGCAGATGCCGACCACCCGCCCACCAGCGGCATGGTAGCTGCGGATGGCCGCAGCGAAACCGGTTTCACGGAGAAACTCCAGGTCGGCCAGAGTACTCTTGGTCCCCGGAAGAATCAGCAGATCAAGGCCATCAACCTGTTCCGGCCGCTCGAGATAACGCAACATCACCCCCGGGTGCCGCTCAAATGGGTCGAAGTCACTGAAATTGGAGATGCGCGGCAGCCGAATCACCCCGATCCGAAGGCCATTGGAGTCGCGCGGCTGTTTTTGTGCCAACGCCACTGAATCTTCCGCCGGCAGGTCGAGATGAAGATGCGGCACCACCCCCAGCACCGGCAAGCCGGTCCGATCTTCAATGGTTTTTATGCCGGAGGTAAGCAATGCCGGGTCGCCACGAAATTTGTTGATGATGATCCCTTTCAACTGGGCGCGTTGTTCCGGTGTCAATAACTCAACGGTGCCGGTAATGCTGGCGAAAACTCCGCCGCGGTCGATGTCGGCGACCAGAATCACCGGTGCTTTGGCCAGCGCAGCCGCCTTGAGATTGGTGATATCCTGTGCCATCAGATTGATCTCGGCAATGCTCCCCGCCCCTTCCAGCACCACAACGTCAACCTGGGAAGACAAACGTCGGAAGGATTCTTCCACCTTCTCGAAGGCATTGGTCTTGAAATCCTGATATTCGGCGACCGTCATGTTACCGATCGGTCGTCCCTGGATGATTACCTGCGAACCGGTATCGCTGTTGGGCTTGAGCAGGATCGGATTCATGTCGATGTGCGGTTCAAGACCGCAGGCCGCCGCCTGCAACGCTTGGGCCCGGCCGATTTCGCCGCCGTCGGGGGTGACTGCAGAATTGAGGGCCATGTTCTGCGCCTTGAACGGTGCCACGCGCAGACCACGGCGGGTGAGGATCCGGCAGAGGCCGGCGACGATGATGCTCTTGCCGCCGATGAACAGCGCCTTGCTCTTTTCAGCTTCGAGGTTTTTGCCTTGGACCTCGTTCCTCGCCCCTCGAACCTGATATCCCCGTGGCGTTACCAGTCGCCCGGCGGCATCGACAAAAGTGGAACTGTTGCCGATGATCACCAGCGAAAACATGTCGATCTCCCCCTCCAGCATCGCCTCCAGGGAAGTAACCCGGATCTCTTCGCCCTCGCGGCAGGCATGGCGGACAATGCCGACCGGGGTTTGCGCCGAGCGATGCCGCAGCAGAATCTCGCGGGCTTCGCCGATCTGGGTGGTGCGGCCGCGGCTTTTCGGATTGTAGAGGGCGATGACAAAATCGGCGCCGGCGGCAGCATTCAGTCGTTGCCGAATCAACAGCCAGGGAGTGAGCAGATCGGAAAGGGAGATGACCGCAAAATCGTGCATCAGCGGCGCGCCGAGGCGCGCGGCCGCCGCCTGCACCGCCGAAACACCGGGGACCACTTCGACCTCGAGT
>Ga0210101_1000636_pt1 | contig 11273 bp, 9 predicted proteins | sample Muzzi_PWC_D1_FD_185534 | JGI IMG/M metagenome (GOLD analysis project Ga0210101, IMG submission 185534) | Wetland microbial communities from San Francisco Bay, California, USA, that impact long-term carbon sequestration - Muzzi_PWC_D1 (SPAdes) | ecosystem: Environmental > Aquatic > Marine >...
CTGCCTGCTTTGCCTGCCGGAAGACGTCGCGTACGCGGCTCGCTCCCACGCCGACAAACATCTCGACGAACTCCGAACCGCTGATGCTGAAGAACGGCACCCCCGCCTCTCCGGCTACCGCCCGTGCCATGAGGGTTTTGCCTGTCCCGGGCAGACCTGACAGCAGGACACCGCGTGGAATCCTGGCGCCCAGCGCATGGTACCGGGCCGGGTGGCGCAGGAAATCCACTTCTTCCTGCAGTTGCTGCTTGGCCGAATCGGCGCCGGCGACGTCGGCGAACGTCTCCCTCGCCTGTTCACTGTCGAAGCGCCTGGCGTTACTGTTGCGGATGTTGAAGATACTGCTTTGCTGGTTCATGGCGCGGCGGCCCATCCACCAGAAAAAGACCATGATCAGGGCAAACGGCAGGATGTTCATGAACAGCGTGAACAGCCACGGCTTGTGCGGCTGCTCAGCCGTGATCTGCACCCCGTGGGCTTCCAGCAGGGGCAGCAACCGGGGGTCGCCAACCGTCTCGGGAAACGTGGTCAGAAACGCCTCGTAATCGGCCGGTTTGAGCGGAGACGTCGGTGCGAACGGCCATCCTTCGGGCGGTTTGCGCAAGGGTTCTTTCGTCGCCGGGTTTGCCGCCTGCTTGCCGCTCTTGCCGGGTGCTGGCGGGGAAGCTTCATGCGCCCCCTGTGTCTGGCCGGCAGCTGCCTGCGCCGGGGGCCAGCTCACGGGCTGCAGGAAGGTACCACCGATCTTGCTGCCGACGATGCGTACCACTGCAATGTTGTCGTGTTTGACCTGTTCCACGAAGACGCTGTAGGGCAGGGTTGCCACGGGCGATTCGGATGACCGGAAGAGCAGGCCGGCAACATTCCACGCCAGCAGTACGCCCAGCAACAGCCACCAGAAGGTCATCAATCTTGCCGGCGGTGAGGATTGTCCGGATGGCGGGTTGCTTGCAGGCATGGTGTTCATTGAGTGGCTACCGTCTGGAATCGTGTTGACTGTTGGCAAGTAACCAGCAACTAGTGTGCCAGTGTGGAGAGGCGGGAAATCAAGGGTGGCTGAGCGGCGGGTGGTTGACCAGACGCAGATCCCACGACGAGTGGTGAATATTACCCAATCACGCCGCCCTGCAATGAACCGCAGGTGAATCGCAGCCGGGTCGGGATTGCAGCAATAGCCGGACAGGATCGCTGCACCTGGATAACAGGCACACAATTTGCATTCATACTCTGCAGAAACAACCGGCAATCCTGCCGCCTGACATCGCAAACCCGCAGCATGGCTGCTGTGAAACCGAGGAGAACATGATAGACCGCTACCGTGACCATGCCGCAAATGAACGAACCTATCTGGCCTGGGTGCGTACCGGAATTACCGTCATGGTGCTTGGCTTCATCGTGGAAAAATTCGAAATCTTTCTCGCAAGCCTGCAGGGGCTGCTGGCGGAAAAGGTCCATATTGTCGCTCACAGCAAGGGGCCTGAACTGATCAGCCTGGCGCTGGTATCCTTCGGGGTGGTGGTCATCGTGGTCGGTACACTGCGCTTTTTCCGGGTGAAGTCGCAGCTCGATTTGGCCGGCGAGGTGACATACCGCGGCACGCTGCCTGCCATAGGGCTCACGCTGGTTCTGGTTGCCTTCGGCATCTATCTGCTGCTGTATCTCACCCGCATCATCTGAAACCTGCAGGCCTGCGGCACTGCATGCCGCCGCCGTTCCGGCAGTGCCGTGTATATTTCCCCGGCAGATTGCATTATTCCCACCTGTCTCCCGTGGCAGGTTGCCTATCCTGCTGATTCAACTTGAGTAACGTGTCTGGCACGACATGTGCTCAGTGAATGGGCAAGGCATCAATGCATAACCGCCGAGGCGCTTGCCCATGTCTGGTATCAGCATCAAACCACTTGCCCCTGTCATTGCACTGCGTGCATCGGGCAGCGTCCTGCCGACGCGACAGCGGCGGCGGAGTGGCGTTCTCCAGCAGACCCTGCAACACATGATTCGATCATTATGGGCGGAGCGAACCGGGACGCCACCGGGTCCTGTTCCGCCAGGGAGGACCTGAAATGAATAAATTATTGCGAACTGCGCTGGTCGCGGCGTCAGCCGCAGCCCTGCTGGCCACCGGGGCGAGCCGGGGCCTGGCGGCAGCCGGTGCTGGTGAACAGTGGCAGCCCGCCCCGCCTGGAGAAGCCGGCAGCCTGTACCAGTCTGACAGCCGGCGTGTCCCGCCGGACTACGATCTGGTGCTGCTGGCCCTGGGGCAGTCTGTATACGCGGACCTGCAGCGTGCACGACAGGCGGCACTAGACCGGGAATCCACGGACCTGCGGGTCGCGATACAGGAAGCCCGGGAAACGCTGCGTCGCCTGCGCCGCCCCGCGCAAGCCGGTCAGCTGGATGCGCAGTTGCAGATTATCCGCAATGACCTCAAGGACAGAAGCAAGGAACTGGACAAGGGCTTGTGGGTGCCGGTCGGCGCGAGGGTAGACGCTGCCCGGGTGTACGTGCCGAAGGCAGTCAAGGCACCGGCGCGCACGGCGATTCACCCGTCCGGGACGGTGGCGGAAGGTGAACAGGAGGGGGCAAAGGACCAGCATGATGTCGAAACATCCACCCTGAAATACAGTCTCGGTGTCTTTCCCCTGGACATGGTGATGGCTGATCTGGATTCCGCACAGGCCAGCGCGAGCCTCTCCGGGGCGGACTGGACCGGCGCGCTGGAGGCAGTACAAAGCGCGCTGGCAACGTTTCACTGGTTTGCCCGGGAGCCGGCGCGCGGCCTGCTGTCCGCCTGCAACGAGGTGGTCAATGCCTATGTCCTCGCGACCGGACCTGCCATACGCGACGATCAGCGCTGGAGAATACTCGAGTACCTGGACCAGGCGGAACGTGTGCTGGGCAAGACACCGGACGCCAGCGTGCTGGCCGGGAAAACCAGGGCCCTGATTGAAAGGGGTGAGCCGCAAGGCAGGGACATCAGGTCGTTGCTGAAGGATATCCAGGCAAGCATCCGGTCCGGGCAGCAGCAGGCGGAAGTCCGGTACTGGAAATCCGTTGGTCTGGAGATACCGGAATAAACCGGAAATGCGACTGGCTGCGCCATGCAACTCCTGAATGATCCCGTGCTGCTCTCGCGAGTCCAGTTTGCGCTGCCGGGGGGCATCTTTCTGGTTATCAAGACCCGGGGCGGGCTGCAGGCGACAAGCCGCAAGCGCAGCAGCCAGGCTGCATGGATCATGCTGGCAGCAGCCGCTTACGTGACCGTTGCAACACCCCTGTCCTGCGGCTATATCACGCACCGCTGGTTTGTCATGCCGCAGGTGTTTTTTCTTGCCATGCTGCCGCTGGCCGGACTGGCCGTCTTTGCACGGCTCATCCAGACACTCAAACGCGGGGACGAGCATGCGCCCTTTGCCTGGAGCACGGTGATTTTCATGGTGTCGTTTGTGGGACTGGCAACGAGTCTGTATCCTTATCCGGTGCCGCCGGAGTTCTCGCATGCCGCGGCGGCGTCATCCGGTACGACACTGGTATTCATGCTGGTTGGCATCGGAATGCTGCTACCCGTCATGCTCGTTTACAACGATTTCCAGTATCTGGTGTTCCGCGGAAAGATACTGCATGAGCGACCGGACAGCGGGTCCCTGCAGGGGAACACCGGCCGGGACAGCGTAGATCCCGTTATACCTGGCCCGGCAGGAACCGGAGGATATTGACAGGTGTCCGAGAAAGCTGGCGATTCCGGTTACCGCTACTATGTGTCGTTGTGGCTGCCGGCAGCAGTGCTCGGGGTTTTACTGATTCTCGTCCTTGTCATCCAGCTGATCCTGTCATGGATGGCGCATGTCCAGCTGGCACCGGTCAATCGCCATCTTGCCCAGATGAGCCGCCTGCAGATCATCAATCTGGAAGTGCAGGAGGAACTGCTGGAAAACGTGAACGGGGAAGGGATGCTTACCCGGGATGAACGGTCGCAGATGCGTGACGAGATCAAGGCCATCCTTGAAATGCAGGCACACCTCTCGGATGCCACGCCACGGGGGCTTGCCGGTGCCCGTGACGTACTGGCAAACACGGATATCAACTCCAGGAAGGCCATGATTCTCGCCTTGTCATATCTGCACAAGGTGATCGATGAGGAGGCCGGTGAACACAGGAAACTGATCGAGGAAATCAACCGTTCAACGGCGCTGGAGTTCAAGCTGGGAGTGATCGCATTGCTGGTGTTCCCGGCCTGCGCGATCCTGCTGATCTACATGCTGCGGCGCCGGATACTGGAACCACTCAACCATCTTGGATTTCTCATGACCCTGCTGGCGCGCAAGAGTTACTCGCCGGCGCCGGTTGCCGTTATCGATCCCATGTTGCGCCCGCTTACGGAAAACTACAACACGATGGTGGCGCGCCTGGCGGAACTGGAAGCGGAGCATGCCCGGCGCGAGCAGGACCTTGAGGTCCAGGTGGAAAACGCGACGCGCGTGCTGCTCGAACAGCAACGCCGCATCGCCAGCACCGAGCGGCTGGCCGCGGTGGGTGAGATGATGGCGCGTATTGCACATGAACTGCGCAACCCGCTGGCCGGTGTCAAACTGGCCTGCTCGAACCTGCGCGAGGAACTGGGTCAATACCCGGCCGCGCCCGAATACCAGGAGCGGATTGACATCGTTGCGGGGGAGATCGATCGCATCATCGCGCTGCTGAACTCGCTGCTCGACCAGTCAAGACACAAGCCGGAAGCCATGCATGATGTGGCGGTAAGCCGGGCGGTTTCCGAACTCATTGTACTGGCACGCTACCAGATACCGGGCCGGATCCGGATCGAGCAGGATATCCCTGAAGCGATCGTCTGCCGCCTGCCGGATGCCCTGTTCCGCCAGGCATTGCTGAACCTGCTCCTTAACGCCTGCCAGGCGCTGGGCGACCGGCCGGGCAGGATCGTCATCAAGGCGGCGCGTGTCGACGGGCTCCTGAACCTGAGCGTCTGTGACGATGGCCCCGGTTTCCCCCGGGACCTGCTTGAATCCGGTATCCGGGCATTCGTTACCCACCGCACCGGGGGGACGGGGCTGGGTCTGTCCATGGTGCAGCGGTTCGTGCGCGCGCATGGCGGCAGCATCACACTCTCCAACCGGGACCCGCACGGTGCCTGCGTCACACTCGAATTGCCTTGCGGCAGGAATGGAAATGTCTGAAACCTTGCTGATCATCGAGGATGAACAGTTGCTCGGCTCCGAGTTGATGCGCCACTTCCGGCATGCTGCATGGGACGTTGTCTGGGCCAAAACATTCAAGGAGGCCCGCCGCCATCTGTTCGACCGCGAGCTGGACCCGCTGGTCGTGCTGTCGGACATCAACCTGCCGGACGGCAACGGACTGGACCTGCTGGACGAGGTCCGCCAGCATGGCGGGCGTGGCGAATGGGTGATGCTAACCGGCTACGGAGAGGTGCCGGACTCGGTCCGCGCCATGCGGCTGGGGGCGTTTGATTTCCTCACCAAGCCCTGCGAGCAGGACCATCTCGATCTGGTGATCAACGGCGCTGCGCGCGGCGCGCGCGCGCAGCGCCGCCTGCAGGACGAAAGCGAGAATCGCGCGCGGCGCTATATGCCGGAATCGTTCACCGGCCGCAGCGGTCCGACGCGCAAGGTGCGCGAGCTGCTGACAAAGATCACGCAGGTACCGTTCAGTGCCCTGATCATCACCGGGGAAACCGGGACCGGCAAGGGCCTGGCGGCGCGCATCGTCCACCATGGAGGCGCCCGCGCACAAGGGCCGCTGGTCGAAATCAACTGCGCGGCCCTGCCGCACGAGCTGCTGGAGTCCGAACTCTTCGGTCACGAAGCCGGGGCGTTCACCGGCGCCCGGGGGCGTCGCCGCGGCCTGCTCGAGCAGGCGCACGGCGGCACGATATTCCTTGACGAGATCGGCGAAATGCCGGTCGATCTGCAGGCCAAGCTGCTCAAGGTCATCGAGGACCGCAGCCTGCGGCGGCTCGGCGGCGAGCGGGAGATACGGGTCGATGTGCAGGTGCTGGCAGCAACCAACCAGAATATTGAGGAACAGGTCCGCAACGGCGGCTTTCGCCACGATCTCTACCACCGGCTGAGCGTCTTCAAGCTGGAGTTGCCGCCGCTGCGGGAACGGATTCCCGACATCAGGGACCTGCTGCCCCGGTTTGTCGCCGAATTCAACGTGATTGCAGGCAAGAAGGTCAGCGTGATACCGGATGAGGTCTGGATGCGGCTGGAAAGCTACAACTGGCCCGGCAATGTGCGCGAACTGCGTAACGTCGTGGAGCGCTGCGTGCTCTTTGCAACCGACCAGCGGTTCCCGGTCGGCTGGCTGCAGCTGGGTTCGGTGGTTCCACTCAGCGGCAGTGAACGGGGTGCCGGAATCGAGGAAGACCGGCTGTGCCTGCCACTGGATGGTTCCATGGGCCTGGATGACATGGTCGGGCAGATCATCGAGGTCATGCTGGTGCGGCACGGGAACAATGTTGCCGAGACATCCCGGGTACTCAAGACAACGCGGGAAAAGGTCCGTTACCGCATCGAGAAATACAATATCAGGAAGCCGGAATGACGGCGTTCCACGGGTGTCCCACAGATCCCGGTGCTGAATCACGGCTTCACCGGCTGGCAAGCCGTCAGCAATCCCCGCCCTTCAATAGCTTCCCTGGTGTTGCCGCAGGCTTCGACGACGGATCGCTGTAGGCGTGTCACCCCTGCGGCAGCCGGTCTGCGGCGTCGCTGCCCCGTGTTTATCGCAGCTCAGGGCTGCGACCTTGAAGTCAGGAGACGGGGGCGGTCAGGGCTTGTCGGCCCGGCAAGCAAGGCCCGGGTGGTGAATAATACCGGGCATACGTGATAGTCCCCACTGTATTGGCCGGAAGCCGCGGGTAGCTGCCGCAGCAGCGTAACCATGGGCTGGGTCGCGATTGCGATTGCTCCAGTTTTTTAGTCGCTTGCCCCGGCACCCCGGGTGTAATTGGCACGGCTCCTGCACTCATACCGGTAGCGGCGACGCTGCAAGACCCCTGCAACGGTCAAGCAAGATGTGTGCGGGCCCGGCAAACCTTGCGCCGTACTCCTGCCGGAGCATGACGGGACTTGCGTGGACAGGCGAGGGTGGTATGCCAGCAAAAGACTTCCGAACCGGCGCCATTTATGAAACCGGGGGTCAGGCGCGCCTGGCCTTTGAAGCGCTTGTTGACCTGCCGCTTACCCATCCGGACATCACCCTGGTTGAACCGGAGTTGTCCGCTGCCGACCATCGCAGCGCGCAGGCCGCGCATCACACTGTCAGGCGCATCGCACAGGATGCGCTGCCCGCGGCGGGCAAGGGCGCAGGGGCGGGAGCGGGCATTGGCGGTATCGGTACCGCCCTGCTGGCAGCGCACAGTCCGGCCCTGTTCATTTCAGCGCCTGTGATTATCGCCCTGGCAATTGCCGGCGGGGGCGCCTGCATCGGCGGAGCCATCGGTGCGGGCATCGCATTCGAGATGCGCGGGGAAACACTGGCGGAGGCACTCGAGGCAGCCAGCCGGAGCGGCCACTGGTGTCTTGTCATCCATACCCGCAATGAGCAGGACCACAAGCCGGTTATCGAATTTCTGTCACACCAGCCTGATGTGTCTGTGACGGATAAACAGCCCGGTTGAAGCAACGGAGGAACTGAAGATGATGACGCTCGATTTACTGGTATTCTCGCCCTGGCTTGCATTGGTAGCCGGTGTCTCGATCCTGCTGGTGCCGCGGTTACTGAACTATATTGTCGCGGTCTACCTGATTCTGATCGGCATTATCGGACTCTCTGCCCGGCTCTGATCTGTACACCGGAGCCGGCCCGTACCGGGTGCGGGACGCTTCCACACCCTGACGTGACCGGGCGTTCGTCCATGGTCTCGCGTAACGCCGAAGGTAGTTTCGCCAGCGCCCGGTTGACTGCGTCGGCGAGCACCAGTTTATGGAAAGCCAGGGCTGCTGGCGTATGTATTTGCCGGCAGCGGATGATGTTGCCACAGACGCCGTACAAGCGGAGCCGTGCGCTGCGAGGGCGGCCCTGTTATGCAAACCATCATGCAGTCATAAGCTGCGCGCTGATGCTGCACCGCGCACGGCCCTGCCGGGGCGGCACGTCCCCGGGTGCGCAATATTTGCCGCAGACCGGGGATTATTCCACTGTACGGCGCCATCTCCGCCCGTTCATGCAGACGTTCTCCCGCTAAAACAGACTCTTGATGATTGGCACTATTGCTGCATTGAAAAATTGCAGGATCTGCACAGGCAGAATCCGATGCCCAACAGGAGAATAATGTCATGCACACATTACCCGAACTTCCCTACCGCCTGGATGCGCTGGAGCCGCATATTTCACGGGAAACGCTGGACTATCACTACGGCAGGCACCATCGCGCCTATGTGAACAAGCTGAATGAACTGGTCAGGGACACGGACTTCGAACACATGTCGCTGGAGGCGGTCGTCCGCGCCAGTCGTACCGCACCCGGTCACTCCAGCCCTGTTTACAACAACGCCGCACAGGCCTGGAACCACGCGTTCTACTGGCACTGTCTGACACCGCGGTCGACGGCGCCGGACCAGCAGCTGCGGGATGCACTCAGCAGTCGTTTTGGCTCGATGGATGAATTCCGGTCGCAGTTCACACACACGGCTGTCAATACCTTCGGCTCCGGCTGGACATGGGTCGTGGCAGGCTATAACGGAGAGCTGGAAATCATCAGTACAAGTAATGCAGACACGCCGCTGGCGGAGGGGCGGGCGCCGCTGCTGACTTGTGATGTCTGGGAACACGCCTATTACATCGATTACCGCAATGCACGCGCCGAATACCTGGCAGCCTTCTGGGAAATCGTCAACTGGGATTTCGTGGCTGCCAACTTCCGGCATTTGCATGCGGCATCGAACGCCGCGTAACGGTGCAACCGCAGTGCTGTTCATCCGTCATGCCCGGCGTGCAGCGCATGCCTGCGCGCCGGGTCAGGCGGAGTTCCGCCTGACACAGGACATCACCGATTCGCCGGCAGGCGAAGCCGTAAAACGGAATCAAAAAAGCCTCTCGCGGACCTGCATGATGATGCATTGAGCATTATCCCGGCGGGATGGGATCCGGGGTCGGAGCGCGGTGCGGAAACTTCTGTTGTTCGGCACATCACGGCATCTTGATGGCGGATTTACCGGTCATGACCGGTGGCCCTCCTGCCTGGCGGAACGCCATGCAATCAGCGGCCGCAGTGTCGTGCCCTGCACCAGGATGGAAAACACGACAATGCCGTAGGTGATGGCGACGACGGCATCCCGAATGTCTCCGGCGGGTAACGACAGGGCCATGGCAACAGAGAGTGCTCCGCGCAGCCCTCCCCAGATCAGTATGGGAAGGGCGCCGTCATCGAAGCGATGCCAGCGCCGCAGGAAGAACCAGGGCAGCGCGGTGCTGATGGCTCTTGCCAGCAGTATGCTCGGAATCAGGATGAATGTTGCCAGGAAGTAGGCGCGATGAAAGGACATAACCAGGACTTCCAGGCCGATCAGGACGAACAGAATGGCATTCAGGATGTCGTCGACAACGTCCCAGAACAGGTCCAGCCGCTCGCGGCCGGCCAGCGTCCGCGCATGGCGGCGGCCCTGATGGCCCACGATAAGCCCTGCCACGACCATGGCAAGCGGTGCCGAGATGTCGAGGTGGCGGGCGAGTGCGAAGCCGCCGCTTGCCACCGCCAGAGAGAGCAGGATCACTACCGTGTGCTCTGTTGCACGCCGCATCAGATGGAATGCGCTCCAGCCCAGGATGGCGCCGACCATGATTCCGCCGAATACCTCACGCGAGAATATCAGCAGAATTGATTGCCAGGAGGCCTGGGTGTTGTCGAACGCCATGGTGAAGAACAGGATGAACAGAGTGAGTGCAATGCCGTCATTGAACAGGGATTCACCGGCAATCTGTAACTCCAGGTTCGGCGGTGCGCCCACCTGTTTCAGAATGGCCAGAACCGCCAGAGGGTCAGTGGGGGAAATCAGTGCGCCCAGCAGCATGCAGGCCATGAACGGCAACGGCAGTCCAATCCATTGCAATGCATGGTAGGCAATGACGCCGATCAGCAGGGTCGATATCAGGGTGCCTGCCGTGGCCAGCAGGGTGACGACCCAGGCACTATGTTTCAGCTGGCTGACATCGATCTGCAAGGCACCGGCAAATAACAGATAGCCGAGCATGCCGTGCAGGAGTGTCTTCTCGAAATGGGCCTGTGCCAGCAGTGCAGCGGCCGGTTTACTCAGGTCGGGCCCCCACCGGTGCAGGCCGATCAATGCCAGTGAAAACAGCAACGCGACCAGCATGATGCCAATCGCTGTCGGCTGTTTCAGCCAGCGGTCATTCAGGTAGCCGAACAGGGCGGTCAGCGTAAGCAGTACTGCGAGCAGATTCCAGAAATCCATCGCCAGGTAACCGGGCATCATCGTTGCACCTCTCGTCTGCGTTTAATGCCCCGTTGCTGCCTGCGTGTATGGCAGCCGGCACTGCAATACCGGGTTATCAGGTTGCCACTGGCGTCATTCGTCTCCATCTTATGTAACTGCACGCAAATTTGATACCAGTCTGCAGTGCACTGAAAGGCATGCCGGTTTTGCCCCGCTGGCACGGTGGGGATAGTAGCAACACAGGCTGCATCGTTTCCTTGCCATTCGACTTTGCTGCCTCACCGTAACGCCTGAGCATAACCATCAGCTATACCGGGTCTCGTGGTGGATATTCCCCGTTGATCAAGGCGGGTGGGGACTATTTCCGCAGTTCACTGGAAGTGGCAGGCCTCTTCGGGCAGGCGCTGGCTGACCGGACCCCGGTTCCCTGGCCAGCCACGGTTTGCGGCACCCGTAAATGACCGGCATCCGGCGCTGCCGTGTCCGTTTCGGATGACCCGGAAGGGTGCGTTATACTTCCGGGCACAAGTTCATCCCGCAAGAGCGGGATGACGACCAGGAACTACGGGGAGACCGATGCAGGCACAGGATACGACGGCAGCGCCGGCCTCGCAGTCGCAGTGCTATCAGGACGTGCGCCGCTGCACCGAGGCCTTGTGCGAACCGCTGGAAACCGAGGACTACGTCATCCAGGCGATGCCCTCGGCCAGCCCGGCGAAGTGGCACCTTGCCCATACCAGCTGGTTCTTCGAGACCTTTATTCTGGAACCCTTCATGCCGGCATTTCGCCCCGTGCATCCCGGGTACCATTACCTGTTCAACTCCTATTACGAGCAG
>Ga0210101_1000637_pt1 | contig 11272 bp, 11 predicted proteins | sample Muzzi_PWC_D1_FD_185534 | JGI IMG/M metagenome (GOLD analysis project Ga0210101, IMG submission 185534) | Wetland microbial communities from San Francisco Bay, California, USA, that impact long-term carbon sequestration - Muzzi_PWC_D1 (SPAdes) | ecosystem: Environmental > Aquatic > Marine >...
CGGCATGGGGCAGGCACCAGGGACTGATGAGGTCAGCCTGCGGACCTTTCCGCGTAATTTCCCGGGACGCTCAGGGACCAAAGGGGATCAGGTTTACCTGTGTTCACCGGAAACCGCGGCGGCTTCGGCCCTTAAAGGGGTGATTACCGATCCAAGAACCCTTGGCAAGGAGATGGATTATCCACACATCAACGAACCTGAGCTCTACCTGGTCGATACCTCCTCCATAGTTTTTCCCAGCGCTGAACAGTTCCGGACCAAAATCATTCGCGGTCCCAATGTCAAACCATTTCCAGAATTCGACCGGCTGCCGAAAAACCTGCGGGTAAAAGTTGCTTTGGTGGTTGGGGACAACATCTCCACCGACGGTATCATGCCGGCCGGCAGCAGGGTCTTACCGCTGCGCTCCAACATCGAGGCGATCAGTGAATATGTTTTCTATCAGATTGATCCCAAGTTCTACCAGCGTTGCCGGGATTATCAAAATGTCGTGGTCATTGGCGGGGACAATTACGGTCAAGGCTCGAGCCGGGAGCATGCCGCTTTGGCCCCGCGTTTTCTCGGGGTACGAGCCAAAATTGTTAAAAGTTTCGCCCGCATCCATAAAGCTAACCTCTGTAATTTCGGCATCTTGCCGCTGACCTTTAAAAACCCGGATGATTATCAATTTTTTGCCCTGGGCGGGGTCATTAGGATTCCTCATGTCAGGGAACGCCTGACTGCAGGGGAAAGGGAAATCCCAGTCACGCTTGGTGACCGCGAGATCATGACGCTCCTCGATGTCTCCGAGCGTCAACGTGATCATTTGCTGGCGGGTGGAACCTTGAATTTTGTGCGTCAACAGTTGTCTCAATCCGGTTGAAACCAGGCTCCCCCCGAAGAGCAGTTCCTTCGGGGGGAGGGGCTATCGGACAGCATCAAATCATTGGACCGGATTTCGGTCGCTGCAGATCCTCACATTCATGGTAGTCCCAGCAACGGGTTTGCCCCGCGGTGGTTTTTACCACCAGATGGTCGCTCTGCATAATGCAGCTGGTCACCATCCCTTCCTCCATTCCATTCGGGTTGCGAACAAAGGCATCGCGGCCCGCATCGGCCTCCGAACAAAGAAATTGGTATCTGTCGCGTTGCATCATTTAACCTCCTTTCTCTGTTGCTTTTTCTTTTCATTTTATAGCAACTGGGAAATTTCTGCAGGGTGGGTATGGGACGGGTGACAGGATTAAACTGAGGATTCAAACATTCGGTCGGCAGCCATGCGACCTTCAATCCAACTGGTATAATTTCCAAAGGGGCCAGTTGAAGGAACTGCGCCCGCTCGATCTCGAACGTTTCCATGTATGACAAGGAGAAAGACCGATGACTGAAAACAGCTGCCAGAATCCCGAAGAACATTGTGACCTGCACGCCTGCCAGCTGCAGTACAAAGAGCGCAACCCGGAGGTTGATAAAATCTTCGATTCCCCGCGCTTTGTCTGCCTCAACTGCGGGGCAAAAACCCACCAGGGAGAAAACCTTTGCCGACCGCGGGAGATTTGAGCCCCTCCTGAAAGGGAAGAATTCCCCAAGGCATGGTTGTTTATTAAATATCTGACCGCAGTTTCGGCTGGCGTTAATCATGAGGGGTACCGTGATGAATAAGTATTTCAGGGCAATTGTGCTGATTGTTTCTGGTGTTGCTCTTTCCGGCTGTGCTATGCAATGGGTTCCTAACTGGCAGGAAGCCGGTCAAAGCACTCCAAACGCCCAAGCTGAGGACCTTGCCCAACAAGCCCGTCTGCTGTTTGTACAGGCCAGGGACCGCGACTCTCTGCTCGCATCCATCAAGGCCCATAAGCAGGTTCTGACGGCCAATTCGGGAGATTATGAGATCCTCGCCTCTTTGAGTACCCAGTATATTCTGCTCGGCACCGCTTATACCGAAGACCGGGGTGAGAAATCCCGCCTTTTCCGACAAGCCATGCGCTATGCCGAGCTGGCAATGTATACCAATGTCGAATTCAAAAAAATCGTCGCAGCCGGTTCTTTGCCTTGGGAGGCGACCGAGGCGCTTGCCAAAAAGGAAGTTGCCGCGATGTTCTTCTGGGTGACAGCGCTGCAATACGAATTCAAGGAGGGGATGACCCTGCCAGGGAAAATTGTCAACCTGGACTGGATGGCGCGCGGATTGCGCTTCCTCGATCGAATTGAAACGGTCGATCCCGACTTCGGTGGCGGTGCCGTGGAGTTCGCCAAAGTGATCTGTTATTACGTGCTTCCCAAAAGCAAGGGCGGATCAGAAACGAAAGGGGACGAGTATATGGCACGGTCGGTGGCCAAGGGAGAGGAGTGGTTATTACCACGCTGGGCGCGGGGCAAATATTATTATGCCGTGAAAGGTGAGGATGAAAAAGCCCGCCAGGACCTGGCGTGGGTGGCGTCGAGAAATCTGGAGAAGTTTAAGGATCCCGCTCCATGGAAGGTTCACTTTCAGGAAAATGCTCGCGCATTGCTGGACTGACCGGGAGATGTGAAGATGACCCGCCGGAAAATTCTCCCAGGTTTCTTTTTGCCCCTGCTCTTGCTGACCCTGGCTGCATGCACCCCGGCGGCAAAAATCCCCCTGCCGGTTCTTGAGTACGGGCAGATTGAAAGTTCCGGACACCAGACCCTGCTGATCATCCTCAGGGGGATCGGCGGAAACCACACGGATTTCGAAAAATACGGTTTGATTGACCAGGTGCGGGCGAAAAACCTGCCTCTGGATATTATCGTTCCGGATGCCCATTTCGGCTATTATCAGACTGAGACGATTGAAAAACGACTGAAGCAGGACATTGTCGACCCCGCCAAAGCCAAGGGTTACCGTCATATCTGGTTGGCGGGGTTTTCCATGGGTGGCCTCGGCAGCCTGTTTTATCTTCGGGAGCACCCTGAGGACATTGACGGCATCATGCTGATCAGCCCCTTTCTGGGGTGGTTTTCAATTCGTCAAGAGATAAAACAGGCTGGAGGTATTAGAAACTGGCAACCCGAAAGCAGCCAGGTTGACGATTGGCAATTTATCATCTGGAGCTTTGTCCACCAGTATGCCAAGGCCCCTGAGAGCTATCCATCTCTCTATCTCGGCTACGGCCAGGACGATTGGCTGACCAGCAACGGCCCCCAGTTTTTGGCCGAGGTCCTGGATCCGCAGAACGTCTTTACCGTTCCGGGTGGGCACGATTATCCCACCTTCAAGAAAATCTGGGCCGAACATCTGGTCAGGCTGGAGCGACAGCTTCGGAATCCTCGGTAACCTCCTAAGGCGATTTTTAGCCAAGCCCTTGACTTCCCCATTAGTGTTCCGTGCGGTTAATTCCATTTCTGGTTATCCAGTTGACTCCAGTGGCGAACAGCTGATCTCAGACACCCCCCATTTTCAGAGACGCATGAACCCATCCCTGGGGTTTGACTGTCGCCATCCGGGCGCCAGACACCCTGGAAATGGAGTCTCTGAGATCAGCTCTTGTTTTGGTGGAGCGAAGTAGATAACCAAAATTCCCAGAAAATGACTTGATTGTTAGGCATTTCTTATTTAATCTTTGATTCTGCGCATCAATTTATGTTGGAGGTTTTATGGTTAGGAACGTCACTTTGTTTTTCATTCTGCTGTGCACAACAACGGGAGTCCTGGTTGCTGGAACCGGCGAATCTTCCTTTGCTAAAACAAACAGCGAATCATGCATTGCGTCACGATGCCACGCCAAGCTTGGCCAGGAGAAATACGTGCACGGGCCGGTCGCCGCCGGCGCCTGTCAAGTCTGTCACGGGGAGGCGCCAAAACATAAGGACAATCCCAAAAAGAACAAGTTTGCCAAGATGGGTCGGGTTGCGGACGTCTGTTACCAATGCCACGAGCAGTTTCCGCCCCGGAAGATGCTGCACATGCCGGTCGAAGATGGCGATTGCACTGCCTGTCACAACCCCCATGCTTCTCCCAATAAGTATTTTTTACGGGCCAAGGGCGGAGAGCTGTGTTTCAGCTGTCATGATAACGAGCTGGTTCAAAAAGAGTTTGTGCATGGCCCGGCGGCGGTTGGAGGCTGCATCGCCTGTCATGAACCTCACTCGGCAGATTACGACAATATGTTGCGGGCGCAAGGCCCGAGCCTTTGCTACATGTGTCATTCAGACAAGGAAGAGATGGCCGGCAAGGCGGGATTTGTGCACACACCTGTGAAACAGGACTGTGTCAAATGTCACAATCCGCATTCCGAAGATAAGAAGTACATGCTCAAAAAAAAAGTACCTGAGTTGTGTTTCGGTTGCCACGAAGAGAAAAAGCAACAGCTTGCCAACGTCAAAGTTAAGCATGGTGCCTTGGAAATGGGCAAGACCTGCCTTAACTGCCACGATGTGCATATGTCCAACGTGGCCAATAATCTGCTGATGGAGCCGCTCGATCTCTGTCTGAGTTGCCACAATAAAACCTACCGGCGAAAAAACGGCGAGACCCTGGTCAACATGAAAAAATGGCTTGAGGAAAACAGCAACCATCACGGCCCGATAAATCAAAAGGATTGCTCAGGTTGTCATGATCCGCATGGCTCAGATAATTTCAGGCTTCTCCAAGAACCCTATCCTTCGACCTTTTACGCCGGATTCTCGCCCGAGAACTACAAACTCTGTTTCAGCTGCCATGAGGAAACGATCGTCCTGGACGCAGAAACGGACAAACTGACCAACTTCAGAAATGGAACGCAGAACCTGCATTTTTTGCATGTCAACAAGCCCGTCAAGGGCAGAACCTGCCGGGCCTGCCATGAAACCCACGCCAGTAATTTCCCCAAACATATTCGGGAAGCCGTGCCTTTTGGTGCCTGGGAACTGCCGATTAACTTTGAAAAGACCAAGACCGGAGGAAGCTGCGCCCCCGGTTGCCACAAGATGCTGAAATACGACCGGGTCAAGCGGGAGTACAGCCAATGATGCTCGTCGGATTCCTCCTGGCATTTTTATTGGCGTTTCATCCTGCCGCTGAAGCCCTGGGTATTTCCGAGGGGCAGACGGTCGCCGATTTCCGAGCAACCGCCCTTGACGGTCGCAGCATCTCGTTAAGCGAGCAACAAGGGAAAGTTGTCGTTTTTGTTTACTGGAAAACCGGCCAAAGCAGGTCGTTACCAGCCTTGAAAGAGATCAATGAGGTGGCCAGTCATCTGGAGAAGAAGGGTGTGCAGGTCATCGCAGCTATAGCGGACAGTGACGATCGGGTAAAAGCCAAAAACATCATCCGCGAAAATAACTTCAAATTTCCGGTTATTTTAGACTCGGATAGAACGATCTATAGCGCCTTCGAGATCAGAGTCTACCCGACCACCTTGATTGTGGACCGGGAGGGCAAACTGGCCTTTGCCATTTCAAGCCATCCGCCGAATTTCCAAAAGCTTTTAAAAGGACATCTCGGCAAAGTCCTCGGCGAGCTAGACGATGCAGGGCTGGAGAAAGTTATATCAACCGAAGAGATCACCGAGGACCCGGCCGCGGCAAAGATGACCCGGTTATACGGGCTTGCGCTGAAATTCAGCAAGGCTGGGATGCTGGAATTGGCGATCAGCAATGCGGAAAAGGCGGTTGATGTCCGACCGGAAGCGGTCAAGGCTCAGGTCTTGCTCGGTTTTCTCCATTTGAAAAATGACGACGCTGACAGTGCCCTGGCGGTCTTTGAAAAGGCTCTGCAAACCGATCCGCAATCGCATGATGCCATGACCGGACTTGGCTCGGCGCTGGTAGCAAAGGGGAGCGCGGACCAGGCGCTGGATATCCTGAATAAAGCTTTGGTCCTCAACCCTTATCCCCAGTGGACCTATTATCAGTTGGGAAGAGCCTATGAATTAAAAGGGGATAAAGACAATTCGTTGGCGATGTACAAGAAGGCCATGGAAAAGCTGATCGATGAGCAGGTTCTGCCGGCGGATTTATCCAACTGCAAATAGGCTGATTTGAGATTTCTTATTTTTCCCTGGTGCTCCGGGATGTTTAGATGAAGGTACAGCCCAGCTCCAAACCATCCTGCCAGAGGATGATGACCGTTCTTCCGGGCAATTCAATTTCTGATTTTTCCAAGCTGGTTTCGAGAATCAGAAGATTTCCGGGGCTGTCGGTCACGCTATTGATTGCACTGACGGATGGAAACTTAAGGCGCATCCCCTTAATACTGAGATCGGCAATCTCAGCCCAGAATATTGCGCCGCTGGTGAGATGTTTCATTTTGCAGCTGCTGTTCTGTCTGAAGCTGGTACGGTCGTGGATGCGACGTTCCGATTGATTCATGGCACAGGTTCTCTCAGAAAAAAAGTTAGTCCGGACAGTTCCAGACTGGTTTGAGGGATTTGCCTTAAGACCCGGACGCGTTTCGGAGCTAAGCCCTCGAACCGGACTCCCCAAAGTTAGCAAAAGATCCCGGCAAAGACAAAACAGAAATGATGCTCTGACATTAAGTCGGCGCTCGCTCCGCTTCGAATCCTCTTACGCAAACATGAAAATAAACGCCGACCGCATGGCCGACGTTTATTTTTTATTAGTCGGAGCGAGAGGATTCGCCCACTTCGTCACCGGCATCCTGCCGGTTCCTGCGTCGGCTCCCCTGCGCTCGCTGGCGCGGCCATCCCTGGCCGCTTATCTGACATTCAGTCAGCGCTCACTCCGCTTCGAAACCTCGTTCGGAAACGATAAACAAAGAGGCACCTCCCTAGGGGAAGTGCCATTATTGTTTAAATGGTCGGAGCGAGAGGATTCGAACCTCCGACATCCTGGTCCCAAACCAGGCGCGCTACCAGACTGCGCTACGCTCCGACGGGCGGTATAGGTAACATGGTGCGGACAAAATTTCAATCCTTTTTGTCGACTTCGATCAACAGTGCCTGATCAGATTTCCCATTCAATCGGCGGCTTATCTTCAAACAATTCCTTGACGATGCTGACCGCGATCTCTTCCGCCGGGGTGCTGTCGCCGGCGAATCGAAATTCCGGGGTCTCGGGCGGCTCGTAATTGGCGTCGATCCCGGCGATGTGACTGAGTTCGCCGGAGCGAACCTTCTGATAGGCGCCGGTGGTGTCGCGCTGTTCACAAATGTTTAACGGCGTGTCGATGAAAATTTCGACGAATTCCCCTTCAGCAAAGATTTCACGGGCCATCTGGCGCTCATTGCGGAATGGCGAAACCACCGGCGCGAGGACAATTATGCCTGCCTCCACCAGAATTTTTGCCATTTCGGCGATCCGGCGGATGTGCTCGACCTGATCGATATCCTCATAGCCGAGATCGCGGTTCAGGCCATGGCGCAGGTTGTCGCCGTCGAGGATGTAAGTGTGCTTGCCGAGGGAATGCAGCTTTTTCTCAACCAGATTGGCGGCAGTCGATTTGCCGGCCCCGGGCAAACCGGTGAACCAGAGCACTTTGGGTATCTGGCGCTTGAGGGCGGCGTGAGCGCTTTTATCGACATCGATCGATTGCCAGCGGCTGTCGGTGGCTCTGGCCAGCGGCGCTTCGATCATCCCGGCGCCGACCGTGGCGTTGCTCAACCGATCGATGACGATGAAACTGCCGGTGCTGCGATTGTTGCGATAAAGATCGAAAGGGAGCGGGGTGTTGGCGCTGATGGTGCAAACTCCGACCTCGTTGAGCTCCAGGGTTTTTCCCGGCTCCTGCTGCAAACTGTTGACATTGACCTTGAATTTGACCTCATCGATCTGGGCCGGGACCGTGGTTGAGCCGGCTTTGATCAGATAGCTGCGGCCGGGTAACAGGGCTTCGCCGTGCATCCAGACCAAACTTGCCTCGAAACGATCGATGAAGTTCGGCTTGGATTGCGGTGCGGCCAACAGGTCGCCACGGCTGATATCGATTTCGTCTTCCAGGCACAGGGTCACCGCCTGGCCGGCCACTGCCTGCTGCAGGTCACCGTCCATGGTGACGATCCGCGCAATTTTGCTGGTCTCGCCGGAGGAACTGACCATGATCTCATCGCCGGGGTGGATTATCCCCGAGACGATGCTGCCGCAAAAACCGCGGAAGTCGAGGTTTGGCCGGTTGACCCATTGGACGCGCATGCGGAAGGGTTGCTGCGCCGAATCTTCGGCAATTTGCACCGTTTCCAGATAATGCATCAGGGTCGGTCCCGAATACCATGGGGTGTTGACACTGGGCGACAGAACATTGTCCCCTTCCAGGGCCGAGATCGGAATTGCGGTGATCGAGTCGAAACCCAGGCCGGCGGCGAAGTCTTGATACTCTTTCAGGATGGCGTTGAAGCATTTTTCGCAATAATCGACCAGATCCATTTTGTTGATCGCCAACACGATATGGCGGATGCCGACCAGGGAGCAGAGGTAACTGTGCCGTCTGGACTGGGTCAACACTCCTTTGCGAGCGTCGATCAGAATGACCGCCGCCTGTGCCGTTGAAGCGCCGGTGACCATATTGCGCGTGTACTGCTCGTGGCCGGGGGTGTCGGCGACGATGAACTTGCGTTTGTCGGTTGAAAAGAACCGGTAGGCGACGTCGATGGTGATCCCCTGTTCCCGCTCCGCCTGCAATCCGTCGAGCAGCAACGCGTAATCGATCCGTTCTCCTTGGGTTCCGCATTTTTTGCTGTCGCATTCCAGCGCCGCCAGCTGGTCCTCGAAGATCATCTTCGAGTCCCAGAGCAGCCGCCCGATCAATGTGCTTTTGCCGTCATCGACGCTGCCGCAGGTGATAAAGCGCAGCAGCGACTTCTCCTCCTGGTGTTTCAGGTAGGCGTGAATATCTTCTGCAATTAAATTGGATTGGTGACTCATAAAAAATCCTGTTCAGGTACGAGGTCCGAGGCTTGAAGCTTGAGACTTTACGGCCAGCCCTCAGCCTCCAGCTTACAGCCGAGGCCATTTTTAGCGCGTTTGGTGCTAAAAATAGCCCTCCTGTTTTTTCTTTTCCATCGATCCGGCCGAATCGTGATCGATCAACCGGCCCTGACGTTCGCTGGTGCGGGTCAACAGCATCTCCTGGATGATCTCCGGCAAGGTTGCCGCGGTCGATTCAACGGCGCCGGTCAGCGGATAACAGCCGAGGGTGCGAAAGCGCACCGATTTCATCTGCACCTTCTCTCCGGGGCGCAGCTGCAGGCGCTGGTCATCGGCCATGATCAGCATGCCGTCGCGCTCGACCACCGGGCGCTCTTTGGCGTAGTAGAGAGGCACGATCGGGATCTGTTCCAGAGTGATGTACTGCCAGATGTCCAGTTCGGTCCAGTTTGACAGCGGAAAGGCGCGGATGCTCTCTCCCGGCCGAACGCGGGCGTTGTAGATGTTCCACAATTCCGGGCGCTGGTTCTTCGGATCCCAGCGATGACTGGCGCTACGGAAAGAGAAGATCCGCTCCTTGGCGCGCGATTTTTCCTCGTCGCGGCGGGCGCCGCCGAAAGCCGCATCGAACTTGTACTTATCCAGTGCCTGCTTAAGGCCTTCGGTTTTCATAATGTCGGTATGCAGGGCGCTGCCGTGGCTGAACGGTCCGATCCCTTGCCTGACCCCATCCTCATTGACATGCACCAGCAGCTCGAAACCGCACTCTTTGGCCATCTGGTCCCGGAAGTCGATCATCTCGCGGAACTTCCAGGTGGTATCAACATGCATCAACGGAAAGGGAAGCTTGGCCGGGAAAAAGGCCTTGCGCGCCAGGTGCAGCATCACCGCTGAATCCTTGCCGATCGAATAGAGCATCACCGGGTTGGCGAATTCGGCCACGACTTCGCGGATGATATGGATGCTCTCCGCCTCCAGTTGCCGCAGATGGGTCAGTTGCGTGCTCATAACAATGTCCTTCAGATGTCTCGGATGTTGGTCATGTTTCCCTCTCCCTGGGGGAAAGGGTCAGGGTGAGGGGGGGCTCGAAAATTCGCCCCCTCATCCGGCCTTTGGCCACCTTCTCCCTCAGAGAGAAGGATTGAAATGCGATTCAGGTCAACGTTTATGTAACCCGCACTCTTTATGTTCGGGCGATTCCCACCACCAGCGGCCGGAACGCGGATCGTCCCCCTTTTGAATGGCCCGGGTGCAGGGGGCGCAGCCGATCGAGGCGTAGCCCATGTGGTAGAGGCGGTTGATCGGCAGGCGCTGCTGTTTGATGTAATCCCTGAGCTGTTCTTCGCTCCAGGCTGCCAGCGGGTTCAGCTTGAGGATGTCGCCGTTGACCTGGTCGATTTCGATCGGTTTGAGATTGCTGCGGGTGAGGCCATGTTCGCGGCGTTGCCCGGTGATCCAACCGGAGAGTCCCCGCAAAGCTCGCTGCAGCGGTTCAACCTTGCGGATATGGCAGCACTGGTGGCGGTTTTCCAGGCTTTCGCGAAACGAAAACAGGCCTTTTTCCCGCTCGAGCTTTTCGACCGCCTCCCGGTCGGGAAAATACCAGTCGATCTCAATGTTGTAGCGCAGCCGGATCGTTTCGGCGATCTCCAGGGTCTCTTCGTTGAGACGGCCGGTATCGATGGCGAAGATCCGAACAGTCGGGGCGACTTTCTGCAACAGATCGATCAGAACGATATCCTCGATGCTGAAAGAGCAGGCCAGAGCCAGCGGCCCGGAGATGACTTCCAGCCCTTTACGCAGTATTTCTTCTGGATCGGTCAGGTCGTTCAGTTGGCTGATCACATGGTTTTGATCCAAGGCGAAATTCATTGCTCAACTCCTAGATGAAATATTCCGGTTCCGGTTTTTTGCGTCCGTAAGGGATGCGGTTCCACAGACGCTCATGGCCGAAGTAGATGAAAAATTTGCAGAAGGTGTCGGCCAACCCGATAGTGGCGGCGAATTCGCCTTTTCCAGTGATGGCAAAAACAATTCCGCCGGTAATGAAGGTGGCCAGTACCCTCCAGGAGAGGGATTTGGCCAGGCTGCGTCTGTTGCTATCCATAGGGCTCGAATAAAACTCAGTAAGTTAGTGGTAAAATGTTGGAATAGAAATTATCTTTGTCGATTCAATTGGTCAAGAAAAAAATTACTATTAACTTTATTAAAATGTGCATAAATCGGTAAAAAATTAAGGAAAAACGATAGCTTGAGACATATTATCGTTGCGCAAAAAAATGTTGACTCTAAAGCTGGGAAAGTGTTTTTATTGCAACAATTGTAAATTGAGCAGGTTCAAAGAAGGGTGAAAGGGTTTCTGGAATGACGCAGGTCGATTATCAGAAGTTACGTATTGAGGGGGTCTATAAACAGAATGATGCCGGGCAGCTGATGCTGCGGGTCAAACTGGCCGGGGGGCTGTTGTCGG
>Ga0210101_1000638_pt1 | contig 11268 bp, 10 predicted proteins | sample Muzzi_PWC_D1_FD_185534 | JGI IMG/M metagenome (GOLD analysis project Ga0210101, IMG submission 185534) | Wetland microbial communities from San Francisco Bay, California, USA, that impact long-term carbon sequestration - Muzzi_PWC_D1 (SPAdes) | ecosystem: Environmental > Aquatic > Marine >...
GGGTGATCGACGCGAGCAAGGGGTACCGCTTCGACGGCAACGCCTGGGCGGACCGGTTCGGCCACGCGATCGCCAACCTGGGCGACGTCACCGGCGACGGCAGGGAGGACTTCGCCATCGGCGCTCCGCAGAGCTGGGGCGACCCCGGCTACGTGCGGCTCTACCGGGGCTTCGACCCGAACCCGCCGTCCTGCGGCAAGAAGTGCCCGGACATTCAGGACGGTGGGCCGTAGGCCGTCCGTAGGCCTGCCGAGCCCGGAGGTGTGCGGCCTGCGGTCGCCCCTCCGGGCCGGTCTCCGACCTCGCTCGGTGTAAGGTTCCGGGGACCAAGGAGGCGATCATGCGTTCGTTCCTGGCCCTCGTGCTGTTCCTGGTGATCTGTTTCGGCACGGCCGCGTTCGGTGGCCAGTTCGCGCCCGGTGCGTGGTATGCGGCGCTCGAGAAGCCGGCATGGAACCCGCCGGCCTGGGTGTTCGCGCCGGTCTGGACGCTGCTCTACGCCATGATGGCCGTGGCCGGCTGGCTGGTATGGCGGGCCGGGGGCTCGGCCGTCGGGGGCGCGGGCGCCCCGTCCCGGGGCATCGCGCTCGGGGTCTACGCCCTTCAGCTCGTCCTCAACGGAGCCTGGTCCTGGCTCTTCTTCGGCCTCCAGCGGCCGGGGTTGGCGTTCGCCGAGATCGTCGCCCTCTGGCTCGCCATCCTGGCGACGACGGTCCTCTTCTGGCGGGTGAAGCCCCTGGCCGGGGCGCTCCTCGTGCCCTACCTCGCCTGGGTCGCCTTCGCCGCCGTCCTGAACCTCGCCCTCTGGCGCCTCAACGCCTGAGCGGAGCGGGCAGGGCCCCGGGGGGCCGGCGCTCCGGCCGGCCCCCCGGCTCGCCGCTACCGCAGGCTGATGTTGTCGAGGTAGATCGTCGGCTTGTACCTCGAGTAGATGCTGTGGTCCTTGTGGAAGCTGATCTGGATCTTGTTGATCGTCTTGCCCTCGGCCGATGAGGGGAAGTCGAACACCTGCTGAGCGTAGCCGGCCGGGATGCCGGTGTTGTAGCAGCAGACGTAGTTGTCGTAGGTCGTGCTGCCTCCGGTGGTCCACCAGACCGTCACGTGGTAGTGGGAGTACTGGGAGTAGGTGGCGCCGTAGGTGTCGAAGTAGAGCTTCGAGCTCGCGGTGATGTCGAAGTCCGGCACGCTCACGTTGTATCCCCAGAGCATGCTGTTCGAGCCGCCATAGGTGCCGCTGCCGACGTTGCCCAGGGAGTAGGTGCCCCGTGCTGCCACGTAGGTCGAGTTGCTGGTGATGGTCGGCGCGGGCTGGGCGCCGCTCACGCCGGTCCCGGGGCTCGAGGACCCGGTCTCGAAGCCGCCGTTGGGGACCCCCTCCTCGAACACCTTGAGGTAGAAGCCCTCCGGGGCGTAGATGCGGAGCTTGCCGTTGGCACTGGTGCTCGGCTGGAAGGAGGTGGTGTAGACCATGCCCTTCGAGTCGGGCGGGTTGTGGCTCTCGACCGTCGTCCAGCCGGAGCCGTAGTTCTCCTGGATCTGGAAGTTGACGTGGTAGAGGACGCAGCCGGCGCAACTGTCGCCGTAGGCGTAGAGGCCGATCCACGAGCCCGGGGTGACGTCGTACTCCTTGGCGGTCGTGCAGTATGGGTAGTTGAACCAGGTGTTGGTGCGCTTGCAGCTCGATCCGGACGAGCTGTAGGGGTAGAGCCGGTAGGTGTAGCTCGCGTCGCTCGAGTCCGGACGGGTGCTGCCGCAGGCGATGCCGTGGGCCTTGTAGGCATCCCAGATGCGGCCCGCGTTGGGGGTGCCGTTCGACAGGTTGCCGTCGTCGTCGTCGACCGCCAGGAAGACCGTGTACCAGTTGTTCGAGCCGCAGCCGTCGATGCTGGCGCTGGTGTTGCACTGGCCTCCGGAGGTCACCCGGTAGGCGCTCTGGCTGGACTGCATACTGCCGAACCAGAGGCTCTCCATCGCATCCCAGCCCGGTTCGGTGCCGTATGCGGCCACCAGGTTCCGCGCCAGGTCCCAGTTGGCGGTCGAGGCGAGATAGCTCTCGCAGTGGCCCTCGTATCCCATGGGGCCGGCGTATCCGTAGTAGGGGCACGACCACTGGTCGCAGTTGATGCCGCCGTTGTCTTCGACGGAGGTGGGACGGGCGAGGGTGGCGCTACCGTCGAGGGAGAACGGACCCATGTCGCGGACGCCGGAGCAGGACCCGCAGTTGTCGCAGGTGGTGCCGTCGGTGTAGAAGCCTTCGCCGAGGCATGAGTTCCGGTTGCGGATGAAGGCGAACGTGTCCCCCACCGCCTCGCCGGAGCCCTTGTCTCCGCTGGCGGGGCCGCCGGTGTTCGAATCGAAGCCGTGGCCCCACTCGTGGAACATGACGTCCGAGATCTCCCCGGTGTTGGCACAGGTCGTACCGTAGTAGGAGCCGGATCGGAAGAAGTTCACCGAGCTGCCGTTCCAGTAGGCGTTGCAGGCGTCGTTGATGTTGGTGTTGGCCGTGAGGGTGCCGTCCAACCAGGTGTTGGAGGGGTAGTAGGTGTCCGCCTGCCGGTTGATCAGGCTCAGGTGGTAGAAGGCGTTGCGCGCCGCGTGGGTGTTGCCGGCGCCGCCGTAGCCGGGAGTGGTGCAGTCGGTACCGCTGCTCGTGCCGAGGGCCGGATCGCCCTGGGTCGATCGCTCGATCGTGCCGCACGAGTCCGAGATGTCGATGTACTGCCCGTCGAGGCGGACGTAGCGGGTGCCGCTGCCGGCGGTGAAGTAGCCGTTGGCGTCGCTCACGTGGGTGCCGCCGTTGTCGGTGACGCTGCAGTAGGGCATCCCCTGAACCACCTCGGTGTCGAGGTTGCTTTCGGGGAAGATGCCTCCGGTCACCCGGGCGTACCGGTTCTGGTCCACCAGACGAAGCACACGGCCGCTCTGGGCGTCGACGACGGCCTGGTATGTGGCCGCGTCACCCTCGCGACGGAAGGTGAGCTCCCAGGCGAGCACGTGGCGGTAGCCGAGGCCGGCTCCGCCGACGTAGGCCTGCCCGGGGAGCTCATGGCCGAGGAGGGCGGGGAAGATCTTGAGCGTGCCGTCGCCGAGAGGCGTCACCTCCGCCGCGGGGACCTCCGCCTGGCGGAGCACCTGGGCGAGGGCCTCCTCGGCGGAGAGCCGCGGGGTCGTCTGCAGGTGGTGGATCTCGGCGACGCGATCAGCGCCGAGCTGCACGATGTTTCCGTGGTTGATGCGGAAGAAGACCTTGGCTCCCTCGACCGGGATGCCCTGGTAGTACTGCTGGAGCTCGATGTTCCAGAAGTGGTCCTGGAACGGACCGCTCGCCTCCCGGTCGAGCACGAGGTCGGTGTCGGGCACGCGGAAGAGCTCGGGCAGGTCGGCGAGGAGGCCGCGCACCAGGAGGGCGACCTGGTCGACACCCTGGGGCTTCGGGCCGGAGAGACCGTTGCCGCGGCCGGGCAGAATCGGGATGCCCGGTCCCTGGAGCAGGTGGGGCCGGTTGCCGCGGCGGTCCCACTGGATGTCCCAGCGGTCCGAGAAGGTGTCGAAGAATCGATCGAGCTCCGGTCGGCGGGCCTCCGGTGCGCCCGCCGGGAAGTGGTCGGTGGACGCGTGGACGTCGAGCTCGAAGCCCGGCACGGGAGTGATGGTGGGTGGCGCCTCCGTCGGCACGATGGCCCAAGCCAGGGCCGGGATCAGGGCCACCGTGACGAGCACGAGGGCGAGGCGGATGGGATGGGGCTGGTTGCTGGGCATGTTGACCTCCGAATCAGGGAAGAAAGGCCCGGCACGCACCGCGGTCATGGGGCGGGCGCGCAGGGGAGAGGTGCCGAGCCGGGCGGCTCGGCCAGAGCCTCATGTAGATATTTCTACAATATAGGTGTTGCGGAGGTGCTGTATCGGGACATGGCGGACGGGAACGCCCGGCGTGGACCTCCCGGTCCGTCGAGGACTTGCGTGAAGCTCTCCTCGAGCTGCGCCTCCAGGGCGGCAGAATCGGGGAGCTCGGGCCGTGCTGTCAGCCGGGCGCGGTTGCGGATCAGGAGGGTTGGAGCTTGGCCAGCCGCTGGCGGAGCGTCTGGAGCACCGCCTGGCTCAGGGTCTCGCCCTCGATCGCCCGGAACAGGAGGTTCAGGGCGGCAAAGGCCTCGTGCTTGGCGGCGGCGCGGACCAGGAGCACCGACGCCTCCTCGGCATAGGTTGCGACCCGGTGAAGGTCCCTGGCGGCGTAGGCGGCGAGCGCCATGTCCATGGTGACGAGGGCGGCGTTGTAGTGGAGCCTCATCTGGCTCCAGGCCTCGCGGGCGCGGTCGTAGGCTTGGATCGCTTCGGAGTAGCGCTGCTCGGAGCGGAGAATGTCACCCTCGATCCAGATGCGCCGGATGGAGATACCCGGTTCCGTCGACGGCGGCAGCTCCTTGAAGAGCTGCCGTGCCCGGACGGTCTCACCCGCCTTGTTCAGGCAGGTGACCACATTCTGGCGAGCGAGTGCAACCAGGTGGGGTTCGGTCATTGGATCGAGGAGGGTTACGGAGCGAGCACTTTCCGCCGCCGCGGCAGTCGGCTGCTCGAGGGCCTCCAGAACCCTCGCACGCTGCATGGACAGTCGACCGACCTCGTGTACAGCCTTGTGCTTCTGGTAGTGGCCTTCGATCCGGTCGATCAGCGCCAGCGCCTCGGTGTAGCGATACTGGTCGATCAACAGCGAGACCTTGAGGGAGAGCACTCGCGCTTCGGCGCGGACGCCCACCCCCTCGCGGAGCTTGCCCTCGGCGATCAGGAACTGGCGCTCGGCTTCGGTGAAGCTCGCCTGGATACGGTAGGCATTGGCCAGGTAGGCGTGGGCCTTGGCCTGGAGGTCGGCCAGCCACTGGGGGTGGTACTTGTGCGGATCGAGGAGACCGGCCACGGTGGTCGCCAGGGCAGCCCGGTCGTGAGCGAGTTGAGGGTCTTTGTGCCAGGCGGCCTTCGCGGCGATCAGGAGCCGGTGGCAGAGCCCCCATCGCTGGTAGCGGAGCTCGGAGCGTACCCGGACCTTCTGCTCGTCGAGGGGCAGCGGCGCGAGCTCGTCCAGGAACCCTTCGGCATCGGGCAGCTCCCGGGCGACGGCGGGATCGAAGTGGTCCAGGTCCTGGACCATGGCCCAGACGAAGTCCGCCGACTCGCGGCACTGGGGGCAGTCGAGGACAGAGTCCGGCACGAGCTGCATCCCGGCCGCGGCGGCGCGGCAGCGGGAGCACGCCGTGGCGTGGGCGACCCAAGGCCCGAGGTCCGGCCAGAGGTCGCGTGCCTCCGCACAGCCGTGTGCCGGCGGCCGTTCAGTCTCCGGATCACCGAAGGCGTCGAGCCAGTCCCCGAAGGTCCAGTGCTGATGCAAGTTTCCCCCCCATTCCGCAACCATGTGCCGGTATTAACCTGCAAGTGTAACACGGTGGAGTCGCTTCTCCTCCGGGAACGACATCCAGGGGCTTCGGTTTGGCGATGCCGGGCGGCCTGCCCGGGCCGGTCGCCCTCGGCAGGAGGGCGACCGGCGCGCGGACAGGATGCGCATGCCCCTCTTCAGATGCCGAAGAAGGGGAAGAGCAGGCGCGGCATGGTGACGAGCATCAGGTCGAGAAGGCTGAGCTCGTGGGTGGTCGGTGACGGGGCCTGGACGGCGCTCGACCCAATGGACAGCAAGATGGGGTCGCCGGTCGAGCTCGACGCAGGGCAGGGTGCACCATTGGGATCTCCAACGTTCGAGCAATCGGACGGCGGCTGGGCCAGCGCCACCGTAGTGAGCGCCGGCGTCAAGAGGGCGATGACGAGCAGGACGGGGATGAGTCGTCGGAACATGGTCTCCTCCTCCAAGGACCGGTCGCGGGGCGGCTTGATTGTCGCCAGGCGCCGGAGGTTTCTATCTCCTCAGTGTGCCGCATGTCCCGAGGGGGGCGGTGCGGCAGGGCGGGGCTGGTTGGGTCCGTGAGGGTCGGTAGAGGCTGTAGCGCGCTATCGGGGTGGATTTATTCCGGACCCTCCGGGATCGGCGGGGAGTGCTTGCCTTGGCTGGAACGGGGAGGCCCCCGGCACTGTGGCCGGGGGCCTTCAGAGGGTCAGGCGCAGAGGTTGAAGACCTCGGCGAGATCGAAATCGAGGTCGGTGAGCCCTTCCTTGCGGTCGGTGTCGATGACCAGGGTGACCTCGAGGTAGTGCATCCGGATCACAGGAATGAACCCGGCGCCTTCGCCGATCTCGGCGACCAGGCTGACGAAGAGAGTCGCCGCGCGGATCGTCGGGAGCACGAACACCCGGCGCAGAGCCGATTCCTCGCGGGCCGTCTGCCAGCCGGGGAGCATGGCGAGCCGCTGCTGGATGCGCTCCGCTTTGAGCTTCTCCTGGATCCGCTCGGCCTTGAGCTTTTCTTGGATGCGTTCCGCCTTGAGCTTGGTCGTCAACTGGCCCACCGGTCGATTCACGGACTGGTTCATGGAGTCTCCCATACCCATCTGATTCAAGCTGATTCGAAGATCGAGAGTCTTTGGTTTGCCTTTGACGGTACCACGTATCCTGTTGAAGGAACTTCTCCGGCTCCGGAGGCCGGTGGGAGATCTCGTGCGTGACCGCGCTCAGGCGGTGCCTACGCGCTCGGCGATCAGGTCGCGGGCCGCCTGCCAGTGGCTTTCGGTCTCGAACAGCTCGCGGGCGAGGAGGGTGAAGGAGCGGCGGGAGCGGAAGAGCACGAGGACCTCATCGTCCGCGCACCAGCGCTCGAACCGGGTCCACGGGATCTTGGCCGTGCCGCGGCTCGAGGTGGCCTCGAACGCGTCGGCCGAGAGGATGCCGGAGAAGGGCTCGCGCAGGGCTTCGTCGTCCCTCCAACTCGCGCGGATCCGGTGCTCGACCAGGAGGTGGCCGAGGCCCAGGTAGGCGAGAAGGCCGGCGGGGGCGAGGAGGATGAGGGGGTCGAACGCCACTCCCGGCAGGGCGAGGGTGACGACCAGGCCGAAGAGCCCGAGCGCGCCCATGGCGACGATCGTCCAGGTCAGGGCGCGGGTCACCGGGCGCATGGCGAGGCGGCGGCCCCGCCGGTACGCCGGGAAGCTCAGGCTGCCCTCGAAAGGGATCGGTGGGACGGGCTCCACGAGCCCGACTCTACTCCGCCGTCTCGGGTGCCGCCGCCAGAAGCATCCAGAGCTTGTCCAGGTCGTCGTCGGGCATGTCGACGAACTCGAGCCCCACGCGCCGCTTGCCCTGGTGCTCCGGGAGCTCCTCCACGTAGGCCACCCGCGCCCGCGCGGAGACCGCGTTGCCCTCCACCGGCAGGTCGAGCGCGACCTCCGCCGAGAGGTCGAGCTCGGCCTCGGTCTCGACCAGCAGGCCGTTGGGGCTGAGGGTCTTGACCAGGAAGGGGCTCGACGTCTGGAGGTCGGCAGCCTGGTCCTCCGAGAGCTCGAACCGTCCGCTCAGCCGGGTCTCGGGGGTGACCTCGCTACACGCTCGGAGCAGGTCGAGAAGCTGCTGCGCCTGGTGGCTGAGCATGTCGTCGAGCTCCAGGCCCACCTTGTAGACGGGTCCGGTTTCGGCCGGTCGGTTCCTGCGCAGGCCGACGAGGCGCGACCAGACGACGGTGCTGGCGAGGCGCACATCGCGGCGTCCGTTGTTCAGGCGGATGTCGCACCGCTGTCCCGCGCCCAGGTGGGCGCTGGTGCGGATCGCCATGCCCGTGAGGCTCAAGTTCAGCACCTCTGCCTTCGAGGCGAGCTTGAGGGTTCCTTCGAGGCCCTCGGGGTTGAAGCGAGGGCTCTTGCGCCGCTCTTTCATCGGACGATGGCCTTGTCAGGTTGCTCGGGGCAGGATATCACGCCTCGTCGTACGAATCTTCAGAATCTGATAGGCCGTCCGAGGCTCGGCGCCGAGAGCTCCTCCCCCTGGGCTTCCGCGCGGGAGGATGCCTCGGGCACGGACCGGAGAGGTGACGGCCCGGACCCGGTGGAGCGCCCGGGGTCGGTCCCGGCCGCTGGCGCCCCACCGCCGCGGCGGGTGGGCGATCCGGGTTGGAAGATTAAGTTTCTCTTGCGGGAAATTCAGTCCCTTGATCAGGGATTTGTTGTTCTCTGAAGAGCGGCTCTATGTAGTTGCTGCGGGCAGGAGTCCCGTCTTCATGCCCCAGCGCACCTGAAGGGGTGGAGGAATTATCAGGATGTATGCTTTCGACAAGCTTCCCGAGGCCCTTCGACTGCTACGGCACAGAGCGGGGCTTCGACAAAACGAATTGGCAGAGCGGGCGAGGGTGACCAAGCCCATGATGAGCGCCTACGAGACCGGGACCAAGCGGCCGACTACCGAGACATTGGACAAGATCTTGGATGCCCTGGGCGAGGACGTGACGGGGCTGGGGCAGGCGCTCCGATCCGTACAGCGGGCCTCGGAGCGTATGGAGCTCTCGAACAACGGCTCGGAGGCGGATCCCTTGGATCTCGGCCGGGATCGGCTCGAGGCTCGGCAGGCGCTCGAGGAGATCGGGGAGGGAGTCGAGCGTTTCATGCGCTCGATGTCGCGGGTGATCGAGACGGTCGAGCGCTGAAGCCGACACCGTGAAGTGGGGTCGTACGCGGCAGCGGGCGCCGCGGGGTTCCGGGTGTACGATGGTTCCGCCATGCCCGCGAATCTGACCCCGGCCTACAAGGCGGCGGAGGAGCGCTATCGGGCGGCGGTGACCCCGGAGGAGAGGATCGCTGCGCTCGAGGAAATGCTGTCTGCGATGCCCAAGCACAAGGGCACGGAGAAGCTTCAGGCCGACCTCAAGTCGCGGATCGCCAAGCTCCGGCGCGCGCCCACGAAGAAGCCGGACACCCGTGGCCAGAGCCATCGCATCCCCAAAGAGGGAGCGGGGCAGGTTGCGCTCGTGGGCCCTCCGAACACGGGGAAGTCGTCCCTGGTAGCGGGGTTCACCCATGCCGACCCGGAGGTGGCGGAGTACCCGCACACCACCCGCGAGGCGACGCCCGGCATGATGCCTTTCGAGGATACGGCGTTCCAGCTCGTCGACCTGCCGCCGGTCTCCGAGGAGTACGTGGAGGGCTGGGTGTTCGACCTGATCCGGGCCGCCGACCTGGTCTGGCTGGTGCTCGACGTGGAGCGGACTCTGGAGGGCCTGGAGCTGGTGGAGGGTCTCCTGGCAGGCAAGGGGATCGCCCTGGTCCCCGCCCGGCTGGCGTCCGAGCTCGCAGAGGGGGCCGGGGTGGCCGAGGGCGAACCCGAGAATCGGCCGGGGTGGGCCTACAAGGAGACCGTTCTGGTGCTCACCGGGATCGATCGCCAGGACGCCCGCGAGGATCTGCCGCTGCTCGAGCGGCTGATCGAGGCGCCCTTTCCCCGGGTGGCGGTGTCGTCGGTCACCGGAGAGGGGATCGACGCCCTCGGCCGCTTGACCTTCGATGCCCTGAAGGTGTTCCGCGTCTACACCAAGCAGCCGGGCCACGAGGCCGACCTCGATCAGCCGTTCACCCTGCCGCTCGGCGCCACGGTCGAGGATCTGGCGCGCCTCATCCACCAGGACATCGCCGACGGGTTGAAGTTCGCCCGGGTCTGGGGCAAGAGCGTGCACGACGGCCAGCGGGTGCAGGGTGGCCACGCGCTCGAGGAGGGTGACGTGGTCGAGATCCACGGGTAGTCTTGATCTCCCTCCAATCCCCTCGATCCCCTTCCTCCCTGGCGGGAGGCAGGGGACGCCACCGCCCGGCCCTTCGCTGGGGGGGCGTCTTTTTCGGGGTTGCCCTCTCGGTCCCCTCGGCTCCTTCTTGCGCTCTGCTCCGTTGATTGGGGAGTGGATCCCCCGGGGGTCGGCAGTGCACTGGAGGGCACCCCACGGGGAATCTTCCACGAACCCGGCACCTGTTTCGACGTAGGTGGTGGTGAGATGAAATCCGCCGACCTGCTCATCGACCGCTACGTCGCCGAGACCGTTCGCCTGCTGCCCTCGAAGGGGCGCCAGGAGGCGGAGGAGCGCCTGCGCGAGAAGATCGCCGCCCGGGTGGCGGCCCGGTTCGACGGGCCGCCGGAGGAGGTGGCGCCAAAGGAGCGCTACCGGGCCGCCCGGGAGGTGCTCGTCGAGCTCGGGCCCCCGGAGGCCATGGCGACCTCGCTGCGGCCGACACGGGACTGGCTGATCTCTCCCCACCTGATGCCCCGGTTCCTGGCGACCGCGGCGATCTGCTTCGCGGGGCTCCTGGCCCTGAAGCTGCTGGGCGCCGTCGGCGGCTCGCACCCGCAGAGTCCGGCCGACTGGCTCGACCTCCTCTTTCGCCTGGTCGCCTCGCTCGACGACCTGGTGCTGGAGGGGCTGGTCTTGCTGGTGGTGCTCGTCGGCGTGTTCCTGGTCATCGAGCGGACCCTGGAGACCGAGGCGGCGGTCCGGCGCCGCTGGGACCCCCGGGAGCTGCTGCGTAAGGACCCGGAGCGCGTCGGTCGGGCGGAGCGTACGGTCGGCATGCTCCTGGCCGCCGCCGCTTTCGTGGTGCTCAACTTTTTCCCCCATCTGCTCGGTGCGTACGTGACCGTCGGCGGCGAGGGCGGGTTCGTGCCGCTGACCTCGCCGGCCGTGGCCGCCCAGCTCGCGTTGATCAACCTGTCGCTCCTGGGCACGGTCGCCTTCGACGTGGCGCTGCTCTGGCGTGGCCGGTGGAGCGCGCTCTTCCATCTTGCGGAGGCGGCGCTCTCCCTGCTGTCCGCCTTCATCCTCTGGCGCCTCCACCAGGGGCCGCCGCTCCTGGTGGTCGACGGCACCTGGATGGCCGAGCATGGCTGGTCGGCCGAGGCGATCGCGCGCTACCGGGAGCTTCTCGGCAGTGAGCTCCTCTCGCGCGCCCAGGACGGTCTCCGGTGGCTGGCCCTCATCGTGGTGGTGGCGGCCGGCGCGGAGATCTTCAAGGCGTTCCGGGCCGCGCTGCGTCGGGCCACCTGAGCCGGTTCCGCCCTCGAAGCTCTGGAAGCTCGGGCCGCCTTCCCCTGTTGCTCATTGACGGAAGCCGCCCGATGGGCGACACTCCTCGCACGCCGCGTTGCGGCACCAGCAGGTAGCGTGCACCGACACGGAGGCCTCCGAGACGCCATGAGCGAACCGAATCCCACCCGCGAGATGCTCCACGACGACCTGCCCCAGTACTCCCTGGGCGAGGAGATCTTTCACGCCGTCTCCCACGGTCTGGGGATCGTGCTGTCGATTGCCGGGCTGGCGGTGCTGGTGGCCTTCGCCAGCCTGAGCGGCAGCGCCGAGCACGTGGTGGT
>Ga0210101_1000639_pt1 | contig 11268 bp, 18 predicted proteins | sample Muzzi_PWC_D1_FD_185534 | JGI IMG/M metagenome (GOLD analysis project Ga0210101, IMG submission 185534) | Wetland microbial communities from San Francisco Bay, California, USA, that impact long-term carbon sequestration - Muzzi_PWC_D1 (SPAdes) | ecosystem: Environmental > Aquatic > Marine >...
AACGCCGCCGTGCTGATCGACCCGGCCAGCAACAACCCGCGCGGCACGCGCATCTTCGGCCCGGTCGCGCGCGAGCTGCGCGAGCGCAACTTCATGAAAATCGTCTCGCTGGCGCCGGAGGTGCTCTAGCGATGGCGAAGTCGATGCGGATCCGGACCGACGACACGGTCAAGGTGATCGGCGGCAAGGACGCGGGCAAGATCGGCCGCGTGCTGCGCACCGAACCGAAGCGCGGCTTCGTCTACGTCGAGGGCCTGAGCATGGTCAAGCGGCACGAAAAACCGCGACCGACCCAGGACGTGAAAAAAGCGGGCAGTCAGCTCGGCGGCATCGTCGACAAGGAGGGCCCGATCCACGTCTCCAACGTGATGGTCCTCGACCCCAAAGACAACAAGCCGACCCGCGTCGGCGTGCGTCGCGACAAGGGCGGCAAGCGCGAGCGGTTCGCGAAGCGAAGCGGGGTGTCGCTGTGATGGAGGCGGCCACGACCCCGCAGTCCCAGGCCGCGCCGCCGCCGCGCCTGCGCGAGCGCTACGAGCAGGAGGTGGCTCCGGCGCTGAGCAGGAAGTTCGGCTACAGCAGCCCGATGCAGATCCCGCGCCTGGAGAAGATCGTGCTCAACATGGGGACCGGAGAGGCCAAGCAGAACGCGAAGATGCTCGAGGCCGCGCAGGAGCAGCTGGCGACGATCGCCGGCCAGTACCCCAACGTGCGCCGGGCGCGCAAGTCGATCGCATCCTTCAAGGTGCGCGAGGGGATGCCGGTCGGGCTCTCGGTCACCCTGCGGCGCGCCCGCATGTGGGAGTTCCTCGACCGCCTCACCTCGATCGCGATCCCGCGCATCCGCGACTTCCGCGGCCTCAACCCGCGCTCCTTCGACGGCCGCGGCAACTACTCGATGGGCGTCAAGGAGCAGCTGATCTTCCCGGAAATCGATTACGACTCGATCGACGAGGTGCGCGGCCTCGACGTCACGATCGCGACCTCGGCGCCCACCGACGCGGAGGCCTTCGAGCTGCTGCTCGCGCTGGGCATGCCGTTCGCCAAAGAGGGCAGGCCCGGCGCCGCCGGCGAGGCCGAAGCCCAGGCCCAGCAGGAAGCCGAGGAGGAGCAGCGCAAGGAGGAGGCCCGCCAGCGGGCCGAGGCCGAGCAGGCCGCGCTTGAGGAGCTGAAAGAGGAGAACCCCGAGGCCTACGAAAAGCCGGAGGAGCCGGCCGAGCCGGAGGCCGGCGAGGAGGATTCTGAAGATGGCTAAGACTTCTATGAAGGTTAAGCAGGGGCGGAAGGCCAAGTTCAAGTCGCGCGAGTACAACCGCTGCCGGCGCTGTGGGCGGCCGCGGGGGTACTACCGCAAGTTCGGCCTCTGCCGGATCTGCCTGCGCGAGGCCGCCCACGAGGGCTACGTGCCCGGAATGACCAAGTCGAGCTGGTAGGGGCAGGACGAGAAGCATGCTCAACGACCCGATATCCGATTACCTGACCAGGATCCGCAACGCGCTCGGCTCCGGCCACGACGACGTGCAGATCCCCGCCTCGCGGCTCAAGGAGGAGATGACCCGCATCCTCAAGGAGCAGGGCTACATCAGCGACTTCCGGCGCACGCCCGCGAAGGTCGGCGAGGCGCTCGACATCCGGCTCAAGTACACCGAGGACCGCCGTCCGGTGATCGCCGGGCTGGAGCGGATCTCGAGGCCGGGACGGCGGCGCTACGTCGACCACACCGAAGTCCCGCGCGTGCACGGCGGCACCGGCACGGCGATCGTCAGCACTTCGGTCGGCGTGATGACCGGCCATGAAGCGAAGCAGAAGGGAGTGGGCGGCGAGGTAGTCGCTTACGTCTGGTAAGCAGGTACACGATGAGTCGAATCGGCAGAAAACCAATTTCCATCCCCGAGTCGGTCACGGTCGAGCTCGCCCCCGGGCGGGTCGCGGTCAAGGGCCCGAAGGGCGAGCTCGAGCAGAGCTTCGCGATCGATATGAAGGTCCAGCAGGAGGACGGCACGGTCACCGTGGCGCGCCCGACCGACCGCGGCGAGCACCGCGCCCTGCACGGGCTGACCCGCAGCCTGATCGCGAACATGGTCGAGGGGGTCGTCGACGGCTTCGAGAAGAAGCTGGCGATCCAGGGGGTCGGCTACCGGGCGGCGCTGAAAGGCAAGAGCCTGGAGATGGCGCTCGGCTACTCGCACCCGGTCTCGATCGAGCCCCCCGAGGGGATCGAGTTCGAGGTCCCGCAGCCGACCGAAGTGATCGTGCGCGGGATCGACAAGCAGCTCGTCGGCCAGGTCGCCGCGGACATCCGCAAGCGGCGCCCGCCGGAGCCCTACAAGGGCAAGGGGATCCGCTACAGCGACGAGCACGTCGTCCGCAAGGTCGGGAAGAGGGCATAGCGATGACGGTCGTGACCAAGCGCCAGCAGCGCCTGCGCCGCCGCCGCCGCGTGCGTGCCCGGATCGTCGGCAGCGCCGAGCGCCCGCGCCTCTCCGTCTACCGCTCCAACCGCGGCATCTTCGCGCAGCTCGTCGACGACGCCGCCGGCAACACGCTGGCCGCGGTCAACTGGACCGAGCCGGAGCTGCGCAAGCTCAGCGCCGAAGCGCAGGCGAAGCGGGCCGGCGAGCTGCTCGCCGAGCGCGCCAAGAAGGCCGGCGTCGAGACCTGCGTCTTCGACCGCGGCGGCTACAGGTTCCACGGCCGGGTCAAGGCCCTGGCCGAAGGCGCCCGCGAGGGAGGCCTGAAGTTCTGATGATCCGCCGCGCCTCGTCCAGCCAGCTACCCTGTCCGGTCCGATGAAGGGCATGGACATGTCAAACGTGGAGACGGTGGCCCCGAAGGGGCTCGATCTCCAGGAGCGCGTGATCGAGATCAACCGCGTCGCCAAGGTGGTCAAGGGCGGGCGCCGCTTCTCGTTCACGGCGCTGGTCGCCGTCGGCGACGAAGAGGGCGTCGTCGGGATCGGCTACGGCAAGGCGCGCGAGGTGCCGCTGGCGATCCAGAAGGCTGTCGAGAACGCCCGCAAGAGCTTGATCCGCGTGCCCAAATACGGGCAGACGCTGACCCACAAGATCATCGGCCGCTACGGCGCCGGCCATGTCGTCCTGCGCCCGGCCAGCCCCGGTACCGGCGTGATCGCCGGCGGCGGCGTGCGCGCCGTGCTCGAGCTCGGTGGGGTGCGCGACGTGCTGACCAAGAGCATCGGCACGCAGAACCCGATCAACCTGGTCAAGGCGACGATGGACGGGCTCGTCCGTCTGCGCAGGCCTGAGGAGGTTGCCGAGTTGCGGGGGCTCACCGTGGCGCAGGTCTTGGGAGTGCAGAAGTCGAATGGCAATTCGGCCGCGGGTCCTGTCGCGGGGGAGGCATCCGGCGCGGAGCTGGGTTCCTCGCCAGAAGCGCAGGAAGCCGGCAGTGCTGAGCCTGAGGGGCGAGGAACGGACGCCGCTGCCCCGCCGGATGCCTCCCCCGCGCCACCCGCGGACGGGGCGCCTGAGGTTCCCGCAGAGGGGGCCAAAGCTGGGGAGGCTCCCGCTGAGGAGCCCAAAGCTGAGGAGCAGTCGTGAGCGGGGTCAAGATTCGGCAGGTCAGGTCTTCCAACGGGTCGAACCCGAGTCAGAAAGCTACGTTGTATGCGCTGGGCTTGGGGAAGATCGGGAACTCTGCGGAGAAGAAGGATTCGCCGCAGTTGCGGGGGCAGCTGAACGCTGTTTCTCATCTCGTGGAGGTCGACGGTGGCTGAGAAATCGCGCTCCGAGGAGATCGGGCTGCACAATCTTTCGCCCAAGCCCGGCTCGAAACGGCCGCGCAAGCGGCTGGGCCGGGGCGAGGGCTCGGGGCTGGGCAAGACCTCCGGCCGCGGGCACAAGGGCTACGGGTCGCGCTCGGGCTCGAAGCGCAACGCGGCGTATGAGGGCGGGCAGAACCCGATCCATATGCGGATGCGAAAGCTTCGCGGGCCGCACAAAAAGCAGTCGATGCCGTTCGAGAATTTCCGCACCGCGACCCAGCCGGTCAACGTCGGCGATCTCGAGGAGCGCTTCGACGCCGGCGCCGAGGTGAAGCCGGAGACGCTCAAGGAGAAGGGGCTGGCGCGACGCTCCGATCCGGTCAAGATCCTCGCCCGCGGCGAGATCTCCAAGAAGCTCGACGTCCACGCGCACGCCTTCAGCGCGGCCGCCAGGGAGAAGATCGAGGCGGCCGGCGGTTCCTGTCACACTCTGGAGTCGTAATGGTCAGGACTATTGCGAACGCTTTTAGCGTCGCGGACATCCGCAAGAAGCTCGCCTTCACCGCGGCGATGCTGCTGCTCTACCGGCTCGGTGCCTACATCCCGGCGCCCGGCGTCGACGCCGAAGCGGTCAAGGAACTCTCACAGAACTTCGCCGGCGGCAACGTGCTCGGCTTCCTCAGCCTCTTCTCGGGCGGCGCGCTCGAACGGCTCTCGTTGTTCGCGCTGGGGATCATGCCCTACATCACCGCCTCGATCATCCTGCAGCTGCTCACGGTGGTCGTGCCCTCGCTGGAGAAACTGCAGAAAGAGGGCGAGGTCGGGCAGCAGAAGATCACCCAGTACACGCGCTACCTGACCGTCGGCCTCGCCTTCGGCCAGTCCTGGGGCTTCGTGCTGCTCTTCCAGTCCTTCGGCACCCAGGCCGGTGGCGAAAACGGCCTCGCCTCGCTCGGCGCCGGCAAAATCATGCTGATCGTGATCAGCCTCACCGCAGGATGCACGCTGCTGATGTGGCTGGGCGAGCTGATCACCCAGCGCGGCATCGGCAACGGCATCTCGCTGATGATCTTCGCCTCGATCGTCTCCGGCCTGCCCGGAGGGATCCAGGCCTGGTGGACCAATCCCGATCAGGTCTTCGTCGTGATGATGCCCTTCGTCGCGCTCGCCGTGATCGTCGCGATCGTCTTCGTCCAGGAGGGCCAGCGGCGCATCCCGGTGCAGTACGCGAAACGGATGGTCGGGCGCAAAATGACCTCGGGCGGCTCGACCTACCTGCCCCTGCGGGTCAACATGGCCGGCGTCATCCCGGTCATCTTCGCGGCCTCGATCATGGCCTTCCCGCCGACGATCGGCCAGCTGCTCAACACCCCGGCGGCGCTCGACTTCGCCGCCTTCTTCAGCCCCAACGGCTGGGCCTATGTCGTCGGCGAGGTCTTCTTCATCATCGTCTTCACCTACTTCTACACCGCGGTCACCTTCAACCCGGTCGACCAGGCCGACAACCTGAAGAAATACGGCGGCTTCATACCCGGCGTGCGTCCGGGGCGGCCGACGGCCGAATACCTCGACCGGATCCTCTCCCGCCTGACCTTCCCCGGCGCGCTCTACCTTGGCGCCGTCGCGGCGCTGCCGACGATCCTGATCAGCCAGACCTCGGCCAACTTCTTCTTCGGCGGCACCTCGATCCTGATCGTCATCGGTGTGGCCTTGGATACGGTCAAGCAGTTGGAGGCGCAACTGATGATGCGCAACTACGAGGGCTTCCTGAAATAGGCTGAGGACGCTGCAAATCTGCGCATCTCGGGGTCTTCGGTCGGTCTCCTCGGGTCACGCACTAAAGTGCGCTCGCCTCGTCGCCCTCCCTGCATCCCCCGACCTGCTTGATTTTCGCGCCCTCGGGAGCCATTTGAAATGACTCAACTCAACCTCGTACTTCTCGGCCCGCCCGGCAGCGGGAAGGGCACGCAGGGTGAGCGTCTGCAGGCCGACTTGCGGCTGCCCTACTGGGCGACCGGAGACATCCTGCGCGCGGCGGTGCGCGAGGAAACCGAGCTGGGCCGCGCCGCGAAGCAGTACATGGACCGCGGCGACCTGGTGCCCGACGAGGTGATCGTCGGTGCGATCGCCGAGCGGATCGACTCGGCCGAGGCGGCCGACGGCTTCATCCTCGACGGCTTCCCCCGCACCACACCGCAGGCGGAAGCGCTCGCGGCGAAGCTGAGCGAGCTGGGCCGGGGGCTGGCAGCCGTGCTGCTGATCGACGCCGGCGACGAGGAGGTGATGCGCCGCCTCGGTGGGCGCCGCACCTGCACTGAGAACGGCCACGTCTTCCACGTCGACTTCAATCCACCCGGGCGCGAGGGCGTCTGCGACATCGACGGCAGCGAGCTGATCGTGCGCGACGACGACAAGCCGGAGGTGATCCGCCACCGGCTCGAGACCTACCACGAGAAGACCGAGCCGCTGATCGAGTTCTACGAGGGCCGCGGCCTGTTGCGGCGGATCGACGGCAGCGCCGCGCCCGACGCCGTCGCCGGCGAGCTGCGCCGCGTCCTCGCGACGCTGAAGCCGGAAGCCGACGAGGCGATCTAGACGGCCCAGCGGGGGCGGTTAGCGTGTACCGGATGATTGTCCACAAGAGCCCAGAGCAGGTCGACGCGATGGCGGTGGCGGGATCGATCCTGGTCCGCTGCCTGCGCATGATCGCCGCAAAGGCGCGGCCCGGCACGACGACCAAGCAGCTCGACGAAGCGGCGGAGAAGTTCATCCGCTCGCAGGGTGCCGAGCCGGCCTTCAAGGGCTACCGCGGCTTCCCCGGCTCGATCTGCGCCTCGCCCAACTCGATGGTCGTGCACGGGATCCCCGGGCCATATGAGCTGAAGCGCGGCGACGTGCTCTCGGTCGACGTCGGCGTGATCAAGGACGGCTGGGTCGCCGACGCGGCGATGACGCTGCCGATCGGCTCGATCTCGCCCGAGGCGCGCAAGCTGCTCGACGTGACCAAGGGGGCGCTCTTTGCCGGTGTCGAGCAGATGCAGCCGGGCAACCACCTCGGCGACGTCTCGGCGGCGATCCAACGCGCGGTCGAGATCGAGGGGCTCTCGGTCATCCGCACCCTGGTCGGCCACGGGATCGGACGCGAGATGCACGAGGAGCCGCAGGTGCCGAACTTCGGCGAGCCGGGCAAGGGGCCGGAGCTCGAGGAGGGCACGGTGCTCGCGATCGAGCCGATGGTCAACGCCGGCGGCCCGCTCGTCCGCATGGGCGACGACGGCTGGGCCGTCTACTCCCAGGACGGCTCCCTCGCCGCCCACTTCGAGTTCACCGTCGCCGTCACCGCCGACGGCCCCCGCATCCTCACCCCCTGGCACGAGGAAGACTGAGCTCCGAGCCCCTGGTTGGGGAGGCCGGTGTGCCTCCGCGGGAATTGACCACCGCGGCTGCGCCGCGGTGGAACATGCCGCGCGGCTGGCGCCGCGCAAACGACAGATTGCATATCGCCGCTTCGCGACATTCCCGCGGAGACACACCGGCCTCCTCTCGAGAGCTCGCACCTGACGGGGGTCAGCTGCGTTCGTATCGATCCCGCAAGCGCACGACATCATCGAGGTGAGGCGTTGAGACCTCCAGCACGACGGCGTCCTCCACTGCCTTGATCGAGTGCACGGTTCCCGGCTCGTTTCGCCAAGCATGCCCTGGGCCGATCTCCTCCTGCTCGAGGTCGTCGAGCGTCGAACCGCGTGTCAGCAGTAGCCGACCCGACAGGAGATAGGACGTCTCATCCTTCTGGCGGTGGACCTGGAGCGAGAGCTGATGCCCGGCTTCGACGTAGAGCAGTTTTCCGGCGTAGTCGTCCGTCTGCGCCCACCAGAGCTCGTGGCCCCACGGCTTCTCCACCCTGCGTGGCTCCATATCCCCCATTGACGGGACCGTATCGCCGTCCGGAGTCATGCGCCGCACGCCTGGTCGAGGCAGATCGAGCGGGACGTGCTGCACGGGCTTCGTCGGCAACCTCCGAGTGCGCGTCGTGGTTGCTCTTGACGATCCGCAATTTATTGTCACAATCCACAAGAGGCGGAACTGATGAAGGCCGATTACGACAGAGAGGGCGACACGATCCAGATCGAGCTGGAGTCGGTCGAGCAGGTGGGTTACGGCGAGGATGTTGAAAACGGCGCCGTGGTCGTCAGCGTCCACGACGGTCGGCCGGTGATGGTCGACGTGATCGGCACCCGAGGGCACGACTTCGAAACGCCGCTTCGCACGGCGGCGAAGTGCTACGGCCTCGACGCCGAAGCGCTGATCGGGATCGCCCGCGCGGCTCTTGCTGCTCCCGGCCGCCCGATCCAGCAGGACGTAGGCGCCCGAATCGCCTGACGCCCCCCTGCCCACGCTCGCAAGAAGCGAAGTCGAAGGGGAGAGTTTTCGTTCCCCAGCCCTTAGACATGCGTGCGCTTCAGTCGCCACGCGAAGAACAAGATCCGTCATCACAGGCTGACCCGCGAGGAGGTCTTGGGAGTAGTCGCTGCTGAGAACCGCACGGGCGCGGATCCGAAGGGGAATCCGACATATGTCAAGGAGGTCCGAGGAATGCTTCTCTTCGCCGTTATCGCGCTTGATGACAGAAGCTTGATCACCATCTACGATTTGAGGGCATGATGACCGCGGACTACGAGAGTGCCTACGACACGATCCAAATCGAGTTGGGTCCGGTCAGGGAGCTCTCGGGCGGAAGCGACGTGGTCGAAGACGGCCTGGTCATCGTCAGCTTCGAAAACGGTCGCCCAGCAGTCATCGACGTGATCGGCACGCGTAACCCCGGGTTTGAGCAACCCCTGCGAGTCGCCGCGGAGCGCAATGGCCTCGATGCGGAGGCGCTAATCGCGGCCTCCAAGGCGGCAATCGCCGCCCCGGACCGCCCGGTTCGACTCGACGTAGGCGCCCGAATCGCCGCCTGACGCCCGCATCCCTCCCGACCCACGGCCGGCCCGCCTCGCAAGCGCCCCCCTGCTATCTTTCCCGGTCGGCCCTGAGGGCCGTTTGTGCCTGCCTGTCCGATTCATGGGGCGGGCGGGAGTCCTGTAGTCAGACCGATACCGGAGCGATGAAGGTCCGAGCTTCCGTAAAGCCGATGTGCGAAAAGTGCAAGGTGATCCGCCGTAACGGGGCGGTTCTCGTCATCTGCCAAAACCCCCGCCACAAGCAGAGGCAGGGCTAGTCGATGGCGCGCATCGCGGGGATCAACATCCCGGTCGACAAGCGGGTCGAAATCGGCCTCACCTACATCTTCGGCATCGGGCGGTCGACCGCGCAGGAACTGCTCGCCGAGGCCAAGGTCGATCCGCAGACGAAGGTCAAGGACCTGACCGAGGAAGAGGTCGTGAAGCTGCGTGAGGCGGTCGAGCGGCGCGAGGTCGAGGGAGACCTGCGGCGCGAGCGCTCGCAGGACGTCAAACGGCTGATGGAGATCGGTTCCTACCGGGGTCTGCGCCATCGCCGCGGGCTGCCGGTGCGGGGGCAGCGGACGAAGACCAACGCGCGCGGCCGCAAGGGCCCGCGCCGGATGAGCATCGCCGGCAAGCGCAAGGCCTAGGACGGGACGAGAATGGCAGCAGCCAAAAAACCGAGCAAAGGTCGGACCCGTCGCCGGGTGAAGAAGAACATCGCCTACGGCCAGGCCCACATCAAGACTTCCTTCAACAACACGATCGTCACCCTCACCGACCCCCAGGGCAACGTGATCGCCTGGGAGTCGGCCGGCTCGGTGGGCTTCAAAGGCTCGCGCAAGTCGACCCCGTTCGCCGCCCAGGTCACCGCCGACGCGGCGGCCAAGAAGGGCATGGAGCACGGGCTCGAAAAGGTCGAGGTGTTCGCCAAGGGCGCCGGCTCGGGTCGCGAGACCGCGATCCGCTCGCTGCAGGCGGCCGGCCTCGACGTGACCACGGTCAAGGACGTCTCCCCGCAGGCCCACAACGGCTGCCGGCCGAAGAAGCGGAGGCGCGTCTGATGGCTCGCGACACCGGTGCACAGTGCAAGCAATGTCGCCGCGAGGGGCAGAAGCTCTTCCTCAAGGGCGAGCGCTGCTTCACCGACAAGTGCGGCGTCGAGCGCCGCTCCTACCCGCCCGGCGACCACGGCCGCGGCCGCATGCGCCAGTCCGAGTACCGCGTGCAGCTGCGCGAGAAGCAGAAGACGCGTCGCTACTACCAGGTGCTCGAGGGTCAGTTCCGCGCCTACTACGAGAAGGCCTCGCGCCAGGAGGGCGTCACCGGCGAGAACCTCCTGCGCCTGCTCGAGTCGCGGCTGGACAACGTGCTCGTGCGGCTCGGCTTCGCCGCCTCGCGGCGCCAGGCCCGCCAGTTGGTCAGCCACGGCCACTGGATGGTCAACGGCCGCCGCGTCGACGTCCCCTCGTACCAGGTCCGTCCCGAGGACGTGATCTCGATCAAGCAAGGCTCGGCTGCGACGGACACGATCCGCAAGGCGACCGAGCTCGTCTCGACGGTGCCGGCCTGGCTGCAGGCCGACCACGACTCGCTGACCGCCAAGGTCCTGCGCCTCCCCGAGCGCGCGGAGATCTCGGCGCCGGTGCAGGAGCAGCTGATCGTCGAGCTGTACTCCAAGTAGCCCGGAACCGATTTCGGAAACACCATAGGCAAGGAACCCATGACCACTGACTTCCAGGTCCCTCGTATCACCGCAGAGAAAGCCGACGACCGCCGCGGCACGTTCACGATCGAGCCGCTCGACAAGGGCTTCGGCTACACCTTCGGCAACAGTCTGCGCCGCGTCCTGCTCTCCTCCCTCGGGGGCGCCGCGGTGACCAGCGTCCGCATCGAGGGCGTCGCGCACGAGTTCTCCAGCGTGCCGGGCGTCAAAGAGGACGTCACCGACATCGTCCTCAACCTCAAGGACCTCGTCGTCCGCATGCACACGGACGCCGACGAGGTCGAGGCGCCGCTGGTCGCGACCGGCCCCGGCGAGGTCAAGGCCAAGGACATCGACCTGCCCTCCGGCGTCGAGATCCTCAACCCGGACACGCCGATCGCGACGCTGGAGAAAAAAACCAAGCTCGAGGTCTACCTGACGATCGGCCGCGGCCGCGGCTACTCGCCCGCGGAAGAGAACAAGTCCGACGATCAGCCGATCGGCGTGATCCCGATCGACTCGATCTTCTCGCCGATCCGTCGCGCCTCCTACGCGGTTTCGACCGCCCGCGTCGGCCAGCGCACCGACTTCGACAAACTCAGCCTCGATCTCGAGACCGATGGCTCGATCGAGCCCGCGGCGGCGCTGCGCGAGGCCTCCGAGATCCTGATCAAGACCCTGGCGATCTTCACCGACGCCGAGCGCGTCGAGGAGCTGACCGCCCGCGAGGCGGCCGCGCCCGCCCTCTCCGACGGCGTCGGGGCGATCGGTGGCAGCGACGTCGCGGCAAACAACGGGCTCGACGAGATCCTGATCGAGGAGCTCGAGCTCGGCGTGCGCTCCTACAACTGCCTCAAGCGCGCCGGCGTGCAGACCGTCGGCGACCTGGTCCG
>Ga0210101_1000640_pt1 | contig 11247 bp, 2 predicted proteins | sample Muzzi_PWC_D1_FD_185534 | JGI IMG/M metagenome (GOLD analysis project Ga0210101, IMG submission 185534) | Wetland microbial communities from San Francisco Bay, California, USA, that impact long-term carbon sequestration - Muzzi_PWC_D1 (SPAdes) | ecosystem: Environmental > Aquatic > Marine >...
GGCCCGGTAGAGGAGCCCGCCGCGCTCGGTCAGGCGGTGGTAGAGGGTGTCGAGATCGACCGGCACGGGGCGCTCGGGGATCCGCTCGGCCCGGTCGGCAGAGGAGGTCCATACCTCCGGGAAGACGGCGTCCTCGTCGACGCCGTAGTAGCGCAAGCCCAACACGTAGCGCCCCGGAGCAAGGTCTACGTAGGCCCGCGTCCCGCCCCGCTCCCGGCCACTCGCGACCGCGCCCACCGTCTGGTAGCCGGGGAACCGGTAGACGACCAGCGTCCACTCGTCCGCCGAGCGCCGGAGCGCCTCGAGATCGACCGAGATGCCGATCTCTTCGCCGCCAACCTGGTCACCCCGCCGGCCGCGGAGATGGAACGGACCGGCCACCCCGATGGTCGCGTGGGGGTTCCACCGGGGACCGAGGGTCGCCATCTCGACCGTGGCGAAGGGCTCCTCGAGCAGCTCTGGCCCCAGGGCGCGCCAGACGAGCCCGCGCTCCGGGCGCCGGCGCGTCCGCAGCCCCCGGGCCATGGTGGTCGCCAGCCGGACCACCCGGAACAGGGCGTAGGACGCCACGGCCAGGGGCAACGCCCAGGGCAGCGACGCCACGTCCCGCCACCGCGGCGGCACGGCCTCGCCCAACGGAGCGGGCGTGCTCGAGCACCGACGCCCGTCGAGCGGTCTCGGGCTTGCCGCCCGGCCCGCGCGCTCAGGAGGCATGGGCGTTCGGGCGGCCCGAAACCGCCGACGCGACCTCCGCCGACGCCTCGAGATGCAGGTTGTGGCCGCCCGGCGCGACCACGATCGACCAGGAGGCGCGGCGCCGGATCGTACGCGTCCAGACCCGGTCCGCGCTGGTGTGGTCGCTGCCCGTCCCCTGGAGGATGGTCACCGGCGCGCGGATGCGCGCCACCAGCTCGCTGAAGGTCTCGCCGTCGAAGCTCCGGGCGAGCGGATCGAGGAGCGCCGGATCGTGGCACCAGATGAGGCCCCCCTCGGGAACCGCCCGCGTGGCCCGCTGGGCCAGCTCGAACGCCAGGCCGGGGGGCAGGCCGACGTGGATCGCGCGCATGCGCTCGGCCGCGGTCGCCAGATCGGGCAGCCGCACCGGACCGCCGTTGCCGTTGCGGCCGTTGACCCGGCGCTCGAGGTGGGCCATCAGGCTCGAGACCCGCTCGGGGGCGGTGGCGTCGGCGAAGGAGACCGGCTCCACCAGCACCAGCCGCTCGACCGCCTCCGGCCGCAAGCCGGCGTAGAGCGCCGCCAGGCTGGCCCCGAAGGAGTGCCCGACGAGGACGAACGAGGATCGTCCGAGGTAGCGCCTGAGAGCCTCGATGTCGGCCAGGCTGTCGGCGACGTCGTAGTGGACCCCGGCCGGCAGGTGGCTCGAGCGGCCGTGGCCCCTCAAGTCCGGCGCCACCACCCGGTACCCGGCCCCGGCGAGCTGCTCGGCCACCGGCTGCCAGCTCGCGCCCTGGTCGAGGAAGCCGTGGAGGCAGAGCACCATCGGGTTCTCCTCGGCGCCCCACTCCGAGAGGCAGAGATCGAGGCCGCGAACCGTCACCAGCCGTTCCGTGCGCTCGCCGGAGGTCGGCCGGCCGGCCCCCGGATATCCGGGAGAACGCTGTGCCACCACCGCGGTCGACGGCTCGGAGGCGCCGCCCCGGTCCAGGGAGTAGCCGAGGCGCCGGGCCACCCGACGGGCCTCGAAGCCGAGGGGCCGGGCAAGCTCCACCCGGCGCCACGCCTCGGCCCGCTCCGGGTTGATGCCCTCGTGCTCGTGGAAGCGAGCGTCGCCCACCGGCAGCGACCGGTGGGTCACGCCGTCGGTCATGCGCTCGCCTTCGTAGGGCGTCAGCACCTCCTCGCGGAAGGGCACGTCCAGGAAACGGCAGATCGCTTCGAGCACCGGCCGGGGCCTGCGCACCAGGTCCTCGAACGAGACCCTGAAGTAGCGCTCGCCCGGCAACCGCTCCGCAAGCTCCAGCAGGTTGGCGTTGGCGCTCGTCCAGACCTCCTCGGCCAGGGCGTAGGGATCGACCCCGCTGGCCGCGATCAGCCCGTGCATCCGGTTGCGCACGAAGGAGTCGACGACCGCGAAGGGGTGGCGCACCAGGTGCAGGATCTTCGGAGCGTCCAGCCACGCCTCCGCCCGCTGCAGGGCGCCGGCGTCGGCGGCGTAGCTCGGAGACTTGTCGACCAGCATGCGGCCGGCAGCGAGCTCGTCGAGCCGCCGGTAGACCTCGGAGATCGGCAGGCTGTCCTCGGCCCACCGCGCCAGCCGCTCGCGCACCGGCTCGAGCGGCTCGCCGGTCAGCTCCATGAGCGCCCGTTCGAGACCCTCGGTGAGGCCGGTACGGCCGAGGGCTTCCCGGCGCTCGGCGAGGCTCTCGAAGCCCAGCAGGTGGAGCTCGGGCGGGGAGAAGAGCGCCGGGTGCCCGGCGAGCATGACGCGGAGCAGGGTCGAGCCCGACCGTGGGCTCGAGACGAGCAGCGCGGCGCCCGGTCCGCACCGCTCGGGCGCCGCGGGCGCCGGTGGCGCCGACGCCCAGCGACGGAGCTGGAACGGGCCCACGGACTCCGGCTCGCCGGTGGCGTGGGCGGCGTCGTCCACTTCCCCGAGCTCGCGCCAGAGGTGGCTCGCCAGGGTGTCGATCGTCGGATGGTCGAAGAGCTCCCGCGGGAAGACCGGCAGCTCCAGGTCCCGCCGCAGCCGGGAGACGACCTCCCCCACCATCAGCGAGTCGACCCCCAGCTCCTGGAAGTCCCGGTCGGTGGGGATCGAGCCCGGAGCCCCCAGGATCTGTGCCGCCACCCGCTGCAGATAGGCGACCATCTCCTCCTGCGACGTCGGCTTGGCCGGTCGCAGATCGTCCGTGCCGGCCGCCCCGGCGGCTCCGTCGCTCGCCCCGCCGGCGACCGCCGGACCGTGGATCTCGGCGACGAGGGGACCCCAGGTGCGCCCGACGTGGGGCGCCCGGGAGAACAGCGCCCAGTCGGTATCGAAGAGCACCAGATGGGGCGGCGCCTCCCTGCGGAACCTCTCGAGGAGCCCCAGGGCATGCCGTGGCTCGAAGGGCCGGATGCCCAGGTCGGCCCAGCGGCGCGGCGCCGCGCCGTTGCCGCTCTCGGCCGCCAGACCGGTCGTCCAGGGCCCCCACGCCATGCTGACGGCCGGTAGCCCGAGGCCTCTGCGGTACTGGGCGAGGGCGTCGAGCGCCGCGTTGCCCGCGGCATAGGGAGCCTGGCCCCCGTTACCGAGGGCCGCCGCCGAGGAGAAGAGCACGAAGAAGTCGAGCTCCGCATCCAGGGTGAGCTCGTGGAGCGCCCAGGCACCGGCAACCTTGACCGCCATCACCCGCCAGGTGCGCTCCCAGTCGAGGTCGGCGAGGGGCCCGTCGTCGGTGACGCCGGCGGCATGGATCACGCCACGGAGCCTGGCGCCCTCGGCCAATGTCCCATCCTCCGAGACCAGGGCGTCGAGCACCTCCCCCATCGCCCGCCGATCGGTGACGTCGGCCTGGGCCACCGTGACCTGGGCGCCGGCCGCTTCGAGGGCCGCGACCCGACGGGCGGCGGCGGGAGACGGGGCGCTTCGCCCGACCAGGACGAGGTGACGCGCCCCCCGCTCCACCAGCCAACCGGCGACCTCGAGCCCGAGGGCACCGAGGCCGCCGGTGACCAGATACACACCATCCGGAGAGACCGGTCGACTCGCCTCGCCCGGCGCCGGGGGAGAGCCCGACGGGGAGACGGAGACCAGGCGAGGAACGAGTCGCCGGCCCCTTCGGATGGCAATCTGTCGTCGGTCCGGAGCGGCGTCGGCCACGGCCGATACGAGGGCGTCCGCCTCGCGCTCGCCGTCCGGCTCCGGTGCTGTTTCGGGATCGAGGTCGACCAGCCCGCCCCAGAGCTCGCCGTGCTCGAAGGAGGCGGTGCGGCCGAGCCCCCAGAGCGGCGCCTGGAGGAGCGCGTCCCTGGGCACCGAGGCGCCGGCCGCCGTCGCGCCCCGGGTCACCGCCCAGACCTCGGCCCGGCCGGGGAGACCGGGCACCCCGGCGCCGTCGACCGCCTGGGCCGTCCCCTGGAGCAGGTGGAGAAGGCTGCCGGCCAGGCTCCGGTGGGCAGAGGGGTCCGCCGGGCTCGCCGAGATCTCTTCCGAGGAGCGAGGCCGACCGTTGGCGCTGGCCCGGTCGGCCGCCACGAGGTGGAGGATCCGCAGGGGACCGGACCCGGACCGGGCCCCTGACGACAGCTCCGACACCAGTCGCCGGAGCCGCTCGGGCTCGTTTGCATCCTCCCCGACCAGGTTCTCCACCACCACCTCGTCTCCGCGGCGGCGCACGGCCCGGGCCACCTGCCGGCTCAGCTCGCCACCGGCTCCCACGACCAGCCACCGGTCCCCCTGGCAGAGACCGGGGCCGGACGGAACGGGCGGCGCAACCCCGGGCTCGACCCCGGGATCGAAAGCCCCCTGGTCCCGCCAGACCAGCTCGTAGGCCGGCTCCGAGCGACCCGCCATGGCACCCCAGGCACCCGCTCCGGAAACCGTGGCCCGCTCGAGCCAGTACCGCTCCCGCTGCCAGGCGTAGGCAGGCGTCTCCACCACCCGCCGCCGCAGCGCATGGAGGGCAGCGAAATCGAGCGCCTGGCCGGCCACGTGCAGCCGGCCTGCCGCCTCGAGCAGCGACTCCCGGGGGTCGCGCCCCTTGCGCATGGAGGCGGCCACCACCCCCTCCCGCCCCGCCTCGAGCAGGATCTCGTCGACGTAGCCGACGAGGCTCCCGTGGGGCCCGATCTCGACGAACCGGTCGCACCCGTCGGAGACGGCACGCTCGAGGGCCGGAGCGAAGAGCACCGGCTCGCGGAGCGCGCGCGCCCAGTAGGCGGCGTCGAGCTCCTCCCCCGCCACCGGCTCGCCGGTGACCGTGCTGACCATGGCCACGGCGAGCGGTCCCGGCGCGAGGTCGGCGAGGGCCGCCTCGAGGGCGCGGCGCGCCGGCTCCATCTGGGCGCTGTGGAACGCGCAGTCGACCGACAGGGCCCGGCACGCGACACGACGGCGCCGGAGCTCGTCCAGGAGCTCTTCGAGGGCCCGGGGCTCACCCGAGACCACCGTGCGCCCCGGAGCGTTCTCCGCCGCCACCGAGAGCCGGCCACCGAACGGCTCGAGCAGCCCGCGAAGCTCGTCGGCGCCGAGCCGGACGTCGGCCATCGACCCCTTGCCCGACGCCCGCTCCATCAGCCGGCTCCGATGATCGATCACCGTCAGACCCTGCTCCAGGCTGAGGGCGCCGGCCACCGTGGCCGCCGCCACCTCGCCCACGCTGTGCCCCACCACCGCCCGCGGCTCGACCCCCCGGGAGCGCCAGAGAGCGGCCAGGCCCACCTGGAGGGCGAAGAGCGCCGGCTGAACGGCCCGGGTGGTCTCGTCGCGCTCGTCGCCCCGCCCGACCTCGAGGAGCGGTAGGAGGGACTCCCCCGCCATCCGGCGGAAGATCCGGTCGCACTCCTCGACCACCTCCCGGAAGCACGGCTCTTCCCGGAGCAGCACGCGCCCCATCCCGGGCCACTGCGAACCCTGACCGGAGAACAGGAAGACCGGTCCCTTCGCGGCGCCGGAGCCGGCCGCACGGACCTCGCCGACGGCCACCCCCCGGGGCGTCTCGCCGGCCGCGAAGCGCCCGAGCCGCTCGGCGAGCTCCTGGCGGCCGGACGCCACCACCGCCAGGCGGTGGCCCAGGTGGGAGCGGCGCACGGTCGAGGTATAGGCGAGGTCGGCGAGCGCCACCTCCTGGCCGGCGGGGCTCTCGGCCAGCCCCTTCCAACGGACGGCCGCGTCGCGAAGCGCCCCTTGGTCGCGCGCCGAGAGCGTCACCAGCACCGGCTCGGACGGCTCCTCGACACCGGCGACCGCCCGCCAGTCGAGGTCGTGCCCCAGGAGGAAGAGGCCGGCCGCGGTCTCGCGCAGGCAGGCGCCGCCGTCGGCCCCGGCCCGCATCGACCCGAGCACCCGGACCGGCCGGCCTTGCCGCTTGGAGATCTCGACGATCGCCCGGCCGAGGATCGGATGGGCGGAGAGCTCGAGGTACCGCACGTCACCCAGACCGGCGAACCGCTCGACCGCCTCGACGAACAGGGCCGGGCGGCGCATGGCGGCCACCCAGTGACCGGCGTCCAGATCCGCCGCCGCGACGAAGTCGCCGGTGAGGGTCGAGACCAGGGGGGCGTCCAGCCCGGCCGCCGGCACGAGATCCTGCATCCGCTCCGCCAGGTCGGCCATGAGCGGCTCGACCAGCGGGCTGTGGGGGGCGGCGTGGACCCGCGGCACGACGCTCCGGAGACCCTGGGCGTCGAGCTCGGAGGCGATCTGCCGGAGCGTCTCCGGACGGCCGGAGAGCACCGTCGCCTCCGGCATGTGGTGGACCGCCACCCCGACCTCGCGTTCCCGACCCTCCACCAGCTCCCACGCCCGCTCCGGCGCGAGCGGTACCACCAGCATGGAGCCGTAGGCGAAGATCCGGGCGTAGAGCTGCCCCAGGTGGTAGACGAGGCGGACCCCGTCCTCGAGGCCGAGGGCTCCGCCCAGATGGGCGGCCGCGATCTCCCCGTGGCTGTGGCCGAGGTAGGCGTCCGGCTCGACGCCCCACGAGCGCCAGAGCCGGCCCAGGGCCACCTGGGTCGCGAAGAGCGACGGGATCGAGACCTCCGCCGACTCGATCCGCGAGCCCTCCCCCAGGGTCCACATCTCCTCCAGGAGCGACCAGCCGGCGAGGTCGCGGAACCGCTCCTCGATGCCGTCGAGCGTCTGCCGGTAGACCGGCTCGCTCTGGTAGAGCCGCATCCCCATGCCGGCCCACTGGGAACCGTGGCCGGGGAAGACGAAGACGACCGGCTGATGGGCCGCGGGGGTGGCCGAGGCGTCGTCCTCCACCTCGCCCGCCGCAAAGGCTTCGAGCCGCGCGGCCAGGTCGAGGCGTCCCTGGAAGGGGATCGCCAACCGGGTCTCTCCCTCCGCACGGTCGCCATCGGAGCGCCCGGCGATCCGGTCCGCCCAGTCCGCCACCAGGGCGGCCGCGGTCGCCTCGCGCCGGCGCAGGCCCTCGGCCGCCTCGGCCGCGAGGCGGCCGAGCTCGTCCCGGCCCGATGCCACCAAGGGCAGCACCCCGCGGTGGCGCGCGCTCCAGCCTTCGATCACCAGGTGGCAGTTGGTGCCGCCGAAGCCGAAGGAGCTGACGCCGGCCAGCCCGGGCTCGGCGGGGCGGGGCCAGGGGCGCGCGGTGGCGTTGAGCTCGATGCCGAGGCGGTCGAACGGGATGTGAGGGTTCGGGGTGTCGAAGTGGAGGCTGGGGGGGAGCTCGCGCTCCGCCAGCGACAGCACCACCTTGATCAGGCCGGCGACCCCCGCCGCCCCTTCCAGGTGGCCGATGTTGGTCTTGACCGAGCCGATCCGGAGCGGCTGGTCCTCCGGGCGCCCCTCGCCCAGCACCTCGCCCAGGGCCGAAGCCTCGATGGGGTCGCCCAGCAGCGTGCCGGTGCCGTGGGTCTCCACGTAGTCGACGCTCGCCGGCTCGACGCGCGCGCGGTCGTAGGCCCGCCGCAGCACCTCCACCTGGGCCTCCGGGTTGGGTGCGGTCAGGCCATTGCTCGCGCCGTCGTTGGTGACCGCGGTGCCCCGGATCAAGGCGTGGATCGGATCGCCGTCGGCGAGCGCCCGCGACAGGGGCTTGAGCACCACGATCCCCGCCCCCTCGCCCCGGCCGTAGCCGTCCGCGCTGGCGGCGAACGCCTTGGACCGCCCGTCGGGGGCCAGGCCGCCAAACTTCGACGCCATCAGCATGCCGTCCGCCGCCGACATGAGGCCGACGCCGCCGGCGAACGCCAGCTCCGCATCCCCCAGAGCCAGGCTCTGACAGGCCAGGTGGACCGCCACGAGGGAGGACGAGCAGGCGGTGTCGACGGTCAGGCTCGGACCGCGGAGCCCGAGGGTGTAGGAAACGCGGTTCGAGAGGATGCTCGACGCCAGGCCGGTCGCCGTGTGGGGGCCGACCGCCTCCGGCCCGGAGCGCACCATGAGAGCGGCGTAGTCGCTCCACAGGGCGCCGACGAACACTCCGGCGGCGGTGCCCTCCAGGGCCTCCGGGTCGAGGCCGGCGGCCTCGGCCGCCTCCCAGACCACCTCCAGGAGCAGGCGCTGCTGGGGGTCCATCGCCCGCGCCTCGCGCGGCGAGATGTGGAAGAACGGGGCGTCGAAGCCGTCGATGCGGTCGAGGAAGTAGCCGCGGCGGGTGACGATGCGCCCGGGAGCGGAGCGGTCCGGATCGTGGAGCGCGGCGCCGTCCCACCGGTCGAGCGGCACGTCGCGAAGCGCCTCCCGGCCGTCCGACAGCAGACGCCAGAAGGAGCGCGCATCCGGCCCGCCCGGGAAGCGGCAGGCGAGGCCGACCACGGCCACCGGCTCCGGCGCCGCGCCCTGATCGCCCGCGCCGAACGCCCCCCCGGAGAACGAGGCCGGCCTCTGCGGCTTGCGTTCCCGACCCGCGGCGAGCGTGCCACCTCCGCGCTCTTCCGACTGCTGGGCCAACTTCTGGGTCAGGTGGCGGGCGAGACGGTGCGGCGTGGGGCAGCGCCAGAGGGTCGAAGGATCGAGCCGGTCTCCGCCATCTGCCGGCTCACCGTCCCGTTCGAGAACCCGGGACAGTCGGGTCAACAGCTCCAGGGCGAGCGCCGAGGAGAGGCCCAGGCGCTCGAATGGTGCATGGGGGTCGATTTCATCCGGCTCGATGTCGAGGGCCCGCCCAAGCTCGCAGAGGATCCGCCTTTCCATAGCTTCGGGTGAGAAGCGGCGTCCTTCGCTTGGTGCGGCCGGCGACATCATGGGCAACCCCCTTCGAGCCTTGTGTATTTACTTGAATATAATAGCATAGATGGTTGCATCTACTGGAATCTCCTGAAATGATGGCGCCTTGAATGAGTGGCAGTCCGAGCGGGCCGGCCACTCGGGTTGGCCTGCGGATTCGGGCAGCATGCGTCTGGAGGACCGCGATGGAAGCGAACGGTGAAGCCCTCGTGAAAGGGACTGGTGTATTGAGCGCCGTGCGCTGGTTGCGCGACGTGCATGGAGAGACCGTCTACGGCAAGATTTTCGACAAGGTCTCGGCCGAGACCCGGGCCGCCATGAAGACTCCGATGGCCACGGAGTGGTACCCGGCCCGGGTGATCGACGAGATCTGGCAGACCCAGAACCAAATCACCCACCCCAACGACCCGGCGGGCTTCGAGCAGGAGATGATCTCCCAGGGCCAGTTCATCGCCGAGGACAACCTGAGCTCGGTGATGAAAGTCATGCTCATCTTCGTCTCCTCCCCGGAGCACCTGTTCGGCAGGCTGGAGAAGTTCTGGGATGCCTACTTCAGCGGTATCGGGATCGAGCTCGACGGCTCCCAGCTCGATCACCACCGGGGGGTCTGCGAGATCACCAACCTGGGAACCGTCCACCACATCGCCCCGATCGCCTGCGGCTGGCTGTCCTACGGCTTCCGCAAGGTAGGGGCCAAGGATGTGGACGTTCTGGAGCAGGGCTACCGCGCCGGCCGAACCGCCGCCGACCCGCTCCGGTTCCAGATCTCCTGGAGCTGAAGCCCCGGGGCCGGCCCCATTGGCCACGCCAGGCCATCGACGACCGCCACACCCGCGAATCCCTCCGCGCGGGTGAGCGGCGCTCCCAGCCGCCCGCTCGACCTCGCGAGCACCCGGTGCCCGCGAGCCGATAGAGTTGTGCCATGTGGATGACCTGGACCGCCCTCGCCATCCTCGCCATCGTCGCTGCCGTCGTGGTCTACGACCTCGTCCAGCGGCGCCACGCGATCCTCCGCAACTTCCCCGTCATCGGCCACTTTCGCTACCTGTTCGAGGCGGTGGGGCCGGAGCTGCGGCAGTACATCGTCACCGACAACAACGAGGAGCGGCCGTTCAACCGCGACCAACGGCGCTGGGTCTACGCCTCGGCCAAGCGGGAGAACAACTACTTCGGGTTCGGCACCGACAACGACCTGGAGCTCTCCCCGAACTACCTGATCGTGCGCCACTCCGCGTTCCCACTGCCCATGCATCATCCCGGCGACCCGGGCTACGACCCCCTCCACCGGTTGCCGGCGGCCAAGGTGCTGGGTGGGCCCCGGGGGCGCAAGAAGGCCTTCAGGCCGGCCTCGGCGGTCAACATCTCCGGCATGAGCTTCGGGGCGCTCTCGGCGCCGGCGGTCGAGGCGATGAACCGGGGCGCCGCCCTGGCCGGCTGCCTCCACAACACCGGCGAGGGGGGCATCTCCCCCCACCACCTCCACGGCGGCGAGCTCGTCTGGCAGCTCGGCACCGCCTACTTCGGCTGCCGCACGGAGGAAGGCAACTTCAGCAAGGAGCGCTTCCTCGACCAGGTGGAGCGCCACCCGGTCCGGGCGGTGGAGATCAAGCTCAGCCAGGGGGCCAAGCCGGGCCTGGGCGGCATGCTGCCGGCGGCCAAGGTGACGGGCGAGATCGCCGCCATCCGCGGCATTCCCCAGGGCCGTGACTGCGCGAGCCCGGCGGGCCATGCGGCGTTCCGCAGCGTGGACGAGATGCTCGACTTCGTCGAGGACCTGGCGGAGTCGACCGGCCTGCCCGTGGGCATCAAGTCCGCCGTCGGCGAAATGGGCTTCTGGGTCGACCTCGCCGAGCGAATGAAGTCGGGCGAGCGGGGCGTCGACTTCATCACGGTGGACGGCGGCGAGGGCGGCACGGGCGCCGCACCCCTCGTCTTCTCCGATCACGTGGCGCTCCCCTTCAAGCTCGCCTTCGCCCAGGTCTACGGCGTCTTCGCCGAGCGCGGCATCGAGGATCGGGTGGTGTTCATCGGCTCCGGCAAGCTCGGCTTCCCCGACACGGCGCTCTTCGCCTTCGCCCTCGGCTGCGACATGCTCAACGTGGGCCGCGAAGCGATGCTGGCTGTCGGCTGCATCCAGGCTCAGCGCTGCCACACCGGCCGCTGCCCCACCGGGGTGGCGACCCAGAACCGCTGGCTCATGCGCGGCCTCGACCCGGCCTCGAAGTCGGCCCGGCTCGCCAACTACGTCGCCACTCTGCGCAAGGAGCTCATCCAGCTCAGCCGCGCCTGCGGCGTCTGCCACCCCGGGCTGGTCGGCCTCGACCGCTTCGAGATCCTCGACGATCGCCTGCGCGCCCACCCGGCGGTCGAGCACTGCCGGTACCAGCCGGAAT
>Ga0210101_1000641_pt1 | contig 11243 bp, 7 predicted proteins | sample Muzzi_PWC_D1_FD_185534 | JGI IMG/M metagenome (GOLD analysis project Ga0210101, IMG submission 185534) | Wetland microbial communities from San Francisco Bay, California, USA, that impact long-term carbon sequestration - Muzzi_PWC_D1 (SPAdes) | ecosystem: Environmental > Aquatic > Marine >...
GGCGCTCTGCGTTGCCGACGACGAGCTGCTCGGCGAGCTGCCCGACGGCGTGCCGGCGATGACCCTGGACGAGGTCGCGGCGACGCTCGACGAGGACCGCCCGCAGGAGACGCCCGCCGCGGTCGAGCCGATGGGCGCCGAGGACCCGGCGCTGATCGTCTTCACCTCGGGCACGACCGGCGAGCCGCGCGGCGTCGTCCACGCCTATCGCTACCTCGCCGGGCAGCACGCCCAGGCCGAGCACTGGCTCGCCTCGCGCCCCGGCGAGCTGGTCTGGTGCACGACCGCGCCGGGCTGGTCGAAGTCGGCCCGCAACGTCTTCCTGGCACCCTGGCTGACCGGCGCCGCCGCGGTCATCCACGAGGGCCGCTTCGACCCGGCCGAGCGCCTCGAGATGGTCGAGGCGCTCGGCGTCAACGTGCTCTGCCAGGCGCCGACCGAGTACCGGATGCTGGCCAAGCGCACCACGCTGCGACCGCTGCCGGCGCTGCGCCGCATGGTCTCGGCCGGCGAGGCCCTGGAGGCCGAGACGATCGCCGCCTTCGAGGCGGCGACGGGTCTGCAGCCCGCTGACGGCTACGGCCAGACCGAGACCGGCCACATCAGCGGCAACCTCGCAGGCGAACCGGTGCGCCCCGGCTCGATGGGCCGCCCCCTCCCCGGCGTCGAGGTCCGCATCGTCGAGGGCGAGCTGCAGCTGCGCGCCTCCTCCTCCCCCACCTTCTTCTCGCGCTACCTCGACGGCGAGCGCTTCGAGGGCGAGTGGTGGCCGACCGGCGACCTGGTCCGCGAGGAGCAGGACGGCCACCTCTTCTTCGAGGGCCGCGGCGACGACGTGATCGTCTCCTCCGGCTACCGGATCGGCCCGGCCGAGGTCGAGTCGGCGCTGCTCGCCCACCCGGCGGTCGCCGAGGCCGCCGCCGTCGCCGCCCCCGACCCCGAGCGCGGCGCGGTCGTGCGGGCGATCGTCGTTCCGCGCGGGCGGCAGCCGGGTGACGAGCTCGCCCGCGAGCTGCAGGAGCATTGCAAGCGCGAGACCGCCCCCTACAAGTTCCCGCGCATCGTCGAGTTCGCCGCCGAGCTGCCGAAGACCGCCAGCGGCAAGATCCGCCGCACCGAGCTGCGCGACTGAGAGCTCAGGCTGCCTCGGCGAATGCCTCGTCGAGGCCGACCGGCCGGCCCAGGTGGTAGCCCTGGGCCATGTCGACGCCGTACTCGCGCAGCAGCTCGATCGTGCGGTCGTCCTGCACGTACTCGGCGATCGTCGTCTTGCCGAGCCCGCGGGCGATCTGCACGATCGCCTTGACGGTGAGCTGATCGGCGTCGCTGCGCGGCATATCGCGCACGAAGGCGCCGTCGATCTTGATCATGTCGAAGGGGATCGTCTTCAGGTAGTGGAAGGGGCTGAAGCCGGCGCCGTAGTCGTCGATCGCGACCTGGCAGCCGAAGTCGGTGAGCCGGTCGGCGAAGCCTCCGGCGGTCTCGTAGTCGTAGACGTTGGCCGTCTCGGTGATCTCGAAGGTGCAGTGCGAGGGGTCGGCGCCCCCTTCGTCGAGCCGCCGCTCGATGAATTCGAGCACCGAGACGTCGGTCAGCGAGGCTCCCGAGAGGTTGACGTGCAGCGAAAGCGGTCGGCCTTCGCGCTCACGCTCGGCGAGCAGCTCGAGCGCCCGGCCGACGACCCAGCGGTCGAGCTCCTGGACCATGCCCGAGCGCTCTGCGGCCTCGATGAAGTCGGCGGCGGCCAGCAGCTCGCCCCCTTCGTCGGTCATCCGCAGCAGCAGCTCGTAGCGCTCGACCCCGCCGCCCGAGGCGAGATTGTGGATCGGCTGGGTGTGCAGGCTGAGGCGGTCCCCGGTGAGCGCGTCGCGGATCCGCGAGGCGGCGGTCTGGCGGCGCTTGCCGCCGCGCTGCGGCTCGCTCGGGTCGCGGAAGAGGGCGATCTGGTTGCGACCGCCCTCCTTGGCCCGGTACATCGCCTCGTCGGCGGCTGCCAGGACCGCCTCCGAGCCACCTTTGCCGCCGCCGAACATGGTGATCCCGACGCTGATCGTCACGCCGTCGAGCTGCGGCGCCGGGCGGACGGTCTCGGCGACCTGCGAGCGCAGGTCTTCGCCCAGGTGCAGGGCGCCTTCGGTGTCGGTCTGCGGCATCAGGATCGCGAACTCGTCGCCGGAGAGGCGGGCGACGATGTCGGTGCCGCGGACGCGTTCGCGCATCGCCTCGGCGACCTGGCGGATCAGGTTGTCGCCTGCCTGGTGGCCGAGCGAGTCGTTGACCGCCTTGAGCCCGTCGATGTCGACCATCATCACCGCGCCCTGGCCACCGTAGCGGGCGCTGAAGGAGACGTGCTGGTCGAGCTCGGCGCGGAAGCGACGGCGGTCGAGCAACCCGGTCAGCGAATCGTGGTCGGCCAGGTAGCGCAGCTCGGTCTCGGTGCGCTCGGCGTGTTCCAGGGCAGCGAGGACGACGGCGCGGTCGTCCTCCTCGAGCTTGGCGAGAACAGCTGCTATCGCCGGGTCGCTCGGTGCGGAGAGTCCTTCGTCGGGCACTTAAGGAATGTAGAAGCATACGGGCCGGAATCGGTGTGCGCAATGGCCACACCGAGCGATTCGAACCAAGTTTCGGCGACCCTCCCCACCCAATAGTTGGCCTTGCCGATCCAGGGGTAGTGTGAAGCCATGGCCAACCGCCTGGCGCAGGAGACCAGCCCCTACCTGCTACAGCACCGCGACAACCCGGTCGACTGGTACCCGTGGGGCGCCGAGGCCCACGAGCGGGCGCGCGAGCTCGACCGCCCGATCCTGCTCTCGGTCGGCTACTCGGCCTGCCACTGGTGCCACGTGATGGAGCGCGAGTCCTTCGAGGACGCCGCGACCGCCGCCTACATGAACGAGCACTTCGTCAACGTCAAGGTCGACCGCGAGGAGCGCCCCGACGTCGACGCCCTCTACATGGAGGCCGTGCAGGCGATCAGCGGCCAGGGCGGCTGGCCGATGACCGTCTTCTGCGACCCCGACGGGGTGCCCTTCTACGGCGGCACCTACTTCCCGCCCGACGAGAGCCGCGGCATGCCGAGCTTCCGGATGGTGATGGAAGCGGTCCTCGACGCCTTCGAGAACCGCCGCGAGGAGCTGCGCGAGCGGGCGCCGCGGACGCGCCGGCAGCTGGGCGCGATCGGGGCCGTCGAGCCGGCCGGCGAGGCGCCGGGAGAGGAGCTGCTCGCCGCCGCGGTCGAGACGCTGTGCGCCGACGCCGACATGCAGCGCGGCGGCTTCGGCGGCGCACCGAAGTTCCCGCCCTGCTCGGCGCTCGAGCTGCTGCTCGCCCATGGGACCGCCGAGCCGGTCGAGCGCACGCTCGACGCGATGCTCGCCGGCGGCATCCACGATCAGATCGGCGGCGGCTTCGCCCGCTACTCGGTCGACGCAGCGTGGCTCGTCCCCCACTTCGAGAAGATGCTCTACGACAACGCGCAGCTCGCCCGCGCCTACCTGCACGGCTGGCAGGCGCTCGGCCACGACCGCTACCGCGAGACCTGCGAGCGCACGCTCGAGTGGGCGCTGGCCGAGATGCGCGGCCCTGAAGGCGGCTTCTACTCGGCGCTCGATGCCGACTCCGAGGGCGAGGAGGGCCGCTTCTACGTCTGGTCCGCGGAGCAGATCCGCGCAGTGCTCGGCGACGACGCGGAGGCGATCTGCGCCTATTACGGGGTCAGCGAGGCGGGCAACTTCGAGGGGGCCAACATCCTCCACCTCGCCGGCGGCGCCGGCTCCCCACCCCCGCCCGGCCTCGACGCGGCGCGCCGGGCGCTCCACGAGGCGCGCGCCGCGCGGGTCCGGCCCGGGCTCGACGACAAGCGCCTGGCCTCCTGGAATGCGCTGATGCTCGCCGCCCTGGCCGAGGCGGGCGCGGCGCTCGGCCGCGCCGACTACCTCGACGCCGCCCGCGCCTGCGCCGAGTTCGTGCTGCGCGACCTGCGCGACGGCGACGGGCGCCTGCTGCGCACCTACAGGGACGGCGAGGCGCGGCTCAACGCCTACCTCGAGGACCACGCCTTCCTGCTCGAGGCGCTGCTGACGCTCTACGAGTCGACGCTCGAACGGCGCTGGTTCGACGCGGCGCTGGAGCTCGCCGAGACGACGATCGCCCGCTTCGGAGACGCCGAGCGCGGCGGCTTCTTCTCGACCTCCGACGACCACGAGCAGCTGGTCGCGCGGCGCAAGGAGATCGGCGACCACCCGATCCCGTCGGGCAATTCGGCGGCGGCGCTCGGCCTGCTGCGGCTCGAGGCGCTGACCGGCGAGCGCCGCTACGGCGAGTGGGCCGACGGCGTGCTGCGGCTGTTCGCGAGGACGGCGCCGCGCCGGCCCGCCGCCTTCGCCCACCTGCTGCGGGCGCTCGATTTCCGCCTCGCCACGACGAAGGAGGTCGCCCTGGTCGGCGAGGACCTCGACGAGCTCGCCGCGGTAGTGCGCGGCGCCTACCGGCCCCACCTGGTCCTCGCCGGCGGCCCCCCGGGCAGCGGCGTCCCTGCCCTGCTCGCCGATCGCCCCACGGTCGACGGCATCCCGACCGCCTACGTCTGCGAGGGGTTCGCCTGCCGGGCCCCCGTGACCGATCCGCAGCAAGTCGCCGGGCTGCTCTGAGTAGGATGCCGCCCGATGCGCGGCTCGCTCTTCACCCTCGCCTCCGGCTCCAAGGCAAAGTGGGCGGTCTTCGCGGTCTGGTTCCTGGCGATCTTCGTCGCCGCCGGGCCGGCCGAGCTGCCGGCCAAGTTCGAAGAGGCGGAAAACAACGAGGCGACCTCCTACCTGCCCGGGGACGCCGAATCGACCGCGGCGCTGGAAGCGATCGACGAGCTGCAGGAAGGCGAACTCGCCCCCGCCGTGATCATCTACCGGCGCGAGTCCGGGCTGACCGCCGCCGACCGGCGGGCGATCGTCGCGGACGTCGAAGCGATGTCCTCCGAGCGCTTCCCCGGCGTCGTCGCCGACGGCGTCAGCAAGGCGGAACCCGGCGCGCAGCCGGTTCCCGGCCAGCCCCGCGGCTACGAACCGTTCGTCGGCCCGACTCCCTCCCCCGACGGCAGGGCGGCGATCGTCACCGCCTACATCGAGGCCGAAGGCGAGGGCGACCGGATCGTCGACCCGGTCAAGGCCTGGCGCGAGGACATCGCCGACCCGCCGCCCGGGCTGGAGGCGAAGATCACCGGCGGCGCCGGCTTCTCCGCCGACGCGATCGAAGTCTTCGAAGGCATCAACGGCACGCTGCTGCTGGCCGCGGTCAGCCTCGTCGTCTTCCTGCTGATCGTGATCTACCGCTCGCCGATGTTCTTCTTCATCCCGCTGGCGGCGGTGCTCTTCGCCGAGACCCTCTCGCGCTCGATCGGGTACGGCGTCTCCGAGCTGGGAGTGACGATCAACGGCCAGTCGAGCTCGATCATGTCCGTGCTGGTGCTCGGCGCCGGCACCGACTACGCGCTGCTGCTGGTCGCCCGCTACCGGGAGGAGCTGCACCGCGAGACCGACAAGCACACCGCGATGCGCACCGCGCTGCGCTCGGCCGGGCCGGCGATCTTCGCCTCGGCGGCGACCGTGATCGCGGCCCTGCTCTGCCTCACCCTGGCCGACGTCAACGGCACCGCCGGGCTGGGACCGATCGCGGCGATCGGGATCGCCTGCGCGGCGCTCTCGATGCTGACCCTGCTGCCGGCGCTGCTGACGATCTTCGGCCGCCGCGCCTTCTGGCCCTTCGTCCCGCACACCGCCGAGACCGCGCCCGCGGAGAGCTCCGTGCCCGCTTGGTCGCGGCATAACATTGTCGACGGCAACGGCGGGCTTGCGCTGCTCTGGGTCGTGCTGGCGGCGCTGCTCGTCGCGCTGCCGCCGGTCCTCCTCTTCGTCTTCGTCAACGCGGTGCTGCGCCGGCTCAGCAGGCACCGCATCCCCTCGCTGCTCGAGCGAACGCTCGACCGCGCGGTCTTCACGCCCTACGAGATCCGCCGCCGCCGGCTCGAGCACGCCGCCGACGCCACGCACGGCGCCTGGGCGCGGATCGGCGACCGGGTCGCGCGCGGCCCGCAGCGGGTGATGGTCGGCTCGATCGCAGTGCTGCTCGTCTTCTGCGCCGGCTTCGCCTTCTTCTCGACCGAACTGACCGCCGAAGACAGCTACACCTACGAAGTCGAATCGGTCGAAGGCCAGTACCTGCTCGAAAGGAGCTTCCCCTCGGGCGCCACCGGGCCTACCGAAATCGTCGTCGCCGAGCCCGGCGAAGTGCCGTCGGTGCGCCGCGCGGTCGCCGCGGTCGACGGCGTCGAGAGCGTCTCCGGCCCGGTCGCGAGCGGGCCGCCGGGAACGCTCGTGCAGGCGACGCTGGAACCGATCCCCTACTCGACCGCGGCCTTCGACCTGGTCGAGCCGATGCGCGAAGCCGCGCACCGGGTCTCGCCGGACACCCTGGTCGGCGGCCCGAGCGCGGTCGAATTCGACGTCCGCGACGCGGCCGGGCGCGACTCGGTGGTGATCCCGCCGATCATCCTCGTCGTCATCTTCCTGATCCTGATCGCGCTGCTGCGCGCGGTCGTCGCGCCGCTGGTCCTGATCGGCACGGTGATCCTCAGCTTCCTCGCCGCGCTGGGAGTCGGCTACTTCGTCTTCGACGTGATCTTCGACTTCCCCGGCTCCGACCCCTCGCTGCCGCTGTTCGCCTTCGTCTTCCTCGTCGCGCTCGGGGTCGACTACAACATCTTCCTGATCTCGCGCGCCCGCGAGGAGACGATCGCGCACGGCTCGCGCCAGGGCATCCTGCGCGCCCTGGCGGTGACCGGCGCCGTGATCACCAGCGCCGGCATCGTCCTCGCCGGCACCTTCTCCGTCCTCGCGGTGCTCCCCCTCACCTTCCTCACCGAGCTCGGCTTCGTCGTCGCCTTCGGCGTCCTGCTCGACACCTTCCTAGTCCGCAGCATCCTGGTTCCGGCGATCGCCCTCACTCTCGGCGACCGCTTCTGGTGGCCATCTGCGCTGTCCAAGCGTTAGCCACCTGCGCTGCTCGAGCGGGTGGCGCGGTGGCGGGGGTCCCCCATAGCGGAGGGCGCGCGCAGCGCGTCCGAGCACATGGGGGAGGGCCGCCGCGACAGGACCCGCGCGCTACAGCACAGGCAGGAAATTCTCGATCTCGTAGGGGGTGACCTGCACCCTGTACTCGTCCCATTCCTGGCGCTTGATCTCGATGAAGCGGCGGAAGGTGTGCTCGCCCAGCGTGCGCAGGACCAGCTCCGAGTCGGCGGCGATGTCGATCGCCTCGCCGAGCGTCTCGGGCAGCTGCTCGATGCCGCGCTGGGAGCGCTCCTCGGGCGAGAGGTGGTAGAGGTTCTGCTCCATCGGCTCGGGCAGCTCATAGCCCTTCTCGATCCCCTCGAGGCCGGCCTGCAGCATGCCGGCGAAGCAGAGGTAGGGGTTGCAGGCGGGGTCCGGGCAGCGCAGCTCAGCCCGCGTCGCCGCCTCCTTGCCGGGGTGGTAGAGCGGCACCCGGATCAGCGCCGAGCGGTTGCGCCGCGACCAGGCCAGGTAGACCGGCGCCTCGAAGCCGGGGACGAGCCGCTTGTAGGAGTTGACCCACTGCGCGAACAGCGGTGAGATCTCGCGCGCGTGGCGCAGCTGGCCGGCGATGAAGGCCTTCGCCGTGGCCGAGAGGTAGTAGGGGTCGTCGGCGTCGAAGAAGGCGTTCTTGCCGTCCTTGGCCAGCGACTGGTGGACATGCATGCCGGAGCCGTTCTCGCCGAAAAGCGGCTTCGGCATGAAGGTCGCGTGCGAGCCGTATTTCATCGCGTACTCCTTGACCACGATGCGGTAGGTCATGCAGTCGTCGGACATCTGCAGCGCGTCCTTGTAGCGCATGTCGACCTCGTGCTGGGAGGGCCCGACCTCGTGGTGGGTGTACTCGACGTGGATGCCCATCTTCTCCAGCGCCAGCACGGTGTCGCGGCGCACGTCGGAGCCGGCGTCGAGCGTGGTCAGGTCGAAGTAGCCGCCCTCGTCGAGCACCTCGGGCACGCCGCCCTCGGGCTTGGCCGAGCGGAAGTAGAAGAACTCGAGCTCGGGGCCGATGTTGTAGGCCTCGAAGCCGAGCTCCTCGGCGCGTTTCAGCGCCCGGCGCATGATCCAGCGCGGGTCGCCCTCGTAGGGATCGCCGCCGGGCACCTGGATGTCGCAGAACATGCGCGCGACCGCGTTCTCCTCTTCGGGGCGCCAGGGGATCAGGGCGAAGGTCGAGGGGTCGGGCATCGCGATCATGTCCGACTCCTCGATCGGGTTGAAGCCGGTGATCGAGGAGCCGTCGAAGCCCATGCCGCCCTCGAGCGCGTCCTCGAGTTCGGAGGAGTTGATCGAGAAGCTCTTCAGCTGGCCGAGCACGTCGGTGAACCAGAGCCGGACGAAGCGGACGTCGCGCTCCCTGACGATCTCGACTACATCGGCGGCACTCGTCGGCTGGTCTGCCATCTCCGGGTCTCCTTCGGCTGTTTGGGCGCGGTGAGGGGCAAAGATAGGCGAACTGAACCGAAGAGGTGCAAAGCGACGTATTACGGGTATGTGACGCCTGCCGCGGACGGCTTGCGGGAGCGTCCGGATCGCGCTATAACTTACTTCTCGTAAGTTAATGGCTCAAAGTAAAGTAAAGGCCAAATAAAGGCTCTGTGAAGCGGAATCCGGCAGATCGAGCCAAAGGCGGGATGCAAGTGACGGTAAAAACGGCAGTAAGCAGATTCCAGATCCACGACGAGTTGACGGCCCCTGACGAGAGCGCGCCGCTGATCAAGAGCATCCAGGCGGCCGGTGGCGCGGTGACCAAGTTCGTCGGCGTCCTCGCCGGCGCCCCCGCGGTCCTGCGCGCCTACACGCGGATGCGCTCGGAGCTGCGCGGCGGAATCCTCCCCCGCGCCACCCGCGAGCGGATCGCCCTGGCGGTCGCCGAGTACCGCCACGACGAGTACTCGACCGCCCAGCACGCGAAGTCGGCGCGCCGCGCCGGACTCGGCCTCGACGAGGTCTCGCGGGCGCGCAGCTTCACCTCCGGAGACGAGAAGGAGGCGGCGCTGCTCGAGTTCCTCCACGCAACCCTCGACCCCGAGGGCGTGCCCCCGCACCACCTGCACGAGGAGGCGCGTGAGATCGGCTGGAGCGACGAGGAGATCCTCGAGGCGGTCGGCCATCTGGCCCTGAACGAGTTCCAGAGCCTGATCGCGAGCGCGGCTGCCCTGCCCAAAGATCAGGCGACGCCGGAAGTGCTGCCCGCGGCGGCATGACGCGCGGGTCCTGTCACGGCGGCCCTCCCCCATGTGCTCGGACGCGCTTCGCGCGCCCTCCGCTATGGGGGACCCCCGCCGCCGTGCCACCCGCGCGAGATGCGCCTGCGGTTGAGCTTCAGTCGAGGACGACGGTGGCGGTGTAGAGGAGGCGCGCGGTGCTGTAGCGGCAGCCGTAGGTGGCGCGGGTGTTGCGGCGCTGGTGGGCGCGGCCCTGGCGGACGTCGGTCGTGTTGGTGCACTTGCCGGGCTCGCGGCTGGCGCGCCAGGCGTTGCGGGCGCTGAGGTCCTGGGCGAAAGCCGGGGCCCAGGTGGGGATGGTCAGGCCGACGATGTCGTTCTTGCGGACGCGCAGGTTGGCGCCGAACCTGACCGTCTGGCCGAGGAACGGGCTGAGCACATGGATCGAGCTCTGGCTGCGCAGGTTGTAGCGCGGCGGCCTGGTGCCGGGGATGCGGCGCAGGATCGCCAGGCGCGCCTCCGGGGGCGTGCCGAAAAAGCCGTTGAAGAAGGAGCGCTGCCGGTTGGTCGGCTGCGCCAGGGTCAGGGTCCAGGCCTTGACCTTGCCGTTGCCGGGCACGCGGTAGGGCAGGCGCGACTGGTTGGTGCTGACCTGGAACCCGGTGACGCTGCCGACCGCCTGGCAGGGCAGCTCGGGGCAGGACGGATCGGGGGCATTGGCGGTGCTGCCGAGCACGACCGCGGTGCGCGCCTTGTCCGCCGCTCCGGCGCCGGCGGCGAGGACGGCCAGCGCGAACAGGCAGGCGGCGAAGCCGACGATGCGCAAAGAACTCGACATGCTCGGTGCTCCTCTCATGGCTGGAAAAGTCCTGCTGGGGCCGGGAATACTAGCCGCAGCCGCCGGGGGCTCAGCGGGCGGCGCGGCGCTTGGCGCGCAGCTTGCGCACGAACCTGCGCGAGAGCGCGAAGCCGACCCGGTCGACGCCGACGCGCTCGAAGCGCAGCGCACGGGCGGCGGCGAGGGTCAGGTCCCAGTCGTTGCCGGCGCTGTAGGGACCGCGGTCGATCACCCTGGTGACCACCTGGCGGCCGCGGTAGACGAACTTGACCGGCGTGCCGCAGGGCAGGTTGCGGTGGGCGACGCCGAGCAGGCCGGGGCGAAGCTTCTGGCCGCAGGCGGTGCTGCGACCGTAGAGGCCTGGGCCGTACCAGGTGGCGCCGGCCCAGCGCAGCGGGGTGAAGGCCAGGCCGCTGCCCAGCTGAGCGCCGTTCGACGCGGTGGTCCCGGCGCCGCCGGTCGCCGCCTGGGCGGGTCCGGGCGCGCAGGCGAGCAGCGCAGCAACCGCGAGCAGGGCCGCAGACGATCGATATTTCCGCCAGTGGCGGTCGGTTCCGGTCTTCACATCGCTCTTTCGTGCGCTTACGGGGTTAGCTGACGGGCTCGCGCTGAAAGAGCTGCGCTACGCGGCAGATGCCGGCGATTCGCCCCAACTTTCGGGTCCCCCGCTCTCCGCGGTATGTGGCGGAGATTCAGCGGAAGTTGGCGGCAGGTTAGCAAACGCTAAGACAGAAATGCGTGTAGAGGTTCGAGAGAGCCCCCTCTCGCGAGGAGGCTCTCTCATAGCGGGCCTGTAAGCCGGATCCTGTCGGGAGCGACCATCTATCTCGCCGCGACCGGAGTAGCGGCGGGGCCGCCGAAGCGGCCCTGCGGCCTACCTGGACCTCGCCGGGCAGGGTCGACGATCCTGTTTGGCCTTGCACCGGGCGGGGTTTGCCTGGCCGCCGCGTCGCCGCGGCGCCGGTGCGCTCTTACCGCACCATTTCACCTTTGCCTGTACGCAGCTCACGTGTGGCTGCGCCATCGGCCGTGTGTTTCTGTGGCACTTTCCCGCGGGTTTCCCCGGGTGGGCGTTACCCACCGCCCTCGCCCTGTGGTGTCCGGACTTTCCTCGAAGGGTTTTCTCTCCCTCCGCGG